>ERZ773004.8-NODE-8-length-160184-cov-5.493789_pt1 | contig 160184 bp, 166 predicted proteins | sample MGYA00580667_ERZ773004 | MGnify/ENA primary metagenome ERZ773004 (study PRJEB29015, sample SAMEA2737963) | human oral metagenome | biome: human oral; feature: human-associated habitat; material: dental | place: China | collected 2123 ... | reverse complement strand
TAAAAAAATATTCCAGATCATCAAATTCGTGAGTTGATCGATTATCTGGTTCCGCTATATTTAATTCATTTATTACTTGCCTTATTAATACATAAAAAATACTCCAAATAAAAATACTTTCTTCTCCTTTTGAAATTTTAATATTGTCTTTAGGAGTATTGCCATCTATAAAAGAAAACGAAACTTCTGAAAAATTTGCATCGAATCTAGGTTCAAGCTTTTTGCCCACATAAAGCTGAAAAGTATCAATAACCTCTTTATCCAATCCTTGTTCTTGAAATACCCAGCTAGTAAAAGAATTCGGTTGTATTTTTAGTTTCGGCTCGACGTCATTTTCCATATCGTTATCCCAATAAAATAAATCCTGCGTAAAAGCATTATAATAAATAATTTTCTTTTGGCCAGAGTCACTGTTTTCATCGGTTCCTGATTCTATTAAATTTTTAAATTCTACAGATAAACGAGTCTTGCCCGTACCGTTAAAAGCATAAATTAGCTGTGCTTTCTCATTTGCACTTTTAAGCTGGCTAGCTATCTCATTAAGAGTACCTATAAACACTATATCTCCTTTTTAATTTCCGTAAAGCTTAATAGCCTTTCTCTGTAATATTCATACTGCTTTTGTCTTAGCTTTATCTCACACGGAAGGCCCTCGGCTATAGAGTTCACGAGCGTATCGAATTTGTCAAGGACTTCGACGATTTTGCGCTGGGTTGGTAGTGGTGGAACAGGGATTTTATATTCCAAAATAGCATTCTTATTTCCTCGTGGCATTTTTGCGCCTTTTGCATTTTTCATATTATAATCGAAAAATTTATCATCAGCCAAAATTTGATACAAATATCTAGAATTGACGCTTTCGTCGTTTAAACGCAAAACCAAAACGTCGCCACTTGCTCCACCAGTGCAGTCAGCTTGCCAAATTTTCTTTAAATAAGGACGAATATTGCCTATCAAAATATCGCCGCTTTCAAACTTAGTACAGTTTCCGCTCGCCGGAACGTATTTTGACGATACTTTCCCTGCTTTATTTTGAAGCAAATTTTCCACGCCGACGTAATTTAGCTCATTTAAAGAGTCAAATTTAATTCTATCGCTCGAGTAGTCTGCAATGCTCCTAAGTGTTTTTAGTTCATACCCCCCCATTTTTATTGAGCTCGTCAAAGCTTAAAAGGAAGTCGCGATAAAATTCGTATTGCTTTTTCCTAGCTGTAAGCTCTGCTGTAAGCTCTGCTGTAAGCAGCGTGAAACAGTCCAAAATGCGGACTATTTCACGCTGTACTTCCAGAGGAGGTACGGGGAGTTTGATTTTTTGAAATTTTGTTTTTGAAATATTAAAACGAGTTACTCCGTTGGCCGTCTTAATAATTTGTGCTCTCAAAAATTTACTTCTAAAAATATATTTTAGAAATTCTGGTTCAAATAAACTTAAATCATTTAAACGAAAGCCAAAGCAAAAACTATTTAAATAAATTGGTTCTTCTGGTTTTTTAGTAAGAACAGATGAAAATCCACATTCGTTTCTAGTTTCAGACGAGCCTGTAAATAAAACATCGCCGTAAGCAACTAAATTTTGCCTTTCATTATTTTCTATTTTTACAAATTCAAGCGCATTCAAATCTATACTTAAATTTGAAAAAACATTCATATAGGTTATATATTTTACGTTACCGTGTTTTACAAAATCATCTTTTGTTTTTCCGTTTAAACCACCATAAAAATAACCAATCTCTCCAAGCTCCCTAAACTCCACCCCTTGCGGACAAAGCTCGTTTATCAAATCAAAAATTTTACTCATTTCTTGCCTTTGTCTTTTAGCTTTAAATTTATACTTTTGACGGCGTTTATATATTCTTTCTCGACCGGAGTTAGGTTGTTTTGTCGGTATTTTGCATATTCGGTGTCAACTTTTTTCATAGCCTCGCTATGACTTACCGAGCCAGCATTTTGCAAAACGCCTTTGCCGTAAGTTACGCTAAATTTATCCAGCTCGCTTATCCAGTCTCTCATATACATCGGCTCGCGCTCGTACGCCTTCACCTCGGCAAGATCGAAAAACGCCGAAACCAAGCGATTTAATCTAAAAAGTTCATCCTCGCTTAGGTAATTTTTCGCCGTTTTAGCCTCGTTTAGCGTCGGCATTTGGCCTTTAAAATTTGTAAGCCCCATAAATTCTTTATCTCCGTTTACTCTACTAAAAATAATCTCGGAGGCGGTTTGCTCGCTAACGGCGTAATGAAGCTTGTTTTGAACTATTTTAAAAAATTTAATACTCTCGTCGCTTTTTGGATCGTAGTCGTAGCTAGTGGCGTAAAGGTCGAGTACTTGGCGATACATCGCTTTTTCGCTACTACGGATATCGCGAATGCGTTCAAGCAACTCTTTGAAATAATCGCCGCCGCCCGTGCCTTTTAAGCGTTCGTCGTCAAGCGCAAAACCCTTTTTTATATATTCTCCTAAGCATTGCGTCGCCCACTGACGAAACTGCGTACCGCGAGATGAACGCACGCGGTAACCTACGGCTATAATCAAAGGCAAAGGATAATAAGCCATTTTACGCTTTATATTGCGCCCGCCTTCATTTTGAACTGTCAACTGAAAGTTGACAGTTGCTTTTTCATCTATCTCATTTTCTAAAAAAATAGCCTTTATATGCTTGCTAATATTTTGTTTGGTCGTCTGGTAAAGTTCCGCGATTTCAAGTTGCGTCAGCCAAAGCTGTTCATCAAATTTTTGCAAAGAAAATCTTGACTTGCCATCGCTTGTCGTGTAAATAATAGCTTTCATATTTCGCTGCCCGAATTTATTTCCGCAACGATTTCGTCGATTTGTTCGCGCAAATTTGAGATTTTAGCCACGGTCTGCTTTATCCGTAAATTTAACTCGTTTATGTCGATAACCTCGCGTGTATCTTTTGCCTCGACATAAGAGCTTACGGCTAGATTGTAATCGTTTTGGACTATTTTTTCATTATCTGCGAGTGCGCATACATGGGCGATATCTTCTTTTTTACCAAAAATTTCTATTATTTTCGCAATGTGTTCGTCAGTTAGGACGTTGTTGTTTGTTCTTTTTTCAAAAAACCCGCTAGCATCTATAAACTGCGTTTTAGTCTCTGTTTTATGCTTTGAAAGAACAAGGATATTAACAGCTATCGGAGTGCCATAAAAAAGATTTGGGGCGAGCGCGATGACGGTCTCGACAAAATTTTCTTTTACGAGATATTCGCGGATCTTTTTTTCCGCACCGCCTCTATAAAAAATGCCCGGGAAACTAACTATCGCGGCTCTGCCTTTTGCCGAAAGGTAGCTGAGTGCGTGCAAGATAAAGGCAAAATCCGCCTTGCTTTTTGGCGCAAGAACGCCCGCAGGAGCAAATCTAGGATCGTTTATGAGCGTCGGATCGTCGCTACCGATCCAGTTGATGGAGTAAGGAGGATTTGAAACGATAGCGTCAAAAGGCCTATCGTCGCTAAGCTTTGGATCTAGTAGCGTATCGCCGAGCTCTATGTGAAATTTAGAGTAATTAACGTTGTGTAAAAACATATTCATACGCGCCAGGTTGTATGTCGTGTGATTTATCTCCTGGCCAAAAAATCCATCCTCGACCTCATGTTTGTCAAAACGCTTTTTAGCCTGCAAAAGTAGTGAACCAGAACCGCATGCTGGATCGTAAATTTTATTTACGCACTCTTGTTCGTGCATGGCAAGTGCGGCGATGAGCTTTGAGACATTTTGCGGAGTGAAAAACTCGCCGCCGGATTTGCCTGCATTCGCGGCATAGTTCGAGATAAGAAACTCGTATGCGTCGCCAAAAAGATCGATATGGTTGTCCTTAAAATCGCCAAAATCAAGCTCGGCCACGCCTTTTAAAACCGCTGTGAGTCGCCTGTTTTTCTCGGTAACGCTGTTTCCTAACCGATTGCTCGTAGTATCAAAATCAGCAAAAAGACCCTTTATGTCCTGCTCCGACTCATATCCGGCTGCTGAGCCTTCGATACTTTTAAAAATTTGATCTAAATCAGTGTTTAAATTTGCGTTATTATCGGCATTTTTTAATACATTTTTAAATAGCTGGCTAGGGTAGATAAAATATCCCTTTGTTACAATGGTATCATGCTTTATCGCTTCAAGTTCCGGTGAATCGTCAGACAAACTTGCATAGTCAAAATCATCGTCGTCACCCTCTATGTAATCCGTAAAATTCTCGCTGATAAATCTATAAAATAGCGTACCTATGATATATTGTTTAAAATCCCAGCCGTCAACAGCACCTCTTACTTCATTTGCAATACTCCAAATTTGGTTTTGCAAGGCCTTGCGCTGCGTTTCTTCACTCATTTAATAGTATCTCCTAAAAAAATTTTATGCATATAAAATGGGGGTGCTATCTATAAAATTTAGAAATTCCATACTCTAATTTTCGCAGTAAAATTATGCTTCCTAAAATTTTATCGCGGCACAGCGCTAGCGGAGGCTACTCGCGCTACCTACCGCTTAGATACTCCTGTAGCGTTTTAACTTCAAGCGCGGATTCGTCCTTTATCGAGCAGATCGAGCGCGTAGCCGCGATCGCCGCCTTCATCGTCGTAAAATACGGTAGCCTAAAGCGAAGCACGCTCTGGCGAATCTTCGCGGCGTCGGTAGAGTTTGATTTACTATCGCTAGTGTTGATGACGAGCGAAATTTCGCCGTTTTTGAGCTTGTCCTCGATATTTGGGCGACCCTCGCTAATTTTATAGACAAACTCACACTTTACGCCGTTTTCGCCTAGCAGCTTGTGAGTGCCACTCGTAGCCGCGATACTAAAGCCCGCGCTCGTAAGTGCGCGTGCAAGCTCTACGGCTCGCAGCTTGTCATGATCGGCAAGCGACAAAAATACCTTGCCGCCGCTTGGAAGCGCATTGCTCGCGCCGATTTGCGATTTAGCAAAGCTCTTGGCGAAATTTTCGCCGATACCCATCACCTCGCCGGTGCTTTTCATCTCAGGCCCCAGGATCAGATCCGCGCCCGCAAGCTTGTTGAAAGGAAAGACGCTTTCTTTGACGCAAATATGATTTTTAATACGCGGCTTTAAAATTCCCTTCTCTTCGACCAGCACGCCGAACTCGTCGTAAAATTTCAAAGCCTCGCGCAGATCCCCTTGCCACATTACGCGGGTAGCGACCTTTGCCATCGGAATTCCGCTCGCCTTGCTCACAAACGGCACGGTGCGGCTCGCGCGCGGATTTACCTCGATGATGTAAAGCTCGTTTTCAAAAATCGCGAATTGAATGTTCATAAGCCCTACTACGCCGAGATTTAGCGCGATCTCTTTGGTTTGGCGACTTACCAGATCGATCATCTCCGCGCTTAGGCTAAGCGGCGGCAAAATGCTCGCGCTATCGCCGCTGTGGATGCCCGCCTCTTCGATATGCTCCATTATCGCGCCGATATACATGTCGCGTCCGTCGCAGATCGCATCGACGTCAAGCTCGGTCGCGTCAAGTAAAAATTTATCTATCAGCACGGGAGAGTGGTGACTCACGCTCACGGCTTCGCTCATATACTGCCTAAGCTCGGCTTCGTTGTGTACGCGCCGCATCGCGCGACCTCCAAGCACGTAGCTGGGGCGCACGAGCACCGGATAGCCGATAGCAGCGGCCTTTTCGATCGCTTCGGCTTCACTTATAGCGGTATCGTTTTTGGGCTGCTTAACGCCGATGCTTGCGATAAACTCGCTAAATTTTTTGCGATCCTCCGCTACGTCTATCGTGCGCGCGCTCGTGCCGATGATCTTGGCTCCCACAGTGCTTAGGCGCTTGGCGAGCTTTAGCGGCGTTTGACCGCCGAAATGCACGATCACGCCGTCTGGGTTCTCGGCCTCGATGACCGCTCTAACGTGCTCGAAATCGATCGGCTCGAAGTACAAAATATCGCTCGTATCGTAGTCGGTGCTGACGGTTTCTGGGTTGCAGTTATACATTATCGTGGTGATGCCCATATCGCGCAGAGCGTAGCTGGCGTGCACGCAGCAGTAGTCAAACTCGATGCCTTGGCCTATGCGGTTCGGACCGCCGCCGATGATGAGGACTTTTTTATTATCTTTTGAAATTTTACGGCTTGCGATGGCGGGCGTTATGTTGGTGCTGGAGTACAGATACGGAGTAAGCGCCGCAAACTCGCCTGCACAGGTATCTACTTCGTTGTATTCAAGGTCGATGCCCTGTCTGGCGCAGGCAAAATGGATATCGTTTTGCGTAAGGCCCAGATTGTCCTTTTTGTTGATCAAATTTGCGATCATCTTATCGCTAAAGCCCCAACTCTTGGCCTGTCTCAAAAGCGCCGCGTCGTTGATGATATCCATATCGATGCGCTCTTCAAATTTTATGATCTGCTCGATCTGGCTCAAAAACCAGCGGTCGATCTTGCTAAGCTCGTAAATTTGATCCACGCTCATGCCTGCTCTAAAGCCCTGGGCGATATATAAAGCTCTATCTTGCTGCGCGTTGCGAAGCCCGAAGATGAGATCCTTTTCACTTAAATTTAGCTCCACGAAGCCGAAGTAGCCCTTCTCCAGCGAACACAGCGCCTTTTGGATACTCTCTTTAAAGCTGCGCCCGATCGCCATTACCTCGCCGATACTCTTCATCGCAGTGCCGAGATACGGGTTTGCGCCGGGAAATTTCTCAAACGCAAAGCGCGGAATTTTAGTCACGATATAATCGATCACGGGCTCAAAGCTCGCGGGCGTGCCGGTGATGTCGTTTTTGATCTCATCCAGGCTAAAACCCACGGCTAGCATCGTAGCGACCTTGGCGATCGGATAGCCCGTAGCTTTGGACGCAAGAGCCGAACTACGGCTTACGCGCGGGTTCATCTCGATGACGATCATCCGCCCCGTTTGCGGATTTACCGCAAACTGCACGTTACTGCCGCCGGTATCTACGCCGATCTCGCGTAAAATTTTAAAACTCGCGTCGCGCATCGCCTGGTATTCTTTATCAGTAAGCGTAAGAGCGGGTGCAACCGTGATAGAATCGCCCGTATGCACCCCCATCGGGTCGAAATTTTCGATCGAGCAGACGATGATGCAGTTGTCCTTATGATCGCGGATTACCTCCATTTCGAACTCTTTCCATCCAAGCAGGCTCTCTTCGATCAAAATTTCATTTATTGGGCTCACGTCTAGCCCATTTTGCGCGACCTCTTTAAACTCGTCAATATTGTACGCTACGCCGCTACCAGCTCCGCCTAGGGTGTAGCTGGCGCGAATAATGAGCGGAAAGCCGATCTCATTCGCCGCAGCCATTGCCTCTTCGATATTGTAAGCGTATTTGGATTTAGGCAGATCCATTCCGATCTTAATCATCGCCTCTTTAAATTTTACCCTATCCTCGCCCTTTTTTATCGCTTCAGGCTTGGCGCCTAGAAATTTTACCCCCGCTAGCTCGCCGCTTTCGTAAGCCTGCATCGCGACGTTTAGCGCGACCTGTCCGCCCATCGTAGGCAGGATTGCATCGACGCCCTCGCGCTTTATGATACGCAAAATGCTCTCTTTGGTAATCGGCTCGATATAGGTAGCGTCAGCAAAATCGGGATCGGTCATAATGGTAGCGGGATTGGAATTTATTAGCACTACGTGGTATCCGAGGCTCTTTAGCGTCTTGGCAGCCTGCGTGCCGCTGTAATCGAACTCACACGCCTGACCGATTACAATCGGACCGCTGCCGATCAGCAAAATCGTCTTAATATCATCTCTTTTGGGCATCAATTTTCCTTTGTAACGACATACAAAAACGCCGGCATCTCGGAGCTCACGTAGGGCTCTACGACGGCGCTTTTGTATAACTTTCCGTTTTGAATCTCTTTAACCTTTCCTACCGGCACGCCGGCAAAAAAAATCCCGTCCTTGCCGCTGGTAAGCACCTCATCGCCTACCTTGGGATCGAGCCACTGCGGGATGTATCTAACCACGAGCTCGTTTTTTTCGCCGCCCGCGACGCCAGGAATTTGAGTAGCTCCTATGAAAACGGAGAAGTTGCTCTTTTCGTCGCGCTGTAAGATCGCAAGCGGGCGTCCGTCTTTATTTACTAAAATTCCTGCAGTTTTACCCTCGCTGATGAGGCCGTAAATTTTGTTTGGGTCAAAATTTTCAAAATTTACGAAGAATTTATTGTAGTCGTTTAAATTTGCATAGCTCAGTGCCTTTACGAGCTGGACTTTGGGCTCATAAACAGAGCTGTTTTTGTCGATCAAAATTTTATTGAGCTCGCCCGCGAACGTACTAAGCAGCATCGCCGATTTTTTTAGCTCGGCATTTTCTTCTCGTAGAGCTTTGATCGTCTCTGCCTGGTTAAAATGCTCGTTCACAGCGCTTTTTACCCGATCGCTCACGCCGTAATAAACCTCTAAAATTCCCCTCGCGAAGCCTACGAACTTGCCGTGGATATACGAGCCGAATGTTAGCGAAACGGCTACCAGCAAAACCGCGACGAGGAGGAGTTTGAGATTAGTCATTTGCCGCTTGTTTTAGCGATTTGATCTCTTCTAGGGCTTTGCCGGTGCCGTTTGCGACGCACAGCAGCGGCTCATCCGCGACAAAAACCGGAAGTTTTACGGTGTCGCTTAGATACTTATCCAATCCGCGAATGAGCGCGCCGCCGCCCGTTAGCACGACGCCGTTTTCGACGATGTCGGCGGCGACTTCTGGCTGAATGCTCTCAAGGACAAATTTCAGCGCATCGGCAATCTCTCTGATCGAGTCTTTGATCGCCTCTCTAACGTCCTCGCTCGTAAGATCGACCGAGCTTAAAAGCCCGCTGATCTGGTCTTTTCCTTTGACCGTGTAGGTAAGATCTTTTTGCTGTTGCACCGCCGTACCGATCTTGATCTTAATCTCCTCGGCCGCACGCTCCGAAATAAGCAGGCTATATTTTTCTTTGACGTAGTTAACGATGCTAGCGTCGATCTTATCGCCCGCGACGCGAACGGATTTGGCGCTGATGATACCGCCTAAAGAGATAACGCCGATCTCAGTGGTACCGCCGCCGATATCCACGACCAGCGAGCCGCGCGCTTCATTGACCGGCAAACCCGCACCGATCGCCGCAGCCATCGGCTCTTCGATTAGATAAACCTCGCGTGCGCCCGCTATCATCGCGCTTTCTCGCACGGCTTTGCGCTCGACCTGAGTTAGCCCGTAAGGTACCGAGATGATGATACGCGGGCTTACGAAAAAGCGGCGCTTGTGGGTCTTTTCGATAAAATATCTAATCATCTTCTCCGTCATATCAAAATCCGCGATAACGCCATCCTTCATCGGGCGCACCGCTTCGATGTCGCCAGGAGTGCGTCCTAGCATCTCTTTAGCCTCGGCGCCCACGGCGATGATCCTTTGCTTGCCGTAGCGCTCGTTTTGTACCGCGACGACGCTCGGTTCGTTGATGATGATGCCTTTATCTTTTAGCAGCACAAGCGTGTTTGCCGTGCCTAGATCAATACCCATATCCCTGGAAAATAATCCTAGAATCGAATCAAGTAACATTTATCCCCTTTATGCAGTTAAATTTTGTTTTACAAGTATCGGCTTAGAGACGCCATCTACGACCTCTTTGGAGATGATGACGTCATAGCCCTTAAGCTCAGGCAGATCGAACATAATATCGATCATTATCTCCTCGATTATGCTGCGAAGTCCGCGTGCGCCCGTTTTGCGCTTGATCGCAAGGCTCGCGACCTCTCTTAGCGCGTCGTCGTCAAATTTTAAATTTGCGCCGTCTATCGCAAAGAGCTTTTGATATTGCTTTAAGATCGCATTCTTCGGCTCGGTTAAAATTCTAACCATAGCTTTTTCGTCGATCTCATTTAGCGTAGCCACTACGTGCAAGCGCCCGATGAGCTCGGGGATTATGCCGTAATGCACCAGATCGTCGGCCTCGACCATGTTTAGCAAATTTAAGCTCTCTTTCTTGCTGCGCTTGGTTTGGTTAAACCCGAGCACGTTTTGCCCGATGCGGCGGTTGATGATCTCGTTTAGCCCGTCGAACGCGCCGCCGCAGACGAACAAAATATTGGTCGTATCAATCTGGATGAAGTCCTGATTTGGATGCTTTCGGCCGCCCTTCGGCGGGATATTTACGACGCTTCCTTCGATGATCTTAAGAAGCGCTTGCTGTACCCCTTCGCCGCTTACATCGCGCGTGATGCTGCGGTTTTCGCTCATTCGCGCGATCTTATCGATCTCGTCTACGAATACGATACCGCGCTGCGCCTTCTCTACGTCGCCGTCCGCAGCCTGCAAAAGGCGGGTGAGGATGTTTTCTACGTCCTCGCCGACGTAGCCCGCTTCCGTTAGGCTCGTAGCGTCGCTAATGGCGATCGGCACGTCCAAAAATCGCGCCAAGGTCTGCGCCATAAGCGTCTTGCCGCTGCCGGTAGGTCCGATAAGCAAGATATTTGATTTTGAAATTTCTGTATCGTCACCCTTCGCGTCGGTCTGTCTGAAAATTCTTTTATAGTGGTTGTAAACGCCGACGCTAAAAATTTTCTTAGCACGCTCCTGACCGATGACGTAGCGGTTGAGAACCTCCATCAGCGCCTTTGGCTTGATAGCCTCGAAATCAATCTCTTTATTTTGATTTTGTATCGCCTCATTTTGACCCTCGCTGCCGTGGATAGCGGCGTATGCCATATCGATACAATAGCTGCAGATAGCCGCCGTACCGTCGTCATTAGGATAGATACGACGCCCGTCCGCGCCCGTCTCACCGCAAAAACTGCACTTATTTGCCATTAAATTTTACCCTTATCTAGCGGAATTCCGCGTTTTGTATTGATTATAAACTCGCACATCTTGCGCACGTTTTGATCGCTCGTTTCGTTTAATAAAATTTGCGCCTGCTCCTTTAAACCCCCGCCTTGGTTGAATAAAAATTTATACGCCCGATTTATCGTCTCGACCGTCTCTTTATCGAAGCGGCGGCGGATGCCCGTTAAATTTAGCCCGCGGATATAGGCGCGATTCCCCTCGGCTAGACAAAACGGCACTACATCCTGACTAAGCGCGCTAGCCCCTGCGATCATGCAGCTCTCGCCGATGCGAACGAACTGATGCACGGGAGTAAGCCCGCCGATAACGGCATAATCGTCCATTACAACGTGGCCTGCGAGCGTGGCGTTGTTGGCTAGGATTATGTTGCTGCCCAGCACGCAATCGTGCGCGATGTGGCAATACGCCATCATAAATAGATTATCGCCGATGCGCGTAAATCCGTCTCCTTTATGCGAGCCCGAGCTGATCGTGCAAAACTCGTGAATCGTAGCGTTTTTACCGATGACTAACCCCGTTCGCTCGCCATCCTCAAAGCTCATATCCTGCGGAATTTCGCCCACGATCGCGTATGAAAAAATTTTAGAGCCCTCGCCGATTTGCGTATCGCCAATGATGCGCGCGCCCTGCTTGATCGTGCAGCCGTCGCCGATTTTAGACTGCGCGCTTATGAAAGCATACGGCTCGATCACAACCTCGGCTCCGATCTGCGCGCCGTCCTCGATGATCGCCGTGTGGTGAACTTTAGCCATCATTTATCCATTATCATCGCTTGAAGCTCAGCCTGCGCGGCCAGTGTGGCGCCATCGTTGATGTAGGCTTCGCCCTTTAGCATCCAGATGCGTCCGCGATGTTTGATTACACTGATGCGATATTCAAGTTTGTCGCCAGGGCGGACCGGGTTTCTAAATTTAGCATTGTCGATACTCATAAAATACACGACCTTATCGCTTAAATTGGCGCCGTCTTTCTCCATACTCTTAAACGCCAGCACGCCGCCTGCCTGCGCTAAGCCCTCGATTATCATTACGCCCGGATAGATTGGATGGCCTGGGAAGTGACCCTGAAAGATCTGCTCGTTGTAGGTTACGTTTTTATAGGCCTTGATGCTTTCGCCTATACTGAGCTCTTCGACGCGATCTATCAGCAAAAACGGGAAGCGATGAGGTAGGATGGAGAGGATTTCGTTTATATCTATCATTGATCTGCCTTTTTTAGAAATTTTGGAATCTTATCAAATTCTTACTAAAATTTCCCTAACGTCTAAAAATATGCGCGAGAGCCCGTAAATTTGAACTTTGGCGGCTCTTATCTCGTCCGTGACGATGATCGGCGAGAGCGAGCCCGCAGCGCACAGGGCGGCGCGAGTTTTATTTTGGCGCGCGAGACTCGGCGGGTTTTTTAGCATTTCGGATACGCTTTTGAAATTTGATCTTGAAATTTCGTTAAATTTCGCCAGACTTAAAATTTTAATCTCGCCCTTATCGCTGCAAAAAATTTCGCACTCCCGCTCTATGCTAAACTTCACGTTTTCGCGCATAAAATGCGAGCCAAATAGCACAAACGAGGGCACGACCTCGCCGTCAAATTTAATCCATGCACGGAGCAGGCGGTAGTTTAAAAACCGATCGCGCAGCACGCTAAATTTAACTCCTTTTCTTTCGAGCGCACAAAGCTTTTTATAAAATTTCAACTTCTCCTCTACCGAAGCGGGCAAGATTTGCCTATCGATCGGCGACATTAGCTCGTAAATTTCGGCATCGCAGGCTAAATTTCGTCTCAAATCCGCCGTCAAACTTCCGCCGAAATTCTGCTCAGCCTTTCGCTGCTCATTCCGCTGTGCCGCAAGCGCATAGATGCAGCCGCAGTAGTTTTGATGATAGAGCGCGTCTTTTTTCGCAAGCGCAAACTGCTCGTTCGTGCCGCCGTTTTTGCGAAAATCGGGCGCGATAAACTCCAGTCCGCAGCACTCACAAATACGCTGTAGCGAGGCGCAAAGCTGAGAGTGCGATTTTTTGGGGCTCATAAGAAGAGTCGTGGTGATTTTACGCTCGCCCAAACTTAGCGCGAGCTCGGCTGTTTTTTGCATGCGAAAATCAAAGCAAAACTCGCAGCGCGCGCCTTTTTCGGGCTCATTTTCAAGCCCGCGCGCGCCGTCTAGCCAGCCCTGAAAATCATACTCGCCCGGGATAAATTTAATCCCTAAATTCTCGCAAACCCGCTTCGCGTCATGCATTCTAAGAACATATTCGCCGCAAGGGTGGATGTTTGGATCGTAGAAATAGCCTATTAGCGGCTCTTGCGTGAGCTCTTTTAAGCGGCGCAAAAAATAATCGCAATCGACCGAGCAGCAGATGTGAACCAGCAAAATTTAACCCTTTGCACGAAATTTTTGGATATAATTTTACGCTATCAAAATTAATGAGCGGAAAAATGAAAAATTTTTTTATAAAACACCGACGTAAGTTTGCTTGCGGCTTGGGCGGATTTGCGCTATTTTACGTGCTCGCGGGCTTTTTCGGCGTGCCGCTTTTTATCGAAAAAGCGCTGCCTAAAATTTTAGAGGGCAGAGCAAACTTTAGCGTGCAGGACGCCAAATTTAACCCCTTTACCTACGAGCTAAACGTCACCAAGCCGGAGCTTAGCACCTTTAAGCCGCTGTTTAGCGCCGATGAGATAAATTTAAAAATCGGTTTTTCGAAGCTTTTTAAAAAGACTCTCGCGGTAGAAATTTTGCATCTCAAATCGCCTAAATTTCACGTTGAGCGCGAGCAAAACGGCACTTTCAATTTCGAGCCGCTACTTTCGGAGCAAAAGAGCGAAAACAAGGATGAAAACTCCAGCTTCAATGTCACGCTGAATAATTTTAAGATCGAGCGCGGCTCTCTGGGCTACGTCGACAACTCCCTAAAAAGGCCGTTTTCGCTCGTCTCGACCGAGCTAAATTATGAGATCAACGGGCTAAATTTAAAGGACGAAACGATCGGCGAGCACGATTTAAGCGCCGTTTCGCGTACATACGACGCGCTAAGCTTCGATGGAGCCATCGACCTGGCGCCTCTTCGTCTGCACGGCAAAGTGGATATCTCACGGCTGAAAATTGATCCGTTTTGGCTATCATACCTCGATCCTAGCGGCGTGCGGTTTAGGAACGGCTTCCTTTCCGCCGAACTGAATTACCGATTGAGCCTTGATGAAAATATAAAATTTGCGCTTGAAAACTCAAAGCTCGAACTGCAAAGCCTAGAAATTTTGCAAGATCAAAATTTAATTTCGTTAGACTCGCTGAAAATCCCGAGCTTTGAGCTGAATACGGACGTTTCGGATGAAATTTCAGGCGCAGTAATGATCCCGCAAGTGCTGCTTTCGGGCGCAAAATACGATATGGGCGAAACCAAAATTTCCACGGGCTTTGAGGGCGCGCGGGTCGCGGATTTTGCGCTAGATTTTAATAAAACGGGGGCAAACTTGCGGCTAAACTCCGCCGTAAAAAGCGTAGATCTAAACCGCTCAAGCTTTGCAAACCCGCAAATTTCGGTCGTCTCAAACGATACTAAAATCACGGAAAATTTCTTGAAATTTAACGCCGAAGGTAACGATACAGCCCTTCATACGGGCTTTGGTGCCTTTAATATCGCGGATACGCAGATTACGCTAGCGCGCAGCGATAAAATTTCGATCGCCGCAACCGAACTGGGCGCTTTTAGCTACGACAAAGAGGGCGCGCAAAACGGCGCAAGCCTGAAGTTTGCTAAAATTTCAAACTCCAAAATCGCAAACAAAAACGGAATTTTTAGCGGATTTGAAAGCTTCGGCGTGCAGGGAGTGAAATTTAACGTCGCGGATCTCGATCTGGGCGTGGATAAAATTTTGCTAAACGAACCGTTTTTCAACTCGGAAGTGGGCGTTAACGGCGCCAAAAGCATAAACGATTTGGCGATTTTAAGCGCGATCTCTAAAAATCCTGCGAGTTTCAAAAAAACGACGAGCCCTAGCGCCGTAAGCCAAGCGGACGCAAATTCTACAGCAAGCGGCGCAAATTCGGATTCTAAAAAGCCCGCCAAAAGCCCCGCTTTAAAATTTAAGATCAGCGAGGCCTCCGTAACGGGCGCAAAGGCCAAGATCAGCGAGAGCTTTATCGTTAAAAACAACGTGCACGAGATCAAGGATTTCAGCGCCACGCTAAGCGGGCTAAGCTCAAATTTCGCCGAGCCCTTCGGCATCAAAGCAAGCCTTATCACGGGCGAAATCATGGCTAGCGCGGACGGCAAGGCTAGCATCGCGCCGCTTAACGTAGGCGTGAACTTTAGCCTAAAGGCGCCGAACTTGGGCGTTTTTAACAAATATGCAGCGGAATTTATCACGGGCTCCATCACAGGCGAGCTCGCTACGCAAGGGCAGCTGAAGCTTTCAAACGCCTTTTCGCTCGAAGCGAAGCTATCCGGCAAAGACTTGGCGTTAAGCTCGGGCAGGGATAAAATTTTCTCCCTTGCGTTGCTGAATGTCGCGCAAATCGCGCTGAGCCCAAACTCCCTCACGCTAAATAAGATCGCTCTTGGCTCACCCGCGGCAAATATCTCGCTAAATAAAGACAGGCGTTTAAATTTAACTTCGCTAATAAAGCCTGCCGCGCAGGCAAAACAGGCCGCAAAGCCCGCCGAAGCTGCGCCTAGCAGATCCGCAAAAAGCAAGGCAAACTTTGCGTGGAGCGTAAAAAATATCTCGCTTAGCGGCGGAGGTTTAAATTTTACCGATGAGAGTCTAGCAACGCCCTTTAAACTGCGCATCAGCGATATGAAAGCAAGCATCAGCGAGATCAGCCCGAAGCGGGCGGCGGATATCAAGCTTAGCTCGCTCGTAAGCGGAAGCGGGTTAGCGAGCATCACGGCGCGCGCCTATCCGCTGGACTTTAAACGCAAAAGCGACATAAACGTCGTTTTAAAGGAGATTCCGCTTGTGCCCGCATCGCCCTATACCGCCAAATATATCGGCAACGAAATCGCAGGCGGTAAGTTAAATTTAAAACTTGCCTACAAAATCGATGACGGCAAGCTGAATGCGAGCAATGATCTAAATTTAGACCGCTTCGAGCTTGGCAAAGAGGTGCAGAGCAAGGATGCGCTGAGCCTTCCGATCGGGCTAGCGGTATCGATCCTAAAGGACAGCGACGATCAGATCGATATTAGCCTACCTCTAAGCGGCGCGATGAATGATCCGAAATTTAGCTACGGCGCGCTCGTTTGGGGCGCGATCAAAAAGCTGCTCTCGGACATCGTGTTAAGTCCGTTTAGATTTATGGGAAAGATCGTGGGCGTGGATACGAAAAAGCTGGAAAGTATCGATTTTGAGGCGGCGAGCAGTGAAATTTTAATCAGCGAAAGCTCTAAAATCGATGATTTAGCCAAGGTCGCAAAAGCCAAGCCCGAACTTAAGATCATTCTAAACTCTGCGTATAACGAAAAGCTCGATACTCACGAGTTTAAAAGGCGCTCGCTGCAAAATATCCTCACGCTGATGTCTAATAAAGAAGGTCTCTCCACAGATGAAGCCATAGCGGCGCTTAAGATCAAATACGGCATCAAAGCTAGCGGCGATGAGGCGATGGATGAGCTGATAAGCGCGCAGAAATTTACCCGCTCCCGTCTTGATGAGTTAGCCCTTGCCAGGGCGGCCGCCGTGCAAGCGGCACTCGTGCAGCGCGGCGTAAGCGCATCTCGCATAGAGATCAAAAAGCCGAGCGAAGCGGAGCTTAAACAAAACAGCTTTATCCCGCTAAACCTGGGTCTTGAAAAATAGCGTAAGCAAAATTTGGCTATACTAAGCGGACTAAATTTAAAGGAGCGGCGATGATAAATATAGGAATTCACGGCGGAAGCGGCAGAATGGGCACGATGATCTACGAATGCCTGAAAAATTTCGATCAGGCGCGAGCAAGCGTAATCTACGGGGTTGCGCCGCTTGATTATACGCCAAGCTGCGCCGCAAGCCGCAGCTACGACGAGCTTTTTAGCGGCTGCGACGTCGTGATAGACTTCACGATCCGAGACGGCGCAATAAATTTAATGAAATTTGCGCTTTCGCACCCAAAGCCGCTTTGCATCGGTACGACGGCCCTAGGCGAGGAGGGCGAGCGGCTACTGCGCGAATGCGGCGCGAAGATGCCCGTACTGCACGCTACGAATATGAGCCTGGGCGTAGCAGTGCTAAACAAGCTCGTAGCGCTTGCCAGCAGGAGCCTGCGCGATTTTGACTGCGAAATTTTAGAGATGCACCACCGCCACAAAAAAGACGCACCGAGCGGCACGGCGATGAGCCTTGCGGAAAGTGCCGCAAGCGCGCGCGAGCTAAACTTAAAGGACGTGCGCGTAAGCGGTCGCGACGGGCTCATTGGCGAGCGGAGCAAGGACGAGATCGCCGTGATGTCGCTACGCGGCGGCGATATAGTCGGACGCCACACCGTGGGATTTTACGGCGAGGGCGAGTTCATCGAGCTAAATCATACGGCGACTTCGCGCGCGACCTTTGCCAGAGGCGCGATAAAGGCAGCGGTATGGCTAGCATCGCAAAATAGCGGGCTTTACGGCATCGACGACTGCTTAGGAATCTAGGCTTTGCGGCTAAATTTAAGAGGAAAAGATGCCAACTAAAGATGAAATTTTAAATTTTTTGCGCGAGCTAAAGCCCGAGCTTGAAAGCTTTGGAATTTACAAAGTCGGGCTATTCGGTAGCTACGCCACAGGCGGAGCGAATATCGCCGAGACATTTAAAATTTCAGCCGATCTATTTGATGAGGCGCCGGCAACATGCCGGACGGCAAGCCGTCAATGATAAAACAAAATATAGATAAATTTCTAAAAAATAAAATTTAAGAGGTTAGAAAATGTGCGCAATCGTGGGAGTCATAAATTCCGAAGGTGCGGCTAAAACCGCGTATTACGGGCTTTTTGCCATGCAGCACCGCGGCCAGGAGGCAAGCGGCATCAGCTCGAGCTTCAACCATCATATCAAAACGATCAAAGCTACAGGGCTCGTGACGGAGGTTTTTAGTCCCGCGAGTTTTGAGCTTTTAAAGGGCAATATCGCGATCGGTCACAACCGCTACGGCACCGCGGGCGCAGACAGCCTAAAGGACGCGCAACCCGTTGCGGGCAACTACGCTCTTGGAGAGATCTCAATCGTTCATAACGGAAATTTGATCAATAAAGACGAAATTCGCCGCAAGCTCGTAAGCGAGGGGGCGATTTTTCAGTCCGGCATGGACACCGAAAATATCCTGCACCTCATCGCACGCAGCAAGCAGGAGCATCTAAAAGATCGCATCGTCGAAGCTCTGAATCAGTGCGTGGGCGCGTATTCGCTTCTGATTTTAAGCCGCTCGAAGATGTTTGCCGTGCGCGATCGCTACGGCGTGCGTCCGCTCAGCATCGGCAGGCTCAAAGACGGTGGCTACATCGTCGCGAGCGAAACCTGTGCGTTTGATCTCGTAGGAGCCGAGTTCATCCGCGACGTGAAACCCGGCGAGATGGTGATCTTCGAAGAGGGCAAGGATGAGTTTAGCTCGCTTGAAATTTTAAAAGCCGCAGAGGCTAGAATTTGCGCGTTTGAATACATCTACTTTGCGCGCCCAGACAGCGTCGTAGAGGGCAAAAACGTATATGAGGTCAGAAAAAAACTGGGCGCTGCGCTCGCGCGAAAATGTAAAAATTTAAAAGCCGATTTCGTCGTGCCCGTGCCCGATAGCGGCGTACCGGCGGCGCTGGGTTTCGCACAAGAGAGCAAAATCCCCTTTGAGATGGCGATCGTGCGCAACCACTACATCGGTCGCACCTTTATCGAGCCGACGCAAGAGGTGCGAAATTTAAAGGTCAAACTCAAGCTAAATCCGATTGGCGCGGCACTGCACGGCAAGAGCGTCGCGGTGATCGACGACAGCATCGTGCGCGGCACCACGAGCAAAAAGATCGTCGAGCTTCTGCGCCATGCGGGCGCGGCGCGCGTGCATATGTGCATCGCGAGCCCCGAGCTAAAGTATCCCGAGCGCTACGGTATCGACACGCCGAGCGTGCGCGAGCTGATCGCCGCGAATATGAGCACGGATGAAATTTGCAAATTTATAGGCGCCGACAGCCTCACGTTTCTTAGCGTGCCGGAGCTCGTAGAGGCGCTTGGAAGCGAGCGCAAGTACTCGCTCGTAAGCTTCGACGGCGATTATTTCATCAAAGACTAACGAATTTAAAGGAACAAATTATGACAAAATTTAAGATTAAGCGCGTCTATGAGAGCGCAGAGGAAGAGGATGGATTTCGCGTGCTTTGCGACAGACTTTGGCCGCGCGGCATAAAAAAAGATGCGCTGGAGCTTGATATGTGGGCGAAAGATATAACGCCTAGCACCGAAATACGCAAGCTTTTCGCGCATAAGCCTGAGAATTTCGCCCATTTTAAGGAGCTTTACCTAGCTGAGCTTGAGCAAAATCCCGCCGTGGCCGAATTTTTGAAAAAGGTTAAAAACGAGCCGGTCGTCACGTTGCTATACGCTGCGAAAGACGAGCACTGCAACCACGCGATGATTCTGCGTGATTTTCTGCAAAGTAAGGTGCACTGAAATTTTGCGCTCAAAGCGCACCGCTAGCTGTATTTTAAAGCAAATGTAAAACCGCCTCACTCACCAATCCACTCGTAAAACCGATGCGCGAGGCGTAAAATTCAGCGAACAGGCGTAAGCGGAGCGCTCTTAAAGCCTTATCGGGCGCGATTTGAGATAAATTTTCTATCCGGATGTACACTTCGCAGATGCGCAAAACAAACGCTAAATTTTGCGCCAGAACTCTAAAAAAACGCAGAATTTTATAAAGAGCGATAAAATTTCAAGGAAAATAACTCGATTTAATATATGCAAATTTAGAATTTCATCTATTTTTTAACGCTACTTTTAATAATGCAAGCTAGGAATTTAAAAAGTGGGCTTAATATAAATTCGCAACAAATCAAATTAATTTCTTACACGCAGCATTTTTAAATTTCATTTAAGAATTTGCCGCTAACATTGCTCGTAATTTTTTACAAGGAGAAACTATGGCAATAAGTGCTAGAAATCAGCTTCACGTCGTAATCAGCGACGTAAAAACAGGTGCGGTAAATTCGCTAATCACAGCTAAAACCAGAGGCGGCGACGTGCTAAAAGCAACCGTGACGGTTGATTCTGAAAAAACTTTGGATTTAAAAGCAGGCAAAGAGGCGGTATTTTTATTCAAAGCCCCAAGCGTCATCATCTCCAAAGGCGATAACGATCTACGCTTAAGCGCGACCAACCAAATAAAGGGCAAAATCACCGCCGTTAAAGAGGGCGCGGTAAATGCCGAGATCAGCGTCAAAAGCGCCGGCGGCGAGAACCTAAGCGCGACCGTTACAAACGAATCGGTTAAGAATTTAGCTCTTAAAAAAGATGATGAAGTAACCGCAATCATCAAAGCTACTCAAATCATCGTCGGCGTAAAATAATCCTGCATTGTACGAAACGATGTGCACGCTTTAAACATCACAAAATCAAGGAGCGAAATTTTATAAATTCTGCTCCTTCTTCAAAAATCTTTTTTGATAAATCAAATTTCGTAGCAGCTCAAATCGCGCTATAAGCGCTCTTTTCTCTCATGCGCGCAGATACACCCCGCGCGACATCCAGTCTCAATCACACCAAGAGCGGTCTTGCACTATTTTGCCGCAGTGCACGTTTCGCGCAGGCTTTGCATCTATGCAGCAGGTAAGCCCACGCGCGAGATATTTATGAAACGCAGACCCGCCCTTGCCCTACCTCGCTAGGTTATAACGACTTTATTTGCGCGCTCGCTACGCTACTTTGCTCGGTAATGACCGATCACCACACTTTTACAGCGGCAGGCTCAGCATATCTTTTCGCGGCGGCGGTACGATGTTTTGCAAAATACTACGCAATGCGGTAAATTTTAAAATTTAAACTCTTCAAGCGCGACAGAGACTGCTTCACAAAACCCAGACCCGATCCAAAAAGATCACGACACGCACTTCACCCCCTACTTTGCCGCTTGCTGCGAAATTTAACCACTCTTGCGCAAATAGGACACGATGAGTTTTACGCCGATGACTGCGAGCCGAACGCCATTCGTGCCTCCATAGATGACAACATTAGCTAGCCGATGCGCGCGTTTAAATACGCTTGTACCTGCAGGCAATAAACACTGGCTACAACGAGTGCATACACGTATTAGTTAGTCGCAACAGTCCATAGCGTGTTTTGATTCACTTTAAGCTTTTGTCGATCGGCTCGTTAAAAGGCGTAGATTCCGCGAATAAAATCACTCTTGTAAAATTTCAGCTCATCGCCGCGGGTAACGGGCATTTGCTTTGCTAAATTTGATACTCGCCGGGACTTAGTTCGCCTCGTAAAAGTTTGCCGAAGCGTGCGGCCGCGGTCTCTACGGCATCGTCGCCAAACTCGCCCGGCTCAAATCCGCCACTGATAAACGGCACGGCAAAATCCATCCCGCAGTAGTTTGCCGCGATCTTAAGCGGAGTTAAAATTTCATCCATGCTATAGCCTATCGCGCCCTGTTTGGAGTACTCGCTAAGCGGTGTACTGGCGCTTAGCGCGAGCTGCAGAACCTTGCCCTTAAGCGCGCCGGAGCCCACCAGCTCGTGCGAAAAGACGATGTCGATATAGGCTTTTAGCATAGGCGGCACGTTTAGCCAGTACAGCGGGTACAAAAATACGATGCGATCTGCGCCGCGTAGCGCGTCTTGCTCTGCGCGGGCGTCAATGCGCGCAGTATCGGTGCCGTAAAGTCCCTCCAAATGACGCACCTCTACGCCGGCAGCGCCCTTTGCGACCTGCGATAGGGCTTTGTTCACGCGCGAGGCGGCGAAATTGGGATGCGATAAGATCAAGAGCGTTTTCATGTTGTATCCTTTGTTAAAATTTGTAGAATCATATCGTTAAAAAGCTAAAAGTAGAATAATGAGGCTTGCGAAAACGAAGCGTTATTTTGCTCGCGAGGAATGGGATTCGTGAGGCGAGATAGATACGAGGCGCTCTCGTACCATACTGCCTCAAGGCATGTGCAACAAAATGTTTTTACGCGTGCCGCAAAGTAAGCTCCCACGCTCGCCCTCGTCTAAAACGATCTTACTTACAATCCGTCCAATGCGCGCGCAGCTGCGGCACGGAGCAAAATTTCGTCCAAGCAAGGATAAATTTATGAAAAAAGATTAAAATTTAGCCGCAACTCGGGCTACAAGCCCGAAAATTTCAAAAAAAAGGACACGATATGCAGAGAAAAACACAGATCGAAGGCGAGTTTAGCGCAGAGGATCGCGAGCGTAAAATCACGCTGCAAGCAGGAGATGCGGCGCCCGAGTTTAGCTTGCAAAATGCCGACGGCGCGAGTGTCGCGCTAAAGGATTTCGCGGGAAAAAAGATCGCGCTGTATTTTTACCCCAAGGATAACACCCCCGGCTGCACGACCGAAGCGTGCGAATTTAGCGCCGCGTACGATGATTTCATCGCCGCAGACTGCGTGATCGTAGGCATCAGCCCTGACAGCGCCAAATCCCACGCGGGCTTCATCGCCAAGCAGAGCCTAAAACACATCCTGCTGAGCGATCCGCAGCACGAGGTAGCCAAGCTATACGGCGCGTGGCAGGTGCGCAAAAACTACGGGCGCGAGTATCTAGGCATCGTGCGCTCGACCTTTCTGATCGGTGCGGACGGCAAAATTTTAAAGGTCTATAAAAGCGTCAAGGCAAAGGATCACGCCGCAAAGGTGCTCGCGGATCTACTGGCTGCGGGAAAGTAAAGCGCTAGGCGGTATTTTGAAGCAGAGCTTGCACGCATTTGGGCGCTAAATTTTAATTATATGAAATTTATGCGCTGAAATTTGCTACGGAATTTCGGCGTCAAATTGAAGCGCCGAAGCTTCGGCATTAAAATTTCGCCTTAAAATTTTGCCTCAGAATTCCGACGCTAATTTGAAAATAAAATTTCAAAGCGGGGCTATATCTGCGATTTTAGCGGCAAATTTTATTGCCCCAAACCAAAATTTTAAAGGAAAAATATGAAAAACTTAATCATTCTAGCTCACCCCGACATTAAAAATTCGGTTATAAACAAGCGGTTTTTGAAAGAGGCTGCCGCGCAAAGCTTCACCGTGCGCGACCTAGCGCGCGAGTATCCTAGCGGCGAAATAGACAGCGAGCGCTAGCGCGCGATAATCAAAGCCCACGACGCGCTGGTGCTGCAATTTCCGCTGCATAATTTCTCCTCGCCCGCGATTTTAAAAAGCTGGATCGATGCGACGATGACGTATGGATTTGCTTATGGGCGCACAAGTGAGGGCATGCGCGGGCGCGCCGTGGCGCTGGCGGTGAGCGCGGGCATCAAGCGCGCCGACTACGCGCCTAACGGGCGGTACCATTTCACGATGGAGCAGATTTTAGCGCCGTTTGAGCCGGCATTCCGCTACTATTTTCATGCAGACTGGCGCGGATTTTTCGCGTTTTACGGCGCGGAAGAGACGCCGGGCGTGGATTATCAAAGCAGCACCGAACAGATAGAAAAAGGCGCGGCGGAGTACGCGGAATTTTTAAGAAATTTAGGCGCAAAGGGCGGCGCGGGTAAAAAATTTTAAATTAAAACAAGTGTTTTGCCTGTAGCGAGTCTACTCGCATATATCTTGATAAAAATTTTATGCTAAAAGGCAAGCCCTCATTTTAGAGCTAAATTTTAAAATTTAAGCCGCCTTTATCTAGCCCGCAAGCTAGCTCAAAGCCCGCGCTTACGGCTCAAATGAGCAGGCTTTTAGGTTTCCGCCCGTTAAGCCCTTTTCAAACCACTCTTTACGCTGCGCCGAGGTGCCGTGCGTGAAGGAATCGGGCACGACGCGACCGCTAAATTTACGTTGCAACGTATCGTCGCCGATCGCGCTGGCGGCATTTAGCGCCTCGTCGATATCGCCCGCCTCCAGCACGCGCCCGGCTTTTGCGAGATAATGCGCCCAAACTCCCGCGTAGCAGTCCGCCTGCAGCTCGACTTTGACCTGAAGCGCGTTTTGCTCGGCTTCGCTGCGAGCGCGCCTTTTTAGAGTGGCGACCTGCTCCAGCGTGCCGACTAAATTTTGAACGTGATGCCCTACTTCGTGCGCGATGACGTAGGCCTGCGCGAAGTCACCGCCCGCTTTGTATTTATTCGCAAGTTCGTCGAAAAAGCCGAGATCGAGATAAATTTTATGATCCCTCGGGCAATAAAAGGGTCCCGTCTGCGCGCTCGCAAAGCCGCAGCCGCTTGCGATCTGATCGCGGAAAAGCCGAAGTCCGGGCTCCTCGTAGCGCGCGCCCGCACTTTTAAATATCTCGCCCCAAACGTCTTCAGTTTGAGCTAGCACTGCCGAGACGAAGGCAAGCTTTTCTTGCTCCTGCGGGCTATCGGTCGGCTCTCTTTGCGTGCTGGCGCCTCCGTCTAAAAGCGCCAAAGGGTTGTAACCCATAAAATACGCTACCGCGCCGATTACAAGCACTATGCGCCCGATCTTTGAGCCGAGCAAAAACCTGATGATCGGAATCAGCATCCCAAGCGAGCCCGAGCTCGTGCGCATGCTGCTTGCGCGGTCATCCTCCACGTTTGAGCTTCGTCTGCCGTCTTGCCATTTCATATTTTTCCTTTAAAATTTTTGAGCCATTATACTGAAATTTTAAAAAGAGTGCCGTCTTGCTTTTGCAAAAACGGTGCGCGCGTAGCGAAGTAAATCTGAAATTTTGCTTATTTTAAATTTCTTTTAAGCTGTTTAAAATTTTAAATTCTATATAATCGCCCTTTTTAAATTTAAAAGAAAGGAGAATTTGTGGCAAAAGACGACGTCATAGAGATCGACGGCAACGTCATAGAAGCGCTGCCGAACGCGACTTTTAAGGTCGAGCTGGACAACAAACACGTAATTTTATGCCATATCGCGGGCAAGATGCGGATGCACTACATCAAGATAATGCCGGGCGATCGCGTAAAAGTCGAGCTGACCCCTTACAGCCTCGATAAAGGCAGGATCACCTACCGCTATAAGTAAGGATAAAGTTAAATTTAGATATACTCGCGATTTTGCGACTAAACTGTAGGAAGAAGTGTTTTCAAAATCCCCACTATTTTGAAAACAGTTGGTTTGATACTTTCGCTTTTGAAATTTCATTAAACCTAGGTGCAGTTTGCATTTAAAGTGGAGAAAATTTTAGGAGAGTGGAATGAAAGTTCGTCCATCCGTTAAGAAAATGTGCGACAAATGTAAAATTGTCAAGCGCAAAGGTGTTGTTCACGTTATTTGTGAAAATCCAAAACATAAACAAAGACAAGGATAAGTTATGGCTCGTATCGCAGGTGTAGATCTACCAAAGAAAAAAAGGATTGAATACGGACTAACTTATATCTACGGTATAGGTTTATTTACGTCGAGAAAAATTCTCGATGCGGCAGGAATTTCTTACGATAAAAGAGTCGCCGATCTGAGCGAAGATGAAGCCGCCGCTATCAGAAAAGAGATCCAGGAACACTATATGGTCGAGGGCGATCTTCGCAAACAAGTGGCTATGGATATAAAAGCGCTTATGGACTTGGGCGGCTATCGCGGCTTAAGACACAGAAAGGGCCTTCCGGTTCGCGGTCAAAAAACAAAAACAAACGCCAGAACCAGAAAAGGCAAACGCAAAACCGTCGGCGCGGCAGCTAAATAAGGATTGAGATATGGCACAAAAAAAAGTAGTTAAGAAAAAAACCGTCAGAAAAAATATCGCCAAAGGCATAGTTTACATCTCCGCTACGTTTAACAACACTATGATTACCGTAACGGACGAGATGGGCAACGCGATCGCGTGGAGCAGTGCGGGCGCTTTAAATTTTAAAGGCAGCAAAAAATCCACCCCTTATGCGGCGCAGCAAGCCGTAGAGGACGCGTTAAACAAAGCCAAAGAGCACGGCATTAAAGAGGTAGGCGTCAAGGTTCAGGGTCCGGGAAGCGGACGCGAGACCGCCGTTAAAAGCGTAGGTAGCGTAGAAGGGATTAAAGTTACGTATTTCAAAGATATCACTCCTCTTGCGCACAACGGTTGCAGACCGCCTAAACGACGTCGCGTGTAATTATAAAAGGAGAAATTTATGGCTAGATATACAGGACCGGTTGAAAAATTAGAAAGAAGGCTCGGCGTCGATCTATTTATGAAAGGCGAGAGAAGGCTTGCGGGCAAGAGCGCGCTTTTAAAACGCCCTTACGCTCCGGGTCAGCACGGACAAAGACGCGCCAAACTAAGCGAATACGGCTCACAGCTTCGCGAGAAACAAAAGGCTAAATTTATGTACGGCGTAAGCGAGAAGCAGTTCCGTAGGCTATTTGCCGAAGCGGCTCGCAGAGAGGGTAACACCGGAGCGATCTTGGTTCAGCTTTTAGAGCAGAGGCTAGATAACGTCGTTTACCGCATGGGCTTTACTACGACTAGACGATTTGCGCGCCAGCTCGTTACGCACGGACACATTTTAGTAGACGGCAAGCGCGTCGATATCCCTTCGTACTCCGTCCGCGCAGGACAAAAGATCGAAGTGATCGAAAAGAGCAAAAATAACCCGCAAATTTCAAGAGCGCTGGATCTTACGGCACAGACCGGCATCGTAGCGTGGGTAGACGTAGAAAAAGAGAAAAGATACGGAATTTTTTCTAGAGTTCCGGAGAGAGAAGAAGTTGTTATTCCTGTAGAGGAAAGATTTATCGTAGAGCTTTACTCGAAATAGTAGGTGCTAATATGAGAAAAATCACAACATCAGCTCATATGCCAACTGAAATAAAGGTTGAGAATGTCAGCGAAAATGTTGCTAAAATCATAGCATATCCCTTTGAAACGGGATATGCCGTCACTCTAGCTCATCCTTTACGAAGGTTACTTTATACGAGCACGGTCGGTTTTGCGCCGACTGCGGTTAAAATCGAAGGCGTAAGCCACGAATTCGACAGCATGCGCGGTATGCTCGAGGATATGGCGGCTTTTATCATAAATTTAAAGGGCTTAAGATTTAAAATCAAAGGCGATTCCCTACGCGAGGTCGTAGAATACAGCTTTAAAGGGCCTAAAGAAATTTACGGCAGCGACCTAAATAACGACGCCGTAGAGATCGTAAATCCAAGTGCTTATCTGGCTACGATAAACGAGGATGCCGATCTTAAATTTACGCTCATCATCGAAAAGGGCATCGGCTACGTTCCAAGCGAAGAGATCAGAGAAAATTTAGACGCTGATTTCATCGCGTTAGATGCGTTTTTTACCCCGGTAACTAAGGCCGTTTACGACATCGAAAACGTATTTGTAGAGGACAATCCCGACTACGAAAAGGTGGTCTTTACGATCACTACCGACGGTCAGATCAGCGCGATAGATGCGTTTAAAAACGCACTTGAGGCGATGTATCAGCAGCTGGCGGTTTTCAAAGGTATCGTAAATATCAGCGCTGCAGATACTTTCGGTAGAGCGATCCCCGCAAATTCCGAGTTTGCAAAGCTTTTTGAGAGCGTTAGCAATCTAAGCTTAAGCGCACGAAGCTTCAACTGCCTAGATCGCGCCGATATTAGATTTATCGGTGAGCTTGCGATCATGGAGGAAAGCGAGCTTAAAGACCTTAAAAATTTAGGCAAAAAATCGCTTGAGGAGATCAAAGCCGTAATGGAGGAGATCGGTTATCCTATCGGCAACCAAGAGCTCGGCGATAAAAAAGAGCAGCTAAAACGCAAGCTTGACGAGCTGAAGGCTCAAAGACAAAAGAATGAAGGACAATAAATGAGACATAATCACGGATATAGGAAGCTAGGGCGCACTTCGTCTCACCGTGCCGCCCTGCTTAAAAATTTAACCATCGCTTTAGTTACTAGCGGCAAGATCGAAACTACGCTTCCTAAAGCAAAAGAGCTAAGAAGCTATGCCGAGAAGCTAATCACTCGCGCGCGAAAAGGCGACAGCGAGGCGCATAGATTCGTTTTTGCAGCGCTTCAGGATAAGGCTGCGACAAATAAGCTGGTCACCGAGATCGCTCCAAAATATGCAGGCGTAAACGGCGGCTACACTCGCATCATCAAAACCCGCCTTCGTAAGGGCGACGCCGCAGAGATGGCTTATATCGAACTAATCAGCAAATAAAATTTCGGGATCACTCCCGAAATTTCTTCTATGAAATTTAAAATTTTACTCCCGCTTATTATCATCGCTGCGGGCTTGGCGTGGGCATTGGACAATTATCTTAGCTACAAAAATATCGAAACGATCAACCCAGAAATTCCGCTAAAGCAAGCATTGGACGGCGAGCAAATTTCTAAAATCCGCGTCTATAAATCCAAACGAATTCTTGAAATTTTAACCTCAAAAGGCGTCGCAAAAAGCTACAAAATCGCCCTCGGACGCGAGCCTGAAGGGCACAAGGAAATTCAAGGCGACGGCAAAACCCCGGAGGGCAACTACACTATAAACGGCAAAAATCCGAACTCGGCGTATCATTTAAATTTAGGCATCTCCTATCCGAACAAAGCCGACGTAGCGCACGCAAAATCCCTCGGCAAGAGCGCAGGCGGCGATATCAAAATCCACGGGCTACCGAATAAATTTAGCTACCTAGGGCAGAGTATCGCGGCGTTCGGCGACTGGACGGAGGGCTGTATAGCGCTCGTCAATGACGATATGGACGAGCTTTTCGAGCACGTAAAAATCGGCACGCCGATAGAAATTTTGCCGTGATTGCACGCGCCTGCGCTAAAATTTCACAGCCGCGATCGATATAAAACGTAGCGTAAATTTCATCTACGAGCTTCAAAACAATATTCGCCGCCCGGGCTTTTGTAGTCGCAAAATTTACATTAAAAGCAGGATTGTTTTTCTAAAAAATTTAATCGTATCGGTGTCTGTCTTGATTAAATTTAGGCTGTTTGCCTAAGGTTTTCTCTACCGCTCAAACAAAATTTCATCTCAAATTTAGCCCTCGGTCTGGCTGAAATTTCATCTCAAATTTATGGCGCAAATAGTCTAAATTTAAATATACGCAAGCCCGATGATTTGCGAGTTTCGTCCTTGCCGAATCGATAAAATTTTTAAAATCGCGGCTCGCCGTTCGCACCGTATAAAATTCTTTGCGAGCCATTACGCAAAATCCGCGTCCTCGCGCAAAATTTCAGATTAAATTTCATCCCCAATAAGCCTTTTTTTATCGCTTTTGGATATAATGCGCCAAAACTAAAATAAGGAATTTTAATGATACCATTTAGCGATGAAGAGCTTCTAGCTCCGGTACAGGATAGCTTGGAGCTAATCCGACCGATGCTGCAAAACGACGGCGGCGATATGAAGCTTTTAGGCATAAAAAACGGCGTCGTCTATGTCCGCCTTACCGGGCATTGCCACGGCTGCGCCGCAAGTGCGCAGACCCTAAAATACGGCGTCGAGCGCCAGCTTCGCATGGATATTCACCCCGAGCTTAGCGTCGTAAACATCCCCGAAGGCGAAGAGTTTGAACTATAAAAAACTGGGGCTAAAGGCCTTTTCGCGCGGAGAATTCGAACTTTCGAAGCTGTATTTTTCGCTCGCATACGAAAAAAGCGGCGAGGAGGAAATTCTATTTTTGCTCGAGCTTTGCCAGACTGCGCTGGCAGACCGCGAAGAGGCGCTTATGCTCTTTGATTTTTACAATCTCAGCCCCAAAACTCAAACTGCGGAGCTTTTTAAAATTTTAAACTCCATCAACGAAAAGATCGCGAACGAAGCGGCTTCCGAACCCGGCGCCGAGGATGAGATTGCAGTCATCGCTTATGCCGATTTTATGCGCGCGGTAGGCCAAAAAGGCTTTAAAAACGCCTTTGAATCGATCATTTTTTCCTCTAAAATCGCCATTTCGGACAAAAGCGAGATGATAGAATTTTTAGAAAATTTGATAGAAAACGGCTACTACGAGATGGGGCTTAATTACGTCGAAAGCTCGGCTGCTGCGTACGCAGGCGATGAGCGCTTCGAAGCGCTGATGCAAAAAATCAAAAATCATGAGAATACGACTCGAAAATAGCTTTATCACCGACAACTCCGCCGAGTGCGAGGCGGGCTGCTTTTTTATGCGCACGGACGCGAACGCTAAATTTGAACCCGAAGCGGCGCAAAAAGGCGCGCAGATCATCTCTATCGCGCAAGCAAAGAAGCTTTTGAATATCGATCCGCGCATCAAAATCGTAGGCATCACCGGCACGAACGGCAAGACCACGACCGCGGCGGCAATCTATTCGACGCTGCTGGATCTGGGCTTTAGCTGCGGCCTAAGCGGCACGCGCGGCGCCTTCATAAACGAGCGCAGAATCGACGAGAAGGGGCTTACGACGAGCTCAGTTTTTAAGACGATGAGCTATCTTTACGAAGCCGGCAAGCAGGGCTGCGAGTACTTCGTTATGGAGGTCAGCTCGCACGCAATCGCACAGAACCGCATCCAGGGGCTAAATTTTGCGCTTAAAATTTTTACGAATTTGAGCCAAGATCATCTCGATTATCACGGCAGCATGCAAGAATACGCCGCAGTCAAGAGCTCGTTTTTTGCAGACGACGCGCCAAAGCTTATAAACGCCGATGGTGGACACATTAAATTTAACCCCGCAAACGCCCTTACCTACGGCATAAAAAATCCCGCGAGCTTCGGCGTGATCGGATACGGGCTAAAGGGCGGCATCGACGCGCTCGTGCGCACTCCAAACGGCGATAATGCGCAGCTACAAAGCGATCTCATCGGCGAGTTTAATCTCTACAACCTTACCGCAGCGTTTGCGGCGGTTAAAATTCTAACCAAGCTGCCGAACGAAAAGATAGCAAAAGCCCTGGCAAACTTCGGCGGCGTCGAGGGTCGCGTGCAGATCGTAAATAAAAATCCGCTTGTAATCGTCGATTTCGCTCATACCCCGGACGGCATCGAAAAGGTGCTAAACGCGCTACGCACAAGCGGCGAGATTATCGCGGTTTTCGGCGCAGGAGGCGATCGCGACCACGGCAAGCGTCCGAAAATGGGCGCCATCGCGGAGCACTTTGCTAAAATCTGCATCGTTACGAGCGATAACCCGCGCAGCGAGGATCCAGACGAGATCATCGAGCAAATTTGCGCCGGGATGCGCCGAAAGGATAAAATTTTAAAGATCGCGGATCGCAAAGAGGCGATCGCGCGCGCGCTAGATCTTGCCAAAAACGGCGAGATGATCGCTATTTTGGGTAAGGGCGACGAGACCTACCAGGAGATCAAGGGCGTGAAGCACCCCTTTAGCGACAAGCAGGTCGTGAGTGAGCTCGTCGCGGCGCGAGGCGGGTCAAATTTAGACTAAATTTAAAGGACAGCCGATGAAAATCGAAATTTTATCAAGCAAAATCCACCGCGCGCGTGTGACGGACGCCAACCTCAACTACGTGGGCTCGGTCACGATCGGACCCGAGCTCATCGAGGCTGCGGGGCTTTTCGAGTACCAAAAAGTCGATATCCTAAACGTCAATAACGGCGAGCGCTTCGCTACCTACGTGATCCGCGGCGAGAAAAAGGGCGAGATCTGCCTAAACGGCGCGGCCGCGCGCAAAGTCTGCGTCGGCGACATCGTCATCATAGTAGCTTACGCACAAATGAGCGCCAAAAAAGCGAAAGATTTTGAGCCAAAAATCGTACAGGTAAACGAGAAAAACGAGATCGTAAAATAACATGGCGCCGCGCCTCGATGGGCTTTTCGCCTCGCCGCAGCACTACGAAAAATACAAAGCGCGGCTGGGTAAAAAACTAGCCGAGTTTCGCTTCGGCTTTATGAACGACGCAAAATGGCGCAAGCTCTTTTCGGCGATCTGCGCTGAAGGCTCGCCCGCTAGGCAGTGCGAGATCTATGACTTCTTCGGCTCCTGCGTAAACGAGATCAGATTCGCCCTGCCCGCCGCAGACTACGCGCAAGGCATCCGCGACGGCTACATCTCGCAGCGCCTCACGACGAGCGAAAAGCCCACCCTCTACGCCGAGATAGAATACATAGAATTTGCGAAATTCTACGACTTCGCAAGCCGCGGCGCGCTGCTACCGCCCGAGCACAAAAGTCAAGACCTTGACGCCATAGTGCGCTATTTAGAGCGTCTGGGCAAATTTGAGATGGAGCCGGGCGAGCAAAGCTTAAAAATTTACGGCTACAGGCGCTAGCTCTTTACGCGAAGTTTTGCCTCTTGTACGCAGGCGCGCCTGTTCACTGCGCGCCAAGAGGCGCGATTTGCGCTAAATTTCACTCCGAACAGCCCACTATAGCCGCCTATCGATCCACAAAAAAAGGAGCAAATTTGAACTACGAAGAATTTTACGGCGCCGTCTGCGAAATGGCGGAAAAATTTGAAGCGAGCCGGGCCGCGAACAGAGAGCTAGACGCATATCTACTCGCGCTTTTGAGGCTACTTGAGGCACGCGGCGGCGAGCCCTTTAGCGCAGAGCTGATGCTTGAAATTCTAAGCGCGGCGTTTGAGAGCGAGAGGGCGGAGCCCAGCGAGACGTGGCTTGAGATAGAGCGAGCGCCCGAGTTTGCACACTTCTGCAAAGATGGGCCTGCGGGCGGCGGCGATACGTTTCGTTCGGCGGAGGAGCCAAAAACCGCGCCAAGCGAGGCAAAATTTATGAACGGCAAGAGCAAGACGCAAGAGCAAAATTCTATCGCAGCAAGCGGCAGCCTCTCTGCAAAAACAGTGCGAAACGAGCCCTTGGGACCGAAGACGAATGAGCCCCTAAAATTCGAGGCCACAGACAAGCACGGCGGGCTTGCGTATTCCGCGGAGGTCATAAAATTTCAGCTAGCGGAGCTTAGCAGGATGCACGCTAGCGGACAGCTTTGCGGACGATAACAAGTTTTTCGGCATCGTATCGTCAGGCGGGCATGGCTGGTATAATTTCGATCCGTTTTCGCTGCTGGAGTGCGGAGCGCGCGGCCTGATGGATCACGCGGGCGAGGATGCGCCCGTGCGCGACGGCTGGGAAATGCTCGGCGAACTGCTCGAAATGGGACGGACGTACGAGTAGGCGGCGGATTTTGCGGCTAAATTTCAAAATTCGCGGAGCGAATTTAACGAGATCGCTTTGCTCGCTCATATTTGCGGGCGAAATTAAATCGCTCGCTTATCGTGCATGCGCCGCTTCGGCAGGGCTCGGCCAATTTCTGCGGTTTGAAATTTTAAATTTCGCGTCTCGCGTCCGCCGTAAAATTTGAGAGTACGCTTAAAATTTCAGATCGCTCCGAGCATGAAATTTGACGACTTTAAAATCATAAATTTCGGCCATATTTCGCTTAAAAATCGGCGATATAAAATTCTAAAATTTTCGTGCGACTTTCTCGCGAGTTTGCGCGCTCTTTAAAAACCGATTTAAATTTAGCGTCTCTGCTAAAATTTCTACGGTAAGGCTAAATTTACCGCTCCGTCCGCTACTTCAAATGCTCTTTCAGCTCCGTGATTTGCCGCTTAACTTCGTCTATTATCTGCGGCGAGTTTTCCCAAATTTCAAGAAAAGCCCATTCGTCGCTTGGCGGGTTGATCATATTTTCCAAAATCGCAACGACTTTCCGGATGGTCGGTTGCAATTTATCTAAAAAATCCGACGGACATGCATACGGCGAACCGAAACGCTCCAAAATATACGCGACCGCCCTAATTTCGTCGTAGTTTTCGTTTCTCGGATCGAAATTCGCTGCCGTGCTTTGCAGCAGATCAAAATTTTTGCTCTCCCAAAACCTCGCGAACCAATCCGCCGCCTCGTCGTTTTCGTACGCTCTGTAGCCCCAATCGCCCATTTTTAGCTCCTTTTAAAATAAATTTCATCGCCGAGCTTTAATGGCGCCTCTTATTTAAATTTTACCCGCCCAAGCTAAATTTTAAGCCGCTTTTTGACTGCGCGTGCCCGCCGAAAAATCAAATCTGAGAATAAAACTCGCAACGCCAAGTCAAACACTAAATTTAGCTTAAATTTGCTAAAATAGCCAAAATTTAAAGGATTTTTGATGTTCGAAGGAATAGATTTTTCAAAAATGGGGCAGATGCTCGATCAGATGCAGGCCAAGGCTAAGCAGATCGAGGAGGAGAATGCGCGCAAGGAATTCACCGTAAAATCGGGCGCGGGCATGGTCGCCATCAGGCTAAACGGTGCGGGCGAGGTGCTCGATCTAAGCATCGACGACAGCCTTTTTAACGACAAAGAAAGCTTGCAGATCCTACTGATCTCGGCGATAGGCGACGCGATAAAGCTGGTCGAAAACGAAAAGAAAGGTGCCGAAGCGTCCATGCTAGGAGGGCTCGGCGGCCTAGGCGATCTGCTCGGCGATAAGGGCTAAGCGTAGTTCAAAAATGGTGAAAATAAGCTTTTTATATAGAATGGCTGTTTTGCTTAGCGAACGGTTTGGATTTTACGGAGCGAGCGGCTTCTGTAGCTAACTAAATGAAGCCCGATTGTATAAGGCGACAAGTTAAATTTAGATTTTGTGGCGATACGTTTTGCATAAAGTGCGGCCTGCTTGATTTGATGCTCGATTGTTAAATTTTAACCTTAGCAAATCAATCAGTCAAATTTAACGGGCGGCGCGAGGGCAAATTCTAAAATTTCGGCGAGCTGCTACGCTGCGGCGCAAAGTAAAATTTAGCTCGCACGGCTTAAATGCAAAGCGGGCGAGCCGTTGCGCGACATCCGCGAGCAAATCGAGCGTAAGATGCGGCTCAAAAAAGCGGAGCATCCTTCGCCTCGCGCACTGCGTAAAGCTAGGGAAATTAAAATTTAAAATTTTAAGCGGCATGATTACTTCTATGCGACGTACAAACGGCTCGCGACAGCAAAGTCTAAGCTGCGCGACGAAAAGGCATTCGAAGGGCGCGAATTTGCATTCGTCAAGGGCGCGCCCAAGCAGAGCAAATCAAAACTGCAAGGCAGGATCGATGGATATTTTAGAAAAATTTAAAGACTACTTGAAGCAAAACGAGCTGAAGGCGCCGAGCTTTCATCCGTATTTTGAGGAGGCGCTCAATTACATGCTGCAAGCGGGCGGCAAGCATTTTCGCGCGCAGCTGCTGCTAGGCGTCGTTTCGGCGGTGGATGAGCGGCGCTTTGAGGGCGCGTTAGCGATGGCGATGGCGCTTGAGATGATCCACACCTACTCGCTTATCCACGATGATCTGCCCGCGATGGACGATGCGGATCTGCGCCGCGGACGGCCGAGCCTGCATAAAAAATACGACGAAGTCACGGCGATTTTGGTGGGCGATGCACTAAATACCGACGCGTTTTTAATCGCCGCAAGCGCAAACCTAAGCGACGAGATCAAGATAAAATGCATTAAAACTCTAGCGCGAAATGCAGGCAGTGGCGGCATGGTGCTCGGTCAGGCAATCGATTGCCATTTTGAAAACAGTCCGTTAAAGCAAAGCGAGCTTGAGTTTTTGCATCTGCATAAAACGGGCGCGCTCATCGCAGCGGCGTTTGAGCTAGGCGCCATAATCGGCGGGCTAAAGGACGAGCTCGCGCATGAGCTTTATAAGATCGGGCTGAAGCTAGGTCTCATATTTCAGATCGAGGATGATATCATCGACGCCACTAGCGACGAGGCAAGCGCAGGCAAGCCCGTAGGAGCGGACGGCGCGAAAAATTCCTTCGTAAATTTACTAGGTCTTGCGGGTGCGAGGAGCTACAAGCGGCGCCTAATAGACGAGGTAAGCGGCGCGATGAGCGGCTATGATGCGAGCCTACGCGATTTGGTTTTAAATTTGATAGAAAAATACCTGAAAGGATGAAAAATGTCGAGCGAGCAGCTAAGTAAAATTTCAAATACGATCAAATTTCTAAGCGCGGATATGATCCAAAGCGCTAACTCAGGCCATCCCGGCACGCCGATGGGGCTAAGCGACGTAATGAGCGTCTTTATGAGCAAGGTCCGCCACAATCCCAAAAATCCCGCGTGGCTGAACCGCGACCGCGTCGTATTCTCGGGTGGACACGCAAGCGCGCTCGTGTATAGTTACCTCTACCTTAGCGGATACGATTTGAGCATGGACGATCTAAAAAGCTTCAGGCGCCTACACTCCAAAACCCCGGGCCACCCGGAGATAACCACTCCCGGCGTCGAGATCGCTACCGGACCGCTCGGACAAGGCGTCGCAAACGCAGTCGGATTTGCGATGGCCGCAAAATACGCCGCACATCTGCTCAATGAGGAAGGAAACGAGATCATCGATCACCGCGTCTATTGCTTCTGCGGCGACGGCGATCTACAGGAGGGCATCAGCTACGAAGCGTGCGCGCTTGCGGGCAGACATAGCCTCGATAATCTTACGATAATTTATGATTCTAATGGCATCACGATCGACGGCAGCACCGATATCGCGTGGTTTGAGGATGTGAAGGTACGATTTGAAGCGCAAGGCTTTGAGGTCGCACGCATCGACGGGCATAATTTCGATCAGATAGAATTCGTCCTTGACGAGGTCAAAAATAAAACAAAACCCTACCTCATCATCGCAAATACCACGATCGGCAAGGGCGCGCTAGAGCTTGAGGGCACGGCCAAGACGCATGGCGCACCGCTTGGAGAGGAGCTGCTTGCACGCGCCAAGCAAAGCCTGGGCTTTGATCCCGCCCAAAGCTTCGTCGTAAGCGAGGATGTGCTTTTTGCGACGCGCGCCGCGGTCGAGAGGGGTGATTTAGAGGAGCGGCTTTGGAAGGAGAAGCTCGCAAAGCTAAGCGATGAGAAAAGAGCGCTTCTAAACGAGCTTTTAAATCCCGACTTTAGCAAGATAGAATTCCCTGATTTTAGCGGACTTAAGGTCGCCACGCGCGATAGTAACGGTAAAATTTTAAACGCTATCGCAAACGCGGTGCCCGGCTTTTTGGGCGGAAGCGCCGATTTGGCGGCATCGAATAAGACCGAGCTAAAAGGCGGCGGCGACTTTCCGTGCGGCAAAAATTTACACTTCGGCATCCGCGAGCACGCGATGGCGGCGATCGGCAACGCCTTTGCGAGATACGGGCTTTTCATTCCGTTTAGCGCGACGTTTTTTATCTTTAGCGACTATCTCAAAACGGGCGCTAGACTTGCGGCACTGATGGGCTTGCGCCACTACTTCGTCTTCACGCACGACAGCATCGGCGTGGGCGAGGACGGGCCGACGCACGAGCCTATCGAGCAGCTTAGCACCTTCCGCGCGATGCCCGGCTTCTACACCTTCCGCCCGGCAGATGGCAACGAAAACGTAAAATGCTGGCGAACGGCACTTGCTCTAAATGCCCCCGCAGCGTTCGTCTGCTCGCGCCAAGGGCTTGAGCCGTTACCTAAGGCGGTCTTGGGCGACGTGCAAAACGGCGCGTATCTGCTAAGGCAGAGCAAAGAAGCACGTATCACGCTCATCGCAAGCGGCAGCGAAGTCTCGCTCTGCTTAAAAGCGGCGGCGATCCTGCAAGAGCAGGGCATCGGCGCAAACGTCGTAAGCGCGCCGTGCTTCGAGCTTTTGTGCGAGCAGGACGCAGATTATTTGGCGCAAATCCTAGAGCCGCAAACTAAAATTTTAGCCGTCGAGGCCGCAAGCGCGCTTGAGTGGTATAAATTTGCAGACGCGGTACACGGCATGCGAAGCTTCGGCGAAAGCGGCAACGCAAACGAGCTATTTAAGCTTTTCGGCTTCACCGACGTCGCGATCGCAAAGCAGGCCAAAGAGCTTTTAGAGCAGTAGCGGAAAGGGTAAAATTTGAGCGAAAAAATCAAAATTTCGTATTTAGACGGATTTAAAATTTACGGATTAAAAGCCCGCACGAAAAACGCGGACGAGATAGGCGGAAGCGGCAAAATTCCCGCGCTGTGGGCGAAATTTATGAAAGAGTGTTATGACGGGTGGAGCGAGATTTACGGCGTCTATTACGATTACGAAGACGGCGCCGACGGGCTTTACAATATCTTTATCGGCACCAAAGCGCCCCGCAGCGACGAAGCCTTGGAGATCAAAAGCGGCAAATACGCCGTTTTTAGTTTTCCAAATGAGCCGCAAAACGTAGCAAAGTTTTGGGGCAAAATTTGGAGCTTTTTTGAGGCCGGCGAACTAAAAAGAGCGTTTGGAACGGATTTTGAGTTTTACGGCGGAGAGGAGATCAAAATTTTTATCTCGGTTTTGTAGGGCGGCGCATGAAATTTATAAACGGGGAGTGATTTTTCGCCGCCGCGACGATGAGCTTTTGCGTAGAATTTCATCCATAAAGCGGTAAAATTCCGTGCCTAAAACTACGCGCGAAAATAAATTTTATGCCGAAAGCCGCGCCGTACCTTAAGCCGTAGATTTAAAATGAAATCTAAATTTGCGCCGTTAAATTTCAACCCCCGCTCGCAAAATCAGGCGAAATTTCGCGCGGAATTTCATTTTTAAATCTGTTATTAAGCCATTTTTGGCTTAAATTACACTTTCATTAGGGTAGATGTCCGAGCGGTCGAAGGAGCGCGCCTCGAAAGCGCGTAAGGCGTCAGCCTTCTGGGGTTCGAATCCCTATCTACCCGCCATTCATCCAAATTTCACCCAACACTCGGGAGCCAGATGAGCAATAAACTCCTTTCGATGAGCCTGCAAGAGCTGTGGCGGCTCTTTCCGATACGTCTCGTGCCGCACGATCCGCGCTGGAGCGAATACTTTAGGCAGGAGCGCGAAATTCTGCGCAGGCTGCTGCGAGATCATGGCGAGATCAAGATCCACCATATCGGCAGCACCGCGGTAAGCGGGATCTGGGCGAAGCCGATCGTAGATATTTTGATCGAATGCTCAGATATTGCCGCCGCCAAACAGCGCTTGATAGAGGCGGGCTATCTGCTAATGAGCGAAAAGGGGAGCCGCTGCAGCCTAAATAAAGGCTACACCGAAGCGGGGTTTGCCGAGCGCGTTTTTCACGTGCATCTGCGAAATTTCGGCGATACAGATGAGATATTTTTTAGAGATTTTTTGCGGGCGAATGCGGATATCGCCGCGCAGTACGAGGCGCTTAAATTAGAGCTTTGCAAGCGCTATGAGTTTGACCGCGACGCCTATACTGCGGCGAAAAGCGAATTTGTGCTTAAATTTACGCGCATCGCTAAAGAAAATTCAAAATAACCGCGCAAAAATTTAATCTCTACACAGAAGCTCTCTCACCAAGAGCGATAAAAATGGCTAAATTTTATAAACGAAATGGGTAGATAGCGCCGCACCTTGCAGATTGGTTTTTATAAAATTTTGACCGTAATTTCAAATTTAAAGAGCGACCGCCCGGTTATCGGTAGATAAAATTTTACAAATTCCACCAGCAGCAAAGTCGCCCATAAAATGCGTCGTATCACCCACATCATATTCAAGCAAAGACATCTCCGCGCTTCAGTACAAGTTTAAATTTAAAAACCTACGCGTCATAAATTTTAAACATTCCACAAAAATATGGGCTCTTAAATCCGCTAAATTTAAAGCGGCGAAAATTTAAAATTCCTCACCGCTAGCTAGCCGCACAAATCCGTCTGGCACTTAAATTTAATGATCGCTCTTCAGCCCCGCGCCGCAAAGCGGGATGATCCTATCTCCTTGTAGATCGTGGCTTTCTTTGTAGCGCAGATACGCCGCGTAGGTAGCCGCGGTCGTGTGCTCGACGTAAAATCCGCCGCGCGCAAGCGCCGCTCTGGCAGGCAGTATGTCGCTCTCGCTCGCTAAGATCACCTCGCGCTCGCCCGCGTAACTAGAGCCGAGAATTTCGCTCGCGCGCATCGGTCTTGCGATCGCGATGCCCTCCGCTAGCGTCGGCTGCGGCTCTATCGCTCGCGCCGCACCTTTAGCGCCGAAAAGCGGAGCGCAATGCTCGCCCTGAACGATGAAAATTTTTGGCAGTGCCTCGATAAGACCGCCCTCATATAGCTCGCCCAGCGCCGCTTGAGCGCCCAGCAGTAGCGTACCGTTGCCTACGGGGATAAAGATATTGCGCGGCACCCTGCCCAGCTGCTCGTAGATCTCATAAACGTAGCTCTTCGTGCCCTCGTAAAAGATCGGATTATAAACGTGGTTGGCGTAATAAATTTGCTCATCCGCAGCCTTTTTGCGGCACGCGTCCGCCGTCTCGTCGCGGCTACCGTCAAAGACCGTGACATGCGCGCCGTGGCTTTTGATCATATCGATCTTTTTAGGCGATGTGCCTTTAGGGACGTAAATTTCGCATTCGATGCCCGCACGAGCGCAGTACGCTGCCACGGCGTTGCCTGCGTTGCCGCTGGAGTCTTGTAGCACCTTTTTTACGCCGATATTTTTGGCGTGCAGCACCAAAACCGCCGCACCGCGGTCTTTGAACGAAAGCGTAGGCATCGCGTAATCGAGCTTGAGATAGAGATTTTCGCCGAATTTTACGCTCGCCGTGAGCCCCTCGCCCATCGAAATTCCTCTAAATTTCGCCGTATCGATACCCATAAACCTGCGGTATCTAAAGATGCTAAACTCGCTTTGATCTACGAGCGCGGGGTTAAATTTAGGCGCATCGGAGTTTAGCTTATACAGCCCGCCGCAGTCGCATTTATAGCTCAAAGTATCGATGGGCGCGTGCTTGCCGCAGCCAGTGCAGATGAAATCGCTCATTTTCGCTCCTATTTTTTCTCTTTGATTTTTGCGACGGCCTCAATCTCTACGAGGCAGCCGAAGTGTAGAGCCGTAGTCGGCACTACGACGCGAGCGGGCTTGTGCGCGCCGAAAAACAGCGCGTACTGCTCGTCGATCACGTCCCAGTTCGCGACGTCAGGCGTATAGACGCGACACATCCGCACGTCGTTTTTATCTGCGCCCGCGGCGGCCAGCACTGCCGCGACGTTGCTTAGGGCCTGCGCGGTCTGCGCAGCAAGACCATCTGGAGCGGCTCCCGTGCGTGGATCCACGCTTAGCTGCCCCGAGACATAGAGCGTGCCGTCGTCGTCTAAGATGCCCGGCGCATAATGCGCCTTTTTCGGCGCGAAGCCGCTCGGATAGATCTCTTTCATTTGAGCTCCTTGGCGTAGATTTTTTGAAATTTTATCTAAATTTCTAAATTTTATATGAAATTTTATAGACTTTGCGCCGAACTTGTCTTTTCGGATCGAGCATTAAGCTCTTTGAAATTTTGAGACCCGCCGCTTGTATAGCGCAATATGTGTAGATAAAGCGCAATCCGCCCGTTATTCGAGCTCGTAGCCCTTTGCGTTTTTTAATTTCTCGTCATAATCGACTCCGTTAGCAATTCGCTTGCGAGAGGCATTGAAATCCGATCGTATCGGGCTTTTGTGCTCGTCAAACTCAAGTGGCGCGACACCGATGATATCTGCTAGCAGATGCGCTAAATCATCGCTCATAAAAGGCTTGTCTTTCGCCGCAGCTAGCCTCTGCCATAGCTTAGCGTGATCGCTCAAAAACTCGCGAGAGCCTATGAAAATTAGCGGAATTTCGTAAGTAAAGCGGCTCTCCATGCCATGCCCAAGGCGTCCATTTTCGTATAAATTCTCTCCGTGATCGCTAAGATAGACGATGAGACTGTCGTCGCCGGAGAAAATTTTAAAAATTTCATTTATGACGAAATCGTTGTAAAGCACGCTGTTATCGTAATACGCGACAACATCTTTCTGCTTGGAAGTAAGTTTTGCCTTTATGTCCGCCGCGCTAAACTTGCCGAATCCCTCGGGATAGCGCAGGCTGTAATCCATATGGCTGCCGATGAGATGGATCACATAGAAATTTCGCTCGCTCTGCCCCGCTTTCGCCTGATTTATGAGCGGAAGCAGCACTCCGTCAGGTTTGATGCGAACGGTTTCATAAAGATTGCTCTTTGAAAGGAAAGATTCAGCGTCCGCGCGATCGGCAGCGCTTTTGGCACTTAGCGCATGCGCGCCGAAAGCCTCTTGATTGCTGATCCAAAAGGTGCGGTAGCCACTTAGCTTAAACATATCAATGATGCTAAGGTTGCGAAACCACGCCCTTTTGCGCTCGCTTTCGTAATCGCTGAAATTTAAAAGCCGCATCAGCACCTGATTAGTCGTGCCGTAAGGCGAGATTGTATCGCTAAATTTTATCAGATTGCCACTTGCTTCGAGACCCTCCAAAAGCGGCGTATTTTTAACGCCGTAGCCGTAGAGCGACATATGCCCGCGCTGCAAGCTCTCGCCTATTATTAGGATGATATTTTTGACGCGAGACTTTTGCGAGGCGGGGTTTGTAGTAGCGTCAGTGGTTTTGGAATTTGAAATCGCGCTGGGGCTTTGCGGCGTAGAATTTAAAGTCTTGCCCCAGCTCTGCGGCTCAGCGCCCGGGGCGGACGTAGAATTTAAATTTGCGCCGGAATTTTGCGCCTGGACGCTTGATGCGGGAGCGGAATTTTCAGACGCGGAGCCCGAGGCGGCGCCTTGCGGATCTGAATTTCCGCCGCCATTTAAAATGCTTTCGTTCGCGCGCTTGGCCTCGTCATATCCGAGCTGCACTTCGCGCATATCGGTGATGAAATTTTTATCGCTAAGATAGTCTTTTATCGTAAAGGCAAACTCCAGCGGGACGTATTGCGATAGTTTGGTTATATAGCCCTGCTTGCCCTGGGAAGCTTTAGCGGCGATATCCGCGCAAAAGATCGCCCCGTAGATAAGATAAAGCGCTGCTAGCAGCAATCCTAGGCGGCTATGCGTTTGCTCCCACTTTCTCCGCCCCGTTCTTAGCGCTGCAAAGATGCAGCCAAGCAGCACCGCTAGATACAAAATCGTCGCAGGGTTAAGAAACTGCAAAACAAACTCACGCGTCTCTGCTGCATCGGTATGCACAAGCGCGTCGATCGCCACGACGTTGAAGCTTGAGTCGAAATTTACGATCAAAAATAAAGCCACACTCGCAATTAGCGCAATTAGCGCTAGTAACACGAACGAAACGAGCTTAAAAAATCGGCCGCTAAGCAGATAGCAAAGGTGAAAGATGAGTAAATTTATGATGAGCACCGCAGAAAAGCCTTTAAATACATGCGAAAAATGATACCCATTGATCTGATAATGTATCTTAGCCCAGCACGCAAGCAAGCATAGCGCCGTGCTAAGCCAAAACACCCTCCATACGGGACGCTCGCGAAGCGCGGCAAAAAAGCCGCGGTCGATTTTTATAAGCAAGCACGCTATAAGCCTACCCGCTTTCGTCCGCGCCATAATCCCGCCTATATTTGCTAGCGCTACATAAAATTTTTCTCTCATTTCATCTTCCTTAGCTTTACAAAGACACGATGACGCGCACTCTGCGTAGCGCGACATATTTTCGCTTTAAAATCAAGGCGCAATCTTAGCCGCTTAAAGCTTTGAGCTCGCTTACTTGCGCGCCTTTACGCTTCAAATTTTGCGGCTAAATTTTAAAGATACGGGGAGTTTGTAATTGGACGACAGAATTTTGAGGCTAAATTTTAATTGAAAGCGGATTTATGAGTGAGGTTATGAGACAGAAGCTCTGGGATAAAATTATTAAAACGTAATTTCAAAAAATTTAGCTAATTAAAATTTCAAAGCAATATTGCCGCGGTCAAAACGCTTGGGCAAAAATTTTAATAAGATGCGCGGCAAATGGCGCGTTTTATAACGCTTGCATGCCTCATAAAGCCGGCTATGAGGCTAGAGCAGATGAAGCGACCGCGACGCGATATTTTTTAAAATTTACGTCCAGGCTACGAACCGTCGCGATAAGCTTTGAAAGGTCTTCGGACAAAAATTTATGCATGAAGCGGCTGAGGTAAAATTCCAAGACACGAGCGATGTAAAATTGTCGAAATCTAATCGCGGGCGGAATTTCGCCTTGGCAAAAGTGTAAAATTTTAACTAGTCCAAGTCGCCTTTTGTGCGAAATCTACGCGACGCTTAGAACTTCTACCTTACCGTCGAAAACCGCCATGCAGTGCTCATAGTGGCTAGTGCGGAGCCCATCCTTGCTTCTCGTGCTCCATTTATCCTCGGCGATGACCGGCGTGCCGTCCTTTTGGCAGATCATCGGCTCGATGCAAAAAACCATGCCGTTTTTGATTTTGGGGCCCGATTTTGGATTGTTGCCCTCCAGATAGTTTGGGATCTCAGGCTCTTCGTGCGGGTGCTTGCCGATGCCGTGACCGCAGAAGCCATACAGCGGCACGAAGCCGCGTGCGCGGATAAATTTCTCGATCTCGAAGCTTAGCTCTTTGAAGTGCATCCCTACCCTGATCGTTTTGATGGCAAACTCCAGCGTGTCCTTGCTGCATGCGATAAGCTCCTCGTCGGCTTTTGAAATTTTACCGACGGGCAGGGTGCGTGCGCTGTCGCCGAAATATCCGTTTAGCTTCGAGCCCAGATCGACGCCTAAGATATCGCCCTCTTGCAAGATCGTCTCATCGGGAATGCCATGGATGATGACTTCGTTTAGCGAGAGGCAGGCGGCGTTTGGAAAGCCGTATAGCCCTTTAAAAGCGGGATACGCACCCTTGGATGTGATGAAATCGTCGATCTTTTTATCGACTTCGAGTAGGCTAAGACCCGGTTTTATAAATGAAGCTGCGTAATCGAGAGCTTGCGCGACGATCCTGTTCGCCGCACGAAGCCCCTCTAAATCTTTTTTTGTTTTAAGCAAAATCGCCATTTATAGCCCGACCGCACTTAGAGTCTGATATTTGTTCATATAGATCTGCGCTTCGATGCGCCTCATCGTATCAAGAGCGACGGAGACGACGATCAGCACGCTAGTTCCGCCGAAATAAAACGGCACGCCCATAAATTTAACGAGCAGCCACGGGATGACGGTTACTAGCCCGAGATAGATCGAACCCCAAAACGTAAGACGGCTAGCAACTTCGTTTAAAAAGCTCGCCGTTCCTTCACCCGGACGAATACCCGGGATAAATCCGCCCTGCTTCTTTAAATTTTCACTAATGTCCTTGGAATTAAAAGCGATTGACGCATAAAAATACGCAAAAAATATAACCAACACAAAGGTCAAAAAGTTAAAGAAGTAATTGCTAGGGCTTAGGAAATCGTGGATCTTTTGGATGATCGGATTGGTGCTTGCTTGTAAAATTGTAGTCGGAAACATCAAAATCGCGCTTGCAAAAATAGGCGGAATGACGCCGCTTAAATTTAGCTTGATCGGCACATAGTTCATAATGCGCTTGTTTTGATTCGCCATCAATACCTTGCGCGAAAACGATACTGGAATTCTGCGTTCACCTAGCTCCACATATAAAATTGCCCCGATAGTAGCCAGGATAATTAGCACGATCGCGATTAGCTTTAAAACGTTCATTTCGCCGGTATTTACTAAATTTACGGTACTTCCGATCGCTCTAGGGATGGCGCTTACGATACCTGCAAAGATAATAAGGCTGGTGCCGTTACCAACGCCGCGCTGCGTAATCTGCTCGCCGATCCACATCAAAAGCATGGTGCCTGCCAGCATCGAAATGCACGAGATGAAAACAAACTCGTTGGTATTTTCGGCCATTATCGCAGGCGCTCCGGTCTGTCCGTGGATGCCCTGCAAGCCGATGCTAACACCGATGGATTGAACCATAGCGATTGCGATTGTAGCGTATCGGATGATCTGCATATATTTCTGCATACCGTCGCGCTCTTTTTTGAGTTTGCCTAAATTTGGAAAGGTTGCGGCGAGCAGCTCCATAATGATCGAAGCGGTAATATAAGGCATAATGCCTAGCGAGATAACGCTGAATCGCTCCGCCGCGTTACCGCTAAACATATTAAACATTCCAAAAGCGTTGTTGCTATTGCTTTGAAAAAATTGCTTTATAACCTCAACGTCCACTCCCGGAACCGGCACGTAAGCTAGCAACCTATAGGCAAAAAGAAAGCCTAGAGTGATGAGAATTTTGTTGCGTAGCGATTTATTCATTATTTTTGTCCGCTAAATTTTACGTTCTCGTCTTTGATCTTGCTAGCGAGCGCTTTTGCGCCTACGCCGATCAGCTTGATCTTTTTAACGGAGTTTGAAATTTTATGAACGGATTTGATGCTTTCAATCGTAATCTCGCTAAGATCTTTGATAGCTTCGATTTTATCGACATTAATCACGTAAGGTTTTTCAAATTTAGAAGTAAAACCTACCTTTGGAAGCCTTCGTTGAATCGGCTGCTGACCGCCCTCGAAGCCTCTTTTTTCGTGAGAGCCGGTACGTGCGGTCTGACCCTTGCCGCCGCGACCCGCAGTTTTACCTAGGCCGCTTCCTTGACCGCGACCCAAGCGCTTAGTAGCGTGAGTCGAGCCTGGGGCTTTTTTAAGATTTTCTAATCCCATCTTTTATCCTTCTAGTGTTTTAAGATACTAAGAGCTTTCATAGTAGCCCTTACGACGTTGGATGCGTTGTTAGAGCCTAGCGACTTGGTTAGGATATCCCTAATGCCTGCAAGCTCTAAAACCGGGCGCACGGAGCCGCCTGCGATAACGCCGGTACCTTCGCTCGCCGGCTTAAGTAAAATTTTGCTCGCATTGTATTTAACTTCGATATCGTGAGTGATGGTAGAGCCGTTTAAATTTACCTTGATGATATTTTTAAACGCATCGTCTACCGCCTTTTTAATCGCGTCAGGAACCTCTTTGGATTTGCCGAAGCCAAAGCCTACTAGACCGTTTCTATTGCCTACCACTACGAGCGCGGTAAATCTGAACCTTCTACCGCCCTTAACGACCTTCGTAACCCTACCGATATTGACGATTACCTCTTCGAATTCTTCTCTATTATACTTTTCCACAATCATTCCTTTGGGTTATAGTTTGATGCCGTTTTGGCGTAGCGACTCGGCAAAGCTTGCGATTACGCCATGATACAAATAGCCATTGCGATCGAAAATCGCTTCAGAAATGCCTTTATCTTTTAACTTGGAGGCTAAATCTTTAGCTAAGCTAGCCGCGCCCTCTTTGTTCGCCTTTAAATTTAAAACCTTACCGCTGCTGGCGCACAAAGTCACGCTCGCTACATCGTCGATAGCCTGAGCGTAGACGGTTCTATTGGATTTGAAAATAGAAATTCTAGGGCAAGATGCGACGCCTGAAATTTTAGCGCGAATTCTTCTTTTTCTCTTGATTCGTAAAGAGATCTTTCTTTTTAATACGTTCTGTGTCATTTCTCAACCCTTATTTCTTAGCTGTTTTTCCGGCTTTGCGGATAATGCGCTCTTCAAGATACTTAATACCCTTGCCTTTATATGGCTCAGGCGGTCTGAATCCTCTAATCTCGGCTGCCACTTGACCTACTTGCTGCTTGTCGTCGCCTTTGATGGTTACGACGTTTTTATCTACGGAAATTTCGATTCCCTTTGGAGATTCAAAATTTATCGGATGCGAAAAGCCCAAATTTAGCTCAAGCACCTTGCCTTTCATCGCAGCCCTATAGCCGACGCCGTTGATTTCGAGCTGTTTTGAAAAGCCCTCGGTAAGACCAAGGACGATATTGTTGGCTAAAGCGCGGTATGTTCCCCAATATGCCCTGCTCTGCCTATCCTCACCCTTAGGTGAGAATTCTATCTTTCCGTCTTCGATTTTTACATCGACATGACCTTTTAAATCAAGCTCTTTTTCGTTATTCGATTTTTTAAATTTTAACGACGAGCCGTCGATTTTGACCTCAACTCCGTTTGGAATAGAGATCGGTTTTTTACCAATTCTTGACATAATTTTCCTTTTTATTTGTCTAGGGTATGTCTACTTTTACGAATGGATACCACAATGCCATAAAAAGTAGAAACTTCTTACCAGATCGTGCAAAGCACTTCGCCGCCGACGCCGGCCTTGTGTGCGTCGATACCGCTCATAACGCCTTTGCTTGTGCTAACGACGACGGTTCCGTAGCCGTTTTTGAAGCGCTTGATCTCGTCTTTGCCCTGATATACGCGGCGACCCGGAGTCGAAATTCTTTTAACTTCGTTTATCACGCTCCTGCCCTTTTCGTCGTATTTAAGCACTACGTTGATGATCTTTTTATTGTTTTCCTCTACTACGTTGTAGCTCTCGATATAGCCCTTCTCGGCTAAAATTTTAAGCATAGCCTCGACTACATTTGAGTGAAAAAGCTTAGTAGTATCTAGCCTTCGCATCGCAGCATTTCTGATGCGAGTTAGTCCATCTGAAATAAGATCGTTAATCATCTCTTCTCCTTACCAGCTTGCTTTTTTTAGACCTGGGATCAAGCCCTCGTTTGCCATCTTGCGAAGGCAAACGCGACAAATTCCAAAATCCTTATAAACGGAGTGCGGACGACCGCAAATTTGACATCTGGTATATGCGCGAGTGCTAAATTTAGCGGGGCGTTTCGCCTTGGCTACCATTGATTTTTTTGCCATATCATTTTCCTTTTGCAAAAGGCATGCCGAATAGCTCTAGCAATTTAAATGCCTCTTTATCGTTATTTGTAGTCGTTACGACGGTTATATTCATACCGTGAGTTCTTAAAATTTGATCGTATTCGACCTCAGGGAACATCAGCTGCTCTTGCAAACCGAAGTTATAATTGCCGCGTCCGTCAAAGCCCGTTCTAGGTAGTCCTCGGAAATCCTTAACTCTAGGAAGCGCGATAGAGATCAGTTTGTCTAGGAAGGCAAACATCTGCTCTTTTCGTAACGTAACCATTATGCCCACCGGAAAACCTTCGCGAACTTTAAAGCCTGCGACCGATTTTTTTGCATTGACGATAAGCGCTTTTTGGCCTGCGATCAGCGAGATAGTGTCGGCCATATTTTGAAGCACCTTTTGATCTTTGCTTGATTCCCCAGTTCCTACGCTGATAACGATCTTTTCAAGCGCCGGGATAAGCATAGGATTTTTTATATCAAATTCTTTCTGCAAAGCAGCTCTGATGGAATTAGCGTATTTATCTTTTAGTCTGCTCATAATCAACCCTCTACCAACGCAACGTTTGAAATATCCATCGGCATCTCTTTGCTCGTAAAGCCGCCTTGTGGATTTTGCTCGGTTGGTTTGATAGCCTTTTTAGCCATTTTACAACCCTCGACGATAACTTGAGCTTTTTTAGGAAACACGGCCTTAACGGTGCCTGTTTTGCCCTTATCGTCACCTGCGATGATCTTTACTTGATCGCCCTTTTTAATCTTAAATTTTACTGCCATTATAAAACCTCCGGAGCCAGCGAAACGATCTTCATAAAACCGCCGTATCTGACCTCTCTACCGATAGGACCGAAAATACGAGTGCCGATCGGCTCTTTTTTTGAATCCAAAATAACGGCTGCGTTCTCATCGAATCTAATTAGTGAGCCGTTGCCTCTGTGCAACTCTTTAGTCGTACGAACGACTACGGCTTTTACTACTTGACCGCGCTTAATCTTGCCGTTAGGGAGCGCTTTTTTTACAGAGCAAACGATAATATCGCCGATTGTGGCGTATCTTCTTTTGCTTCCGCCCAAAACTTTAATACACATAAGTTCTTTTGCGCCGCTATTATCAGCCACCGCAAGTCTGGTAAAACTCTGTATCATTATTCAACTCCTGTTTTCAAAACCGCTTTTAAGCGAAACGATTTTCTAGCGCTTAGCGGTCTGCACTCGATCGCAGATATGGTATCGCCGATCTTTACGACGTTGTTTTCATCGTGGATCAGATATTTTTTAAATCTTTTTACGATCTTTCTATATCTAGGGTGCATAACCCTTCGCTCTACCAAAACGGTAGCTGTTTTATCGCCCGCCTTCTTTACGACTACGCCTTGAATTTCTCTTTTAAATGCCATAACCTATCCTTATTTCGCTTTAATAGCTGTATTGATTCTAGCGATATCTTTTTTGATAGCGCGAATCTCGTTAGGATTGCTTAGCTGCATAGTTTTTAGCTTTTGTCTAGCCGTAAATAAAAGCAACTTACTTTGTTTCAACATAGAATTTAGCTCAGCCAAATCTTTATCTTTCAAATCAGTATATTTCATTTTCGCTTTCCCTACTTACGATTTTCGTTTTAAAAGGTAGTTTATGAATCGAAAGCATAAGCGCCTCTTTAGCAACCTCTTCGCTAACGCCGGTCATCTCGAAAATGATCCTGCCCGGTTTTATATTCATTACCCACTCTTCTACGCCGCTCTTACCCTTACCCATACGAGTTTGTAGAGGTTTTTTGGTAAGCGGTTTGTCTGGGAATACCTTAATCCAAATTTTAGCTTGACGATTCACGAAGCGCGTCATCGCGACACGAGCCGCTTCGATCTGGCGAGAATTTACCCTACCCGCCTCTACCGCTTTGATACCGAAATCGCCGAACGTCAAGGAATTCCCTCTCGTCGCATAGCCGCGATTGCGACCTTTCATCATCTTGCGGTATTTTGTTCTTTTTGGCATCAACATAACTATTTACCTCTTCTTGGTCTGCGTGTTTTTTTAGGCGCATCATCGGTCTTTTCGGCCTGGATGCCTTTTTGTAAAATTTCACCCTTAAAGATCCAAACCTTAATGCCGATATTACCGTAAGTCGTATGTGCTTCGGCAAAGCCGTAATCGATCCTAGCCCTTAGAGTATGGAGCGGAACGCGTCCCTCCAAATACCATTCGGTTCTAGCCATCTCAGCGCCGCCTAAGCGACCTGCGACGCAAATTTTAATTCCCTTTGCGCCTGCTTTTTGAGCGCCTTGGATGACTTTCTTCATAGCGCGGCGGAATGCAACGCGGCGCTCCAACTGCATGGCTACGTTTTCCGCAGCCAAAAGTGCGTTCGAGCCTACTTTGCGCTCCTCTTTGATATTGATGGCTATGTCTTTATTGACTAGCTTAACGACTTCGCTTCTTAAATTTTCAACCTCGCCGCCTTTTTTCCCGATGATAATACCCGGTCTTGCGGCTACGATCGTTACGCGAATTTTCTTAGCCGTTCTTTCGATCAAAATTTGGCTAATTCCCGCATAATAAAGCTTAGCTTTTAAAAATTTGCGGATCTTGTAATCCTCGCCGATACTCTCGGAAAGCGTCGCTTTAGAAGGAAACCATCTAGACTCCCAATTTCGATTAATTCCTAATCTTAAACCGATCGGATTTACTTTCTGTCCCATTTACGCTTCCTTCTTACTTGGTTTTGCTACTTCGACGATAATGTGCGAAGTAGGCTTGCGGATACGGCTAGCCGTACCTCTGGCGCGCGGACGAAATCTCTTAAGCACCGGACCTACATCCACTCGGCAGCTGGTAACTACGACCTCTTCAGGCTCAAAGCCGCCGTTTGCGACCGCACTTGAAATCGCCGTAGCGATATATTTAGCGCCGCGATTAGGCGTAAATTCCAAAGTAGCAAGGGCAAATTCCGCATTCATGCCTTGAATTTGTTTTGCGATAAGTCTTGTTTTTGTCGGCGAAAGGCGAACAAATTTAATAGTTGATTTACTCATATTCTATCCTTACTTGCCGATCTTTTTCTGCACGGAGCCTTTGTGGCCTTTGAAAGTGCGCGTAGGAGCGAACTCGCCTAATTTATAACCAATATGATGCTCGGTGACGTAAACCGGGATAAAATTCTTTCCGTTATGAACGTTAAACGTAAGTCCGATCATCTCAGGCACGATCGTGCTTCGTCTCGACCAAGTCTTGATCGGTTTATTATCGCCGGCTTTCTTTGCCGCAACGACTTTTTTCATTACGTGATCATCTACGAAAGGACCTTTTTTTAGCGATCTAGCCATTTTTATTTTCCTTTCCTTCTTGAAATTATAAGCTTATCGCTCGCTTTTTTATGGCGAGTTTTATAGCCCTTCGTCGGTTTGCCCCACGGAGTTACCGGATGGCGGCCGGAGTTTTTCTTACCCTCGCCACCGCCGTGTGGGTGATCAACCGGGTTCATTGCAGAACCTCTGGTTTGAGGACGGATACCTCTGTGGCGGTTACGTCCGGCTTTACCAATGACAACGTTTGCCCACTCTTCGTTACCCACTACGCCGATACTGGCCATACACTCTGCGAGCACTCTTCTCATCTCGCCGCTAGGCAGACGTAAAATGACGTATTTTTCCTCTTTACCCATAAGCTGAGCATAACCTCCTGCGCTACGTGCCATTTGAGCGCCTTTGCCCGGTTTTAACTCGATATTATGCAGGATGGTTCCCACAGGGATATTTTTCATCTTCATCGCGTTGCCCGGTTTAATATCTAATCCGCCCTCGGCAGCGGCTACCACGTCGCCCACTTTAAGATCGTTAGGCTTGATAATGTAGCGCTTCTCGCCGTCTGCGTATGAGATCAGCGCGATACGGCAGTTGCGATTCGGATCGTATTCGATCGCCTCGACCTTGCCAGCAACGCCGAATTTATTTCGCTTAAAATCGATGATTCTATAAAGTTTAGCAGCCCCTGCTTGTTTATGGCGGCTGGTAATGCGACCGTTATTGTTCCTTCCGGCTGCGGCAGGAATTTTAACGAGCAAGCCTCTAACGCTAGCTTTTGCAGTGATATCCTCGCTGCTAAGCCCTGTCATAAATCTTCTACTTGGAGTATACGGTTTATAAGTTTTAATCGCCATTTTACGCCTCCACGCTTTCTAGGCTTACGCCTTCAGGTAGTTTGACGTAGAATTTTTTCACATCGTTTCTAGCGCCAGTTCTGCCTTTAAATCTTTTTACTTTGCCATCCTGTCTTAAAGAATTTATCTTTAGAGGAGTAATCCCGAAATAGTTTTTTAAAACGCTCTTTAGTCCGTTTTTCGTAACCGACGGGCTAGTTTGGATAACGACCACGCCGTTTTCTTGAAGACCGAGAGACTTTTCCGTATAAAGGATCGTTTTGATATCTGTTATATCTGCCATTTTAGTCCTCTTTCACTATTGATTCAAATGCCGCTTTTTCGAATACGACCGAGCCGTAAACTGCGATTAGGTAAGCATTGACCTCGCTTGCATCGATGACATAGCAATTCTTAAGATTTCTATAGGCCAAAAGAGTTTGCGCGTCCAGCTCGTTTTTAACGATTAGCGCATCTCTAACGCCTAGTTTCTTAATAAAATTTGCCGCGTCTTTAGTTTTGCCGCTTTTTAGCTCCAAATCATCGAAGATAAAAATTTTACCCTCGTTTGCTTTCTCATTGATAGCAAATTCCAGCGCAAGGCGTTTTTGCTTTTTATTGACCTTCTGCTCGTAATTTCGCTCGTTAGTCGGACCGAATGCGACCGCGCCGCCTACCCAGACATTGGTTCTGGTTGAGCCCGCACGTGCACCGCCGCGGCCCTTTTGTCGCCACGGTTTTTTGCCGCCGCCGCTAACCTCGGCGCGAGTTTTTACTTTCGCCGTGTTTGCGCGAAGCGAAGCAAGGTAAGATTTGACGTACAAATATAGATTGTGCGAATTGACTTCCGAAAATTTCACAGGAATTTCAATTTCGCTTGCTTTTTCTAGTTTTTCGTTAAGCACGCTTACTTTACTCATTTTACTATCCTTATTCTGCCCATTGCGCCGTTAAATCCAGGAACCGAGCCTTTAAGCACCAAAATTTTATTCTCGGCATCAAAGCTTACGACTTCGTTTTTAGCGGTGATCGTTTCATTTCCAGTGTGTCCCGCCATCCTCATACCCGGCTGAACGCGACCCGGCCACTCGCAGTTGCCAATAGAACCAGGCCTTCGGTGGAAGCGGCTACCGTGCGCTGCAGGACCGCCCGCAAAGCCATGGCGCTTAATGACACCCTGATAACCTTTACCCTTGGATCTGAAGCTTACTTTTACGATCTTAGCTCCGCTCAAAACATCTAAATTTTGATCGCCAAGCTCGGCATTTTCTAAGCTTAGAGTCGTAAATTTATTAAATTCCTTGCTTAGGCTATATTTCTTTTGAATTCCGGCGATAGCTTTGTTATATGCTTTGCCGTCTGCGTAGGCTACGATAGCTTTTTTCTCATCGCAAACTTCGCAAATTTTGGTATTAATAAGTCGCAAAAGCGTCACGGGCGTGCTGCTCGTGTCGATCGTCCTACTCATACCTATTTTTTCTACGATATATTCCATTGTTTTACCCCTTATTTGCCCATCGCGTGAACTTCGACATTGACTTCCGGAGCCAAATCAAGCTTAGTTAGCGAATCAACCGTGTCCGGAGTCGCCGCTACGATGTCTAGCATACGAGCGTGAATTTTCATCTCAAACTGCTCTCTGGAGTCTTTATTTACGTGCGGAGATCTTAAAACGGTGTAGCGTTTAATCTTCGTAGGCATCGGCACGGGACCTCTGACGTCCGCACCTGTTCTTTTTACGGCTTCAACGATAGCCGAAACTGTGCGATCTAAAACTCGATGGTCATAAGCCTTGAGTTTTAACCTAATTTTTTGCATCACTTTTCCTTAATAAAGAACTTGTCGCAACGCGCGACCCTTTGTTTCAAACAAAAGACGCACATTATATAAAAGCGCTCCGGTTTTGTCAAGAAAATAGCCAAATTTTATGGAAATATTTCCTTTTAATAAGGAAAAATATATAGAATTTCGAAAATTTTTTAGAGTGTCGGAAATTTTCAATACAAAAATTTTAGATAAATTTGAAATAGACATAAAAATTTCATAGGATTTTTCAGATTTATTTCCTTTTAATAAGGAAAATTTTAAAATACTCGCCATGAATGATCTAAAATTTTTTTACGAAAATCCGCCGGAATTTATGGGCTTTATTCCGCGCAAAAGAGGTATAAACTCTCCCAAAACCATAATCTACGGAGTGCTAAATTCCGGCAAAAGCGCCGTGCTGAAAAATGAAATTTCGGAACTTAAGAAAGATGAAATTTTGTATCTAAATTTAGCCGATCTACGCCTTGAGGATATGGTAGCGGGCGGCACTATCGCTGCGGTTAAAAATAGCGCAGACAATATAAACGGCAGCGAAGTAAATGAGAATGAAATAAGCAAAGAAACTACGCTCGATGCAGATATTTCGGATATAGATGAATTTTACTGCGCCGCCATAAAAAATACAGATACAAAAAATGAAAGCGTAAACGGCTTAAACAACGCAAAAAATGCGGAGTCCGATGGCATAAAAAACAGGAGCGAGAATTTCTTCCGCAAGATCAAAGAATTTTTAGCCACCAACGAGCAAATTTCATCTCTTTTTTTAGATAATTTCAGTAGCGCCGATTTTGAAATTTCATCGCTTCAAAGTTTCGCCGAGGGACTAAATTTAAAGCGCTTTATCATCTCTACTCGCGATAGAGAGTTGGCCCTGCCGGGCTTTGAGCGGCTTGAGCTTTTGCCGCTTTCATTTGAAGAATTTATCGCCTTCGACAAGCGCCACAACGAGATAAACTCGATGATTTCGGCATTTTTAGCCCAAGGCGGCGGCGCAAAAAACCCCTTCATAGCGCCTGCCGAAATTTTAGAATTCGAGCAGAGGCTGCTTGCGGCAAACTTTAGCCGCACGGAAATTTTAATCCTCAAAGAGTGCCTATGCTTCGTCCACGCCGCATTTAGCGCAAATAAAATTTATACCGCGCTAAAGCCGCGCATCAAAATATCCAAAGACGCCGTATACGGCACTATCGCCAAGCTTGAGCAAGAAAATTTCATCAGATTTTTAAGCAAAGCGGGCGAGCCTACGCGCGCAAAAAAGCTATATTTTTCGCATTTTAATATGCGCGAAATTTTAACAAGCAAAAAGGACTTCTCGAAAAAATTTGCCAACGTCCTTTTTTGCGAGCTTTTGGGGCTAAATACGCCGATTTTTTACACAAAAGAGCTGGATTTTTACCTGCCTGCTCTAAAAATGGGGGTTCTCGTCATTCCTTTCAGCGACGCAGACATCATCTTTTTAAAATTCCGCAAAATCTTAAGCGCGCTCAAGAGACTCGGTATCACGAGCTTAAAAGTCGTTTCTATGGCAAACTCCGGTAGGCTCGAGATTGAGGGTATCCGCTGCGATGTCGTGCCGTTTCATGAATTCGTGCTTAGCTTCTAATTATTGATATTTCATATCATAAAAATATAAATTTTATGATATAATTTTGGCAAACCCATATCAATTACGCAAGGGAAAGCCGATGATCAAATTAAAAGACAAACTCATTTATGAAACGCTAAAACTGGTCGAATCACAAGGCGAAGATGGGCTTTTGTGTCGCAATAAGCAAAGCGATGCGGAGTTTATGCGAGCCGTGAACGAATTCGCAGCTGCGAGTGGGCGCAACTACACATCGATCAAATCAACTCTTGACATAATTCATAAAAACTGGGGCTATCTGCAGCGCGAAAGCATTAAGGATACGGGGCTTGACGCGGGCAAGGCGTCGAAGATTTTCATCTACCGCCTATGCGAGGCAGGGCGAAGCTTTATCGAAAAATACGAAAAAGCGCTCGTCCAAAACGCCGACAAATAGCCCAAAATTAAAAATTTTAAGCGCCAATTAGATAGAATTCTTTAATTTCACGTGGAGCGACAAAATTTCATTTTTATGCGACTCGCCTTAAAAAAAGGAGATGAAAATGCTGGATTTTATAGTAAAAATGTTCGCATGGAAAGCCGAGTGGGAGGTAAAAAAGGAATATGACAAAGAATTTGGCGATCTATCCTCCATGCGATCAATCTTGCGCTTTATAATACTTCTTATCATACTTAGTATTTTGATTAAATTTCAATTAAGCGTATGAAAGATACATTTTTAGACATTGCGCTCGTTTTATTTGGCATCGTTATGCTTGTCGCGATACGACAAAAATCTTTATTAAAATTTACAATCTTCGTCGTGATTTTAGCGCTCGCCAGAGAGTTAATCATCAGATTTTATGCCTAGTTTCAGCCAAACCGACGCGGATGGAATTTAAAATTTAAACGACAAAAAGACGGCGCGACGGAATTCGGCGGGCGCAAATTTAAATTTCGCCGTATCCACACTATGCTTTTATCGTCGTTAGTAAATTCTACCGCGCTTCAAGAATTGCCACATCTATAAATCCAGCCTTTATCGTCTGACAGATTTTGCCCGCGGCGAGGATTTGCGCTTGGATACCGCGTTTTCTGCCATTAGTGGCGGATTTCGCTCGTGCAAATGCGACGGAATTTCACTTGTGCGAACACGGCGGATTTTTTCCGGTGGCAGCAAAAATTATAAACCGAACGAGCGGGCTAGAGCGTAAATTTATAATGCTAAATTCCACAAAAGCCCGAATTAATGCAATACAAATATGAAATTCAAGCAAAAATTTTAAATTTAGTAGCAAAATTCCGCACGCTAAAATCTTAAAATTTTATTTCATAAAATTCCGAAATTTGGAATTAAATTTGCAGTGAAGCGCCAAATTTTACCTCAAAATTAAAATTCTCGTGCAAACCATGCCCTGTAAATTTTAAAATTTCATCATCATAAAATTTTAAAATTCCAATGTCGTATTGCAAATCTATTATTTTATAAAACGAAGCGAAAAGCGAAATTTTGTATAAATTACACTCGAAAATTTCACGGATTCTCGCGCAAACCGGCTCGAAATTCCGTCTGCCTACTCCACGTATCCGATAAATTCGCCATCGAAAGTATGCCTAACGTCGCCGCGAAAGTAAATTTTGCCTCCATCCCCTAAGCGCAAATTTAGCGTTTCACCGCTTGCAGGTATCACGCGGATGTCGGGAGCTAGCCCCATATTTTCGACGCCTGCGATGAAGCATGCTGCCATCCCCGTACCGCATGCGAGAGTTTCGGCTTCTACGCCACGCTCAAAGGTGCGCACCTTTAAAATTTTGCTTGCGAGGCGGCTTTGAACTAACGCATAATTAACGTTAGCGTTATACTTTTCACGCAGATCGCGGGCTAGCGCGGCGTCGAACTCATTTAAATCGCTAACGAAAGTTACTAAGTGCGGCACTCCTGTGTTATAAAAATACCACGTTAGTCCTGCCTCCTCAAAGCTTTCGCCTAGGCGTTTAGGACAAGTTAACATTACCTCTACGTTAGCTACTAACGCGTGAGCGTTAGGGCGAAGATTGAAAATCTCGCCAAAGCTTACATTGCGTAGCTCGCCTCGCATGCTCTCGCTCAAATTTCCGCCGAAAATACCGAAAATTTCGCCGCTAATTACGCCTGCGCCGCTTAGAAATTTCATACTCTGCGCGGCCAAAAAATTCTCATACGCATACATGCATACCGCTCGCGAGCCGTTGCCGCACATATCGGCGCTACTGCCGTCGCTATTATAAAATTCCCACTCAAAGTTTATCCCCTCGATACCGTTAAATTTCGGCAACACAACGATGAGCCCATCGGCGCCTACTCCATCGCGCCTATCACATAGCTCGCGCGCTAGCTTGGATCTATCCGCCTTAACTGAATCCGTAAATATTACGAAATCATTTCCGCTCGCATTATATTTTGAAATTTTCATTATCTACCTCGCAAATTTTTAAAATTACTAACGCTCACTAACGCTTTATTAAAATTTTACTTATATCTAAATTTAAGCGTATCGCTTATTCCTAGGCTTTACTAAGACTCAATTTACTAACGTATCTTCTTTCGTGAGCCCATTTTGTTATGCGTTTTTCGCGCTTGATGTTAGAGTCTCATCTCATAATCTCTAAATGCTCGCAAGCATCAAATCTTCCGAGCTTGCAAGCCTTTTCATAAAGCTCGCGCGCCCTCTTTTTATCTTTCGCTACGCCCCAGCCCTTTTCGTATTGATACGCCAAATTTGAACAGGCTAGCGGCTCATCGCTTTTCTCGCACGCCTCGCTAAAATACTTCGCAGCAAGCGCATGATCCTTTTGCCCGCCGTCGCCTTTGAAATACGTAACGCCCAAATTTACGCACGAATCCGCGTGTCCCTGCTCGCAAGCCCTCGTAAAAAATATCCTGGCTCTGTCCGCGTCTTTTTTCACGCCTTCGCCAAGAACGTAGCTAAGCCCTAGGTTATGGCACGCCTCTACTTGCCCCATCTTGCAAGCCTTAATCAAAAGCTCGATCGCCATTTTCGTGTCTGGATAGACGCCGAGCCCCTTTTTATAGTTGTATGCAAGGCTCGCGCACCCCTCGCTGCTGCTTTTCTTACAAGCATCGCTAAAAAGCTCATTCGCCCTCTTGCGATCCTGCGTTACCCCCTGCCCGTCGTTGTAGAGCATCCCTAAATAGACGCAGCCCTTCTGCTCGCCGAGCTTGCACGCCCTGTCGTAATAGCGTGCGGCCTGCCTGAAGCTTCTATTTGAGTCGTATGCATAGCCTAAATTTGCGCAATCCAGCGCGTTTTCCTCGCCGCCAGCGTCGCAGCCGCGCTGCAGCTCATTTATCACGCGGCTTAGTTTTTTACAATCCATCTCGCTCCCCGCGGCGCAGCCCTTTCTTAGATCGTCGATCTCCGCCGAAGCGCCCGTCGCAAACAGCGCGGAGAGTAAAACCGCTCGCGCCGTAAATTTTAATCGCTCTTTAAGCGGCGTGCTTTTAAAATTTTGAAATTTAGCGCCGCTTTGGGCACAGCTACCGATCCTCATCGCCTCTCCTTTATTTTCAACTCATCTCAATTTACGTAGAAATTTTGCGCAACCGCGCAAAGGGCTAAATTTTATCTTTTAGCTCTTTTAAAAATCTCTCCACCGCGGCCTTAAGCGCGGCAAGATCGCCACTATTGTCTATCACAAAATCCGCCATGGCGCGCTTTTGCTCTATGTCCGTTTGCAGCTCCACGCGGTGTTTTGCGGCGGCACGATCCAGCCCGTTTCGCTTCATCACGCGCGCGATCAGCGTATCTTTAGGCGCATAAACGACCGCTACTTTGTCAAAAAACTCATATCTCTTGCCCTCGAAAAATAGCGGAATATCGACAAAATAAAGCCTTCCTTTTGCCTCCAAAGCCTGCGCCTGCAATAAAATTTCAGCCGTTATCTTTGGATGCAGCAACGCTTCTAGCTTTGCAAGCTCAGCAGGGTTTTTAAACACCAGCTCGCCTAGCTTTTTTCGGTCCACCGAGGTGCAAGGGGCAGCTGAAATTTCCTCGCCCGATCTAGCGTTAAATTCCGCTTGGGGGTTCAAATTTGCAGCCTGTACGTCTTTTTGCACGACGTATTGCGCGCCAAAAATTTCCGCCACCTGCGCGGCGCAGCGATCCAAAACGTCATGCGAAATCTTATCGGCATCGATGATCTCAAATCCGAGCCCGGCAAGCAGCTCGCAAACCGCGCTCTTGCCGCTACCGATGCTGCCCGTGATGACGACGGCGTGTTTAAATTTCAAGATGAGCCTTTATAGCGTTTTTATTCGATTTTAGCTAAAATCTGCGAAATTATACCATCTTGGAGGATAAAATTTGATAAGCTACAAAGACGCGGGCGTCGATATAGACGCAGGAAATGACTTCGTAAACGCGATAAAACCGTTCGTTAAAGCGACGCAAACTCCGCACATTTTGGGCGGTATTGGCTCATTTTCGGGTGCGGTGAGGCTGCCCGCAGGCTACAAAAAGCCCGCGATCCTAGGCGCCACCGACGGTGTTGGCACAAAGCTACGACTCGCGATAGACGCGCGTAAATTTGACGGCGTGGGGCAGGATCTCGTCGCGATGTGCGTGAATGATCTCATCTGCAACTTCGCCGAGCCGCTGTTTTTTCTCGACTACTACGCAACGGCGAAGCTCGAGATCGCAGATGCCAAAGAGGTCGTAAAAAGCATCGCCGAGGGCTGCAAGCTCGCCCGCTGTGCACTGATCGGCGGCGAAACGGCAGAGATGCCCTCGATGTATGAGAAAGGCGACTTCGACCTTGCAGGCTTTGCCGTGGGCATCGCCGAGGAGGACGAGATCGACCGCTCAAAATTCGTCCGTGAGGGCGACGTGCTCATCGCGCTTCCTAGCAGCGGCCTGCACTCAAACGGCTTCTCGCTCGCGCGCAAAGTGATCGCCGAGCTGGGGCTAAAATTTGACGACAAAGTGGACGGTCGCGCGCTCATCGATGTGCTTTTGGAACCGACCAGGATTTACGTCGGCGACTTTTTAAATTTAAAAGACAAAATCCACGCGCTCGCGCACATCACGGGCGGCGGCATCGTGGAAAATCTGCCGCGCGTATTTCCGGAGGGACTAGGCGCAAAGATCGAACACGCCGCAATCCGCACGCCCGAAATCTTTAAAATCGTCGCGCAAAAGGTAGAGCCTGCCGAGATGATGAGGACGTTTAATATGGGCATTGGCATGATCGTCGTAGCTCCGAAAGAAAACGCAGACTTCGTGCTGGCAAATACCGATGGATACGTTATTGGCGAGGTCGTAAAAGGACAAGGTGCACAGCTCGTGTAAATTTGAAGCGGTAAAATTTGCCGCTTTTTGCCAAAGCAGAATTTATGTTTAGACTAAATTTTAAAGCAGGTGTTGCGACCGCTTCCAAAAACAGCGCCGAGAATTATTATATGATAGGCCTTGCGGACGACAGGTACGACTATAAAAACTATCTGCTTTTCCAAAGACCGATCAAGCTCGGGCGATACGAGGACGCAGACGCGCCGCATAACGGCTTATACGCCGAGTGTAATGGCGACGTATGTTATAACGGCTGCAAGGCAGTGAAAATCACTAGCGAGCTTATCGTTTTTGAGATCCAAGACAGCGTCATCACCGTGGATATCAGCGGCGTTAAAATTCCCAAACGCTTCATTCAGTATTGCAAAGAAATTTTCGGCGATCTGCTCAGCATCGAGTGGTAAATTTAAATGTGCCTAACGGCACGCAAAAATTTACCTGCAACTACCGTAAATTCTATCTGGAGGATACTACTCCGCATCCTTTGCGTCCGCTTTTTTGACGAGACTTTTATACTCATCCTCGCTTAGATGCTCCATCCACGTTACGTTTTTGCCGTCCTTTTCAAAGGCTGCCGCGATGTGCTCGCCGTCTTCGTGCAGTCCGGCTCCGTGCCAGTGTTTGACGCCCGGCGGACAAAGCACTACGTCCCAGGACGAGCGATTTGCACGATTCCGTCCGCCGTACCGGTGTAAATTTTGCCCTGCGTTACAATTAAATTTTGGCCCACGGGATGCGTGTGCCATGCCGTGCGTACTCCACGCGGAAAATGCACTAGCGCTGCTCCTGCATTTGCATAAGGCGTCGCGCCGAAAAGTAGCGTGACTTTCGGCAGACCGCCTGCAAAAATTTTATCGCTCACCTTGTCATAGACGGCGAGATTTTCCTTTTTAACCAAAACTTGCTTTTCCTGCATCCCTTCTCCTTTGTCTATATTTTTCGCAGTGCTCTTGTGCGCTTAAATTTAACGCGCGCACCGGTCGCTAAACTCAAAATTTTAAGAATTTTAGCGTTCATTTTTTATCTTTCATTATGCCCGCTTTAAATTTAATCACAAATTTAAAGCCAAAGTGCGAGCTCGCCTAAAATTTCGCAAGCCACTCTTTTATCTCTTTTTCGCTCGGTCTCTCGCCGAAGCACTTCCCCGCTAGCCACTCGCCGCCGTTTGCTTTCTTGGCTAAATTTTTATCGCTATTTTCAAGCCCGGAGCTATAAACGGTGCAAAACGGGATCACTTTTTTGCCGTTAAAATCGTTGTTTTTTATAAACTCGTCGATCGGCCACGCAGCATCGTGCCACCAGATCGGATAGCCCACAAAAACAGTCTCGTAGTTCTCCCAGCCGGGGATTTTAGCGTTAGTTAGCGGTACGCTCCTAAGCGATGCATCATCGTGCTCGCGACTAACGCGACTTTTTGGATCGTTGTAGTTCATATCTGCGTTTGTGTAGGGTTGTGCCGGTTTTAGCTCGACTATCTTAGCACCTAAATTTTGCGCTATTAAATTTGCCGCTCTAGCCGTATTGCCGCCTGCTGAAAAATAGACTACGAGCGTCTTTTGCGGCTCAAATTTGATATTTTCCGCTGCGCTTTGGTTTGCCGCGAATGAACACATAGCAAGCGCTGTAGCCATTATTTTACTTAGTTCTTTCATTTTATTTTCCTTTCTTTTATCTCATCTGTTCTTGCCAAAATTTGACCGCCTCATCCAGCCAGCCTTGTGCCGCCGTGCCGGTGCCTAAGCCAAATCCGTGACCTAAATTTGCGTAGCTACGAAACTGCGTTTTAACGCCCGCAGCGGCTAAATTTCGTATCCGTCGCTCCATCACGCCGGGGTTTGCGATCCAGTCGTTTTCGCCAACGACGGCAAAGGTCGGCGGATCATTTCGCGTAAAGTCCGAATAGCCCGTATATTGCATTATCACGGCTGCAGGGCGTGGATGCGAGCCCTGCTCAAAAGCCTGCGTGCCGTAGCTTCCCAGCATCGCCGCAAGTCTAGCTCCGGCCGAGCCGCCCCACAGCGAATAAAACTCCACTCCCACCTCAAGCTCCTTTGCGTGCTCAACAATAAAGCTAATCGCACGAGCAAGGTCTTGCGCCCCGCTCCTAGCGCCCGGGCGGTAGATCAACGCAAAGGCGTTGTAGCCCTTTTTAGAAAGCTCAAGCGCATGCGGGAAACTATCGTGCATCGCGCCCACATAGGTAAAGCCGCCTCCGGCAACCACCACTGCAAACGGTTTGCCCCGCTCTCCTTTGAAATAAAAAAGCCCAGTATCGTTTTTGCGCGGATCGGCGGCTTTTTCGGTATTTGAGTAAATATCATAAAATACCTGCTCGCCGGCCTTAGCGCGATCTTTTAGATAGTTTAAAATTTCAACCGTTTTATTGGCATCGATGTGCTCGTACCACGTCAAATTTAGCTCGCCAAGCTTAGCGCCGCTAAAATAACCCTTGTGCGTAGGGAAAAGCAACCTGCCGTAATCACCAAACGCCGCATCACGGACGACATCTGAAATTTTGCTCTCTTTTGTAAAGCTCTCGTTCATCTGCCCTCCCGCTAGTGCTGCCGCAAATAGCGCCGAAATCAAAATTTTTTTCAAATTTAACCTTTTTAAATTTAGCCGGCGAAGCCGAACTTATCTTAATAGGTTATTTATCATCTTTACTATCTGCGGATCGCTGTGATCGAAAAATAGGCTCGCACCATCGTCTAGCCTTGCGATCGTTTGCATATCCGCCTCGCTTAGCGAGAAGTCAAATATATTGAAATTTTCCGCCATGCGCTCTTTACTCACGCTCTTTGGTATGACGACGATACCGCGCTGCACGAGCCAGCGTAAAATCACTTGAGCCACGCTTCTGCCTTGCTTTTGTGCGATCATTTTTAGCGCTGCGTTGCCAAACATATCCTTTCTACCCTCGCCAAAAGGTGCCCAGCTTTGCATCGCGATGCCGAGCTCCTTTAAATTTACCTGCGCTGCGAGTTGCTGATGAAAAGGATTGCACTCGATCTGATTTATCGCGGGCTTTATCTCGTTGTTTATCGCAAAGTCCATAATTTGGCCGGGGTTAAAGTTACTAACGCCGATGCTGCGGATGCGACTCTCTTTTTTAAGCCTACTCATCGCTCGCCATGCGCCGTAAGTGTCGCTATATGGCTGATGGATGAGATACAGATCGAGATAATCAAGCCCTAGCTTTTTCATCGACGCATCAAAGGCTTTTAGCGCTCTATCCTCGCTTACGTCGCTCACCCAAAGCTTTGTCGTTATAAAAAGCTCTTCGCGTTTCACGCCGCCGGCTATTGCCGCTTTAACCGCCGCGCCAACGCCCTCTTCGTTATGATAAGACTGCGCAGTGTCGATGAGGCGGTAACCCACGCCAATCGCATCCTCAACGCACCTTTGAGCCTCTGCGGGCTCCACCTGATACACTCCGTAGCCTAAAATCGGCATTTTGTTGCCGTCGTTTAAGGTTAAATACTGCATTTTTACTCCTTGTAATTTTAATTTTTTAACTGAAGTGATTATAACGGTTTTAAAAAAAAGGAGGTAGAACGATCCTGTAAAATCATTGCCTATTTCTGCAAATATTATAAAAAATACAAAATTTAGATCAAATTTGTAGTTGGGGTGGGTCGAAAATCTAAATTTAGATAAAAGAGGCTTGGGAGATAAAATCAACGAGAGACAGCAGACCTGCCCGCACTAAATTTAAGCGCCAGTTATGGCTAAGACGTGCGCCTTAGGAGGCATGCCAAACATCCTGGAGTACTCTCTATTAAACTGCGACGGGCTCGCGTAGCCGACGGCAAATGCAGCCTCTGCGGCGTCTAAATTTTGATTTATCAAGAGATTTTTTGCCTCTTCGAGGCGGATCTTTTTTTGAAATTGAAGCGGACTAAGCGCCGTGATACGCTTGAAGTTATGATATAGCGACGATGCGCTGATACCGAGCTTTCTGGCTAAATTTTCGATATTTATCGCCTCGGCGTAGTTTAATTTTATCTCTTTAGCGGCGCGCGTGATGCGGTTTTCTATGGTTTCTAGCATTGCGTATTGACGCAAGAAATCGCCGTTTTTGCCCTTTAAGAGTATGTATAAAATTTCCTTTATCGCGAGCTTTGCTAAAAATTTAGCATCGTTTGGACGCTCTAGCAAACGGATAAATTTAAATACGGCTTCAAGCAGCTCATCATCTACCGCTCCAAGAGCCAGCCCTGCAAACTCGCCCTTTTTGCTCTCGGCGCCGCAAATGCTCTCGATCACGCTTAAGATATCTTCTAACTCGAAGTTGATCTTTATGGCTAGATACGGGCAGCCTTTGATCTTCGCAACGGCGGGGATATGCGTAGCGGCTAGCAGATAGCGCTGCTCATCGTACTCGTAAAAATCTTTACCGACTTTGGCTAGTTTTGAACCTTTAAAAACTATGCAAAGCGCCGGCTCGTAAACGCCGGTTAAAAACTCGGTCGGCACGCTTGCTCGGTAGATAAATAGCTCCTTTATATCGCTTTGTATCTTGCCGTCTGAGCTAAATTTAGCGCCCAAATACTTGCAAATTTCATCTATCTTGCTCATTGTGCCTCCTTGATTTTTTGAATTTTAGTAAAATTTATAAAATAGCAAGCTGCGAATATCCACCGGCCCACTTTCTCAAATTTAGCAAGTAAATAGGCAAAGTCGGCTAGCCAAATATTTAAAAGAGCTCAATCCAAAATGATAAATTCGGACGGTTTAACGACCGTCCGAAAATCAAAAGTCAAAGCAAGAGGCTAAAGACATAAGCCGATTTACTCCATTTAAATTTATCTTGCCAGCTCAAGAATTTTAACGATATTTTCGCGGCTGTAGAGCTCCACCATATTCCACGCTTTGGCGTTTGTCGCGGCTACGTCTATGACCTCGTCTAGTACCTTACCTTCGATGCCAAGCTGCGCGAGGCTAGTAGGCGTACCGATCTTATCAAACCACGCCTTAAGCGCCAGGGTGCCTTCATCCGCGCTTTTAAGGCCGAAAATTTCACGAGCGAAACGCTCAAATGCGCTTAAATTCCTATCCTTATACCACCTCATCCACGCAGGCATTACCACGCTAAGACCGGCTCCGTGCGCGCAGTCCACGACCGCGCTCATCGCATGCTCTATCATATGATTCGGATAGCCGAAGCCGCCCACGCCCACGTAGGTTAGTCCGTTTAGCGCCATCGTAGCAGCCCATGCAAACTCGGCGCGCGCATCGTAATCGCTCGGATCTGCAAGCAGAGCTTCAGTCGTGCGGATGACGGTTTTGATGTTGGCTTCGATATAGGCTCGCACGATGCCCGGGTGGACGCTAGCGGTAAAATATCCCTCGATGCTGTGCGCGACGATGTCGCTCGCGCTATATACGAGATACTCGCGGCTGACGGTTGCTTGCAGCTGCGGGTTTATGACCGAGACCTTCGGGTATAGACACGGCGCGCTGATCGGGTATTTTTGCTTGGTCTGCTCCTTAGTCACCACTCCGCCGCAGTTCATCTCCGAGCCCGTCGCGGCGAGGGTGATGATGTCAAAAATTTTAAGCGCGGCGCTAGGATTTTTGCCGGTGAAAAAATCCCACACGTCGCCCTCGTAGCAAGCGCCCGCGGCTACGGCTTTCGCCGAGTCCAGCACGCTTCCGCCGCCCACAGCAAGCACACTATCGGCGCCGAATTCTTTAGCGAGCTTGATCGCTTCATTTACTTTACTTAACACGGGATTTGATTTTATGCCGCCAAGTTGCGCAAATTCTATACTGCTTGCCTTTAAACTGCCCTCCACGACGTCCATCAGACCACTTTTTCGCACGCGCTCGCTACCGTATAACACGAGAGCTTTTTTCGCGCCCGCTTCCTTCATATACTGCCCGATATGCTTTTCTTTATCCTTGCCGAATTCTATCCTCACGGGGTTGTAAAAACTAAAATCTATCATATTCTCTCCTTTAAATAAAGTTGCTAAATTATAGCCTTTTTTAAAATTTTGCGGTAGCACGATAGTCCAAATTCCTTGCCCAATCGTGCAAATTTAAGTATAACCCGCGTAAATTTAAAGGAGAGGGGATGAACGAAGTAGATAAAATTTTAAAAGACGCCACAAAGATCGCGGACGAGCTATATCCCGCCTAGGGGCACGCTCAGAAGCCTATAGGGGCGCTTAGCTTTTATCGTCAAAAAAGCCCCAGACTTCATCGCGACGATCTATGAGCCTGGCGTGTGCTTGTGTCTGCGCGGCGGTAAAATGGTGGAATTTAGAGGCAAGCAGTATCGCTACGACATGCAGAAATTCCTACTTTGCGCAAGTGACTTACCGCTTTTAGGACGGGTGGAGCGCTGTCCGTTTCTATCGGTAAGCATTAAATTTCAAAACGATGATATTCTTGAAGCACTTAAGGAGATAGGCTGGCAGGGCTGTGCGGGCAGACTTCTGTAGCTCGTATAATTTGTGGCACCGCTTTTTCCGCGCTTTACTCTAAACATCGGGCGAAATTTTACTCTCCGATATGATCCGCGGCGCATATTTTGCGCGAGGCTAAAATTTACCCGCATCCCGCCGCTGTTCTACTCGCGCTCGCAGTACCGCTTTGTTCGTATCGCATGCTGCTACGCAAAACAAGAAAGCGGATATTTCGCGGCGCTTTTGTCCGTGAGTGCGGCGAGGAAAAGAGCGATAAATTCCTCAAGGTTTTGCGCGATGACCAGGGCATCCTCGTAGATCGGTTCCGCGCCGAATACGATCTTGCCTGCGTCCGTGCCCTGCGTGAGGATGCCCGCAAAGCAGCGCTCGCCCCTGACCGAAAATAAAAACGGCAAGCACCTGCTCCAAAACGCGCTCACGGCGGCTCTTTCCGCATCGTTAGCCGCGCACTCCAGGCTGTCTTTTTCAAAATCTCCGTAGCAAAATTCCGCCTCATCCGCGCCTGACGACGCATAATCCCGAGCAGACACGAACCAAACGGCGTCCGCAGCGTCATGTAAAGTCTCAAAAGAGCAAACGAAGCGGTAAAAATTTTCGCTTAAATTTTTAAATCTGCCGCCCAAAAATTCGCCCCGCGGCGGGCAAATTTCATCCCTGCGCCGTATCTGCCAGCCGTTTTGAGCTAGCGCGTCCATAAGTTTGTCAAAAGCCATCTCTCGCCTCCCGTAATTTGGCGCCGATTATAGCATTTTGCTGGGCGCAGCGGTGAAATGCGGCTAAATTTATAAAATTTTGCTTGCTTGTTGCGTATAAAAAGAGAAATTTTACGTAAAATTTTATAAATTCTGTTAAAAATAAAATGACGCTCCCAAATCGCCGCTAAATTTAGGCTCGGCAGAAGGCGTAAGCCGCAGATGAAAAACGGGCGTATCGCTTAAAATAGGCGTATCATCGCGGGAAGCGGGCGTGCCGCCAAAATTTGCGCCTCGGTATCCGCCCAGAATTTCTAAGCTGTACCGACCGCGCTCTACGCGAAAACTCAGGCTGTTTTGCTCGCTAATGCAGCTCATATCTTTAAAATAGCCGATGCCTGCGATTTTTAGCGTGCCCGAGGAATGAAAAACCCAGCCGCGAGAGATGATTTTCGCTTCGTCTTGTGCGAATATCTCCTCGCTCGCCTCGCCCACGGTAACCGCAAAATCGTAATAATCGCTGCGGACGCCCGATATCGGCACCGCGATACCCTCTTCTGTGACCGCGCCCCCGTGCTCGGTCTGCGTAAAATAGGCAAGAACATCGCCGCTCGCAAGCCCGTGCTCATCCAGATAGCGCGCGAGTAGCGCGGGCTCGTACACCACGAAGCCGCCCAGCTCGGAGAAAATTCGCCTTTTCATTCGCACCTTTCTTTGATCGCCGTGCGCGTCGTACGCAGAAATTTTACCGCTCATTTGCCCTCTTTATCTTTGTTTTTGCAGCGCCGATGAAATTTTATCACAGTGCCCGCGGCAGGCTAAATTTTATCTCTGCGATCGCGCCGAGAATGAAATTTAAACCCCGTTTTGCGCTCAAATTTTACAGCCCGCGGTTTTTGCTGTCCATGCCTTGGTATTTATCTACGAGCCAGCGCCCATTCTTGCGCACGAGCAGGAAGCGGCGCGCGAAGCCGTGTTCGTCCTTGGCGTAGATGTAAATTTTATTTTTGCTCTCGCATTCGGCGTCCGTTAGCTCGTACCCGCCGTAGGTGCCGCCCTCCATCATCGAAAAGGAGATGCCCTCGGGGCGGAAGCCGCTGCGCCTAACGGGCGTACAGTAGCGCGCAAAGAGCTCCTCGCACCTGCGCTGCACCTCGCCGTCGTCTGCGTCATCGATTCGCGATGTGGCAAATTTCTCCCACTCGCTCATCGCCGCGAAAAATTCTAAAAGCGCACTCTGCGCCGCCGCCAGGTCATCTGGATCAAGCTTCTTTTTGCTCTTTGCGGCGTCTCTTTGCGCCTGCTCAAATTCCGCGATTTGCTCCTTGCTAAACTGCCCGCCGCTAAGATAAAACTGGATTTTCGTATCTGCCGCGGCTAGCAGCCCCGCAAAGCTCACGTGCGAATTGACCAGGCGCAGCGATTTTAGCTTCGGGATTTGCACGATCGCTTTTAGCCCCTCATCCGTGATACTGACGTTTTCGATGCCGACGTGTTCGAGCTTGGCGTGATTACGAAAATGCCTAAAGCCCTCGCCGCTTATCTTATCGCTATCTTGCAAAAGCAGATACGCAAGCTTCGGTAGCGTGGCTAGATGCTGTAGTGCCGCGTCCGTGATGGTCGTAGCTATAAAGCCCATATTTACGAGGCTTTTTACCTCGCAGATGCGGCGCACCATCTCATCGCTTAGCGCTACGCTTTCGTAGTGATGGCCTTTGCAGTAGCGCTCGCCAACCGCGTCCAAAGCCTCCTGCATCGTGATCTGTTTCATCAGCTATCCTTTAAAATTTGATTTTAAAATTTTAGTGAAATTTTACGATTTACGCAAGCGCTTAAATTTACGCGCGGATTTGCTCGCGCAGCGCGATTAAATTTTACGGCAATAGCGCGGTTGAAGCATGCTTTCGTCGCTGAAATTCGGCGTAGAATTTCGGCGTCGCTTTTTAAATTTTGCTCGCCGCGTAAGGCGGGGAAGCGGAAAAGATGTCTTCGCGATTAAATTTTACGCATCATTTTTCTCGGCTGCGCTTTTCTTCGATGCCGCTTTGCCCTTGCCTGCGCGCTAGCTCGTCAAGCAGGGCGTCTGGATGGATATTGTGCGCCGCAAGTGCGAGCAGAAGGTGAAATAAAAGATCCGCCCCCTCATAAATCACGTCGTATCGCGGCTCGCCCGCTCTGTGCTCGCCGAAGCCCTCGCGCGCGACGTCTGCGTAAAGCTCTCTGCGCGAGAGGTCTTTGCAAGCCAGCGCGAACTCGCACGCCTCCTCGGTGATCTTTTTGAGATAGGCGTTTTCGCCCTTCGCGTAGAGCGAAGCGACGTAGGAGAGCGCGGGCTCACCGTTTAGCTTGCGATCCAAGCAGACGTGATAAATTTCGTCCAAAATGCCGTACGGGCTTTTTTCTGCGGAGCTTTCGAGCGTAGAATTTTGCGCGGCGGCGTCTAAATTTTGCTCGCTGCGCTCTGCGGCGGAATTTGTAAACGCGGAATTCGTCGCAGAGGGGCTTTGCATTGCGGAGCTCTGATTGCTGCAGTAGGTAGTAGAATTTTTGGGCGCGTAATCCGCCGAGCCGTCGCAGGAAGCGGAATTTTGCCCTGTGCGAGAATTCGCGGAATTTTTCTGCGCGAGAGGGGTTGCAGAGCCGTACTCTGCGAAATTTTTCGTGCCGCAAGCGCTCGAACTATCGAAATTTTCACCGCATTTTTGCAGCGAGATCTCTTTGTAAAAACAGCTTCGCGAGCCCGTGTGGCAGGCAGATCCACCGCATTGCTCGACTTTAAGTAGCAGCGTATCGTTATCGCAGTCTAAAAACGCCTCTCGCACAAGCTGAACATGCCTGCTCTCCTCGCCCTTTTTCCAGATGCGCCCCTTGCTGCGCGAGAAGTAGTGCGCGTAGCCCGTTTGCAGCGTCAGGCTTAGCGCCTCTTCGTTCATATACGCGAGCATCAAAACCGCGCCGTCACCCGCATCCTGCACGATCGCGGGGAGCAGCCCGCCCAGTTTTTGCCAATCTACCTTCATCTTTGATCCTTAGTTTGCGAAGTCGCGCGCCTTAAATTTAGCCGCCGCACGCGGAATTTGAGTTATGAATTTACGAAGCGGCGCGCCTCGTAAATTTAAAAGGATAAGCCTGGCGGCTAAATTTTAAGCGACCGCTAGGCTTAAGCCACGACGGGCGCGAGTTCTGCTCGTCGCGAGCTTTTGCGCTCGCCGCTAAGCTTAACTTGCGAAATCGAGAGTTAAGCTTATGCGCCCGGAGCAGGCTTATTTCAAATCTCGCTATTAAATTTAGTTCGCGAAATCGGAGCGCACAGCCCCTGAAATTTTAATTTTCCCGCTCGATGGCGCTTTGCTTTGCTTTATCTTTCGTATCGACCCAGATATTAGGCACCGCGCCGCCCGGCGTTAGGAAAATTTTCGCGTCGCTGTTTTCGCGCAACGCCTCGTTAAATTTAGCCTGCGTCTCGATCTGCTTAAGGCTTAAAAGATTTGCATCCAAGCTCTTTGCGATCTCTTTGTTGGCGTAGGCTTGCGCGTCAGCCTCGATCTTAGCGGCATCGGCACGGCCTTGAGCCTCGATTTTGACGGCGTCTGCGTTACCTTTGGCAAGAGCAGCCTTTTTAAGCGCCTCTTGATTTGCGCGCTCGACCTCGTATTTAGTGCGCTCAGCCTCCTGTTTGGCGATCTGCACGCGCTCGATCTGCTCCTTTACCTTAGCCGGCAGGATGATCTCGCGAAGCTGCACGGCTAGCAGATCTACGGGCGAATTCGGCAGTGCTTCGATATTCTTGCGGATGCCGTCGTCGATCGATTTGGCGATCTCGTCGCGTTTGGTAGGCAGCTCCTCGGCGGCATAGTTACCGATGACGCTGCGCACGACGTCCTTTACGCGCGGATCGATGATCTTATCCTCCCACAAAAAGCCCCACTCGGCGATCGTGTTGGGCGCCGTGGCTTCATTGAGCCTGTATTGCACGGTAATGTCGATACTGACGGGCAAATTTCGCGAGTCTAGCACCGAGAGCGAGTTTTTGCTGATGATACCGCCCGCAGTACCGCTTTTAGTGGCGATACCTGCGCTCATATCTTCGCTGCTGGTGTAGTTGATGATACGCGTGCGAGTATCTACGACGAATACGTCCTGTATGAACGGTACGAAAAAGTGAAGTCCCGCGCCAAGAGGCGTCGGATCATATTTGCCTAAATTTGACTTGATCCCCACCTCGCCCGATTGGATCGTGACAAAGGGTTTTGAGATCACGAGTAGCGCGATTATCGCAATAATAGCGTAAATCACGCCGCTAAACTTGCCCATTCCTCCAAAATTAGGAATTTTAAAATTTAAATTCCCGCCTTTTTTGTCGCTATTTTTCTTATTAAAATAATCATTCAAATCCGCTGGCATGCGCGTCCTTATTTAATGTAAGTGAGCCAGTGCTCAAATTTCGGGTCTTTGCCTGTAACGACGGCGAAATACGCCTTTTGCAAGCGGCTCGTGACCTCGCCCATCTCACCCTTGCCGATGATCCTGCCGTCGATGTTGCTAATCGGCGTGACCTCCGCGGCGGTGCCGGTAAAAAACGCTTCGTCCGCGGCATAGAGCTGATCGCGAGCGATGCGCTCTCTGCGGACTTCGTAGCCCAGGCTGCGCGCGATTTCTATGACTGAATTTTGAGTGATGCTCTCTAGGCTGGTGTCGTTAGGCGGAGTGATGATGAGCCCATCTTTTACGATAAATAGGCACTCGCCCGGCCCCTCTGCGACGAAGCCTTGCGGATCGAGCAGTATCGCCTCATCGTATCCCGCATCGACCGCCTCAAAATTTGCCATCTGCGAGTTAAAATAATTCGCGCTTGCTTTGGCTTTTGCCATCATCGAAAATTGCGCCGGCTTTATCCACGATGAAATTTTGGCTTTGATGCCCTTGCGTAGCGCCTCTTCGCCCATATACGCGCCCCATTGCCACGCTGCGACGATGACGTTTACTGAGCAGTTCGTAGACGAAACGCCCATCGAGCCGTAGCCGAAGTACGCAAGTGGGCGGATATAAACGGTCTGATTGAAGCGATTTTTTGCGACGACGTCGATCTGAGCCTGACGAAGCTGTTCGAAGTTAAACGGAAGCTTGATTAGGCAGAGTTTTGCCGAAATTTCAAGCCTGCGAGTGTGCTCGTCCAAGCGGAAAATCGCGTAGCCTTTGTCGGTTTTATAAGCGCGTACGCCTTCAAATACGGCGTTTCCATAGTGCAAAGAGTGCGTCAAAACGTGAGTAGTGGCCTCCGCCCATGGGATTAGCTTGCCGTCTTTCCAGATGAGCTCGGCCTCTTGAATTTGTGCCATTTCTTGATCCTTTGTTTAAAATTTAATCCTAAATTGTATCTAAAACAATATTAATTTCTAAGAAATTTAAAAGCGGTTGAAATTTGGCGCGATTTTAAGACGCGCGACCGAGCCGCGAGTTTAAATTTAGCCCGCGGCTCGGTGTCTGCGGCCTTAAAATTCTACGAACGAAAGACCCGCGCCGATCTTATTGACGCTGCGTTTATAATCCGCGAGGCTTTCGCCGTAGCCATTGAAGTAGCGCAGATAGCCGTAAAATCCGCTGTTAAAGATCGGGAAGCTATAGTTTAGCTCGATCGCGCCGCGGTTACTGCCGTCAAAATGCAGATTATTTCGCCACAGAGCGCTAAGTCGCTGCTTGCCGAAGGTGTATGACGCGCGCAGATCGCCGTAGCCCATATAATCCGCGATGTCCTCGTTCGTGCGGTCCAGCCAAAACGCATACCACGCTCTGGGGGTAATAGAAAATCCGTCCGCGCTCCAGGTGCTTTGTGCGTAGAGTCTATTCCACGAGCGCGATTCCTCGCCGCCCTTGCCGTTTGATTCGTGCATGGCGCCGATCTTTAGCTCATCCGCAAACGGCACCGGTGCGCTAACGTAGAGCTCGGGGCGGTAGTTGCTTTCGCGAAAAGGGGCGCTATCCTGCGTGATCTGCCACCAGGAATTTTGCGCGTAAGCAAATGAAATTTTCTCCCCAAACCCCAGTGCGTCGTAGGTAATCGGCCGCTCAAAGCTAAACTCAAAATGCAACTCATCCGCCTTACGATCGGGCTTTTTACTAAAATCGTGGGTGAAAAGCATATAGATCGGCTCGTAGTATTTAAGCCCCAAAAATCCAAAATTTCGACCATTTTGCTCGCCTTGCGGCGCGGAATTTGAGGCAGTGGAATTTTGCGGGAGCGAGGCGGAATTAGATGCTAAATTTGACGCGGAGCCTGACGTGGCCGAGTTTGTGTCTGCAAAATTTGACGAAGTGGAATTTGGCTCGATGGGTTTTGGCGCGGCGGAATTTTGTGCGAAAGAGTTTTGCGGCGGCGCAAAGCTTAAAACGGCGGTATCATTGTGCGAAGCGCGGTTTTCTGCGGACGAGGTAGAATCTTCTGCGACTTTTCGGCGCGGTTTATCGCCTTTATCCGCCAGGCTTGCTGCGGCAATCTTTTTGTAATAGATCATCGCGTTTTTGTAATCGCCTTTGGCCTCGTATTCGCTAGCCTTTGCGTATAGATCGGATAGGTCTTGTGCGGCTAGGCTCATGGCGCAAAATGCGAATGCTAAAGCTTTAAATTTCATCTACGCCCTTTAAATCGTTTTGATAATTTATATTTAAAAACTGCTCTTTGTTTTTGAAATTTAGCACTTTGGAATTTGCAGATCCGATGAGCGCGCCGATCTTATGCTCTCCTGCGCGGTAGAGCTCAAGCGCGCGCGGCGCGAGATCTGCGTCAAAAAATCCACACAGGCTATGTCTATGCGCTTCGTCGCCCGCCACGCAAATTTGCCCCTCCTGCTCGCTAAGAGCGCGAATAGTGGAAATTTCTACAAAAGGCATGTCGGCTGGGATGATAAAAATGCGCTCGCCGCTAAATGGCTTTAGCGCCGAATACAACGCGCCCATCGGCGAAAATTCCTCAAATTCATCGTAGATCATAGGAAGCGGCGGGTTAAATTTAGAGCTTTTGGCGCAGGCGAAAACCCGCTCAAACTCGCGGCTTAAGCGCGAGAAAAGAAAGTGCGTCATACTGGGATGCCCGCGAAATGGAAACAGCGCTTTGTCGCTGCCGAAACGCGAGCTTTTACCGCCGCAGAGAATGACGCAGGTTTTCATCGAAATTTCACCGGCTTTCATCGATCTTTATCGCGGCGAAATTTTAAATTTGAAAGTAAAATTTGAAAGAAGCGCAGGCATATCAGTCTTTTTGCATATATTTGGCTTTGCCAAGGGCGTTATTTGCGATGAACTGATAAAGGCTCGGCGCCTGAAGCTTGGCTAACTCTGGGTATTTGGCCTTAAGCGTCTTCCAGATGTCATAGACGCGCATACCGCTTGCGTAAAGCTTCATAATCTCGCTAAAATGCGGATCATAAAGGCTCGGCTTTTTATACAGCGAGAGTTTGCGGTCGGTATCAAGCACGGCGTTTGCCTCGATAAAAGCGGCAAGATCGCGCTCGCTTACTTTGGCAAAATCTTTTTCGTATTGAGATTTCATATATTTTAAAATTTCTTTATTGCTAACGCCTTGGAAGTGCATTTTCTTTATCTCGAAGCGATACGCGTATAAGAAATCCTCGCTTTTTTTGGCGGTTGCGCGAAGTCTTGTTTTTTCATCTTTGAACGTCACGGAGATGAAGTGCGTAAGCCCGGGCGCAGTAACGGCGTTTTTGAACGCTTCATCCTCCTCGCCGATCTTTTTTAGGATCGCCTTGACGGTGTAGCCCTCGGCAATAAGGTTTGAAATTTTATCTTTATAAGGTTTGTAATCGAATCGCACACGCCTAAAGCCCGTCTCGACACTGATTTTTTTATAGATTCTCGCATGCTCTCTAGATGTAAAATATCTCGATTTCAGCCCTTTGCGGAGTTGTTCGGCAACCGCGGTAAAATCGTCATAATCGGCGATAGACGCGATTAATTCCTTTTCGTTTACGACCCTGCCGTTAACGACCGCGATGGTAATGACCTTCATATTTTCTCCTTTGATTGGGCACAATTCTAACTTAAAACTATAAACTCAAATTTAATTATTTATTATCAAGGATTGCGGAGGATTTGCGTTTGCAAGGTAGAATTTTACGCGCTAAGATTTAGCATTTTGATTTATTTTATATCTTTTTTGCGCTTGTTCTCACGCTACTTTTTTATACTTTTTGCATAAGGATGAAGCGAGCTTGCAAAGATAAATTTTACCCGCAAACTCTAGCTGAATTATAAGTACAAGTTAGCTTTTTTTAAACGAAAAAAGCTTTTTGATCTTCGTAAGCCCAAGCTTCATGCCGCTATATTTCATCATCTTAGCCATATTTACCCACATTTCACGCTCGTAGCACGGATGCGGGCAGTGGTGACAGCGCGGCTTTTCGGTATGCGGGCAGGCACCAAGGCGCACGTAGGCATAGCGTAGCATTCGCTCACAGTCGCTACAGAGATGAAAGTGCGTCTGCACGAGCCCCTTGTCGTCTTTGTAGTTATGAAGCACGGCACCATCTTTTTTAGGCGCATCCGCATGCTTGCCATCGCAGTAAATTTGGATAAATTTCGTCACCGTGTTTACTTCGTAAATAAATTTTTCGCTCGTCATATTTGATCCTTTTGGGCGGATTTTATCTAAAAGAGACAAAAATACTCTTGAGCGCGCTCAAGCTAAAATTTATAGAATTTTAAAATTCCGCGGAATTTCGCTTTATCTTTCGACCTTGTTGCTTAATAGAGTCGCGATGAAGCGCGTTTTGTCATTTGAGGCAAGCGCGATCTGAATGCTCATCGTAAGCGGCACAGCCAAAAACAGCCCACCGATACCAAGCACGAAGCCCCATAGCAGCAGCCCTGCAAGTACGCTGATCGTTGAAAGCCCGAGCCCTTGCCCTAAAAATCGTGGCTCGATGATATTTCCGATCGCTACGTTTACAACCAAATAGATTGCGATAGTCCAGATGCTAGAGCTTATATCCATCGTAGCTAGCGTCACGAAAAGTGTCGGAAAGACCGCTACGATCGAGCCAATGGTGGGGATGAAATTTAGTACGAAGGCTAAAATCCCCCACAGCGCGGCATACGGAACTCCGAGCGCCCATAGTCCGAGCCCGATGAGCGCACCGGTGCAAGCTGAAGCGATAGTTTTAATTAGCAGATATTTTTTGAGGCTGGAGGCAAATTTCTTCACGAAAGTGTGCGTAGCACGGCTACTTTGCGAAAAATAGCGGATTTTTTCGTCGATCACAGAGCTTTCAAAGACCATAAATGAAACCATTATAAAAATGAAAAATCCCGTCGAGACTATCGAGCCTGTTTTGCGCAGTAGTGCAGATAGCTGCGCGGCGGCTTCGCTCGGATCAATGCCTAGGCTTGCGGCGTTAAGCTCTATGCCGAATAGAGAGAGCTTCGCACTCACGCCTCCTAGCACCTCTTCAAATTTTGCTTGCAGCTCGGGTAGGCGCGCTGAAAATTCCTTGATCGCATCGAAGATGACTGCGCCGAAAAACACTATAATCGCCACGAAGGCAAAGGTAATGATGAGGAAACTAAAGACGCGCCCGACGCGGATCTTTTGGACATAAAGCACCAGCGGCGAGACGAGCACCGTGATGAAAATAGCTAGCAAAAATGGCACGACGATAGCCTGCGCGGCTTTAAGACCAGCCAGGATGATTATGACGCAAGCAACCGACATCAAGGACATTTGAAGTTTCAAGGATTCTCCTAAATTTGACATTTTCGCAGAGCTTTTACGCGAAATTTTGGTGAAAGGATTTTAACTAAAATTCTATAAATTTTAAGACGGAATTTTAAAATTTCATCGCAAAATTCTAAGATATGCGCAAATTCTTAGCGGGCGCAAGAAAAGTTAGAATTTTTTGCTAAAATTTTGCGAAATTTACATAAGCAGGATCAAAAATGAAACTTCCCAAACAGCTTTTAGATCGTTACGGCGCCGAGCGTCAAAGCGCGGGCGAGGCGCAGCGGACGGCGAATGAGATCGCCTTTGCACCTGTAGTTTTTCAGGTAAGTAGGCTGATGAAAAAATTTGGAATTTTAAGCGCACTTCATGAGGTGGAGGGCGGGCTAAGCATAAGTGAGATCGTGCAGAAGCTCTCGCTTAGCGAATACGCCGTAAAGCTGCTTTTGGAAAGTTCGCTTAGCATCGGCACGGTGCTGCTGTGCGGCGAGAAATTTCGGCTTAGTAAGGCGGGATATTTTCTACTCACCGACGAGCTCGTCGGCGTGGATATGGACTTCATCCACGACGTGTGCTACGAGGGGCTCTTTAGGCTCGAAGAGACGCTAAAATCGGGCAAACCCGAGGGGTTAAAGGTTTTTGGGCAGTGGGCTACGATCTACGAGGCGCTTTCGCATCTTCCGCCGCACGTGCGCAAGAGCTGGCTCGCGTTTGATCATTTTTATTCGGATTTGGCGTTTGAGCCCGCGCTAGAGATCATTTTCTCGCGCAAGACGGATAAAATTTTAGACGTAGGCGGCAACACGGGGCGCTTTGCTAAGCGGTGCGTAGGCTACGACGAAAATGTGCGCGTCACGATAATGGATCTTGCGGGGCAAATTTCGATGATGAAAGACGCCGTCGCAGGCGAGAAGGGCGCAGGGCGCATAGAGGGGCTTGCGGCCGATCTGCTGGATCCTGCCACGCGCTTTCCGTACGGCTTTGATGCGATCTGGCTAAGTCAGTTTTTGGACTGCTTTGCAGAGGAGCAGATCGTAAGCATTCTCTCGCGTACGGCGGAGTCGATGAGCGAGCAGGCACGGCTTTATATTTTGGAGCCGTTTTGGGACAGACAGCGCTACGAAACCGCCGCGTATAGCATGACGCAGATCAGCGTGTATTTCGCCGCGATGGCAAACGGAAATAGCAAAATTTATCACTCGGACGATATGATTAAATTTGCGCAGCGCGCCGGGCTTAAAATTTCACGCATCCACGACGGGCTGGGCGTCGGACACACGCTGCTGTGCTGCGAAAGGGCGCGCTGATGGACGCGCAAAGCTTAAGCGCGCGGCTAAATAAGCCGATTAAAATTTTGCTAGTGCTTTTTGGAATCGGAATTTTGGCAAATGTGGCGATGGAATTTTATGCGGAGAAAAAACGCGGCGAGCTAGAGCGAAACTTCTGCGAAAGCAAACAGGTGCGAGATGCGCTAGCGCGGATAAACGAGGGCGTGCCGCGCAGGATCGACGATGCTACGACTTTAAAAGGCGCCGCATGCGAAGAGGGTAGCTTCATATACGATTACGCGCTAAATAGCTCGCCAAATTTAGATCTTAGCGCGCTAGATGCGGGTGATGCGGAAATTTTAAAAGAGATGCTGTTTGCCAAGGCGAAGGCTAGCTTTTGCAGCACGGAATTTTCGCAGCGCCTGCGGGAGCTCGGCAAAACTATGGTGTTAAATTACGAGATAGAGGGCTTGCCGCCGATAAAAATCGCGCTGGATAAAAGCAGTTGTGCGCAGTGAATTTTAAAACCCAAGCGAAGCATTTGATTAGCCGCGTTTTGTGTGGCGGTGCGTTAGCTGGCTGACACATCTGCAAGCTTGCAAGCGAGCTTGTGCTTTGACGCAAAATTTTATGCAAGCAGATCGCGGATACAATTCAGCAAGATTTCATCGCAGCAGGTGCAGCGTCACAATAAATTCTAAAATTCTGACTCAAAATCTACGATGCTGTTTCAAATAAAATTCCGTAACTTATAGAATTTCGCGCGAAAGCTTTACGCGGTGTTTGCGCTGCTACATAGATATAATTCCGCGTGAAATAGTCAAATTTTAATGAAAAACGCCACTGGCAGAACCTGACGCAAAATTAGATCGCGGCTTAAAAAGGACTCGCGCGTTTTAGCGCTTTGTGGTGACGAAATACACGCCGATCCGCGTCATGATATACGCGGCGGCGCGGTAAAAGTCAAGCAAAGATTTTAACATGTTACTTTTGCGCAGGCGAAATCAAAAGCGAAGCGGATAAATTTTAAGCGAATTCGGCGCGGGCGAGTAGGCAAAGGCTCACACCGCGCTAAATTTTAAATCTCGCGCAAGCGCTACTTGCAGTCGCTAGGCTTAAATTCTACCCTTATAAATTCTTCGCCACTTTTTATCTTATAGCTCCATATCGCGCTGTTTATTAGCGGATGCATTACTTTCATCTGGTTGCAAAAAATTTGCTTATTTTGACTATCTATGACATTTTGTATCACGGTTTTTTGATCATTTCCGACACTGTCAAATTTCATTCCCATGCCGTCATTTAGCTCGTAGTTATAGATGAAGCTGCCATCCTTGCACTCAGCACCCGTTAATGTGGTAATCTCGTCGACTCGCATCGGCGCACTCTTATTGATACCTTCCACAGCCGCTTTGAGTTGGACATTATCGCAACTTGGTGCCGCAAAAAGCGCCGCGAAAGCAAACGGAAGCAATAAAAACTTTTTCATAATTCTCTCCTTAAAAAATTTAGTAATGATATAAAAATTAATATTAATCGGTGCTTTAAATTTAGGGCGAATCTTTTGGTACTGCGAATATAAAATTTATGCAAGCAGGGCAGAGAACGTGAAAAGTTTATTTGCGGAGTTTAGCCCTAAAAAACGGAATTAGGCAGTATGTCAAGGTGCGGAATTTATCGGCTTGCCGCACTTAAATATGGGCTGCCAAGTTAATTTCATAACGTGATTTTTACGGAATTTACCCAGCTTGTGATATTAATTCGATGTCTAGAGCGCTGGCAAACTCGATATCAAAATCCAATGCCCCCAAATGAGTAAATCCCGCAAGAAAGCGCGTCTATGGGAGCTTTAAAGCCATATTAATTATATCGCCAGATAGAGCTTAGGCGCGACGATCCGCAAGCGCGTGCCGTAAGATCGCCGCGACAAATTTTACCACAAGACGGCAGGTAAAAATAAGCAACCAGATGTCGCTTACCACGCACAAAGGCGCAAGCACGATTAATTATCGTTGATTACGTCCAAAATCTCTCTAGCGTGCACGGCGTAATCATTCGCCATCGATTTTTGAAAGATCCCGCCGATCTGCGCGTATGAGCCCTGACCGCCGCCGAAGAATTCCTCCTCGCCGAAGTTGCGCTCGTTTACGGCGATATTTTGGTTGTAGATCGGCTTTCCGTTTTTAAACATTTTTAGACGTAGATTGTAGCGCACATAGGGCTTTGCCGAAACATCGATGCCGTCAGAGCTGTAAAAGCCAAAGCCGAATGAGCTAAGCTCAGGCGCGATAACGAGCCCTTTGCCTTGCAGCGCTTTTTCGTCGTCGGTGACGCTCACGCGCCTTAGGTAGGTGCCGAAGAAGCGCTTTGCCTCGCCTGCGACGAACTCGCCGACGTCGATTTTAAGCTCATCGTCTCTGCCTAACTTCGAGCTTGCGACGTAGCTTTTTGTCCCCATTAGCTCGCCAGGGATGTAAATGAGCGCACTTTGCATGGCGTTGGTCGCGCTTATAGTGTCGTCAAACGGCGCTACGTCGGCGTTTTGATTAAACTGCGCTTCATATGCGCAACCGCTAAAAAGCGCGCAAACTATTGCGGCTAGAAAGAAATTTTTCATTGTTTGCTCCGTGTAAAAATTTTTGTAATTCTACCCCGCGGGTCTAAATTTTACGCTGAAACGGGCGGAATCGCTCTTCAATCCAAGCTAAAAAACCGTCTAAGCTTTCGCTTAAACGTGTCTTTTGGAATTTGCGTATCGCTAAAATCATCGCTCCAAATTTCGTTTTTATCGGTAAACAAGCCTTTATTTTGCGCCTGCGGCATAAAGACCACTTTATCCGTAACTTGGACGCCTTTTTGCTTAAAATACTCTAGTATCTCATCCAGATCTCGCCTAGAATATATATTTATAAGGAAGTAATTTCTATTTTTGAACCTTAGCACGATATTTTTGCGGATTAAGCCCAAAGGCTCATCCGCTCTTATCAGCATATAAATTTTAAACGGCAAGATGAATAATATAAAATTTATCGTAAGATATAAAAACAATACAGCCTTTCCTATGTGTACCCCTATGGACGACTTTTTATACAGCTCGTATGACGAAAAATAGTGAAATCTTCCGTAGCTATCGTATAGCTCTGATATAACGCAAAAACTCACCTTATCTATTCGCAGGCATTGCAAATTTTTATTATTTCCTCTTTCTTGACAAAATAAAAATCATTTAGCGCTTGATTTAGCGATCCAGGCTTATCGTCGAAAGCATTTATATAGCTGATTTTATTATTTTCCAATAAAAAATACGCGGGGCTGCCCTTTCTTTTAATAGGCCAAAGTAATGTAGCCGGCAACAATAAAAAGACCACTACGATAAACATAACTAAATCGGCACTAAAATGCGTGTAAAATTTCAAGTTTAACGGAGTAACTTCTAGATTGAATATTTTATATAGGCAACCGAGTGAAAGAAAAAGAACGATATTGTTTTGAAAGTAAACCGCCCTATCTATGATTTTGATCGGCTCTTTGTCTTAGTCCCTCATAAAATTCCTTTTCGGTATGATTTTTGACGAAGCGCATTTTATCACCGCCTTGCTTTCGGTGCGTTTAAAGGTCGGGGTATTTGCGGAGGCTCTTGCGGCGAGGCGAGTTGCGACGAACGGCGACCATCCTCGTTAAGCGGACGGACAATGTGGCGCTCTTTGCGACTAGCTATGGGGCTTTTCAGACACAGAGCGATCTCATCTGCGATTGCCGCGGACGGAATTTTGCTCGAAATCTAACCCCAATCTCGCCGCGAAATACTCGCGCAGCATCCGCCTTTGCGCTTCGTTTACGTTTAGCCGTAGCCAAACTACTCCGCGGGTCTAAATTTTACGCTGAAAACCGAAAAATTTCACGCCTTAATGTCGTAGCTGAAATTTTTCAAAAAATATATACGTAAAGCTTCACGCTCGGCGCGGCTAGGACGGATGCAAAAAAATACCGCCGCGCCCGTATCGTCCTTGCCGCGCAGTAGCAGGCAGTCGCGCAGTCGTAGCCCCGCTCGTCCGTCTAGCCTCCGCGCGACGACGAGCTTTGAGGCGATCAAAATAGCAAAAATGCCCGCCGCTGCATAGATCGCAGCTTCGACAAAGCCGAATTTGATCGTCAAAAACACGCCCGCGACGTATGCGAAAAGAAGCAAGAATTTTAAAATTTCTTGCAGTTTCAAAAACCGCTCGTAGCTTATAAACGGCACGCGAAATGTCCGCACGAATCCGAATGACGGCTCTATCAGATCGACGCATCCAAGCATAAGATCGTATTTGTCTAGCCCTCTGCGAAAGGATATTTTAAGCTCGTCAAATTCCACGCGCGCCGCCTCTTTGCTACCGCTTCGCAGATAAAGTAACGCTAAAAACAAAAAAACGATCGTCAGGCTAGGTTTGGCTCGCTGCGAGCGTAGCAGGCTGTCCGTGTAAAACAGCTCCCCCGATCCGCCGATGTCCAAAGAGATAAAAATGCAAAAAAACGCAAGGATAGAGGCGGAGAAAATTCTATAAAACGTATCGTCGCAGATGAGGCTGAATTCGGACTTTTGCATTAGTTTTTGTATAGCGGCGCGTCGGTGATTTTAAATCTAAATTTATTGCCTGCGCCGATAAATTTCACGAAGCTCGCTACGTCAAAGCCCTGCTGCGGCGCGCTTAGCGGCGGTTTAGCAAGGATCTCGAAGCTAAGACCTGCGTAGTTGAAAAACTTGCCGCAGCGCCGAAAGCCGTGTCTGCCGTAGAATTCTATGCGGCGCAGGCGTTGCGCGAGATTGGGCGCGTCCTCGTGCGGAGGCTCGACGTCAAGGACGATTTGCGCGCTTGGATTTTGCTCGGCAATGAGCGCGAGCAGCCTTGAGCCGATCCCTAGTCCGCGAAATTTCGCATCGATGCCAAGGTAGGCCACGTAAAAAATCTCGCTTTCTCCGCCGCTTGGAATTTCACTCTCATCGCGACGCGAAATCCCGCTTTCCGAGGCGATCGATGAAATTTTGCCATCTGCGGCGCTTGATGAAATTTCATCCCTTCTGGCGCTTGATAAAATTTTGCCGCCCGCACCGCAAATCGAACAGTCTGCAGCGGTTAAAATTTTGCTATCTGCGCTCGCATTTAAAATTTCATCGCCGCCAAGAGACTGCGTTTTTCGGTCTGCGATTTTACCAATCGTATCGTTTGAAAATTCTGCTTCTGAAAATTTCACTTCGTCACCTGAAATTTCATCCTCTGCGCCTTCAAATTCCACGCCGCTATGGGCTTTGGATCTTAAAATTTTATCCGCATTGAGGCGAGGCGGCGGCTGTTTGTGGTGCAAAACCGCGCGCTTGTAGGTTTGCTCGGTCCTATAGACGCAAAAGCCAACCAGCTCCTCGCCGCTTAAATTTTGCGCCGTCGTGGCGCAATTATCCGCAGAGCCGCAATTTTGGCTCGCTTTGCTGGGATTTTTACTTTTCAAGCTGGATTTTTCACACGTCGCATTAGATTTTTTATCAGCCGCGCCGCGATTTTCGAAACTCAAAAAGGCTAATTCTACCGCGCCGCAGTCGCTCGCATCGGAATTTTTACTCGCAACATCGCGATCTTGGCTAGCTTCGTCGCAATCTTGCTTTACCGCGCAAAAATCTTGTTTCGGCGCGTTTAAATTTTCGCTCGCCGCGTGATGTTTATCAGCCGCGCCACCGCCCAGGGCGCTAAAATCCTCGAAAATCGCCGCGATTTCAAGCTGTCCTTTGCGCGACATTTTTAAGAAATTTTTTATGCTGATACGCTCGATTTCGGGGAACGCCGCGACGTTGATCGCCTCTATGCGCGCGATCAGCGCCGAATCCTCGCCGATACGCTCAAGTCTCATTTGCCCTCCTTGTCGCGATAGCCCTACCGCGTAAATTTAAAATTTGCCCGCCTCGCTCGTGGGAATTTCATCGCTCGGCCCTTGAAATTTCATTAAATTTCGCAAAATTTCGCCGCACCGCCCGTCTAAATTTAATCCTCGCCGTAAATTCGCTTTAAATTTCCCAGCGTCGCGCTTGCGTTTAGCAGCAGCGCATCGGCGATCGCCAGCCGCGCCATCGCGGTGGCTACGACGCTGCCGCGCACGGCGATACACGGATCGTGCCGCCCGCGCAGCTCGCAGATCGCGTCTGCGCCGTGCACGTCCACGCTGTGCTGCGCCATAAAAATACTCGGAGTGGGCTTAAAATGCGTCGCAATCTCGATAGGCGCGCCGCTGCTTATACCGCCTAAGATCCCGCCTGCGTTGTTGCTTGCAAAATTTGCGCCGATCTTGCCGCCGTTGGTGCGGATCAAATTTTTACTAGCGTGCATAAAATCGTTGTTTTCGCTGCCTTTTAGCGTGCTTACTTTCACTCCAGCGCCGATCTGCACGGCCTTTACGCCGTTTATGCCCATCAGCGCGCCCGCAAGCGTCGCATCCAGCTTGCCGTACAGCGGCTCGCCGAGCCCCGCAGGCACGCCCGTGACGCGCGTTAGCACGCAGCCGCCGATACTATCGCCAGCATTTTTGACGCTTAGAATTAACTCCTTCTGCGCGCCCTCCACAGCGGGATCGAGCGCGAAAATTTCGCTATTTTGCGCAAAATCAAAATTTAAATCTTTGGCGTAAATTTCGCCCACGCCGTAAATCCCGCTTTTTACGGAAATTTTAAAGTGATTTAGCAAAATTTGCGCAAACGCTCCCGCAGCCGCGCGTACGGCGGTTTCGCGCGCGCTTGCTCGCCCGCCGCCTCGGTAATCGCGCAGTCCGTATTTGGCAAAATATGAAAAATCGGCGTGTGCGGGGCGGAAAATATCCTTTAGATTTTCGTAGTCCTTCGAGTGCTGGTTTGCGTTGCGGATGATAAATCCGATCGGCGCGCCGGTGCTGCGACCGTCAAAAATCCCGCTTAAAATTTCGATCTCGTCGGCTTCTTTGCGCGGCGTAGCGTATTTGCCGCCCGGCTTGCGGCGGTCAAGCTCGCTTTGGATATTTGAAATCTCGATCGCCACGCCTGCCGGAAAGCCGTCCAAAACGCCGCCGATCGCCGCGCCGTGGCTCTCGCCGAAGGTGCTAAGGCGCAATCTCTCGCCGAAGGTGTTCATAGCGCGTCTCCTTGATCGCCGCTGCTTTGTTTATCCGTATCACGCCCGCTTCGCTCATTGCTTTTTTTAGCGCTCGGCGTGCCGCCCGATGTGCCGGCGCGATCGCTCTTTGCGCTGCCCCGCGCTCGTCCGCTGCTGCCTTGTGAGCCTTTTTTGTCGTCCTGAGCGCAGTTCGCGCGGCTTTGTGCTTCGCTATCGCATGCTGTTTGCTCGCTATTTGTCGCGCTAGTGCCGTGTGAGGCGCTGCTTTGTAAAAGCTCGAGCGCAATTTGCGCGCATTTTTGCTCGGCCTCTTTTTTGCTCGCTCCCACGGCGGATGAGAGCCGCCTGCCGCCAACAAGCGCCGCCATTTCGAAGCTTTTTTTGTGATCGGGGCCGCTCGAGCCCAAAAGGACATATTCGGGCGTGACGCCGAATTTTGCCTGCGTGAGCTCTTGCAGCGCGGTTTTGTAGTCTTTAACGAGCTCGTTAAAGCTGATGCGCGGATAGAGGATTTCTAAGATTGCGGTCGCGATGCGGGCCGTGTTTTGCAGCCCGCTCTCAAGATAGACGGCGCCCATTATCGCCTCAAAGGCGTCCGAAAGCAGCGATGGCTTCTCGCGCCCGCCGTTGCGCTCCTCGGACAGCGACATATTAAGGTTCTCGCCGATGCCCAAAAATTTTGCAAATTTAGAAAAGCTGCTTTCGTTCACGAGTGCGGCGCGCAGCTTGCTCAGATCGCCCTCGTCGCTGCTAAATTTTTTGAAAAGATACTCGCCCACGATCAGATCCATCACCGCATCGCCTAAAAATTCTAGCCTCTCGTTGTTGTGTCCGTTTTTGGCGCTTTTGTGCGTAAGAGCGATCTTGAGGTGGGTTAAATTTTTAAATTTATAGCCCAGTTTTTCTTGTAATTTTTCTAAATTTTGCATTATCAACCTTTTTATAAAATTCTATGAAATCCGCGGCAACTCGTATGCAAATGGCGCCTGGTGCGAAGGAAACCCGTGCAAGCGGAACGAACGAGTGCAAGCACAGCCCGCGCCAAATTTGCACTAATGCGCCGAATAAAACGCACCGTCGCCGATCCGAGGCGAATAAAATTTAAACGTGCCTGCTAATTCTAACACAAATCGCGCCGAAGCCCACTTGCCGCAAATTTAATCTTCGCCAAAAACACGCCTGCCCTCAAATACAAAAGCCCGATTGCGTGAACCAAACTCGCTAAAACCGGCTTCGGGCGATAAAATTTACGCCGAAGCGGCTCTGCGTACAAAGCAAACGCGGGCAAATCCATGCTAAATCCGCGTAACCGCGAGCTTCGCCATAGAATTTCAGCCCTTTATCGCTTCTGCAGCCGCGCGAGCCATAGCGTCGCACTCCTCGTTTTGCGGATGACCCGCATGCCCCTTGACCCACGAGGCCTTGATCTCGTGAGGCGCCGCCGCCGTAAGGTATCTGCGCCACAGATCCGCGTTTTTCTTGCCCTTAAAATCGGTAACGACCCACTTTGCAAGCCAGGAATTTATCGCCTTGACGACATACTCGCTATCGGTAAAAAGCTCGACGCGGCAGGGCTGCTTAAGCGCGCTAAGCCCCATTATAGCGGCCGTTAGCTCCATTTGATTATTAGTCGTCATCGCTTCTGCGCCGCTTGCCTTTTTTATCGCGTCGCCGTACTGCAAGATATAAGCCCAACCGCCCGCTCCTGGGTTTCCGAGACAGCTGCCGTCGCTAAAAAGTTTGACCGATTTCACCGGTTTTCTCCGAAATTTGCGCCCTGATCTCCATGCTGCCTAGCTCGTAGCAGACCGGGCAGCGGTGCGAAAAAAGCCCCACCGAGCTTTTGCACTTCGCGCAGGTGTAGCTAAAGCTAAGCCCCGCGTCCTCAAAGCCCGCATCTTTCATAGCCATAAGCGCGTTGATCTCAAAAATTTTACTCGCGCTCTTAGGCTTTTGATCGCTTCTTCCAAGCGCGTAAAAAAGCGCGTTGTACTCCGCATCCTGCGTATTTACCGCCGCAGGAAAATCATAGATTAGATCGATCGCCTGCTCGATCGGCGGGAAGCGCTCAAAGCCCTCCATAGGCTCTTTGTTTTTGATAAAAAGCTCCATGCAGAACCGCCCCGAGCCTTTGAAGTTTAGCTTTGAAATTTTAGCGATCTTCTTGTTAAACGGCGTATTGGCGTCGTTTGCGATGATCTGGGCGCGCTCGAACTGGCTTTGGGCATATACTTCGGCGTCCTGCTCGCGCAACGCGTCAAGCACCTCAAGCGCCTCATTAAAGCGCTTCAGCCGCTCATAAATCACCGTAAGATGCGTAAGAGCCTCTTTGTTTCTCGGGCGCAACTTCAGCGCCTGTAAAAACACCTCTTCGGCGCGCCCTAAAAAGCCCGCTTTGAAATATACGATACCGAGATTGGTGAGGATAAATTCCCTCTGCACGCCGCCGCTAGCCTTGCCTAGCGCGATTAGATAAATTTCTATCGCGCGCTCGAAGTCGCCGCTTTTTACGAAAGAGCTAGCCAAAATTCCAAGCGTAGGGATGTCTATCTGCGGGCTTGCTAAAAGCTGTCTGTGCTCGGTGCTAAGCGCGTCTAGGGTGTCAAATTTTTTGATAAAATTCTCTAAACTCTGCCTCTCGTTTTTTTTAGAAAAAACTCCCCAAATATAGCTTAGAATCGACACTAGCAAGATTATGCTTATCAGCATGATAAGCCCGAAAATCGGGTCGCGATCGTCTAAGAAAAAATTATCCAAATCAAACCTCGTCGCAAAAATAAAGGGCAATTATAGCAAAGTGCGGGTATAATTTCGCTTATGATTAAAAACGAAAGTATAGAAAATCTGCTGGCCACCGTAGATATAGTAGACGTCGTAGAAAAATATGTCCCGCTTAAGCGCAGCGGCGCAAATTTCGTGGGCGTCTGCCCCTTTCACGACGATTCGCATCCGAGTATGAGCGTGAGTTCAAAGCTTGGAATTTTTCACTGCTTTTCGTGCAAGGCCGGCGGCAACGCGATTAAATTTATCCAAGATTACGAAAAGATAAGCTTTCCAGAAGCGGTCGAAAAGCTTGCGGGGATGTATAATTTCGCGCTGCAATACACCGGCGCCAAAGTCCAGGAGCGCAGCGAAGAGAAGAAGGTGCTCGGGATTTTAAACGCCTACTATCAAAGCTGCCTTTACCAAAATCCTGCCGCCGTGAAATACCTGCACGATCGCGGCCTAAGCGAACAAAGCATTCGCAAATTCGGCCTTGGCTACGCAGGAGCTAGCGCGCAGACGATCAGGGTTTTGCAAAATGAAGAAATTCCGCCGCAAGATGCGCTAAATGCGGGCGCGGTGAAGCAAAACGAGCGCGGGCTTTATGCTAGCTTCATCGAGCGCATCACCTTTCCGATCTACAACCACGCGAGCAAGCTCGTGGGCTTCGGCGGTCGCACGATAAGTGACAACCCTGCCAAATACGTCAATTCGCCGCAGTGCGCGCTGTTTGATAAATCTAAAATTTTCTATGCATTCGACCTTGCGAAAAAAAGCGCGATCGCCAAAAAAACTCTCATCATCACCGAGGGCTACATGGATGTCATCATGCTGCACCAAGCGGGCATCGACAACGCCGTAGCAGTGCTCGGCACGGCGCTGACGCCCGCTCATCTACCGCTTATAAAGCGCGCGGAGCTTAACGTCGTGCTTAGCTTCGACGGCGATGCCGCGGGCATCAATGCGGCGATGAAATCGGCGCGGCTTTTGTGCCTGAATAAGATCGACTCAAGCGTCGCTATAATCGGCGGAGGCGCCGATCCCGCGGATATGATAGTCGCGGGCAAGGTGCGCGAGCTAGAGCAAATTTATGCTAGTGGCATGGAGAGCGGGGAGTTTCTGATTCGACAGATCGCTAAAAAATATGACCTCGCCCGCCCTGTGCAAAAAGAGGCTGCGCTAAATGAGATCAAAGAATTTACCGCAGCGCTCGGCCCCGTGCTAGCCGAGTCCTACCAGAGCCTAGTGGCGCAAATTTTAAACGTCTCGCCGGGTTCGTTCAATCTCTCTAGCGGCGGTAAAAATTTCGGCGCGGACTTTGAGGGACGAAATTTTAACGAGAGCGGAGGCTTCGGCTCTCGCGATTTCGGCTCTTACGGAGGGCGTGGCGCAGACGGCAGGGGCGGTGCGAACGGGAACTTAAACGGCGGAAATTTTGTTCGCGCGCAAAACACGGCGCGCTACGAAAGCTCCGCGCCGCCTACCGCTTCGGCGAGGGCTGGGCGGACGCTACTGCGCCGCAAGGAGATCGCCGAGCTTCAGATCATAAAATCGATGCTGCTTGATGGCGAGATGGCACAGCTTGGGCTCGGATGCTTGGAGCGGCGCGATTTTCGCATGCACGGCGATATCTTCGAGGCGTTTTTGGCTTTTGCTCGCAGCGGCGTGAATTTTAAAAATTTCATCGCGGTCGGTAATGCGAATGGTAGCGCTTTCGAAAATTTTACTGCAGGCGGCGCTGGAGAAAATTTTATCCGTAGCGAGAGCGTAAATTTAAAAGGCGACGAGAGCTCTAGCGAGCAAAATTTTATCGGGCAAGACTCTGCGGGCGTCGTAAATTTAAAAGGCTCCTCCGCGCAGCAGGGCGCAAACGACGGCAAGAAGCAAGAGAGTGCAAATAACGACGAGAGACGGAGCTCAAACAGCGCCGCAAAGCAAGGCGAAAAGAAAGCTGCCGCTCAAAATGCTCAAAGCGCTCAAAGCGTCCAAAATGCCCAAAGCGTCGAAAACGAAGCCTTTGAAAATCTGCGCGCGCTAGCGCTAGATGATGAAATTTTGCCGATCGGCGGCGCGGCGCTTTTTAACGACGCGTGCAAAATTTTACGCCGCAACGCCCTGCAAGATCTGATGCAAAAGCTCAAAAACTCCGACGCGCCCGACAAGATCGAGCGGATCTTGGAGTATCAAAAAAAGATCAATCAACTCAAGTAAAGGAACGAAATGAAGGCATTGGCGCTCTTTAGCGGCGGGCTTGACTCCATGCTCGCGGTCAAACTCATCGTCTCGCAAGGCATCGAGGTGCTCGCGCTGAATATGGATATCGGATTTGGCGGAAAGGACGATAAGAGCGAGATCATGCGCCGCAGAGCCGCAGCTGCGGGAGCGGATTTTAAAAGCGTCGATATCAGAAGCGAATATCTACAGCGAGTGCTTTTCGAGCCCAAATACGGCTACGGCAAGCACTTCAACCCTTGCATTGACTGCCACGGATATATGTTTAAGACTGCGCTCGCGATGCTGCAAAGCGAAGGGGCGAGCTTCATTATCACGGGCGAGGTGCTCGGACAGCGCCCGATGAGCCAGCGCGCACAGGCTCTAGCTCAGGTCGGCGGGCTTAGCGGCGATGAGGAGGGGCTGATCCTGCGCCCGCTGTGCGCGAAACTGCTGCCGCCTACGACGCCCGAGATCAAGGGCTGGGTTGATCGCGACGCGTTGCTTGATATCAGCGGGCGCGGGCGCACTAGGCAGATGCAGCTGGCGGCGGAGTTCGGCTTTGAGGATTACGAAACGCCCGCAGGAGGCTGTCTGCTGACCGTGCAGAGCTTCAGCGAGCGGATCAAGGATGCGGTAAAATTTGAAAAGATCGAAACGCCCGCGGATGCTGAAATTTTAAAATTCGGACGCCATCTGCGCCTGCCGGGCGGCGCGAAGCTCATAATCGGGCGAGATGAGAGCGATAACAAAAAGCTTGCCGAAGTGCAAAATCCGAAATTTAGCGAGATAAAATTTAAAGATGACGTCGTGGGCGCGCTAAGCCTCATAAGCAGGGGCGCGAGCGAGGCGGATAGAGAGCTTGCGGCGAGGCTGGCGCTAACATACACCAAAACGGACGCCGCGCGCAGCTACGCCCTGCTCATAGAGGGCAGCGAGCTGAGCGCAAACCCCTTTGAGAGCAAGGATGCTGCGCGCGAGTACTTTGTGTAAAATCTAAACCGCGATCTAGGTTGTATTAATAGAAATAAAAACGATACATAAGCGCAAGAAGCTGCGATAGCAGATACAAGAGTAAAATTTAAATGGCAACGCCCGAAATAAACCGAAAATGCGTCAGGCTCAGAGTTAAATTTAACCGCCGCGAGCGCTAAATTTAAACAAATTTTATAAATTTAAGGAGCGTTTATGGAGTATTTCAAACCGTTTTTCGTAAAGATCGCAGGGCGCGCCAGAGATGACGATCATACGAGCGCGCATGAGCAGATCATCGCGCCGCTACTGCAAAATGCGCTCGCCGCCTACGTCTATAACGGGCGTAAAGATAGCATCGTGGGGGCATTCGGCAGCGTGGAGCACCCGCTAAACTTGAGCGAGTTTAGTTTCCTCGTGCGCGAGCGGGGTAAATTTCGCCTCGATCTCTCGCGAGAATGCGTAAACGGCGCCGAAATTTTTTGGAACGCTTGCAGTTTTAGACGCGGCTCGGTCGTTGTTTTGCTTGAGGGCGAGTTTGATATGGCGCCTATTTTACGCCGCTGCGCCGAGATAAGCATATACGAAACGCCAATATGGGCAACAGCCCCGCAGCGACCAAGCTTGCCAAGCGTGCGATGAGCGAGGGGCGGATCGCCGTGCTTTTTAGCGCGTCAAACGGGATAGAGTGGATCGATATCTACGCTCCCGAGGCGGTACAGGCTAAAATTTTAAAACTTGCGGATGAGATAAACGGGGATGAAATTTAGAAATTTAAAAGCAGGACTCCGCATTAAATTTCACGCAGGATAGGCATTATGCGCCCCTGTGCGCGCAGGCAAAAACAGAAGTCGCAAAAAATCAAGCCTCGCCTTGCTTGCGATTTTAATTTATGACTTTTTCGTCGCGAGCGATAAAATTTGCGGCGGCAGATATGAAATTTAAAACAGGATATTTGCCGAAATAGCGCTGTTTATGGATAATTTAGATTGCGCTGCGCTTCGGATAAATTTTAAAAATCCCGCACCGCATCAAACCACTCCTGCGTTTTGCTCTGCGGTATCTCAAAGCGCGCATTATCAGATATCTGGCGTACCGCCACATAAGCGTCCTCGCGCTCGGGCGTCTCGATATCCGGTAGCTTATTTATCGCGCCTACGAGCCCCTCTACGACCGCTCTTGCTTCGCGCTCGCAGCTTGCTTTTTTGATCGCTTTTAGCACGGTTTTGTAGGCGCGGCTTTGCCGTTTTTGCCCTCCACAGTTTGTAAAGGGGGCGTTAAACTCGCTCTCAAACCACGCCTTTTTACGCAGCTGCGCGACGGCGGCGTACTCAAACTCTCGCGTTTTAGCAGGCGCGGCAAGCTCCTTTTTAAGCGCCTTGCCTGCGTCTTGCTCGACATTCCACGCGATAAAATAATTAAGCCCGCTCCACGAGCTAGGCGGCCCGCTCAAATCGCGGCAGTATCTTATCTGGATGGAATTTAATCCCTCAAGCTCGCTAAGGGCGCGCAGGTTGCAGACCGCGCCGTTTAGACTGACGCTTTTTAGCGCGGAAAACTGCAACAAACTCTCGCAATCAAATGGCTCGCAGCAAACGGGCGCGTCTATTTCTATGCGCTCTATGCCTACTAGCGCCGTAAATACCAGTAGCTTAAACGGCTCCACGCCCTCGGCGCCATCCTCGCGAAAGCAAAAGGAAACGTCTTTAAGTCCGCTCGCGTCCTCGATCGTAAAATTTTCTGCCTTGCCGTAAAATTCCGCCTTGCGCGTATCTGCGCCGAGTCGAACGCAAATTTTAAAGCGATCGCAGTCTAGGCTTAGGCGGCGGATGTGAGCCTTGCTAAGATCCAGCGAGACGTCTTTTTGCAGCGCCCAGAAAAAGCTCTCTATCTCACGCTCCTGCGACCACTGCGCAAAACCCGCGTCGTTGCCCGCGTAGTAGAAAAACCTGGGCCAATGCCCGCCGGCCGGTATTTGCATGCCGTCAAATGCGCTCCACGAAATGGGCGTATCCGCATCTACATAGGCATCGCCGTAGCCCTTAGGCGTGATACTAAAGCTGCCTTGCCCCGCGGGGATATCCACCTCATGGCTATTTTCACCCATTAGCGAAATATAAAATTTACCTTCATTTTTTGTCATGATCTATCCTTTTGTCTGCCTTTTGCAAGCGGTGCGTCGCGTCTGCAAAGCAAAACCCCTAGCCTGTAAGCGGGCATTGCGCCAAATAGCCCTCCCGCACCCGTCATCACCGCTTTCTTGCTAAAAGATAAAACAAAATGATCGCTGCTAAAACCACCGCGATTGCGGCGTAAATTTTGCCCATGCCGCCGTAGCTTTTGGAGTCGTCGCTTAAATACAGATTTATTATCGCACCGTTGTCTGTCGAAATTTCAAGCTTCGCGCCCTTTGCGCCGTTTAGCTTTACGCGCAGCATATTCGCCGCGGGGCTTGAAATTTCGGGCTTATCCATAAAAGAGTAGCTGGTTTTGTAGCTTTTCATCAAATCGTTGCAGTCTTTGGGGGCTACGAATATATCGTAAAATGCGCCGTTTTTTACGCTCAGATTTTCTCCACCTTGCACGACGAAATATCTAAATTTAGGCGCTTGCGTGATAAACTCCCACCGTAGCGTTTTTTGCTTGCCGCCCTGCTCGTAATTAAACTCCGCGCCGTATTTGGTGTCAAATTTAAAAACCTCTCTGCTGAAAAGCACGAACTGCCTATCGCTTAAAATGGCGTTAGGATCGGAGTTTTTGTCTAAAATTTTAACGTTTTGAAGCTCCCTGCCGCCTTCGTAAATTTTAAAACTTTTCATCGCTACGGGCGGTCCCTCGGCATTAAATTCCACGCTTACAGGATTTGCGGTGATTTTGCACTCTGGCATGGGATCTGGAATTTCGTTGCTGAAAAATGCAAGCGCGGGCTCGTCGTTCGGGTAGTAAACGTAAGGGCGCGAGTTTAGCGCAGTGGCGCTTTTGAACTTATCCTCCTTCATCCGTAGTGTTTCATTTTTACACATCCCCAGTAGAAATTTGCCGCTTCCTTCGTCGTTTAAATTTCGTAAGCAAAAGGCGTTGAGGCGCGAATTTCCCATCTCAAAAACGTAGCTACTTTTTTTGCCGTGCTCAAAATAGCCGATGCCGATCTCATCCGAGGCAAAATCCAAAAATGCAAATCTATGGTAAATCGCGCTTAAAAGCCCGTCGATCGCGCTTTTTAGATCGCTTGAGTTATAGGATAAATTTTCACTCACGACGGCATTATAGCCTGCGTAAAAAGCGCGCTTTGACGGATTTTCGCCCGTAAAATTCGGCTTGCCCGGACTCTCGTCGTGAGACATCGCCTCGTTTGCGACGACATATTTTGCGTGATTAAGCGCGGAGGTGTTTAAAATTTCATTCTGCGAAAGCTGATTTAGCCCCGATTTTGCGCGCACATTGTTGATGTAGCTTAGCGGATCGTCGTAAAAGGAAAAGCCGCTCATCGCAACGAGCGGCTGTTTTAAATTTGAGGGGGTATTTTCGCATGCGGCAAAAAGCGCGCAGATCGCCCCAAGACCCAGGAGCCTAAGCCGTAGGGCCCGCTTTAGCAAACTCGACCCCTTCTTTTACGTCCTCGTAGCGTTTAAAATTCTCTTCAAACATCTTTGCTAGCTTATCGCGCGTGATCTTATATTCCGCCGGGTGCGTCCACGTATTAATAGGATTTAGCAGCTTCGTCTCGACGCCTGCGAGCTCTTTTGGGATCGCGAGGTTAAAAATACCAAAATTTTCAAACTCGCACTTTTTGATACTGCCGTCCAGGATCGCGTTTATGCATGCGCGCGTGGCTTTGATGCTCATTCGCTTGCCTACGCCGTACGCGCCGCCGCTCCAGCCGGTGTTTACGAGATAGACGCTGACATTATGCTTATCGATCTTTTCGCCTAGAAGCTTAGCGTAAACGGTCGGGTGCAGCGGCATAAACGGCTCGCCGAAGCACGCGCTAAAGGTCGCCACGGGCTCGGTGATACCGCGCTCGGTGCCTGCGACTTTGGCTGTATAGCCGCTTAGGAAATAATACATCGCCTGCTCTTTGGTTAGTTTTGCGACCGGCGGCAAAACGCCGAATGCGTCGGCGGTTAAGAAGATGATATTTTTCGGATGGCCGCCAGCAGAGCTTGGCTCGTAGTTATCGATGTGATAGATCGGGTAGCTGACGCGGGTGTTTTCGGTCTTGCTGCCGTCTTTGTAGTCCACGACGCCCGCCTCATCCGCGACCACGTTTTCAAGTAGCGCGTCGCGTTTGATCGCGGCGTAAATTTCAGGCTCGCTGCTCGGGTCTAAATTTATGCACTTCGCGTAGCAGCCGCCCTCGAAGTTAAATATCCCCTCATCGTCCCAGCCGTGCTCATCGTCGCCGATCAGCTTGCGGTTTGGATCGGTCGAGAGCGTCGTTTTGCCCGTGCCGCTTAGACCGAAAAATAGCGCCGTATCACCGTCCTTGCCCACGTTTGCCGAGCAGTGCATGCTTAGCTTGCCCTCAAGCGGTAGCCAGTAGTTCATCATAGAAAAAATTCCCTTTTTCATCTCGCCGCCGTACCACGTACCGCCGATAACGGCGACGTTTTCCTCGACATTAAATATAACGAAAACGTCGGAGTGCAGCCTGTCGCTCGCGTAATCTTCGTTTTTGCATTTGCACGCGTTGTAAACGACGAAATCGGGATGAAATTCCGCAAGCTCGCTCTCGCTTGGGCGGATGAACATATTTTTAACAAAATGCGCTTGCCACGCGACTTCAGTTACGAAGCGCACGTTTTTACGGCTGGATTTGCTGGCGCCGCAATAGGCGTCTTGGATAAAGATTTCCTTGCCGCTTAACTGAGCTTTAGCTTTGGCTAAAAGTTTATCGAAAAGCTCTTTTGAGATAGGCTGATTTATCTTGCCCCAGGCGATGTATTTTTGGCTCGGGTCCTGCTTTACGAAGTACTTATCCTTTGGGCTACGACCCGTAAAGATGCCCGTATCGACCATAAAGGTGCCGTTACTTGACACGCGTCCCTCGCCCATAGCCTTTTCAAGCTCGAAAAGCTCGTCGTAGCTTAAGTTGTAGTTGATTTTTTTGATATTTTTAAGACCTAGTTTATCCAGATCGTTCGGAGTTGTCATTTTGCGTCCTTTTTAAATTAAATTTTGATAAAAGATTGCGCTATTATAGCTTAAAATTTAGGTGAGCTCGCTTAAGCACCGAGGATGATCGCCATGAAATTTAGGCGGAAGCACCCGCCTAAATTTGGAATTTATCTTAAAATCGCGAGCACCTGATCGGCATCGACCGTATCGCCTTGAGCGATCAAAATTTTATCGATTATGCCATCACGCGGACTTTCGATATTTATCTCCATCTTCATCGCTTCAAGCACGATGACATTCTGTCCTGCCTTAACAGCGTCGCCTTCCTTTATTAAAATTTTAAATACGTTGCTAGGAAGCGTCGCTTTTATATCGTTATCGTCCGCACCACCTCGCGCGTTAGCAGTGGGCTGCTCGCCGGCGGAGCTTTGCGGCTGCGGCTTCGCGGGCGCTGAGGTATCGAAGCTGACGTCGTATCGATCGCCGTTTACGAGCACATTTTGCCCGGCGAATTCTACGCTGTAAATTTTGCCGTTAATTTTAACGTCAAATTTGCCGTTTTTAGAAATACCGCTTTGATGACTTGCGGCAGGTGCTACGTCCTCTTTTTTACGACTCATCACCTTGCCCTCGCCCTTCAAAAACGCGATGCCCTTTTCTTTGCACGCAAGCGCGATAAATATGTTCTCCTCGTTAGGTTCGATGCCCTGCTCGCGTAGAATCTTCTGCGCATACGCGACGCTCTTGTTCTCGTCGGCATCGGCTATATCTACGGCGTGTTTAGTCGTAGGCTGTAGTCCCAGCTGCTCCGCCGCCATCTTAATCACGCCGTCATCGGGTTTAACGGGCGTTTTGCCGAAATAACCTAACACCATCTTGCCGTAGCCTTCGGCGATCTTTTTCCACGGACCAAACATTACGTTATTAAACGCCTGCTGGAAATAAAACTGACTAACCGGCGTTACGCTCGTGCCGAAACCGCCCTTTTCGACGACTTCGCGCATAGCCTTGATGACGGCTGGGAATTTGTCTAAAATTTTATTATCGCGCATCATCTGAGTGTTTGCGGTAAGCGCGCCTCCAGGCATTGGGCTAAACGGAATGAGTGGGCTTACCTGCGTAGCCTCGGGCGGCATGAAATAATCCTTCAAGCACTCGCCCAAAACCTCTTCGTATTTTAAAATTTTCTCTGCATCTAGCCCCAGATCGAAATTTTGCCCCTTCGTCGCGTGCAGTAGCGTAAGGATGTCCGGCTGGCTGGTGCCGCCGCTTACGGGATGCGCGGCAAGATCGATGCCGTCTACACCCGCTACGAGCGCAGCCTGATAGCATGCGACGCTAACGCCCGCCGTCTCGTGTGTGTGCAGGCGGATATGCACGCCGTCGCCTAAAATTTTACGCGCGCGCTTGATCGTCTCATAGACCTTCTGCGGGCTGCTGGTGCCGCTTGCGTCTTTGAAGCAGACGCTGTCGAACGGAATCTGCGCGTCTAAAATTTGACGTAGAATTTTCTCATAAAACGCCGCATCGTGCGCGCCGCTGCATCCCGGCGGCAGATCCATCATCGTAACCACGACTTCGTGTTTAAGGCCGTGGCGATGTATGCACTCGCCGCTAAATTTTAAATTTTCCACGTCGTTTAACGCGTCGAAATTTCGAATCGTCGTCGTGCCGTGTTTAGCAAAAAGTTTGGCGTGCAGATCGATGATCTCGCGGCTGCCGGTATCGAGCGTGACGGTATTTACACCGCGGCTAAGGGTCTGCAGGTTCGCCTCAGGCCCCACGATGCTTCTAAATTTATCCATCATCTCAAAGGCGTCTTCGTTTAGGTAAAAATACAGGCTTTGAAACCGCGCGCCGCCGCCAAACTCGAAGTGCGTGATGCCCGCGTCTTTTGCCGCGCTAACGGCAGGCAAGAAGTCCTCCATCGCCACGCGCGCACCAAAAACTGACTGAAATCCGTCGCGAAAAGTCGTATCCATAACGTCGATAAGCTTTTTAGCCATTTTTAGCTCCTAGGTTAAATTTAGCGTGAATTTTAATATTTCTAGCCTAAAAAAGCTTTTAAACCAAAAACCCCCGGAAAGATTGCGAGTGTTAATAGCACTAGAATTTGCAATAAAATAAAAGGCAGTACGCCCTTGTAAATGTCCGTGGTGTGGATTTGCGGCGGCGTTACGCCCTTTAAGAAAAATATCGAAAATCCAAATGGCGGCGTCATAAACGATGTTTGTAAATTTACAGCGATTAAGATCGCAAACCAGACAGGATTGATATGCAAAGACTCTACTATCGGCAAAAGTATCGGCAAAATGATATATGAAATTTCTACATAATCGAGAAAAAATCCAAGCACTATGATAACTACCATCGTAAGCGCGATAAATCCCCATGCTTGACCGGGCAGATTTTCCATAAAATTTTTTACGACCTCATCTCCACCCGTGTAAGAAAAAATCATCGAAAATGCCGTGGCGCCCATCAAAATCATAAAAACCATGCCCGAAATTTTAGCGGTATTTTTTAGCGCGTCATAGATCAGCCTAAACGAAAACGTGCGGTACAAAACAGCTAGTGCTATCGCGCCCAAGCAACCTACCGACGAGCTCTCCGTAGGCGTAGCGATGCCCGCAAAAATAGATCCCAAGACTAGCAAAATCAGCACGAGCACCGGCACGACGTTTTTAAGCGCAATAAAAATTTGCTTTGATTTGCTAAGCCCCTCTAGCGGCGGAACAGGCGGCGCATAATCTTTGCAAATATATGAAATAATCGCAATATAAATCACGTAAAAACCCACTAGCACGAGCCCAGGAATAACTGCTGCAGAGAAAAGATCACCTACCGAAACAGAAAGTATATCGCCTAAAATAATCAGCACGATAGAAGGCGGGATAATCTGCCCAAGCGTGCCCGCAGCAGCGATAGTGCCGGTAGCTAAAGGCTTATCGTAGCCGTATTTCATCATCACGGGCAGGCTGATGACGCCCATAGCGATGACAGTCGCGCCCACGATGCCCGTCGTAGCCGCAAGTAACGCCCCCACCAAAACAGTGCTGATCGCCACGCCGCCTCGTACGCCGCCGAATAAAAATGCCATTGACTCTAATAAACGCTCCGCAAGGCGAGTCTTTTGCAAAATCATACCCATCAAAATAAAAAGCGGCACCGAAATTAGCAGCTGATTTTCCATAATCGAGTAAATTCTATTAGGCATCAGTGAAAAAAACTGTCTGCTCATATCCTCGAAAGCTTCGGTTAAAATTTCAAAGCCCTGCGCGTAATCCCACGCCTCACTAAGTCCGTAGATAAAGCCGAAAATCACAGCCACGGCGCCGAACGTAAACGCAACGGGAAAACCGAGTAACAGCATAAAAAGCGCTGCCGCAAACATCACTATGCCTATCATAGCTCGCCACCTTTTATCTTGCCGTGGCAAAATTCCGCCCAAGCGCGAAAAGCGTAAAATTTATAGAATTTTAAATTTAAGCTCATTCTGCCCTCACACACTCTGTGCGCCCGAAGAATTCCCACTAAGAAATTCCGAGCCTTTGTTTTCCCTAACATCAAGCAAGGCATTAATATTTTTAATCAAAAATCCAAATGCGTAGATAAATAAAAACGCATAGCTAAGCGTGATTGCGGACTTGATGATCCAAAGATGCTGCATACCGCCGGGATTGGCACTGGCCTCATGACTCGTATAAGCCTCGCTCACATAATCGATCGAAAAAAACGCCACGAGCGCTACGAAAGGCAAAATGAAAAATATCGTGCCTAAGATATTTATGAGCGCTTTTGCAGTGGGGCTAAAATTTTCGTAAAAAATATCCACGCGAACGTGTGCGTTTTCTTTAAGCGCATAGGTCACACCGAATAAAAACATCGCCGAATATAGCCACCATGTAAGTTCTTGCATAGCGACGGAATTTGCGGCTGGAAAAAGATAACGCGCCACAACATTGTAAAAAACGACTATAACTAAAAGCGCCAAAAATACGATACTCAATACGCCTAAAATATTTGCGAACGCATCAAAAGCTCTTTCTAGTCTGCGTAAAAAATCCCTCAAAATTTTACCCTCTGCTTGAAATTTTTGCTATGAAAGCTGGAATTTTAGCAAAAATATCTGCAATTTATTATAAAATTATGCGCGGAAAGGATTTTTATGATTTTAAAATTTCAAAACAGATACTCTAAAAGATTTCTCGCCTTTTGCGCTATTTGGGCGCTTTTTTGGCTAGCATTTTCATATTTTTTCTTGCAAAAATTCCTTTTTATCTATCCGGAAAGCTTTAGCATTCACGTGAGATTCGCACTTTGCGCCGTAGCGCTAGGAGCGGTGATTTTAGTGGTTTGCGGCAAGGACGTTTACGGCGCAATCTGTGGATATGCGGTGTGGTTTTACGGCGCGGCGCTGGGCTTCGTATCGTCATTAAATTTAGCTAAAATTCACACGGTACTGCGAGGGAGCGGAGATATGAGCGGGATGAGCGGCTGTGGTGGAGCGGTGAAATTTTTAAATTTTGATCTAAGCGTAGTGCCAATTTTTAAGCCATTTAACAGCTGCGCATTCGACGTACCGGCGGTGCCAACCGATACAATGCTAGACGGACTGCAAGCCAAACTAACGGCGCTTTATAGCGGAGGCTGGTATCTATTCCCGGCAAGTAAAAGCGTGGATCTGGCGCAATTTTGGAGTTTTATCTTTATATTTTTCGCGATTGTTTGGATGATTGGAATTTTGCTTGGATTTATAAATAAAAAGGTGCGATGTTAGCTCGCACCCGATAAGAATTATTGGACGATTAGTAACGCATCTGAGCTATAAATACTATTTATAGTTTTTAGGCTCGATACTTTCCATACTGCTTCGCACAACCCACCATAGCTCTTTTTTAATGTCATTTGAGTATTGCTGTTGTACTCGTAAGTAGCACAGACATTTTGCCTAATTTTAATAGGATTGGTTACGTTTGTCATACTTGAAAAATTGCTATTATACTCACCTTTTGCCATATAATAACCCATAACATCCGTTAGCGACGTAGATATATTCTGCGCCGTCCTCACCACCTCTGCATCATCGCGCGTAGCTGCTAGTTTTGGAATGGCAATTGCCGCCAAAACACCTAAAATCACGATCACGAAAATTAATTCGATCATAGTAAAGCCCTTCATGTTTTTATCCTTTGATAAAAAATTTTTGGATTTATATTATAGAGCGTTTACTATAAATTTAACTTAAAAGTTCTTTGCGAATTCTAACATTTCAGATAAATTTTTCATCGCATTCGCGCCGACCGCCAAATAATGGTTATTTATCAGGCTTTTTCCGTTATAAAGAGGCGCCTCCATCGTCTTTAGATCTACCACCACTCCGCCGCTTTGATGCAGCAAAAAATCCCCAGCGGCGATGTCCCAGAGCGAACAGTCGCTAAATCTCGCATACGCGCTGGCGCCCCCCTCGGCTAAAATACAAAATTTTATCGCAGAGCCTTTGCACATTAGTTGCATTCCAAATTTCTGCGCAAATTGCACGTATTTTGCGGATCTGCTATAGTGCCCTTGCATGAAGATTTGCGGCGCGCTAGTGGGGCGAGCGAGCAGTACGCCGTTTTTATAAACTCCGCCGCCATTTGAGCTATATATATCGCCGCTTATTGGTATGCTGATCACTGCTAAAATTGGGCGCCCACGCTCGATCAACGCGATGCAGACGCAAAACTCGCCGTTGCGCGCGATAAACTCCTTCGTGCCGTCCAGCGGATCTATCAGCCAAAATCTCTCCTCGCTCATGCGCCGCTTGCTATCCAGCACGCACTCTTCCGAGCAGATCGCGATACCGCTAGGCTCCAGGGTGCTCATTATTACATCGTTTGCCGCAAGATCGGCATTCGTAAGCGGCGATCTGTCCGCTTTGACAAAGATATCGAATTTGTCGTAATTTTGCATTATCGCATCGTTTGCCTTTTTTGCGGCGTCCTCAGCAAGCGCCAAAAGCTCATCCAAGCCCACTTTTGCTCCTTAAATTTAACGGTGATTCTATCAAATTTAAAATTCTAAACGTCTAAATTTACGCAAATAAAAAAACAGGCAAAATTTCAAAACCCTTTAGAATTTTAATATTCTTTTTTATATAATTGCTAAAATTTTTTAAAGGATCAACATGACCCCAGTCGTATTAGATAGCGTTAAACACGCGGATTTACAGTATCACGCGGATGCATTCCCTACCGCGCCTTTCGTGCCGGTGATCGCGCCGGAGATTCCGTTTTGTGCGGACAACCTCGTTATCGTATTTACCATCGAAAAAGAGCCCAAAATAGTGGCGCTGCTAGGGCGCACCAAAAACATCCTAATCGATAAGGATTATAAAGGAACGGTGCCTTCCTCGGTGCAGAATTATCCATTTTTCCTAGCCCAGATCGGCGAGCAGACGGCGATCTGCTTCGACAAAGACGCGCAGCAGATCAAAGGCGACGGCGAGGCGCTTTTTAAAGACGGCAAGCCGACGCCGTTTTTACAAAATTTAAAAGAGGTGATGAAAAACTACGCCGATTTAGATATGCGCACGCGCGTTGCGGCGGCGGAATTTCAAAAGGCGGGGATTTTAGAGGCCAAGGAGCTCGGCATCAACTCTAGCGGCAAGGAATCGTCCCTGTTAAACGGCTTTTCGGTCGTAAATCGCGAAAAGCTTTTGAAGTTAAGCGATAAAAAGCTTGCGGATTTTGCGCGCCGCGGATATCTGGAGCTAGTGTATTTCCACTTAAAAAGCCTTGCAAATTTTCAGCGCCTGGGCGATAAGATCATGCAGCTTGACCCACCGACCGCGCAGAAAGAAGCGAAAAAATAGACCATTTTAGCCTCCTAAGTAGCTCATAATTTTTAGAATTTAATGTCGCAGATTTATAAAACTTGTAAAACTTACGATTGTTTCGGGGTTTGAAGTTGCCATAACCGCATGTGAGCTTGAAGCACTAGGAGGCTTTATTCGCGGCTAAACTAAATACACCGCAAATTTAGTTCTAAAATTTTAGCATAGGGTTTTATAACAAAATTTTGCAACAACACAGTATGCAAGATTCCACGCTTAAAATTTCAAGCGAGAAATTTTACTATAAAATTCTATTAAATTTAAAATTTAATTTAAGTAGATCAATTTATAAAATTTTATCCACACTGCCTAAAACTTTAGTTTTAAATTTAGCCCAAGCTCCACCTTTGCACTAAAATTCCATCCGCGATTTATAGAAATTCCCGCGGCTCGTAGATTTGCACGCCGCGGGCGCCGCCGCGAGCCGCATTTATCATCGCGCGGGCGATACTTGCGCCGCTAAGCGGTCTAAATTTACCAAGCACGCAGGCGGGCAGCAGTTTAAAAATCGCCGCAGCGATCTGCTCTATTGGGCGAGTGTCGAATCTCTCGCCGAGGATTAGCGGCGGATGAGCGATCTGGAGGTACTCAAAGTCAAGCTCGCTCACGCATCGCTCGATCTGCCCTTTGGCACGCAGATAAAAGCTTAGCGAGCTCTCTTTCGCACCCAGAGATGATACGAGAACAAAGCGCCGCACGCCCGCTGCTTTGCCCCACTTCGCCGCCGCATAGACGTAGTCCACATCCACGCGCAAAAACGCCTCGCGCGAACCCGCCTGCTTCATCGTCATGCCAAGCGCGCAAAAAATTTCGTCAAATTTATGCGGTGCGATATCCGAGATACCCTCAAAATCAAATGATCCGCACGTGAAACTTAGGGTGGCAAAAGCCTATCTCGCGGCGCGCCCATGCCTCTACCTCATCGTAACCGGGACTCTCACAAAGCTCGCGTACCAGCTCTCTGCCAACGACGCCCGTAGCGCCCAGCACCAAAGCCGTTTTTCCCATTTTTGCTCCTTAGTCTTTAAATTTATATTCCCTAAAAGATGCGGATGATTTTACCCGCTTTCATCTTAAATTTACGCGTTTGCCCGCGTAGTCAAATCGCGGGGCTTGTAAGCTAAACTCAAAGCTGTTTCGATCCACCGCACCCACGCACGCGTCGCTATCGTAAAGCGCGAGCAGAAATTCCGCCATCTCCTCGCTTGAATGATAGCGCTTAAAAGCCGCGTCGTAGTCGTAGCCCGCGTCATCCGTCGCCACAGAGCCAAAAATTATGTCCTGCAGGGTAAAATTTCGCGGCGGAATGAACGAGCTAAATTAAAATCAAATCTGCGCGCGGAGTAGAAAGCGCCCTAGCTAGGCTCGCGCCGCCGCCAGCGTTATAATCCGCTTAACCACCTCGCTCGCCGCTTTTAAAGAGCCTACGGGCAGATACTCGTAGATCGAGTGGAAATTGTGCCCGCCGGTGAAGAGGTTCGGGCACGGCAGCCCCTTTGCGGAGATGACGGCGCCGTCGTAGCCGCCTCGCATAGGCTTGATCTTGGGCTCGATGTTTAGGCTTTTAAAAGCTTGCTTCGCAAACCGAATTGCCGGTGCATCGTCGTTTTTCAAAAAGTTATAGACGTTTTTGTAGCGGTCGTTTAGCGAAATTTCGATCCGATCGCCCCAGATCGCGCGAAGCGCGTCCGCAGTTTTTTGCAAAAAATCCATACGCTGCTCGTATCTTTTCTCGTCAAATTCCCTCACGTCGATCTTTAGGACGGTCTTTGCGCTGTTGCCGCTAAGCTCCTTGACCCAAAAATAGCCCTCCTTGCCCTCTGTGTATTCGGGCGCCTCGCCCGCAGGCAGCAGCGAGATAAACTTATGCGCCAAAAGCAAGGAATTTACGAGCTTGCCCTTGGCGTTCATCGGATGAGCGGACTGGCCTTTAAAGGTAACGACGCAATCGCCCGCGTTCCAATTCTCGTAGATAAACTCGCCGATGCCACAGCAATCAAGGCAGTAGCCAAAATCCGCGCCTACCTCGCTTACGTCCAGCGCCTTTGCGCCCCGCAAGCCTTGCTCCTCGTCCGGCACGAAGCAAGCGATTATCTCGCCGTGCTTGATCTGCGGATTTTGGACGAAAAATTCTAGCGCATTTACGATCGCGGCGATCGCTGCCTTGTCGTCGGCGCCCAGCAAGCTAGTGCCGTCCGTTACGATGATCTCGTCTCCTTTGTAACCCTGCAGCTCCTCATTTTCGCTCTCTTTAAGATAAATCTCTAGCTCTTTATTCAGGCAGATATCGCCGCCTTCGTATCTTACGATCTGCGCTTTGGTGTCGCCGCTCTGCTCGGCGCTGGTATCAAGGTGGGCGAAAAACGCTATGCTCGCAGCGGGCGCGTCTAAATTTGAGGGAATTTTAGCGATCAAAATCGACTTCTCGCTAAGGCTGATATTTTTTATGCCCAGAGCTTCGAGCTCGTTTTTTATGAAACCCGCCAGCTCGAGCTCCTTGGGGTTTGAGGGCATTATGCCCGCAGCGCCCGCGGCTCTATTCGTGGTGGTGTTAATTTTGGTGTAGTTTAAAAACCTCTGCACGATATCCATGATAAGCTCCTTTTACAAAATGAAAAATGCGATGACGCAGACGGATAGAAACATCCCTAGAGCCGTTCTTTTAGCGATCTGAATAGGACTTACCATTGCAAGTCCCGCGCAAACGATACAAGCGCCCGCAATCGGCGATGCGCTCCTGCCTAGCGCGCCGCTTATCGCAACCGCCATACCGAGCTTATCTTGCTCAAAACCCAGCGCGTCGGCGTGCACGGTCACGGCGGTGTTAAACGCCATCGACGCCGCGTCTCCCGAGCCCGTTACGACGCCCATAAAAAACGGCACGAAGGTTCCGCCGAATTTTACGTAGCCCTGCTCGTTCTTAAGCCACTCGATTACGAAATCGATCGCGCCGCACGCGCTAAGCCCCGCGACGAAGACGCCCGCAGCGATGATGATACCTATGATCTCGGCATACGCGCTACCCATGCCTTTGAAAAATTCCTTCGTAATTTTTTGAGGATCGGTTAGAGTAACGGCGATGGTGAGGATAGCGCCCAGCAGCATCGCTTCGGCAACGCCCATCTTCGTCCATTTTAGGAAAGAGACCTGATTTAGACTCGTGCCGCCGATTACCAAGATCACTAGCGGCACTAACGGCATAAGCGCGTATAAGACGTTTATCTTTTGAGGCTGCGCGTCTAAATTTGAACCGTCGGCGGAATTTGACGCAACGGAATTTACGCCGCCCTCCTTTTGTGCGAGATAATTCACCCCCTTGGTGTAGTCTTTGCAAACTATCGCCGTTATACTCATTACGATCAAAACCACGATCAAAGCGGTAATCGCGCTGGAAAACTGCACGGCGATGACGTCTTGAACCGTGTAAGATGGGTTGTGCGCCTTTACCATATCGGCTACAAATACGTTGTGCGCCGAGCCCGGGCTTAAAACGCTACCGAAAGTGCCCGCAAATACCGCAGCTCCCGCCATTTCTGGCTTAACGCCTGCAGCCATCATCACGGGAATCAGCGTAGCGCCGACCGCAGCCGAGCAGCCCGCAGCGGAAGGGATAGCGATATTGATAAAATATGTAAGCGCCACGACGATAGGTATCAATAAAAATCCGATATTTCCAAGAGGCCTGGTGAGTAAATTTACAAGAGCGCGGTCGCATTCGGTAAATTTCATCACGAAGGCAAAACCCATACTGGCGCAGATCGCCTTAATGAGCCCCGCCTTAGTCATATACGAGGTAAAGGCATTTAGCCCGTCCAGCGGCTTTAGACAAAGCACGCACAGCACCAAACCCACGCCGATAAGCACGGTTTTAGTATCCTTCTTCATAATCAGTAAAGCGACGACTGCGACGATACCCGCAAGCGCCAAAAATAGCCTAAACGTCTGCACGATAACTCCTTTTAAATTTTAAATTTACTTCCCACGGCGATGCGCGAGATCTCTTTTTTATACTCGAATTTCAGCACGTCCGCATACCCCATCACCTCGCACTCGTTTCCGTTTATCAAAAACGCGCTACCCTCGGGCATAGCATAGACGCTGTCATTTTGATTGACGATCAAAAACTCCTCCAGTCGCTCCTCTCTACTCTCGCCGTTGTGGTTTGAAATTTTACCGCTTATGAAGTGCGGATTGATCTGGTGCGGAAAGATCCCCAGAGCTACCGGCGAGGGCGGGAAGACGATCGGCATGTCGTTGGTAGTCATCATCGTCTTGCCCGCGACGTTTGCGCCCGCAGACCAGCCGAAATACGGCGTACCGCCGTCCACGACGTCTTTGATCGCACCCAAAAGATCAAATTTATAAAGCTCATTTAGCAGCACGAAGGTATTGCCGCCGCCGATGCAGATCGATTTGGCATTTTTAACGGCGGCTTTCATATCGGCAAAGCGATGGATCGATCTGATATTGTTGCTCCCCAAACAGTCCGCGACTTTCTGCTCGTATTGATCGTTCGTGCGCCTAACGCCTGCAAACGGAATGAATAAAATTTCATCCTCCCAAAGACCCCCTAAAAATTCCTTGATCCACCCCTTGCAGTGGTTTAGATAGCCGCTGTCTTTGTAACTGGAAGCGCTTAGAAGTAGTGCTCTTTTCATACCGCTCTCCTTAAATTTTACCGTTTAGCTTATACGCGCAGCGCAGATAAACGTCCACTCCCGCAAGCAGCGAGTCCTCGTCGAAGTCAAATTTGCCATTGTGATGCCCCGCCGCAAGCGTCGTGCCGATCATCAGATATCCGCTCTTGCCGCCCGCGTCCTGCACCGAGCGCATAAAATGCGCGAAATCCTCGCATGCACCGAAGCTTAGCTCCCTTACGATTTTATCGTCGTCGATAAACGGCGATGCCTTCGCGGCCTCCTCGTAAAGCTGCGTGGTGGCCTCGTCGCTATCGCCGCCTGCGGTACCGCCCGTAACCTGCACGTCGTAGCTGACGCCGTAAATTTTAGAAACGCCCTCCACTATGTCCATGCATTTAGCCTTCATAAACTCATTCAGCTCCGTGCTCTCGCCGCGAGTCTCGCACGCAAGATAGCCGTTGGGCGCGATGACGTTGCGCCCTTCGCCCGCGCGCAGCACTCCGACGTTGATACGCGTGACGCCGTCTGCGTGCCTGGTTATGCCGTGCATATCAAGCGCCATCTCGGCTGCGGCGAGCAGAGCATTGGCTCCATTTTGCGGCGCGCCAGCGGCGTGAGCGGACTTGCCTTTTAAATTTATGTCAAATTTAGTGGTCGCAAGCAGCTTTTTGGTACCGCAGATGATGCCTCTCATGGTGTTTGCCTGAAAGCCGATATGACCGCCAAGCAGATAATCCACGCCCTTGGTGACGCCCGCAGCTTCCATACCTACGGCGCCTCTGGTGCCCTCCTCGGCGGTTTGAAAGATAAATCTAAATTTACCGCTAAAATCGTCCAAGTTTTGCGCGATCAGCTTCGCTAGGGCAAGCCCCATCGTGATATGCCCGTCGTGCCCGCACGCGTGCGTGATGCCGCTAATGTCGGAGCGAAAGCCCTCCTTAAAAGGGCGGTGATCCGCGTCCATGCTCTCGGTCACATCCACGCCGTCTATGTCAAATCTAAAAGCGACCGTCTTGCCCGCGCGCCCCGTGTTTATTTCGGCTACGAGACCCGTTAGCCCGTCTTCCATCGCATCAAGAAATTTTATCTGATCTGCATTTAGCAGCTCTTTGGCGCGCTGCTTCGCCTTCTCGCAGGCATCCTTGCTACCTACGCCCTGCCTCGCCTCAGCCTTTACCACCTCGCGACCGAGCTTTATCTCATAGCCCAGGCGCTGCATACGATCTGCGATAACGGCGGTCGTAAAAAAGGTAAACCAGCCCGTCTCGGGATGCGAGTGAAAAAACCTGCGATCCCCGATCATCTCGCCTTTGAGCGCCTCTACTTTTTGTGCGATAGCATCCATCTTTTCTCCTTTATTTTTTAGCTAAGCTTAACATCGCCGCAGCTAAAACCTTCGTAGCGGCAAAGGCGTCGTGCCAGTTTATACTTTCATTTACGTTGTGGCTGATGCCGTCCTTGCACGGCACGAAAAGCATCCCCACGCGATCCGCAAGCTCCGTCATATTCATCGCATCGTGTCCCGCACCGCTAGGAAGCCTTAGGCTTGGAATTTTAAGCTCGCCGGCACAGCTTCCAAGCAGATCTATCATCTCCTCACTTAGCTTTACGGGGCGATCCTTGATGAGATTTTTTAGTTCAAATTTGCACCCTCGGCGAGCGCAAATTTCATCTATCGCCGCACAAATTTTATCATCCGCCGCCCTGAGCGCATCCTCGTCTATATCGCGTATATCAAGACCTAGCGTGCAGGAGCCGGGGATCACGTTTAGCACGCCGGGTAGCGCGTTTGCATAGCCCGTCGTCGCTACCGTGGTTTTGCCCATCTTTGCGATCCTCTCCGCGCTTAAAACGATCTCGCTCGCGCAAGCTAGGGCGTCGCAGCGCATATCCATCGGCGTAGCGCCGCTGTGATCGGCTCTACCCTCGATCCGTAGTTCGTATCGCACGGGTGCGGCGATACCCGTGACGATGCCTACGGGGATGCCGCGTCGCTGCAATACCGGCCCCTGCTCGATATGAAGCTCGATATAGCTATGAAAGCTGGATTTTGGCAGGATGCAGCTTTTTAAATTTGCGGGATTTAGCCCGAAATCCTGCATGGCGTCAAATAGCGAAATTCCGTCCGGATCCTTTAGCTCGCCCAGCCGCTGCCGAGAGAGCTTGCCGCTGATTATCTTGCTGCCTACGGTCGCCATTTTAAAGCGGCTCGATTCCTCGCAAACAAAGACGATGAGTTCCAGCGGTCGCGCAAGCTCCTCGCCGCTATCTCGCACCGTGCGGATCGCCTCCAAAGCGGCCATGACGCCCAACGTGCCGTCGTAAAAGCCGCCCTGCGGTACGCTATCGATATGCGAGCCAGCACTTACGGACGGTAGATCGGGATTTTGAACGCCTTCAAATTTAGCGAAAATATTGCCCGCATCGTCGATTTTGATCTTGAAATTTTCTTTTTGAAATAGCGATATGAGGAAATCGCGCGCCTCTTTATCCTCGCGCGAAAATGCAAGCCGCGTAAGCCCGCCGCCCGCCAAAGCCCCGAAGCGGCTTATCTGTTCGAACTCGCTTTTAAAGCGCTGCATGTTTATGTCCATAAATCCCCTTTTTTAAAAAATTTATGAATACGGCATTTTAATATTAAATTTATATAACAAAGCTGAAATTTACCTATCGCGGCGGCAAATAGGGCGCCAAAACGGCACGCGAACAGAACTGTTTTAAAAATAGCGCTTAAATTTCATTTTGCCTTTTGGGCTTTAAAATCGCAACGAGCCTGCTTAACTTCAGACTAAACGGATATAATTACCGCAAAATTTAACGAGGAGCAAGGATGGAACAGGGCTCGCTAGAGGGGCTTTATGAAAAGCTAAGGCAATTTGATAGGCTGGCGGATAAGGAGGAGTGTCTGTTTGATGCGATAAAGGGCGCCATCAAGGCGGAAAATTTTGACTTTGCCGCGCAAATTTGCGACTTTGTGCTAAACGAGGAATTTGAAAAATTCGGCGCGGTTTTAAGAACGAGGGCGCTAATGTGGCTCACGGGCTACATCGCGCAAAATTTAAAAGAAAGCGAATACCCGAATTTTGGCGACTTTGAAAGCTGCCTGTGGAAATTTAAATGGATTGTCTCGGGCGTCGCCAAAAGCTCCGTGATCGAAAAAGAGCTCATAGATGAGGTGAACGAGGCGATGCTGTTTTACTACGAGCGCTTGGAGCTCTCGCCGGCCTCATACTACAAGGCTTTGATGAACCAAAACATCGATATGGGCGACGCTAGAGAGGCAAGGTCCAACTACGAGCTGTGGAAAAAGCTCGCCAAAGACGATATGGGTGATTGCGAGGCGTGCGAAGCAAGCGATGAGATCGCGTATTTAAATTTTGCCGGCGAGCACGAAGCGGCGCTGGGTCTTGCCGAGCCGATACTCTCGGGCGAGCTAACCTGCGGCGAAGTGCCTCACACGACCTACACGCCGATGCTTTTTAGCATGATTAAAACAGGCAAGATAGAAGAGGCAAAAGCCCTTTTACCAAAGGCTGCGGCGACGATCGAGTCAAATCCTAGCGTCATAAATCAGATCGCGCCGCTAATCGAGATCGCCGTTAGGCTAGATGAGCGCGAGACGGCGCTAAACTTAGCGCGCAAGCACTCTGCGGCAATCCTTGAGGGCAACGACGATCTAAACGACCTGCGATTTTTCATCGCAGTTAGCGCATTCGGTGATGAGGGCGACTACAAAACGGCTTTGGAACTGGCGGGTAAATTTGACGCTAGAAATCAAAACTTCTACTACGCCGATTATCTGAATAAATTTTACGAGGAATTTTCAGGGCTTGAAATTTGACGGCTTAAAGACCTAGCGTGCTTTGTCCGCAAAGAAGAACACTATTCTCAAGCGCATACAGCGAGATAGTTTAAAATTTGCGGCTCGATACTACTTCGCTCTCGCAACAGCGAGCGCGATAAAATTTACGCCGAACGGGTGCAGCGGCTCGTGCGGTAAATTTTATGCCGCTTACTCGCGCACGTCGGCAGCCCATTGCCGAAATGATGATAGAGTGCATGCATGGCATTAAATTTTAACTAGATCGGTGCAGACGAAAACAAGTATTTGCGGTAGCCAAGACACGTATTCTAAATTTCAACCGCCGCAGAATGCAAAATTTAACCAAGCCCGCCGTCAATCTCATCGTAAAATACATAAGCGGCACAATGGCGTATCTCGCGCATCGTCACCAAGATTTAGCGGTAAATTTAATAGCAAAATTTTAAGCGTGGCGCGACGAAATTTTAAAACAAAATTTCAAGTAGATTTTTAAATGCAAAATTTCAAACGGAATCTTAAATTTAGAATTTCAAATAAATTTTAAAATTCCAAGAGAATTTCATCCCTTGGAATTTTAAATTCAGTGCTTGGCTAGGTAATTTGTATCGTAGTTATTATCCACGAAATCGGGGTTGTTCATCATCCTAAGATGAAAATCGCGCGTCGATTTTATGCCGCCGATGATGAGCTCATCTAGCGCAACCTTCATTTTTGCGATCGCACGCGCGCGGTCCTTGTCGTAAACGATGAGCTTGCCGATCATGCTGTCGTAGTAAGGCGGCACCGAGTAACCCTCATAGACGTGGCTGTCCATACGCACGTTTCTGCCGCCTGGAGCGACGTATTTTGTGATTTTGCCCGGGTTTGGCATAAAGCTTTTGGAGTCCTCGGCGGTGATGCGGCACTCAAGCGCGTGTCCGCTAAATTTTATCTCGCTTTGAGGTAGCAGCTTCTCGCCCTGCGCGATGCGGATCATCCACTCGATCAGATCGAGCCCGCTTCGCATCTCACTTACGGTGTGTTCGACCTGCAAGCGGGTATTCATCTCGATGAAATAGAATTTTTTATCCTTGCTATCGTATAAAAACTCAAACGTTCCCGCGCTTGCGTATCCGATCGCCTTAGCGGCGCGAACCGCCGTTTCGTGCAGGCTCTTTCGTGTCGGCTCGTCCAAGATCACGGCTGGGCTCTCTTCGATCAGCTTTTGGTGGCGGCGCTGCATTGAGCAGTCGCGCTCGCCGATATGCACGACGTGTCCGTGCTCGTCGCCCAAGACCTGAACCTCGATGTGGCGCGGGTTTGTGATATATTTTTCCATATACATCGTGCCGTCGCCGAATGCACTCATCGCTTCGCTCTCTGCCGACCAAAAGAGCTTTTCGATATCCTCTTCGCGCTCGACCACGCGCATTCCGCGCCCGCCGCCGCCGGCTGCGGCTTTAATGATGACCGGATAGCCGATTTCGGCGGCTAGCTTGCGTGCCTCTTCGACACTTGCAATCGCGCCGTCGCTGCCAGGCACTACGGGGATGCCCGCGCGCATCATCACTTGCTTAGCCTTGCTCTTATCGCTCATTAAAGTCATTGCCTCGACGCTCGGGCCGATAAATTTAATGCCGTGCTTAGCGCAAATTTCTACGAAATTTTGACTTTCGCTCAAAAAGCCGTATCCCGGAAATATCGCGTCAGCTTCGGTTAGCTCGCAGGCTGTGATGATCGCGGGGATATTTAGGTAACTATCGCTACTGCGCGGTCCGCCTATACAGACCGATGCGTCGGCGTATTTGACGTAAAGCGCGTCTTGATCGGCGGTGGAGTGCACGACAATGGCTTGCTTGCCCATCTCTTGGATCGTGCGAAGCGCTCTAAGCGCTATCTCGCCGCGATTTGCGATTAGAATTTTTTTAAGCTCCCTCATAGCTTCTCGACCTCAAACAGCGCCATAGCGTACTCGACGGGCTGTCCATCTTCGACGAGAGCTTTTTTTATGCGGCAGTCGAATTCCGCCTCAATCTCGTTCATAATCTTCATCGCTTCTATTATGCCGATTGTATCGCCCTTATGCACGACCTGGCCCACGCTTACGAACTCTGCCGCACCGGGACTTGGCGCTTTATAAAAAGTACCTACCATCGGGCTGTCGATCGTATCCATCGCGCCTTTTGAGGCGGGCTTATCGCCCACGAGCACATTTACCGCAGGCGCAGCAAGCTGCGGGGCAGGTGCCGGTGCGGCGAGCTGAGGCGTGCTCCCACCGCATGGGCCATATTTTTTTATCTCGATTTCAAAATCTTTATCTTTAATTTTTAGCTCGTTAATGCCCTGCTTTTCGCCGAAAAAATCCATTAACTCTTTGATTTCTGCTTTTGTCATAAATTTCTCCTGAAAAAATTTGCGAAATTTTAGCTAAATTTTTATAATTGTTTCTTTAAATGGATTTTTGAGGGACTTTTAAGAAGTGCAAAGCGAAATTTACGACAGAATTTGCGGACTGATTTTAAGGATTTACGGAGCGAGATTTGCCTCGTTCATTTTAAGCTCGAACTTCGCAAGCGAGACACGGAATTTTGCAGCAAGAGCGCGAAATGATTTTGAATTCTTTAAAATTTAGCACTTAATTTTACGATCGAAATTCTACGCCCAAGCCCCGAGCGCGAAAATTCCGCGCTTTGCTTTAAAATTCCACCTTCGGGCTCGTATCAAAATCCTGCGTCTTGCTTTTCTTTAAAATTTCGCGCCGAAATTTTGTTTTATAACCCCGCGCCGAAATCCTATCCGAGCGAAGTCCTGTGCGTTAATGTGTCGCAAAAAAGCTCTGAATTTTCGCTTTATCGCTCGTTTTGCTAAGAGCCAGCATCAGCAGCACGCGCGCCTTTTGCAGATTTAGATTATCTGCGGTTAGAAAGCCGAGCTTAGCGTCGTCCACCTCTGAGCTAACGCTAGTCGAGCCGCTGCCCGTGCGACTTGAGCGCACGACGATCACGCCTGCTTCGCTAGCTTTTGCAAGCGCAGCCTGCAAATCCGGATATAAATTTCCATTGCCTACGCCCGCTACGATAATGCCCTTAGCGCCCTTTTGCACCGCTGCATCGACCAAATCGCCGCTATCTTGCGCGTGTCCATAGATGATATCGACGCGCGGCAAGGATTTGAAATCCTTGATATTAAACTCGCTTGCGACGGTGTGTTTGCGAAGCGGCGCCATATAGAAATTTACGGCGCCATAATTTACGGTGCCGATCTTGCCGGAATTCGGGGAAGCGAAAGTAGCAACATTGGTGGTATTTGTTTTCGTAACCTCGCGCGCAGCATGAATCTCGTCGTTCATCACCACAAGAGCGCCCTTTTCGCGAGCGTTTTTATCTGCCGCGACGGCAACGGCGTTGTATAGATTAAGCGGTCCATCAGCACTCATCGAGTCTGCGTTTCGCATCGCGCCCACCAAAACGATCGGTTTTTTAGATTTTATGACCAGGCTTAAAAAATACGCCGTCTCCTCCATCGTATCGGTTCCATGCACGATGACGACGCCGTCTACGTCGTTTTTAGTAAGCAGTTCGCTTACGCGGTTTGCGAGCTTGAGCCAAATTTCATCATTCATATCCTGCGAGCCGATATTTGAAATTTGCTCGCTTTTAATCGTAGCTAAATCCCCTAGCTGCGGCACTGCCGATAAGATATCTTCTACGCCCTTTGAGCCTGCGGTATAGTTGCCCTCCGTGGCGCTTGCGCTGCTTCCCGCGATAGTGCCGCCGGTAGCTAAAATATAAATATTTGGCTTCGCAGCAGCCAAAGATGACGCGATAAAAAACGTAATAAACGCAAATTTCTTGAATAGCCCCATAGTTGCTCCTTAAAAAGTGATAAAATTTTTATAATTTAAGCAAAATTCTAGCATAAAATTTTTATTATATTTTATTTTGCTGCTATAATGCGCGAAAAATTTTGATTATTTTAAGGAAATTTTATGGGACTGAAAAGCGATAAATGGATCAGACAGATGTCGCAGCAGCACGATATGATAGCACCCTTTTGCGAGGAGAATATCGGCCGCGGCGTCGTTAGCTACGGACTTTCGAGCTACGGGTACGACATACGCGTAGCGCGCGAATTTAAAATTTTTACAAACGTCGGCGGAACGGTCGTCGATCCTAAAAATTTCGACGCAAAAAACGTCGTGGACTTTGAGGGCGACGTCTGCATCGTGCCGCCGAATTCCTTCGCTCTAGCGCGCACTATCGAATACTTCAAAATGCCGCGCGACGTGCTTGCGATCTGCCTGGGCAAAAGCACCTACGCGCGCTGCGGCATCATCGTAAACGTAACGCCGTTTGAGCCGGGCTTTGAAGGGCACATCACGATTGAAATTTCCAACACCACACCGCTGCCTGCAAAAATTTACGCGAACGAAGGCATCGCGCAGGTTTTGTTTCTGCAAGGAGACGAACCGTGCGAGGTGAGCTACTGCGACAAAAAGGGCAAATACCAAAGCCAAAAGGGCATCACGCTGCCTAGAATTCTAAAGGATTAAACAATGAAAAATTTAATCATCGTAGAATCTCCCGCAAAAGCCAAAACGATCAAAAATTTCTTAGGCGACAATTACGACGTAATCGCGTCTAAAGGCCATATCCGCGATCTGCCGCAGAAAAAATTCGGCATTAAAATCAAAGATAAAAGCTTCGAGCCCGAATATGAAATCAGCGCCGATCACGATCAGATCGTAAAGCAGATAAAGACGCTCGCCAAAAAGGCGGATCAAATTTACCTCGCGACGGACGAGGACCGCGAGGGCGAGGCGATCGCCTATCATATCGCCGCTTCGATCGGCAAGCAGGCGCAGGAGTTGCCGCGCATCGTGTTTCATGAGATCACCAAAAGCGCGATCTCAAACGCGCTAAGTTCGCCGCGCAAGCTCAATATCGCAAGCGTAAACGCCCAACAAGCGCGCCGCCTACTCGATCGCATCGTGGGCTACAAACTAAGCCCGCTCTTAAATTTAAAGATCCAGCGCGGCTTAAGCGCGGGTCGCGTCCAAAGCGCCGCGCTTAAGATTGTCGTCGATCGCGAGCGTGAAATTTTAAATTTTAAGCCGGTAGAATTTCACAGCATCGACGCGGTTTTTAAGAAGGATTTAGAAGCCGAGCTCGTGGAATTTCGCGGCAAAAAGATGGAAAAGCTCTCGGTCAAAAACGCGGCGCAGGCTAGCGAGATCGTCCTGACGCTGCAAAAAGACAAATTTAACGTAGAAAGCATCGAGAGCAAATCGCGCAAGACGAACCCCTATCCGCCGTTTATGACCTCGACGCTACAACAGGCGGCGAGCACGGCTCTGGGCTTTAATCCGCGTAAGACGATGAGCCTTGCGCAGAGCCTTTACGAGGGGGTTAATACAAAAAACGGCGGTGCGATCACCTACATGCGAACCGACTCGCTAAATATCGCTAAAGAAGCGATCGCGGCAGCTCGCGAGCTCATAGAGCAGCGCTTCGGCGAAAAGTATCTGCCCAAAAGCGCGAACTCATACGCCACCAAAAGTAAAGGCGCGCAGGAGGCGCACGAAGCGATACGTCCTACCGATCTAAAGCTTACTCCCGAGCTCGCGCAAAAAATCCTGCCTCGCGACGAATACCGCCTTTACGCGCTCATCTACAGCCGCTTCATAGCCTCACAGATGAGCCCTAGCGTCTCGCAAATCCAAACGATCATCGTGCGCGGCGAAGCGGGCGCATTTAAGATCAGCGGGCGCAAGGTGGAATTTGACGGTTTTTACAAGGCTTACGGCGATCTAGATAAAGATAAAATTTTACCAAGCCTTAGCGCGGGCGACGCGATGAGCCTACAAAGCCTAAGCTCGCAGCAGCACTTTACTGAGCCGCCGGCGCGCTATTCGGAAGCGAGCCTCATCAAAAAGCTCGAAAACCTCGGCATCGGCAGGCCCTCGACTTATGCGCCTACCATCTCGCTGCTTACTGCGCGCAACTACGTAAATATCGAACAAAAGCACCTGGTGCCGAGCGAGATCGCCTTTAAGATCACCGAGATGCTGGAGCAAAATTTTAAAAATATCGTCGATAGCGAGTTCACCTCCAAAATGGAAGAGAAGCTCGACGACATCGCCGAAAACAAAGCGGACTGGCAGCAAATTTTGGCGGATTTCTATTATCCTTTTATGGATGAGATCGCCAAAGGAAAAACGTCGATCGCAAGCCAAAAGCTAGCCGAAAAGATCGGCGAAGCATGCCCGAACTGCGGCGGCGAGCTACTTAAGCGCCAGGGCAGATTCGGCGAGTTTATCGCTTGCTCGAACTATCCGAAATGCAAATACTCGCGCAACGCGGACGCCGGCACCGAGGGGGCGAGCGAGGAGAAGGCGGCGCCCGAAGTGCTAGATGAGAAATGCCCGCAGTGCGGTAAAAATTTGATCAAGCGCAAGGGCAGATACGGCGAGTTTATCGCTTGCGAGGGCTATCCGAAGTGCAAATACTCGCGCAAAATCGAGGGCGCCGCAAAGGAGAAAAAGCCGCTCGTCTCTACGGGCGTCAAGTGCCCGAGCTGCGGCACGGGCGAGATCGTCGAGCGCTTCTCCAAACGCGGCAAATTTTACGGCTGCACGAACTACCCAAAATGCGGCTTTGTGAGCAACTACGCGCCGATCGCGCGCGCATGCCCGCAGTGCGGCAACTCATACATGCTCCGCAAAGAGCTGAAAAAAGGCAATTTCGCCGAGTGCCCGCAGTGCAAGCTTAAAGAAGAGATCGATTGATAATAGGCGCCATCTCGGACTCTCATCGCAAAAAAAAGGTCGCTGCCAGCGCCATAGAGTGGCTGCTCGCGCGAGGAGCGGATCTGCTCGTACACGCAGAGGGCATCGTCGAGAGCGAGACGCTACGGCTTTTGCGACAAAGCGGCAAGCCCTACTTTGCGGTTTTAGGGAACAACGACGAAGCGCTTGCGGAGCTAAAAAATGACTTTAACCTGCACGATGAACCCTTTTGCACGGAGTTTGCCGGGCTGCGACTAAAAATCATGCACCGTCCGTTTTATCTCTTTGACGAGGAGCCCGCAGCGCAAAATGAAGCCGACGGATTAAATTTAAACACGGATTTAAGTGCGGGTGCGGATCGCGCGGCAAATTTTCGCAAGGAATTCGGCGCAGACCTAGTCAAAAATTCTAGCTTTAGCGACGAAGTAAGTCGCGGCACGAATTTAGGCTCAGGCTACGGAGCGGATCACAAGGAAATTTTAGTCGTAAATTCTAAAGCGGCGGATCGCGAGACAAATTTAGACGCAAATTTTAATGCTGCGGACGATGATAAAATTTTAAATGGCACGCGCCGTGCAGATGCAAATTTTAAAAACATAGGTAGTGCGAGCACAAATTTAAAAAGCGTGCAGTTCGCAAGTCTAAATGCGAGCTTGAGCTTGAATGCGGGCGTGAACTCAAATGCAAATTTAGACTTAGATTTGAATGTAGACCTCGCTTCGAGCCCAAACGTAAATTTAAACTCAAATGCAAGCGCGAATTTGGCCGCCAATATGAACTCAAAAGCAAGCTTCAGTGCGGATCGCGCAGTAAATTTAACGGCGCCGAGTTTAAATGTAAATTTATTCACGCCGAACTTGAACTCAAATTTGACCGCGAGTTCGAGCCCCGATGCAAACGGCGAAAGTAAAAATCGGGGTTTGTGCCAGTGTGGCGCGGATAGAATTTCAACTATCAAAATTTACGGCCACACCCACTTTTTCGCCGCGGCGGTGGATAAAAACGGCACGCTCGTGCTAAATCCGGGCGAGATTTGCGGGCGCAAAAAGCGGCTTTTCGAGTTTGCTTACGTCGTGGCACAGGACGGGAAGCTCCGCGTATTCCACGTCTGCGCCGCACCTGAAAAAGCTCTAAAATGGCAAGAACGCGAGATAAAACTATGAATGAAATTTACGTCCTAATCGCGCTATCGTTTTTGATCTTTGCTTCGCCCTTTTTGGCTAGCTTAGCTAGAATTCCGCTCTCGCCTATGGAGATCATGCTTGGCATCATAGCCGCAAATTTAGGGCTTTTGCCGCCAAGCGCGACCTTCGATCTAGCCGCGCAGATCGGCTTTTGCTACCTTATGTTTTTGGCGGGCTGCGAGGTGGATTTCCGCGCGCTGCTTGCGATGCCGCGCAAAATTTTGCGGCTGATCCTAATCTTTTTGGCGCTGCTTTATATCCTAAGCGCGCTTGCGGTTTGGGTGTTTGAACTGCCGCAGATGCTTATCATCGCAGCACCTCTGATGAGCGTTGGGCTGCTTTCGGCGCTATATAAGGAGTACGGCAAGGATCAAGCGTGGCTCAATCTCGCGATGCCCGCGGGCGTGATCGGCGAACTCATCAGTATCGCCGTCCTTACGGTGGGCGGCATCTACCTTAAAAACGGCTTCGGCGTAGAGATGGCGCTTCATATCGGCGCGCTTTTGGGCTTTTCCGTGGCAGCCCTAGCGGTTTTTAAAGGGCTTGAAATTTTATTTTGGTGGTTCCCCGCGCTAAAAACGGTCATCATGCCCAAATACGACAAAAACGAAAAGGATGTGCGCTTTGCGATGGCGCTGTTTTGCCTAATCTGCGCGGGGGTGATGCTTTTGGGGCTCGAGGTTGTCATCGGCGCCTTTATCGCAGGCACCTTTCTGCCAACCTTTTTCTCTCACAAGGACGACCTCATCGAGAAGCTATCGTCGTTCGGCTTTGGCTTTTTGGTGCCGATATTTTTCATACACACCGGAGCCGTGATCAAGCTAGAAGCGCTTCTTATGCCCGGAGTGATGAGCTTTGCTGCGAGCCTAGCGGCGCTGATGTTCGGCATCAGGCTACTTGCAAGCGCTACGTTTTTAAGCACCTTAGGGCGCAAAGGCGCGGCGCTTTTCGCACTATCGCTTTCTATGCCGCTAACCCTCGTCATCGCCACGGCGACGCTTTTTTACTCCACCGCCGCGATCTCGCAAGAGATATACTTCGCGATGATCATCGCCTCGCTCATAGAGGCGCTTGCATCGATGATTTTGATAAATTTTATTTACAAGAAATTTTAGGGCGGGAATTTAAAAATTATAGGATTTCGGAATTTCAGAATTCTATGAAATTTGATCTGGTGCAGGATTAAAATAGAGTTAAATTTAAAGCTCTATTTTACGCCGCAATCGGTTAGGTCTTGTAGTTCCATAGTGTAGTTTGGGATTTGTTCCCGAGTAGAATAACCATACGCTTTTAATATTACATTCAACAGCTTCGTTATATCGCTTGCCGACAAAAGAGGTGTTTGCTTTGGATTTAGATTGAGCAGTTTCCAAATTCTATGGAATTTTTCGGGTCTCAATGCTTCGTCGATATCATAATCAAGAGTGACTTCAATAACTTCACCGTTATAATATAAAATCCAAATTCCTTTAGAATCAGTGCCATGGTCATAGTCTGGATCGGGAAAACTATAAATTTTCCACAGCCAACAATCCGCATCTCGATCAATAGTCCATCGCAGCTCATTAATAAAAGTCTCATAGTATGGATTATATTTGTAGTAAATCTTACTCAATCCATACTTCTCATCATCATCTTTTGTGATGATTGCATTTTCAAATGCCATCTGCGCTCCTTGTAATTTAAAATTTAACGTGCAAGCGGAAATTTTAAGTGCAAATTTATGCGAAATCCGCGACGCAGCCGAAACGACAAGCATGGAAATTCCAAACTCGCCGCGCTTAAATATGGACCGGCGCACTTGACGCGACTGCCAGCCCTCGCTCGCCGCAGATATACTTGCTTCCGCTAGCCGCGGCAAAGCAAACGCGGCTCGTCAACAAAGCTAGCGGTAAAAATTAATCGTAATTCATCCGCAAAATGGCATAACTGCACGATTTGCGGACAGGTTAATAAAGCCAAAGCGAGCCGATTAAATTTTAAAATTTAGCTTGCGGCGCTTAAAGCCGACTTAAGCCTAGACGCGGTGCGGGCGGTGTGCCGCGACGCGGTATCTAAGCTTTAAGCTACATTAAGACCGGAATTTTGGTCTTTTGTAGGAAGTATTTCGACGCGCCGCCTAAAAAGATCTCCTTTATGCCGCTGTCTGAGTGTAAGCCCGCGACGATGAGATCGAAATTGCCCGCGTCGGCGTACTCTAGTAGCACCTGTCCCGGGATCTTGCCCTCGACATTCAGTGCCTCGAAAACATCAATTTTAATGCCGTGCAGAGCCAGATAATCGCTTATACGGCGCTTCGTTTCGGCAAGATCATCCTGAAGGTAGTGATTTGCGGTAATGACGGTGATAGATTTGGCACGCTGCAAAAGCTCCAGCCAATTATCGAGCGCTCGCGCAGACGCCGCAGTGCCGGTAAGCGAAACTAAAATTTTATCCGCCCTAAACTCCTTCAGCTTGCGCGGTATGACGATGCAAGGCTTGCCGCTTTTGGTGACCGCCGCCTCGAATGTGCCCGTGATAGATCCCGTAGGCGGCACCGAAACCAGCACCAAATCGCAATATTTGGAGTATTTCTCGACCAGCTCGGAGCGGATACCTACCATATGCCTCAAAGCGGCGCTATTTGGGACGTGATCGTCGTCGTTTTGATCTAAGCCGAGCTTAGCGCATTCGGCGTCGAAGATAGCTTTGATCACCTCACGCTCGGCCCTCATCTCATCGCCCGCGGATTTTAAAAATTCCTCCATCAACACGCCGCCTTTTAGCGTCATACGGACGTTGTAGATCATCTTAGGATCGAGCTGGCACGCCATTATGTTGATGTGCGTACCGAAAAATTTATTTACGAGCAGCGCTCCGTGTATACGCTCGGCCAGCTCCTCGCCGCCGCCAATAGGGAAAAATATCTTTTTAAGCTGCATCTCATACTCCTATTAAAATTTTAAGCCAGTTCCAGTGAAATTTTAGAGCCTTTCTGATCGGTCACGCGCACTCGCACCACATCGCCCGCCTTGTAAGGCGTCGTGATAAATTTAGCGCGCAGTAGCCCGTCCACGCCGTCTCGCAGCGAGATGAAGGTGCCGAAATCCAGCACACTTTGCACCACGCCGTCAAACTCCTCGCCGATCTGAAATTTTACCTCTTTGCGTTCACCGCGCGGCTTGCGAAAATCGCGAGAATTAGAGACTATCGATAAAATTTTATCTTTCGCGCCCGATACGCCGCTAGCTTTGGCGCCTTGGATCTTAACCTCGCCCTTTTCTCGATCCAGATCGATATTTACGCCGAAGCTTTCGGTGATCTCTTTGATGACCTTGCCACCTTGGCCGATGATGTCGGGGATTTTGCTCGCCTCGACGCTAAAAATTTCGAGCTTCGGAAGCACGTCCTCGTTTATAACGATCGCCGCATCCGCCTGCTCCATAAGGCCCAAAATATGCGCGCGAGCCTGCTTTGCCTGCGCTAGAGCCTCTTTTAAAACCTCCAGACTGATGCCGCCAAGCTTGATATCCATCTGAAGCGCGGTGATGCCCTCATAGGTGCCCGCGACCTTAAAATCCATATCGCCGTCGTGATCCTCAAGCCCCATTATGTCGGTTAGCACGGCGTGTTTTTCGCCCTCAAAAATTAAGCCCATCGCGACGCCCGCAACGAGCTTTAGCGTAGGTACGCCCGCCGCCCGAAGCGATAGCGCGCCGCCGCAGACCGAAGCCATCGAGCTTGAGCCGTTGCTCTCTAAAATTTCGCTCACTACGCGGATGGACTGCGGCGAGTTTAGATCGATGCTCGGATATAGCGCTCTTTTGGCTAAATTTCCATGTCCCAGCTCGCGTCTGCCCGGGCTTTTGAGCGGGCTTGCTTCGCCGACGCAAAAGCCCGGGAAGTTGTAGTTAAACATAAATCTATCGTTGATCGGCTCGAGCTGCGTTAGGCTGTCGCTTAGCTGCGCGTCGCTATCGCCGCCTAGCGTAGTGACGACCAAAGCCTGCGTCTGCCCGCGCGTAAATAGGCAGCTTCCGTGCGCGCACGGCAGGATATTTGTCTCGATACTGATCGGACGCACCTCATCAAGCGCGCGTCCGTCGGCTCTGCAATGATCCTCAATGATCTGCGTACGGATGATGCCGCGCTTATACTTGCCGATGACGCTGGAGATCACCTCTTGGCTCCATTCGTTTTGCGCCGCGGCTTCGGTCGCTAAAATTTGATCTACGATTTTATTTAGTTCGGTAGCGCGTTCGCTCTTTGCCATCTGATTGATCGCCGCTTTGACGGCGTCTTTGTAGTTTGCGTCGATAAAATCCGCGATATCCTCATCCTCGATCTCGGGCTTGTACTCCAGGCTCGCATCCGGCTTTTTAAGCGGCAGAAAAGCCTCTTCGTAGGCGTTTGAACCCGCGCTTATCGCCTTTGCGGCAAAATCTATTGCATCTACCATCAGATCTTCGCTAAATTCATTCATCTGCTGCGCGCCGCCATTAATCTGCGGCAAGGAGCGCATCTCGATCATCAAAAGCTCATCGCCGACGCCCGCTACATAAAGATCGAGCGCGCTAGCTTTAAGTGCGGAGTTGCTCGGATTTAGGATAAAATTTCCGTTTTGATAGCCTATGCGCACGCCGCAAACGGGCGCCTTAATCGGGATGTCGCTAAGATACAGCGCCGCAGACGCCGCATTAAGAGCGACGACTTGCAGATCGACCTCGGGGTCCGCCGATAGCACGTAAACTACGATCTGCGTCGGATACGCGTATCCCTTCGGAAAAAGCGGGCGCAGCGAGCGGTCTATGATGCGGCTGGTAAGTGTCTCAAAATCGCCCGGCTTGGTCTCGCGCTTGATGTAGCCTCCGGGGATTCTGCCCGCTGCGTACATCTTTTCGATATATTGAACGGTAAGGGGTAAAAAGTCCTCTTGCACCTGCGTCTCTTCGCGCGCTACGGTAGCCAGCACGACGGTATTTTTCACACGCAAAAGCGCCGCACCCGCGGCTTGCTTTGCGACCTTATTGATATCGAAAATTTCGGTATTGCCATTTACTTCAATTTTGCACTGCATTAATTTTCTCCTTGTTTTTGTTGGTTTCGTGAAACGGCAGATAAAGCGGGCATTTGTTTAAAATTTGCATTATCTCCTCCGCGCTTGAGAGCGTTTTTTCTTTGTAATAAAAATCCACGTTCACGAAATCTCTGATCTTGTGAACGGCATAAATTCCATCCACCAGCATAGCGATCTCGTCCGCATTATCGCTGCCGATAACGGGCGTGGCATAAAAGATCGCTTTGGCGTTTAAGCTTACGAGCGTCTTTATGCAAGTAAGCGCGGTCAGCCCGCTCTCACACCCCTCATCTACCAAGATGACGTTTTTTTTCTCCAAATTTCCCAAAAGCTCGCCCTTGCGAAATTTATACATATTTTTTAAAATTTTCTCCTCATAAAGTCTGTTTGCCTGTCCGTAAACATAATCCAGGCTGATGCCGAAGCTTCGCACGAGCTCATCCACCATCACGATCTCTTGGGTTTCGCTTACGCACGCGATCGCACATTCAGGATTATTTGGCGCTAAAACGGGTTCTGTAAATAAAAACTCATAAGCAAGCCCTAATTTTAGAGCAAGATGGTTTGCGATAGGAAGCGACTCCAGGGATTGAGCGATTATTAGAAAATTTTCGTTTTTGATCACGGTAGCGGGTAAAATTTCTGCGAGTTTCATCGCGGCGTCGATTTGGTTTTCAAACATCAGCTCAGCTCTAGGCGTCATTATTTTTCGCTTCCGTATTCGCTATTTACCGAAAAATCATACCCTACTCCGCCGAACGGATAGAAATTTACGAGAAAGTAAATTCCGCGCTCCTTGCTTGCTTTGCTGTAGCCCGTCGTACTGGTATTTTTAGGCTCAATATCCTCTTGATACACAAAAGAGTAATTCCAACACTTGCGCGTATGAGAAAGCCCCACGCGCCACATTTTAGAATAAGATCGCTCCAAGTCGTAATCCCAACGCCCAAAAATTTTATTATTCCTAGGCAAATTTACCGAAGCGTTTACGATGCCGTAGTTATCTTTCGTATAGCGTTTAGGCTCCATGCTTAGCTTTTCGTATTCGTAAGCGTGGCTGAGTCCAAAGCTAAAGTCGTCGTTGGAGTAGTTGGCGTAGGTATAGACCTTATCAAAGCTTTTATATTTATGTGAGTAGGTAAAGCGGTTTCCGATATTTAGCCCATTTGCAAAATATGCATCGATGCGGTGTTCTAAATCATCAAACTCGTGATCGTCGAAGTCATATCGCTGCTTGACGCTATGGCGTAAAAATTTACGTCCGTCTTCATTATAAAAAAACTGCGTCATACTTAAAGCTGCATTTTCGTGGGTGTATTCGTCGCTAAGCTCGCTTAAGAAGTTATCCTCCCAATAAAGCGAGTCTTGCAAGTTACCCAGCCGCGAGCGATCTACTGCGCCGCGAGCAAGGTCGTATTTATACTGATGATATTTTAAAATTCTATCCTCTATATCGCCTTGCTGCCATCCGGGAATTCTAAAATCCGCCCTCCAGCTCATAGTGTGATACAAGCTATCGTAAGCCCTGGCTACGTCGGTGTAGAGCGAAAGCTCTGTGTATTGATTAGCGTAGAAAGTGCTTTTATCCTCGCCAAGATCGCCGTTTGCGTAGTAGAATTTATCGTGCCAATCGATATTGGTCATATACACTCGCTCGGTAAAGGCGAAATTTAAATAATCCGCCAGTAGCGGCGTGCTTATACTAATCGGTATGTCAAACTCGTATTGGCGAGCAGTCGCGCCCTCCCATCTGGTGTAATTACGCGCTTTTGCATCAAGCGAATAGATCAAATTTGGCAGTCCCAAATCATTGCTAAATTTATGATATTGCAGCGTCGGAAGCTCTTGGACGGTATCTTCGTTGCGGAAGGTATTATCGGCGTTTAGCTTGCTAGTATCAATATAGTAGCGTCCGTAAGCGCCAAAATAGTGCTCGTCGCCGGTCAAATAATAATTCAGCCGTGAAGTTACGAGCGAGTTATCCGCATCGTTGCCAAGACCTCCCTTTTCCTTCAGATCGTAGTATTCAAGGTCGTTTAGCTGAGTAAAATCGATCCATAAATTTTCGCGCAGATCGCCGTCTAGCAGATAGGTCGCAAGCTTGCTGCGATCGTATTGCACTTCAAAGCCGTGGTGGCGCTCATTTTTGTATTCGAGGCGTTTTTGCGCCCGCGAGAAGTTATCGAAAACTCCACCTCTAATCTCGCCGTAAGAATACGGCGACTCCGTAAATCGAAATGTCCCGTATACGCCAAAGCCCCTGCGCGTGCGCACCTGCGGATCGAGCTGAAAATCCCAGCTATCGTAAGGCGCGAAATAGATCGGCTGCTTATAATAGATCCCTTCCTTGCTGATGTAACCAGCCTCTGGAGGCAGCAAGCCCGTGCGGCGCGTGCGGTCGGTCGGGAAGCCGAAATACGGCAGATAGAGCACCGGCACATCGCCCACGTAAAATCTCGGATTGAACAGATGGAGGAATTTGCTCTCTTTATTGAGCATGCCGCTGCTAAATTTAATACGCCAATCGGGATCGGTGACGTTGCAGCTAGATACGCTAGAGCCCTCCACGCGGTAATACTCGCTGTCGCTGCAGCTGGCGTCGTTTTGCATCCAAAGCTCGGAGTCCTTGTCCATCATAAAATTTACGTCGGCTTCCTGCTTGTCGTTTTTCAGATCGATTTTGACGTGCTGCGCGCGCGTAGTTTCGCTGCTACCGCGCATCGCATTGACGTTGCCGAAAAGCTCGATGATGCCGTTTTGTTCGTCGTATGTAGCGCGATCGGCGGTGATAAAGTAGTCCTGCGAATACACCGTTACGTTGCCGCTTGCCTCCGTCAAAAAGCCGTTTTTCTCGACATTATCTGCTATGAGCTCGACGTCTTGGACCTTTGCACTCGCACTACTTGCTAAAAGAGCGCTAAAACTAAGCGCTAGAATTTTAAATTTTTTACTCTTTTTCAATCTCTACCACCAATGTTTTCGCCGCCATATCATGCAGGCTCTGACGCGAGTTCGTAAAAAGCGCCACCAAAAATCCCATATAAAAGATCATCTCGCTTATCAACCTAACCGCCGCGCGGATCGCTGCAGTAGCGATATCCATAGAGCTGCCGTCAGCGCGGACGCAATAAATTTTAACCGCAAGCTTGCCTAGCGTCGCGCCGTATAGATAGACAAAAATCGCCTGATATAAAAATTTTATTATCGCGTAATGCAAAATGAATTTTGACGCGATCTTTTGTACCTCAAGATTGCTTCCGCTCTGCGCCGCTGCGACAAGCTCTGGCTCATCGATAGCAAATAGCACGACCACAAAAAGCGTTACGCTCACCGCTTCGTCAATACTAAACGCGATTACGCGCTTGCTAAGCGGAGCGATGATCAAATTTTATCTCTTAAGGCTTGGTGCGCGATATCACGCCTATACTGCGCGCCGCTAAATTTTATATTTTCGCACAGCGCGTAAGCCGTGTCCCGCGCCTGCTTTAGGCTCTGTGCGACGCCCACGCCTACCAAAACGCGTCCGCCGCTAGCGTAAATTTGCCCCTCCCGCTCGCTCACGCCTGCATAGCAGATATGCGCGTCCGCAGGAATTTCGCCCGTCTTGATCGGCTCAGGCTGCGAAGAGCCGTAAGGGTAGCGCTCGCTAGCCATCACGACGCCCACCGCAAATCGCTCTTTTAAGCTTATGCTACTTAGCTTGCCTACGGCGGCATTGTATAAAATTTCGCTCAAATTGCCGTCAATTAGCGGCATCAAAACCTCGCACTCCGGATCGCCGAAGCGGACGTTGTACTCCAGTACGTAAGGCTCGCCGCTCACGATCATAAGCCCCACGAACAGCACGCCGCAAAATGGCGTGCCCTGCTGCCTCATCCCTTTTAGCGTAGGCGCTACGATCTCGCTTTCTACTCTTTTTATCAGCGCGGTATCCGCTAGCGGGCTTGGCGCATAGGCTCCCATGCCGCCGGTGTTCGGGCCTAGATCGCCGTCAAGAAGCTTTTTGTGATCCTGCGCTACGGGCAAGCTTACGAAATTCTCCCCGTCGCAGATCGCAAAAAAGCTCAGCTCGAAGCCCTCTAAAAACTCCTCCACGACGACGCGCTTGCCTGCTTCGCCGAAGCTTTCGCCGCTTAGCATGTCCGCGGCGGCTTTTTTAGCTTCATCTTTGGAATTTGCGATTATGACGCCCTTGCCTGCGCACAAGCCGTCCGCTTTAACCACGACGTGACCGTTTAGATCGTCTATAAATTTTGAAATTTCGGGGAGATCGTCGCTGCTTAGAAATTTTGCGGTTTTAATATGATTTCGCGCCAGAAAGTCCTTCATATAGGCTTTAGAGCCCTCAAGCTTCGCCGCAGCGGCGCTGGGACCGAATATTGCAAGACCTTGCGCTTTGAAAATATCCACGATACCTTTTGTAAGCGGCTCTTCGGCGCCTACGACGGTAAGGGCTACGTCGTTGTTTTTGGCAAAGAGCGCAAGTTCATCAAAATCTTTTAAATCTAAATTTTTACCGAGCGCCTTTGTAGCGCCGTTTCCCGGAGCAAAATACAGATTTAAAACGTTTTTATCCTCGCGAAGTCTTAGCCCGATCGCGTATTCTCTACCGCCGCCGCCGATTATTAGGATATTCAATGAAGCCTCCGTAACGTAAAAAACCCAAGTGAGCGTTGCGTAAAAAGAATCGGCTCAAACAAAGCCAATCTTGCAACTAGGAAAAATCTCTAGGTCGCAACCCGTAACTTTAAAAAAAGCTCGAGCCGAGCCGCGTCACACGGACCTATCACATCGTCGCTTATACAAATATGTTGAACCCTCATATAAAACGCTCTCGCTTCACCCAGGCTTGGGCAAAATTATAGTCAAAATTTGCTTAAACTATGGCAAAAGCGCCAGATCGACGCAGGATTTTATCGACATTCTTTCGCAGATTATCGGCTCGCAAAACTCGCTCAAAATGCTCGCCGTCGTCTTGCCGATACAAATCGCCCTATAGCTCCCGTCCCAGCCGAAATTTGCGGTAAAGCCGCGGACGTTTTTAGGAGAGGTAAAAATCAGCGTACTGCCTTGCGGCGGCTTTGCGGCGGCGGGGAGGCTGAGAATAGAATTTTCGTAGGCGATCACGCTTTGCAGCTGCACGTCGGCGCTAGATAGAATTTGCCCCAGCTTCGATACCGTCTCGCGCGCACGCAGATACAGCGCGTCTCTGCCCCGCAAGAGCGGCGCGATCTCGGCGGCGAATTCATTTCCGTGCCCGTGCCGCGCCGTATAAATGCCGCGAAATCCAAACTCGCGCGCAGCCGCAGCGCATGGCTCGCCGATAGCGTAAACGGGCGTATCTAAATCAGGCGAAATTTCATTAAATTTTATCGCCGCCACCGCATTTTTGGAGGTAAAAATTAGCGCGCCGATCTGCGCAGGCAGGCTAAATTTGAGAAATTTTATCTCGCAGACCGTAAGCTGCCTCACCTGCGGATGATCAAATCTCGTATTAGACACCAGATATATCAAAACGCCCTCCATGTTTAAATTTGCTTCGATTAAATTCCGCTCTCGAAAAAAATCCGATCCGCCGTCATTAATCTTTGAGTTTAAATTAATTCCGCTCCGCGCCGCCCTCGACGCCGATTAAAACCCGCCCGCAAAGTCTGCTCGCGCTTTCTAGCTGCACTTGGATAATCTATCGGTGCGCTTTTAAATTTCAGCCCACGTCCTAAACTTCAAGTCAAGCGCTCCGCTTTGCGCGGAGCCTGTCCTTTAAATTTTACTTTACAGTCTGCGGCGGCACTTAATAACGCCGCCGCAAAGCTTAATCTGCGCGCGGCAGACGTATTACATAGCTCGTCAGCTCCGCGCAGCCTGTGTATGCATCCACACAGATCGTCAAGCTCGCCAAATTTTAAAATTTAAAACCGCGGCTACGAAATTTTAAAATCACAACTATGAATTTTAAAATTTTGCTGATCTAACCCTTAAATATCGGTATCAGATTGTATCCGTTTATCTCGCGCGCTTCAAGTGGCATGCTCTCGCCCAAACTTAGCACTAAATTTCGTCCGAGCATCCGTGCAGTATTTAGCTCCTTAAATTTAGCCTTTCAGCCACTCGTTTAAAATTTCAATCTGCGCTGCTACGCTCTCATTTGCCGTGCCTCCTTGCGACTTGCGCGCCTCCTTAGAAGCGTTTAGATCAAGAAATTTAACCGCATCGCCGCCCAAGCTTTCATCCACGCTTGCAAACTGTTGCGCGTTTAGCTCGCTCAAATCTAGACCCAAATTTTCCGCATACGCCACAGCCTTGCCCGTGATGAAGTGAGCTTGTCTAAACGGCACGTTTTTCTCCCGCACGAGATAATCAGCCAGATCGGTTGCCGTGAGGTGCCCGCGGCGCGTCATCGCGAGCATATTTTGCTCGTTGAATTTGGCCGTTTTTAGCATCTGTTTTAAAATTTCAAGGCTCGCAAGAGCGGTGGCGACGCTGTCAAAAACGCCCTCTTTGTCCTCCTGCATGTCTTTGTTGTAGGCTAGCGGCAAGCCCTTCATCACCGTTAGCAGCGCGACGAGATTGCCGTTTACGCGCCCCGTTTTGCCCCGTATTAGCTCGGCGACGTCGGGATTTTTCTTCTGCGGCATGATCGAGCTGCCCGTGCTGTACGCGTCGCTGATCGTGACAAATCCGAACTCCTGCGAACTCCACAAGATGAGCTCTTCGCACAGGCGCGATGCATGCGTCATCAGCACGCTTACGTTAAACAAAATCTCCAGCGCAAAATCGCGGTCGCTGACGCTATCCATCGCGTTTGGCGTCACTCCCGCAAAACCGAGCTGCTGCGCGACCAGCTCGCGTTTTATCGGATGCGGCGTGCCCGCAAGCGCGGCGGAGCCTAGCGGACAGAGATTATTTCGTTCGCGCGAGCTGGCAAAGCGCTCGTAGTCGCGGCGAAACATAAACGCGTAAGCTAGCAAATGATAGGCAAGGCTCACGGGCTGAGCGTGCTGGAGGTGCGTGTAGCCTGGCATCAGCGTGTTCATGTGCTCGCTAGCTATATCTCGCAGAGCCTCTACTAGTTCGCGAGTTTTTTCGGCGATTGCAGCGCCGCTTTTAAGCACGTAGAGACGAAAATCAAGCGCGACCTGATCATTTCTGCTGCGCGCCGTGTGCAGCCTACCGCCAAGATCGCTTCCGATGAGCTCGCTTAGGCGCTTTTCGACCGCCATGTGGATATCCTCGTCGGCGGTTTTAAACTCAAATTTACCGCTTTTTATCTCCTCAAATACGGCATCAAGCCCCGCGATGATCTTTTCGCTCTCGTCAGCCTTTAAAATCCCGCAGGCGCCGAGCATTCTTGCGTGCGCCTTACTGCCCGCGATATCCTCCCGCCAAAGCGCCCTATCAAAGCCGATCGAGGCGTTAAACTCCTCCAAAAGCGCCGAACTCGCCTCGCTAAAGCGCCCCTCCCACATTTTTTTCACGCTCGCTCCTTCGTTTAAATTTTCGGTGATTTCTTAAAATTCTAAATCTCGCCGCACAAGATTTGCGGGCGAGAAAAAAGGCTAAAGCGCGGTAAATTCCTAAAAACGCGCTTGCCGCTTCGCGCGCCGGCTTTGGAATTTTGCGCGCTGTAAATTTAACGCCTTAAAGCCGTTTTTAATTTATTCGATCCACTTTACTACGTCATCCATGCTGCGGCGGATCTTTTGCGGCTGCGGGTTTACGCGGTAGCCGAAAGGTACGAGTAGCGCCACGCGGCGATCGTTCCAATCAATGCCTAAAATTTTATTTAGCACTGCGCGATCAAACCCCTCCATAGGGCAGCTATCGATACCGCGGCTGGCGGCCTCGTTCATCATCGCCAGAGCCGGGAACATGCACTGCGCGTGCGACCAATTAAATAGCTCCTCATCGTCGTTGTGAAAATAACCGCTTAAAAAATCTCGATAAAATTTATGCCTGTCGCCGATATATTTGGGCGCTTCGTCTTTTTTGCGTGTAATCATTCGCTCGATATAATCACTTCCTAGCTTTATGTCCTTGATCTTTGCTAAAATCACGACCAGATGTGAGCAAGAGGTGATCTGCGGCTGATTCCATGATTTTTCGCGAATCTGCTCGCGCAGTGCCTTGTTTTGTACAACCAAAAAGTCCCATTGTTCTAGCCCCGTAGAACTAGGTGCTAAGATGCCTGCCTGCAAAATAGCGTCAAAATCGGCTTTACCGATCTTTTTGTTCTCGTCAAAAATTTTGCACGCGTGGCGAAATTTCATAATCTCTAAATGTGTCATAGTCTCTCCTTAATTAGAATTTTTGTAGATCAAATACCCGCCATCTTTGCGTCTGATGCTGAGGTTACCCTCGCGCGAGCGTACGCCGATGCGGTAGTAGCCGTCCTCTTTAGTAACATTAATATCGCTAAAGCCACCGATATTTACAGCGAAGCTCGCGCCGCTAAGCGGGATCTCTTGGCGCCAAAACTCCGCTTCAAGCGTGCCCGAAGCATTTGCGTCGGAGCTTTTGAAATCGTCTGCGGTGATGAGCTGCACGCTGTCTTTGCGGATGACAAATTTTAATCCGTCGTCAAATTTAAGCGTCTCTAGCGGTAGCTCCAGGCGCGGCGCGAAGCTAGGCGTGATGCCACTTTGCGAGACCTGCTTTTGTAAATTTGGATCAGTCGAAGTAACCGAGACGTCCAGTGCCCTATGTAGCGCGGGTTTGGCGCTCGCGCTTAGCACGAAATCATCGTGCCAATCAATCGAGCGATTGATATCAACGATCTTTTCATGCAGAGCCCCGTCGTCGTCCCTATATCGCACGATCATGCTTTCGATCGTAAGAGCGTCTGAAGGAAGCGCAAAGGTTTGCTGCGTAAAATTTTTAGGCGCAGGAGTATTTTGCGGCGTGGCGACGGAGCTTTGCGCCGGATTGGAATTTTGCGGAGCAGATTGCGCGTTTTGCTGCATAGTGGAGTTTTGCACCGTAGAATTTTGAGCTGTAGAATTCTGTGTCGCCTTAAAATTTTGCGCTACCGTAGAATTTGGCTCGCTTACTTCCGGTGCAATCGGTAACTCATCAGGAGGCGGAAGCGTCGTAGCTGAATGCTGCACGGAAGAGTTCAGCTCCATTTTTATAACCTGCGAAGGAGCGCCGATGCCCGCTTTGGGGTCAGGAGCTTTTTTTTCAGTCTGCAATAGCTGCGCGCTCATGGCTTTTTTGGCGGCGCTTGCTTTAATACTGGAATTAGCTTCTGCGGCGCTTTTTTGCATTGCTGCGATAGGGCTTTTAGATGTTTCAGGTTTCATTACAGCTTGCTTTTTAGCGTTTGGGCTTTGCGCACCTGTTTTTGGCTCTTTAATCGCCAAATCGGTAGAATTTTGCTCTTTTATCGCGACGATGCTAGGTTTCGTAGCGTTTGAATTTGCGCCATTTAAATTCTCAGCGTTAAAAAAAGCGCAAAGACCTAAAATTAGCAAAAAAATTTTTCTCATTTTTTAAGGTCCGGGTCGAGCGAGCGACGCTCTAAATAAAGCTTTTGCAGCTCAGCGTTTTCCTCTTTTAGCCGCTCGACGTCGGTGAATAAAAACGCCTTTTCTTTTTGCAGCTGGCGTAGCACCTCAAACGATCGTTTGCCAAACAGCACGTCACCCACGAAGATGCCCGCAAAAACGACACAGACGATCAGCGCAAGAGCTGCAAAAATCTGCTTAAGCGGTGAAAACGGATTGATAAAATTCAGCCGTTCTTTTAAATTTTTACGCTTCTTTAAAGCTTTTTTAGCGGCAGAATCTGCGTTCTGTGGCGCAAAAGAAAATCCTTGCGTGGCAGAATTTATACCTTGCGCCGTAAAGCCTATGCCTTGAGAGCCGCGCTCTACGCTCTGAGCCGCAAAATCCGCGTCGTTTGGGAAGTGATTTTCTTTCGCGTATAATTCTGCACTCTTTAAATCGCCGCCCCCAATAAATTCCGCGCTGTAAAAGCCCACGTCTGCTTGCACGCTACTTTCGTAGTTTCCGCTTGCAGCGGAGCTTTTACCACTTAAATTAGAGCTGCTACTTGTGGCTTCAGAGGCAGAGCCTGTTTCGTCTACGCTGTGTGAGGTTCCGTTGCGATTTTTTCGGAAGCCAGCCCCTACCTCGCTAAAGCCTCCGCCAAAATTTTCATCGCTATAAAATTCATCATCGTCAAAAAAATCGTCCTCGTCAAGGTCTGCGTCTGAATATCTGCCTTGCGTGTCCGTATAATCCACCCCGTCCGCATAGGTGCGCTGCGCGCTACCTTTTAAGCCCCGCTTGGACTTTTTTTTAAAAAACATTTTAAATTCGGCTTCCTAAAAACTCGTCCGTCTCGCGCTCGATCTCAAGAAGGCGGTTGTATTTTGCGTTGCGTTCGCTTCTTGAGGTTGCGCCCGTTTTTATTTGGCCCGTATTCATCGCGACGGCGAAGTCTGCGATAAAGCTATCCTCGCTCTCGCCGCTTCTGTGGCTCATCACGCAGCGGTAGCCTTTGCGCTGAGCTAGGCGGATCGTCTGCATAGTTTGGCTAACTGTGCCGATTTGATTCGGTTTGATTAAAATCGCGTTAGCTACGCCCTTGGCGATGCCTTCGCGTAAAATTTTCTCGTTCGTTACGAAAAGATCGTCGCCCACGAGCTGCACTTTAGAGCCAAGCTTGCTCGTCAGCTTCGCCCAGCCCGCCCAGTCGTCTTCGCTTAGGCCGTCTTCGATCGAAAATATCGGATACTTCTCGCAAAGCTGCGCATATCGCTCGATCAGCTCTTCGCTGCTAAATTCCTTGCCTTCTAGCTTGTATTTGCCGTTTTCGTATAGCTCGCTGGCTGCCACGTCAAGGGCTAGTTTGATCTGCTCGCCCGCTTTGTAGCCAGCTTTTTCGATAGCTTGCATGATTAGTTTGATCGGCTCTTCGTTATCGTTTAAATTTGGCGCAAATCCGCCCTCATCGCCCACCGCCGTGCTGTGGCCGGCTGCGTTTAGCAGGCCTTTTAGCGTGTGGTAAATTTCGCTCGCCGCTCGCAGCGCGTCGCTAAATTTATCAAAACCAAACGGCATAATCATAAATTCTTGAAAATCCACGCTGTTGTTCGCGTGCGCGCCGCCGTTGATGATATTAAACATCGGCACGGGTAGCACGCTGGCATTCGCGCCGCCTAGGTAGCGGTACAAAGGCACGTCAAGGCTCTTTGCCGCCGCGCGCGCTACCGCCATAGATACGCCAAGCACGGCGTTCGCGCCTAAATTTGAGTAGTTATCGGTGCCGTCAAGCTCTCTCATCTCATCGTCAAGCGCCTTTTGATCGAAGGCATCTAGCCCGATCACGGCTTCGGCGATCTGCGAATTTACGTTTTCTACCGCCTTTAGCACGCCTTTGCCGCAGTATCTCTCGTCTTTATCGCGAAGCTCCAGCGCCTCGCGTTTGCCCGTGCTTGCGCCACTTGGCACTATCGCGCTTGCTACGGTGCCGTCGCTTAGAGCCACGGTCGCCTTCACGGTCGGGTTGCCGCGGCTATCTAACACCTCTATCGCATAAACATCTTCGATATAAATCATCATTCATCTCCACTTTGTAAATTTTCTTCATCGTCCGCGTCTGCGCTGAAATTTACGCTGCCCATCTGCTCGCGGATCTTTGCAGTGATCTCTTCAGCGACGGCAGGGTTATTCTCTAGATAAATTTTAGCATTTTCGCGACCTTGACCCAGCTTAGTGTCGCCGTAGCTGAACCACGCACCGCTTTTATCTACGATGTCTAGCTTGACGCCGTAATCGATCAACTCGCCCACCTTGCTGATACCCTTGCCGAACATTATGTCAAATTCCGCGATCTTAAACGGCGGCGCCACCTTATTTTTCACGACTTTGACTTTGGCGCGGTTGCCGATGCTCTCTTCATTTTGTTTCAAAGTAGCGATCTTGCGTATGTCGATGCGCACCGAAGCGTAAAATTTAAGCGCATTGCCGCCGGTCGTGGTCTCTGGCGTGCCGTAGCCCATCGCGCCGATCTTCATACGGATTTGGTTGATAAAGATCACCGTCGTATTCATCTTATGCACGACGCCGGCGAGCTTGCGCAGCGCTTGGCTCATAAGTCGCGCCTGAAGCCCTACGTGCTGATCGCCCATATCGCCCTCGATCTCGTTTTTCGGCGTGAGCGCAGCGACGCTATCTACGACGATAAGATCGATCGCGCCGCTCTTTGCTAAGGTTTCTACGATGTCAAGCGCCTGCTCTCCGAAGTCGGGCTGGCTGACGTAGAGATTGTCGGTATCGACGCCTAAATTTGAAGCGTATTTGACGTCTAGTGCGTGCTCGGCGTCTACAAATGCGCAAATTCCGCCCGCCTTTTGGCACTCCGCGATGATGTGAAGCGTAAGCGTCGTCTTTCCCGAGCTTTCAGGCCCGTAAACCTCGATGATACGTCCCTTCGGCACGCCGCCGATGCCAAGCGCGATGTCAAGCCCCACAGAGCCTGTAGAGATGGCGTCTATCGGCTCGACCTGCTTATCGCCCAGCCGCACCAGCGTACCCTTGCCGAAAGCTTTGTCGATCGATTTTAGTGCCGCATCCAGCGTCTTTTTCTTTCCCTCGTCCATGTTTTTCCTTAAAAATAAATTCACTTGATTTTACCAAATTTGAAATGAATTTTTGATTATTCGCTCAAATTCGGCGCGGCATCGGAATTTGAAATTTTTAAGGAGCGCAGAAGCTCTGCGCGGCAAGCGGAGAGCATTAAATTTACACTTCTAAGCACGCCTGGTTTTCACGTTTTTCTTTAGAAATTCCGCATTTTTATGAGGGCTGTAGCAAAATTTCACTATAATTTCGCAACATTTTAAAATCAAGCTGCGCGCCGCGCGCGAAATTTAAAGCGGAGCAAAAAGGATAAAATTTGAAGATTTTTAAGCATATAAACGTCGCTCACTCGCCCGACGCCGACGATATTTTTATGTATAAGGCGATTGATTTTGGCTGGGTGAGCTCGAAAAATCTAAAATTTAGCGCCACCGCGCTTGATATCCAGACGCTAAACGACGAGGCGCTAAAAGGCATATTTGAGGCCACGGCGATCAGCTTCGCGCTATATCCGCTCATCTGCGACGAATACGCGCTTTTGCGCACGGCAGTGAGCTTTGGCGATGGCTACGGCCCAAAGCTCGTCAAGAAAAAAGGCGCGGTTTTAAAGCGAAATTTCAAGGTCGCGCTAAGCGGCAAACACACGACAAACGCCCTGCTTTTTCGCATGGCCTACCCGCAGGCGCGCATAGTTTATAAAAATTTTCTCGAGATCGAGAGCGCGGTCTTAAGCGGCGAGGTGGACGCGGGCGTGCTGATACACGAGAGTATTTTGGACTTTTCGGACGAGCTTTGCGTGGAGCGCGAGATCTGGGACATTTGGAGCGAGCTGGCTGGCGAAAATCTGCCGCTACCGCTGGGAGGCATGGCGGTTCGCCGCAGCCTACCGATAACGGACGCCATCGAGTGCGAGCGCGTGCTAACGGAGGGAGTGCGTATCGCCACCGCGCATAAGCCGTTTTTGTCGCACATGCTCATGGAGCGAAATCTCATCCGCGTGGACGACGCAAAGCTAGAAAAATATCTGAGCCTTTATGCCAACGAGGCCTCGATCGAGCTTTCGGGGGCACAGATAAGGGCGGTGGATAGGCTGTTTGAGCTTGGTTACGAGCGCGGATTTTACCCTGCGCCGATTAGCGCGCAGGAGAATTTTATCCCGCGCGAATATAACGAGATCCGTTTTGCGGACTGCGGCGGGCAAAACCCGATGTAAGGCCGAGCGAGATTAAAATTTAGCTGAAATTTGACGCCGAGCTTGCCGCGATTTTGCCGCCAATTTCGTCAATCGACCGCGTGTTGTGGCGCCATTGTCGCGGTGCGATGTTCCGCCTCAAATTTACGGCTACGCGGCGATGAAATTTCACGGTGCGGAGGTACATTGTGCGGCTGTATTTTGTACCGCAGGGTGCGAGCTGCGCGTGCGACGTAGCGCGCCGCCGAAAACGTATCGCAGGCGAGCTAAATTTAATCGCAGCAGCACTAAATTTTAAGATAGTGTTCGCGTTTCGCACCTTGCGGCGGGGCGGTACCGCTAAATTTTAAAACGATACGCGGCGAGCATGAAATTTTAAATTTACGAAACCAAAAAATGAAATTTAAAAGGCAAAATTTTGAAAACAAAGCAGATAGATTTTAGCAAATACACCTCCGTGCGCATCGGCGGGAGCTTTGCGGTGCAAATTTTAAAAGATGAGGCCGATTTTGCGGAGTTTGAGAGCATAGCGGGGGGCACGATCATCGGCGGCGGCAATAATCTACTCATCTCGCCCGCGCCGCCGCACCTTGCGATGCTAAGCGAGGAGTTCGACCGTATAAGCCTAAGCGGAGATGTCCTTAGCATCGGGGCTGCGACGAAGTCGGGCAAAATTTACAACTTCGCCAAAAAGCAAAACATCGGCGGCTTTGAGTTTTTGCGAAACATCCCAGGCCAGCTCGGCGGACTAATCAAAATGAATGCGGGGCTCGCCGGCGCTAGCATCAGCGATAGCCTGCTTGCCGTGTGCCTAACGCGCGGCTGGGTGGAGCGCGAGCGGATAAGCTTCGGCTACCGAAGAAGCGGGATCGAGGAGCCGATTTTGGGCGCCGAGTTTAAAATTTCACGCGGCTTTGACGTCTCGCTCGGCGCGGATTTCGCCGCCAAACGCGCCAACCAGCCAAAGGGAGCTAGCTTTGGCAGCTGCTTCAAAAACCCGCCGAATGACGCCGCGGGCAGGCTGATCGAAGCGGCGGGATTAAAAGGCCACGCGATCGGCGGCGCGAAATTTAGCGAGCAGCACGCCAATTTCATCATAAATTTCGGCGGTGCAAGCTTTGAGGATGTGATGAGTCTGATAGATCTCGCTCGCGAGCGGGTTTTGCAGCGCTTCGGCGTCGCGCTTGAGCTAGAGGTTAAAATTTTATAGTTCAAGCGCAGGCTTCGCGGACCAAGACAGCAAGCAAGCGTGACGAGCGAGCCTCTGTGCACGGCGACGGCAAGGAGATAAAAGCTCGGCGTGCTTGCGGGCGGCTTTTGTCTAAGAACTCTTATCGTACTTGGCGCAGTCTATATATTTTAACCCCTATCTTTTGGTATTGTTCGAGCGTTTGACCGAACTTTTAAATTTTATCGCTCTTTTGCTTTTGCAAGTAAATCGCCTACTTGATCGCTCACATCTGCTAACGGCGTAAATTCACACTATTTAGCTAAAATTTCGATATAATCTCCGCTTTAAAAATTAAAATTTAAAGGAAACATATGAAATTTATTTCTCACAAAATTTTAAAAAGCGCGGTTTTGCTGGCGGCATTGGGATCTTTTGCGACTTGCGGCGCCGAGATGCAACAGCCTAACGGCTACGCCATAAGCGGCGCGGCGCTATCAGCGATAGAGGAGGACAATAGGGCGAAAGAAAATTATCTAGTCATCGACGTCAGAAGCGCGGATGAGTACGCTGCAGGCCACATAAAACACGCGATCAACATCCCGCTTGAGCAGCTTGAAAGCAGGCTGGATGAGATAAACGCCTACAAGGATAAAAACGTCGTACTTTATTGCAACACAGGCAACCGCAGCGGCAAGGCGCTTGATCTGCTTAAACAAAAGGGCTTTAGCATGCTTATGAACGCGCCCGGCGTGAAGCAGTATGACTACGAGCTGTATAAGGTCGGCAGCATAAACGCGGAGGGGTTTTTGAAAATAGCGAATAATCCGAACGTGCTGATTATCGACGCTAGAGAGAAAAAAGACTATGACGCCGGACATATGAAGGGCGCGATAAATATCCCATACGGCGAGCCTTTAGAAAACTACAAGGACATGCTTGAGGTCAATAAAGACAAAAAGATAATCACGCACTGCTACAGCGGCAACCGCAGCGCCAAGCTAGCCAAAGCCCTAAACGAGCGAGGCTACAACGTCACAAATCTACTCGACGGCACGAAAGAGTATAATTACGAACTGGTGAAGTAAATCGGGATTGGCTCTTGAGGTAAAATTTTTACGACCATTTTTTGTATTCGCCGCGTCTTTATAAAATGCAGCTTCGCGGCACCCGATAAGACAGGCGCCGCTAAATTTGAAATTATTTGCTCCGCCTGCTCATTTGGCGCCTACTTTGCATAAAATTTGTCTTTGATGTAGGGCGTAAATTTTAAATTCTCCATACCGAGGCGGCAATAGCGCTTGGGAGTTTAGCTCCTTTTAGAGGAATTTTTAAAATTTAAATCATAAAGCTGTAGCGGGAAAGCAAGTATTTAAAGCTAAAAATAGAATTTTATAAGTTAGCGCGGGTTTTGTGAGACGCAAAATTAAAACGAGCTCTATAAAAGTTGCGTAAATTTTAAATACAGCCAAATCGCTTAAAAATTTTACTTCAGAAAATGGAATTCCGCGCTAGTGGTGCGCGCGTTTTAAATAGCCTCACCAATTTCGATAAAATTTGCGTTTTAGTAGAGGCAAGCAAAATCAAGACCGAATTCTAAAAGCAAATTAAGCCCGCAACGTATTTTTCTCGCTCCATCATTACAATGAACTGAATTTTACGCGGAAGTCAAACGCACGAATTAAATTCTGCACGAAATTTTATTCAACCAAGAATTCCTTCTTATCGATCGTGCCGTGATAGAAAATCCCGAGCGTATCATCAAAGGTCTTATCCAAAAATCCATCTTTTTTTAGTCCTGCTAAAGATTTATTGATTAGCTCTAGCAGCGCATTATTGCCCTTCTGCACGGCGATTGCGTTGTAAGTTTGCTTACCTAGACCATCTAAAGCAACCTGCGATTTATTATCGATGATCGCGTATGCGTGCAGGATTAGATTATCATCGACATGCACGGCATTTTTCGCCCTTTTGAAAGCGCGGTAGCATTTAGCCGAGCTGGCGCAAAAGTTTAAATTCTTTCTAAAGCCCGCTTTGCGTAAGAAATTGTGAATAGGAGAGTGTTTGATGACAAAAATCCTCTTTTTGCGCAGCTGATCGAAGCTCGTGACATTTTCGTCTTTTTTGGCTAGCACACCTACCTGCACCTTAAAATAAGGCTCCGAAAAATCTATTTTTTTCGCTCGCGCGGGCGTCGGAGTAAAGGTCGCAATCACCATATCCGCTTCATTGCGCTGTAAAGCGCTAATGCGCCTTGAAGCCGTGATCGGGATAAATTTTACCTTGCCAGGATTATCGCCGAAAATCTCCTTACCGAGCTTTTCGCCAAGAGCAATCTCAAATCCCCTATATTTGCCGTCTACGAGCGCACTAAACGGCGGCTGATCGTTATATACACCTATACGAACGAGCCTATCCTTTTTGATCTGATCCAAAGAATTTGCAGATAGAAAACCAAGTAGTAGAGCCGCCAAAACAAATACTTTCATTTGCTCCCCTTTTAGTTGAAATAAGGCGCAATTATAATAAAAAGAAATTATAGCCAGCTAAAATTCTGCGATTTATGGCGCATTTTCATCTAAATTTATGAAAAGATGAAATTCGCGGAGAAATTCTATGTCCAATTTACAAACGAAATCTCATAAAAAACTTGCACGAGCGAAAAAAGAAGCTCTTTTAATTAAATTTTATAGACAAAATCTACGGATGGATTTCACGCTAGAAAACCTTAGCAAAATTTACGATATTCTTAAAAGCAAACGGCGAAATTCTACGCAGATTTAGCGTCTAATTGCGAATTTAGCTAAGGGGCGAAATTTAGCTCCGCTGTTGCGCAGAAGCTTAAGCTCTTAAAATTTCGTAAGACTAAGCTAAGATGCAAACGTAGCAGTAATAGCCCTAGATCGGCATTACGCGGATGTTTGGGCTAAGGTTTTCTTGCAAAACATTTTCGATCGCGTATAATGTGCCGCTCGCACCGCTGGCGCAGCCGCTGCAAGCGCCTAGGTAGCGGATATAGATGTCCGTTTTGCCGTCGTCTGCAGGCTTGATGTCGATGACATCGAGATTGCCGCCGTCCATCTGAAGCATCGGACGGATATCCTCGTCAAGCACCCCTTCGACCGCTTTAAATTTACCGATTAAATTTAACTGCTCAAAGCTCATCTCAGCTCCCGCTTTCACGCTAGTGGCGGCACTCGCCTCGGCTTGGGCCTGAAGCCTCTCTCGCTCCATCTCCTCTCTGGTTTGCTTTAAAATATCGACCAGATAGTAGTCCTTCTCCTCGTGCCCGCCCGGACGCACGCAGGATTTGCAAAACGCGCCCGCTTTGGTGTATTGCGTGATCTCTTCGACCGTGTGAAGGTCGTTTAGGCGGATCACCTCTTTGATCGTGCCGAGGCTCACGCGCGCGCAGTCGCACACGATGATCTCGTCCTCGAAATGCGCGGGATCGACGCCCTTATAATTCGCCGCAGCCTGCTTGATAACGTCGTATGCCATTACCGAGCAGTGCATCTTTTGCGGCGGTACGGCGGGCTCGTCGGGATTATCGCGCATCGCGTGCTCTACGTCTAAATTTGTAATCTTTACCGCTTGATCGACGGTCTTTCCGATACAAAGCTCAGCCATCGTATCCGAACTCGCAATCGCGGTGCCGCAGCCAAAGCTTTTAAATTTAGCGTCTAAAATTCTATCAGTCTTAGGATCGATCAGCCAATACAGCCGCACCGCATCGCCGCAGCTCTCGGCGCCGAAGTCCGCGACCACGAGTTTGGCTCCCTTGGCTTTCGCCTCCTCTTCGGTAATCTCGCCCATATAGCGAGGATTATTCATACGCTCCTGCACTTTTTGCGAGTACTGCTCCCAGATTGAGCCGTTTATCAAACTATTTTTTGCCATTTTTTATCCTTTATTTTTCTCATAACCTTGCGGCGCGTAAGCAAACGTGCTTGAAATCCCGCGCAGACGAGCGATAGCTTTACCAATATGTTCGATCGCATAATCGATCTCCGCTTCCGTAGTAAAGCGCGACAGCGAAAGCCTTAGCGCCGTATGCGCCAGCTCCTTATCTGCGCCGATCGCTTCCATTATTGGGTTATTCTCGAGCGCCTCGCTCGCACATGCAGAACCCGTAGAAGCGGCTATGCCCGCTTTATTTAGATCCCACAGCATCGCCTCTCCCTCGACGCCTTGGATTGAGGCGAGGATGGTATTTGGCACCCGAATGCTGCGGTCGCCCACGACGCTTACGTTTGGAATTTGTAAAAGCGCATCTTCCAGCTTATCGCGCAGTCTGCTTACCTGAGTGCGCTCAAAATCCATAAATTTATCCGCTAGCTCTAAAGCCTTACCGAGCCCCACGATGCCCGCGACGTTTAGCGTGCCGCTGCGGCGCCCGCCCATCTGCTCGCCGCCGTGAAGTAGGCTCGTAAGTGGCTTACTATCTTTTATGTAGAGTGCGCCGACGCCCTTTGGAGCGTGAAATTTATGCCCGGAAAGACTCAAAAAATCCACATCCGCATCGCGCACGTTCACCTTTATCTTACCTATCGCTTGCACCGCGTCGGCATGATATAGCGCGCCATGCTCGTGTGCGATTTGTGCGATTTTTTTTACGGGGAAGATCGTGCCGGTTTCGTTATTTGCCCACATCACGCTAACAAGCGCAGTTTTGTCGTCGATCTTTTCGCTAAGCTCGTCAAGATCGATTAGTCCGTCTTTATCGACGCCGAGGCGCGTGATCTTTACGCCGCAAATTTTTTCTAAAAAAGCACAGGTCGCGCTGATTGCAGGGTGCTCTACGGAGCTTATGACAATATTATCCTTCTCGCCGGTTAGAATTTTATCGTAGTAAATTCCTTTTAAAACCCAGTTGTTGCTTTCGGTCGCACAGCTCGTGATGACGATATCGTCTGCATCCGCAGCACCGAGTCCTGCATAGAGCCTATCCATCGCAGTTCTTAGCGCGGGGTGGGTCTCGCTGCCGAAGCTGTGAAGGGAGTTTGGATTGCCGTATTTATCACAAAAAAACGGCTTCATCTCCTCAAAAACTTCAGGATCGACCATCGTAGTGGCGTTATTATCCAAATAAACGCGCTGCATAAAATTCCTTTCTAAAAATTTGCCTGAAATTTAATCAGACAATTTCGCTCTTTTATCAATTTCGCACGATAATATAACATAATTGCTAAATTTTTCTTTAACGCTTGCCGTTTTAAAAACCAAAAGTTTTCGGAGAATTTATTAGATCGAAAAATTCCTTGCGCGTATCGTTTCGGCTGATAAAAAGTCCCCTAAGCGCCGACGTAGTCGTGGTCGAGTTGATCTTTTGCACGCCGCGCATCTCCATGCACATGTGCCGCGCCTGCAGCACCACGCCCACGCCGAGCGGATGGATCACCTCTTGGATTGCGCTTGCGATCTGCTCGGTAAGCTGCTCTTGGATCTGCAGCCTGCGCGCGAAAATATTTACCATACGCGGAATTTTACTAAGCCCTACGACCTTTTTATTCGGGATATACGCGACGTGTGCACGCCCGATGATCGGCAGCAGATGGTGCTCGCAGAGGCTATAAAATTCTATATCTTTTATCAAAACCATCTCGTTGTTGCTGCTCTCAAACAGCGCGTCGTTTAAAATTTCTTTTGGATCCAGCTCGTAGCCGCTAGTTAGAAACTCATAGGCTTTAGCCACGCGCTCGGGCGTCTTCGCAAGCCCGTCGCGCTTCGGATCCTCGCCTAAAATTTCAAGCATCTGCGACACGCAGTTTTCAAATTTAGCTCGGCTTTTTTCGTCCATTTTTAGCAATTCCTTAAAGATCGATGCGCGATATTACTCAAAAACGCCTTTTATAACGCTGATGAATTTTAAAATTTCGATTAAAATTTCGAGCTACGCGCGGCAGTTTATGTTTAACGTATCGGTAAAATTTTAGCCTTAGTCCCGCTTTAAATTTCAAGGCGGGCTCTTAAAATTTTAAAATTTAAAAGCCGCGAGCCGCTTAGGCTCGGTAAATTTTAGGAATTTATACTTTAAATAAGAAATTTTTTGATATATTACGAGCTATTTTTAAATTTTCTAAAGGAATTTTATGGAAGTAAAAGCAAAAATGAAAGACGCCGCGAATGCGGTAGCTGCGAGCAAGATCGAAGCAAAGCAGATCGCAGCCAAAGTAGAAGAGCTAGCCAAAAAGGCCTCCAAGCAGCTAAGAATCGACGGATTCAGACAGGGTAAAGTGCCTACCGCAGTGGTTTTGAAGCGATACGGCAAGCAGCTTGAGGGCGATGCAAAGCAGGAGCTTCTTAAAGATATGATCGATCAGTCTCTTAAAATTTTAAAGAAAAAACAAGATGAAATTTTATCCGAGCCGGTCTTTTCTAAATTTGACGAAAAAGAAGGTGACATCGATGTCGAGATCGAAATTTCTTTCAGACCGGAGGTTAGCGTCGAGGGGTACGAGGAGCTGATCCCTAAATTTAGCAGCCCGCGCGTTACTCAAAAAGAGATCGACGAGAAAGTAGCGGAATTTTTGCAGATGATCGCTCCGCTTTCTAAAACCAACAAAAAAATTCTAGCCAAAGACGATTTTGCAAAATTTGATTTCGAAGGCTTCGTGGACGGCAAGCCATTCGACGGCGGCAAGGCCGAGGACTACGTACTTCAAATCGGCTCAAATCAATTTATCCCTGGCTTTGAAGACGGTATGATCGGGCTTAGAGTGGGCGAGGAGCGCGACGTAGCGGTTAAATTTCCGCAGAATTACGGCGCGAAAAGCTTAGCCGGCAAGGACGCGATTTTTAAAGTCAAGCTTCATGAAATTCAGGCTAAAAAACCTGCCAAAGAGCTCGGCGAGGAGGAGCTAAAGCAAGCCCTTCCGGGCGAGAAAGAGCCGAGCAAGGAGAAATTTGAAGCGCGCATCAAAGAGCGCATCAAAAACGATAAGCTTCAAAAGCTGATAAACGAGGATCTAAAGCCTAAATTTGCCGATGCGCTCGCCGAGAAATTTAACTTCGCGCTTCCAAAAGCGATCGTTGAGCAGGAGATAAATTTGCAGTTTAACAACGCCTGGAGCGGCTTTTCAAAAGAGCAGATCGAGGAATTTAAAAACAACAAAGACGCCCTGGATAAAAAGCGCGAAGAGTTTAGAAAGGCTGCCGAAAACAGCGTAAAACTTACATTCTTAATAGACGAGCTAGCCAAAAAACGCAATATCGACGTGAGCGATCAGGAGCTCGTCCAAGCGGTCTATATGGAGGCCTACACATACGGCGCCGATCCGAAGGAGCATCTAAATAGATACCGCAACAACGGCATGCTGCCGGCCGTTAAAATGGCACTTATAGAGGAGAAGCTATTTAACGATATTTTCTCAAAGCAGGGCAAAAAAGAAGAGAAGGGCGAATAGATGGTGATTCCTTACGTTATCGAACAAACTAGTCGCGGAGAGCGCAGCTACGACATCTACTCGAGGCTGCTAAAAGACCGTATCGTAATGCTTAGCGGCGAGATTGACGACGCAGTGGCAAGCTCGATCGTCGCGCAGCTTCTGTTTTTGGAAGCGGAGGATCCGGATAAGGATATCTATCTATACATCAACTCCCCGGGCGGCGTGGTTACGAGCGGATTTAGCATTTATGACACGATGAATTATATCAAACCCGACGTAAGCACGATCTGTATCGGTCAAGCGGCGTCGATGGGAGCGTTTTTGCTAAGCTGCGGCGCCAAAGGCAAACGCTACGCGCTTCCAAACTCGCGCATAATGATCCACCAGCCCCTTGGCGGCGCGCAGGGCCAAGCTACCGACATCGAGATCCAAGCCAAAGAAATTTTACGAATGAAAGAAATTTTAAATAACATCCTTTCGCAAAATTCCGGCAAAGATCTCGCGCAGGTCGAAAAGGACACCGATCGCGACTTTTTCATGAGCGCCGAGGATGCCGTGCAATACGGCTTGATCGATCAAGTACTTCAAAAGAGCTTTAAATAGATGATCCTGGATGTCCTTACCTATCCGAATAAAAAGCTATACCAAAGATCGACCGAGGTCGTGAAATTCGACGCGGCACTGGGCGAGCTTTTAGACGATATGTATGAGACGATGATCGCAAAAAACGGCATAGGCCTTGCCGCCATCCAGGTAGGCAGGCCCGTGCGCGCTTTGATTATAAATTTAGCCAATGAGGAAAAAATCCAAGATAAAAAAGACCTCATCGAGATCATCAATCCGCAAATTTTAAAAAAGGAAGGCGAGGTCGTATTCCAGGAGGGCTGCCTCTCGGTACCGGGCTTTTACGAGGACGTCACGCGCGCCGAGTTTATCACGGTGCAGTTTCAAGACCGCGCCGGCAATACCCAGCAAATAGGCGCTAGCGAGCTGCTAGCCGTCTGTATCCAGCACGAGATAGATCACCTCGACGGACATCTTTTCATCGAGCGCATCGGATACAACAAACGCAAAAAATTTGATAAAGAATTCAAAAAAAGTCTAAAAGAAAAATCGAAATGAAATCCCTAAAATGCGCTGCCTTCACGGATGCACTGATCCCCGTAGAGGTCGAGTCGACATTCGTGCGGGGACTGCCTGGATTTAATATCGTTGGCCTTGCGGGCGCTACGATAAAAGAGAGCGAAAGTCGCGTAAAAGCGGCGCTTATGAGCCTAAATTTTAAATTTCCCGCATCCAAAATCATCATAAATCTCTCCCCCTCCGACACGCCCAAAAACGGCTCGCACTTCGATCTTGCGATCGCGCTTCTCATCGCGCTGCAAAAAGAGCGCATCGACGGCGATTTTTTCGTCTTCGGCGAGCTCGGTTTAGACGGCAGCCTAAAGAGCACGGCGAGCCTCTTTTCGATCCTGCTTTTTTTAAGCACGAAGGTGAGGCGCGCTAAAATTTTAGTGCCGCAAAGCATAGCTCTAAAGGCCTGCACGATCCCAAACTACGACGTGTATGCGGTGGATAGCCTAAGCGACGCGGTCAGATTTTTTTTAGACGAGGAGTTCGCCGCAAGTAGGCTCATGCGAGAAACCCATCCGCTTTTTAAAAACGTAGTGGAGATTGGCGGGCAAGCTTACGTCCCCAACCGCGATTTTTCGCTCGATTTCAAAGACGTCAAAGGGCAAAAGCGCGCCAAGCGCGCGAGCCTGATCGCCGCGTGCGGTATGCACAACATCCTCTTTGAGGGCAGCCCAGGCTGCGGCAAAAGCATGTGCGCCAAGCGGATAGCCAGAATTCTACCGCCGCAGAGCCTGGGCGAAGTGCTGCTCTCGTGCGCCTACGAGTCGTTAAATAACAAAGACGTCGATTTTAGCGCGCTACGTCCCTTTCGCTCGCCGCACCACACCAGCACGCGCAGCTCGATTTTCGGCGGCGGCAGTAGCGGCGCAAAGATCGGCGAGGTCGCGCTTGCAAACGGCGGCGAGCTGTTTTTCGACGAGCTGCCGCACTTCGGCAAGCAAATTTTAGAAAGCCTGCGCGAGCCGCTGGAGGATAATAGAATTCTGATTTCGCGCGTAAATTCCAAGGTCGAATACCAAACGAAATTTATCTTCGTCGCGGCGCAAAACCCCTGCCCGTGCGGAAATTTATTCTCCAAAAACCTAACCTGCACCTGCTCGCTAAACGACATCAGGCGCTACAAAAACACGATCTCCGCGCCGCTGCTCGATCGCATCGACATATACGTCGCGATGGACGAGATCGGCGCGGACGACAGAAGCGACGTTTGCAGCGAGGAGATGGCAGATGCGGTGCTGCGGGCGTTTCGCGCGCAAAAGGCTCGCGGACAGAGCGAGCTAAACGCAAAGCTACGCGACGAGGAGACCGAAAAATTTTGCGTCTGCGAAAGCGCTGCGCGAGAGGTTTTGCAAACGGCGATCACCCGCTACGATCTTTCGCAGCGCGGCGTGAATAAGACGCTAAAACTCGCGCGCACGATCGCCGATCTAGCAGGCGCCGAGATCATCGCCAAGGCGCATATTTTAGAGGCTCTTAGCTTTCGCATAAGGAGCGAAATTTGAAAAAAATTTTCTTTAGCACCGAGGAGCTCGACGCGCGAGCTAGTGCGAAATTTGGGCTTAGCGAGCAAATTTTAATGGAAAACGCCGCTGGCAGGATCGAGAGCGAGATCAGAAAGCGGCTCAAAAAGGGTTCGCGCGTTTTGGCGCTTTGCGGCGGCGGAAACAACGGCGCCGACGCGATGGCGGCGCTGCGAAGGCTAAGCGGCGATTTTAGCTGCACCGCGCTTTGCGTGCTTCAAAACAGAAGCGCGGCAGGTAAATTTCAAGCTGATGCGGCGCGGGCTGCGAGCGTTAAGCTTATCGACATCGCAAGCACAAAAGACGCTTACGGGCACGCAGACAGCGCGTCTAGCAGGGATGTCTGCGCGCATGAAAGTGCAAGCGGCTCCTATTTAAAAGACGCTGGCGCGAGCGAGCCGCAGCGCGAGCGCGAAAGCCTAAGCGGCGCGGACATTTCGGGCGGCGGCGATAAACTATGCGTAAAATTTAAGGACTTAAAATTTACGAGCGCTAAATTTAAAACCACGGAGCACGGCAGCGATTTCGGCAAGCTAGGCAACGAATGCGGCAAACCGAGCGTCCTGCGCGATGAAATTATAAGCGCAGACTGCATAATCGACGGGATTTTCGGCAGCGGTTTGAACAAAGCCTTAAGCGCTGAAATTTGTGAAATTTTATCTCTCGCAAACGGCACGAAATCCCTAAAAATCGCAGTCGATATCCCAAGCGGCATCGATAAGAGCGGGCGCGTTTTAGACGGTGCATTTTGCGCGGATTTGACGATCGCGATGGGAGCGCTCAAACTCGCGCTGTTTTCGGATGCGGCGAAGGATTATGTAGGGCGGATCAAGGTCGCAAATCTTGGAATTTCGCGCTCAAATTTTGAGGAGCAGAGCGAATATTTTCTGCTTCAAAAAAGCGATCTGAGGCTGCCGCTGCGCACGAAGCAAAACACCAACAAGGGCGACTTCGGGCACACCTACGTCGTAAGCGGACAGATGAGCGGAGCGGCGCAGATGGCGGCTCTAGCGGCTCACGCGATCGGCAGCGGGCTCGTTAGCGTCGTTAGCGATGAGCCGTTAAACTTAAGCCCGATTTTGATGCAAAAAAGCTCATTCAATGCAGCGCGGGTGGTAGTCTGCGGCTGCGGCCTCGGAGAGCAAAAGATCGATCTTGCCGCGCTGCGGGACAAAAGCTGCGTCATCGACGCCGATCTGTGCTACGAGAGCGAAATTTTAAGCTTACTAAACGCCAATTCAAATTTAATCCTAACGCCCCATCCAAAGGAGTTTTGCTCGCTTTTAAAGATCGCAGGTATCGCGGATCTTAGCGTGAGCGAGCTACAAGAGCGGCGCTTCGAGCTTGCGCGGGCATGGAGCGAGAAATTTAGCGGCGTACTCGTGTTAAAGGGCGCAAACACGCTCATCGCGCAAGCTGGCGTCATTTATGTCTGCGACAAGGGAAGCGCCGCGCTCGCAAAAGGCGGCAGCGGCGACGTACTCGCAGGGCTCATCGGCGGGCTGCTCGCGCAACATTACTCGCCTCTGCAAGCCTCAATCTGCGGCGTCCTAGCCCACGCACTCGCCGCGCGAGCCTTCGCCAAAAACTCCTACGCTCTAAGTCCGCTCGATCTCATCGAGGAGGTAAAATGGTTGTGAAAAAGCTCGCCGTGCTTTTTAGCGGCAGCGGCTCAAATTTAGAGGCGATCTTGCAGAAGCTGCACGGCAAGGTTTTTGGCGAAACCAAGATCAAGGTCGTGCTAACGCTAAGCAACAAAGCGGACGCGGGAGGCATAGCAAAGGCCGCAAAATTCGGTCTAAAAAGCGTGATCCTAAATCACAAAGACTTCGCTAGCCGCGAGGAATTCGACGCCGCGCTCGTGCGCGAGATCGAAAAAAGCGGCGCGGAGCTTACGGTACTCGCGGGCTTTATGAGGATTCTCACGCCCGTTTTTACGAGCAGGGTTCGCGCGATAAACCTGCACCCGTCGCTGCTGCCGCTTTTTAAGGGCGCGCATGCGATAGAGCAGAGCTTCGAGAGCGATATGAAAGTGGGCGGCGTGAGCGTGCACTGGGTCAGCGAGGAGCTTGACGGCGGCGCGATCATCGCTCAGCGCGCGTTTGAAAAGAGCGCGGGAATGAGCCTTGAGGCTTATGAGGCCAAAATCCACGAGATCGAGCATGAGCTATTGCCGCAGGTGATCGTAGAAATTTTGTGCCGAAGCTAAATTTAGCGCAGAGATTCGCGCTAAATTTAAAGAGCAAAATTCCGCGGAATTTTGTAAATTTTAAAGCTTAGTTCTTTAAATTTAGGGGCGGATTCGAAGCTGAATTTTAAAATTTGCTTCGATAAATTTAGAAAGAGAAAGATGACCGCAAACGAACTGGAAAAACTAAGACTAGGCATCCTAGATGAGGCGGAGCAGCGCAAAGGCACGGCGTTTTCGATAATAGCACTGGCAGTGCTGGCCTCGGCGCTGTGGCTATTTTTCAATTTTAGAGATCAAGAAGCAGCAGTAGGCCTCTGCTGGATCATAGTGGTATTTAGCTGCGGCAGCATCTCTTTTAGAGTAGTGAATAAAGATGCAAATATAGTGCGCGTATTTATCTTTTGCACCTTACTGTGGATGCTTGCCAAAGGCGTAGAAATGTGCGAGAATGATACCTTGCGCTTCGTCATCGCATTCGTAACCATCTGTCTTTCTTTGTTTAATATCGCGGATGCCGCGCTGGAGCGGATCAAATACAACAGATCCAAAAAATTCGTCCGCACCTTTAAACACCAATATATTGCGCCCTATATTGCAAGCCTAGGTTATCGCTACGAAATTTCAGGCTCGTTTCGGCCGGCGTATCTGCGCGCTAGCGGTCTATTTGTGGACGGCATAAGCTATTTTGATTGCGAAGATAAAATTTCCGGCGTCTATGACGGAGTATTTTTCAGCTTTGCGGATGTTTGCGTGACTCATACTGACGAACGACGTAGCAGCAGGGGGATCTTTTTCTACGCGGAATTTAAAAAGCGCGTAAACTCGGTGGCGGTGATCCTGCCTTCGCTCAGCGCGAGGCCAATACTCGGCGGACTTAAGAAGATCGCGATGGATGATAGCGAGTTTAGCTCCGCATTTAACGTGTATAGCGCCGATGCGTGTCTGCAATGTATGCCATCACGCCCGCCTTTATGCGGCGCCTGCTTCGCTTTAGAAGCGGTGCCGGCGGATCGATCAGTTTAAGTTTTTCCGGTAGAAACGTCTATATTTTCATCCGCACGGGATACGATAGTTTCGAGCCTAGCGTGGATCGCAGCGTATTTGGCTTTGATCCCGCCGCGTTTATCAAGCACGAGCTTCTATTCTTTCTCTCCATCGTAAAAAGCCTGAAACTAAACGAAAATATCTGGCAGGATTGAATTAAAGCTCTGATTTAAGGTATAGATCGCTGCAAAATTTTAGGCTTTCGCTTTAAATTTACGAGCTACTACGCCGCAACCGCTGCAACAAAATTCTATTTGAAATTTCAAGGGCATTTAAACCATGAAATTTATAAAATTTTTTAGCGATGCAAATTTTACGACATAGGATTTAGGGCTTTTAGCTATTTTTATCCTAGCATATTGTGACAAAATCAGCGATCTATTTTAGCTCTAAAAGCCGTTTAACATCGCCCTTGCTTAAATACGGTGCAAATATATGCTGCGGCTGTGAACCACTTAGTTTTACTAGCATATCACCTGCGCCTAGAAGCTTTTCGGCTCCGCTTTCGTCCAAGACAATACTACAGGCACGTTATTTGCAAAAATCCGCCGAGCAGAATTTTATGAGATTTTGCGTTAAATTTTAATTAGATTTTATCACTCACCTATAAATTTATCCCCGTGCAAATCCACTCTGTATAGTATTATGATCTCGCCACTGCCGCTTACGGCACACGATCTTTATATGAGATTGCGACGAGGCTTTATGCGCTTCGAATTTCATCAAACATTCTAAAATTTTACCGCTTCGTAGCGCGTGAATAGACTCAGATTAAATTTTGTTGCGCCCTTAGCACGACAACGCGCGTCTTTCCTACTTACTTAATATATCAAGAGCCGCTTTTAATTGCTCTTTAAATGTTTTTCTTAGATCTTCCGGCTCAAGTATCTCTATATCGGGAAGCCACTTTTTTATAAACGGTAATATCTCCATATCTTGAGTGAAATTTATGCTAAAAGTAACGCTGCCGTCGCCCAGCTTCTTTTTAAATTTTTGAGTTGGGAAAAACAGCTTCATACCCTCCTTAAAATATATAGCCACTTTCGGGGAGGCTTTTAATAGCGCCCTTCGCAATGGCTCGGAGGGCAAGCTCATAGCATTTTGTATCTTATTAAAATACGTTTTGTATTCCTTCAAGATCTTTCCTTCGTATTTTTTTGAGCTTTTGCTAAGCGATACGATAAAAGCCACTCTTAAAAGCCTAAAATTTCCCTTAACATCCTCGATAGCCAGATACCAATTACTATCTGTAAAAACTATTTTTAGGCACTTTACGTCGATTAAATTCTCCATTTCACCGATATATTTATACTTAATATCTCGGTATTCTCTATTCATAACGGCATTGCGAAGTTCGCTTAAATACCTCTTACTAGGCTCGTCTTGCAATATCTCCAAAGGATTGGTTCTGAATAAAAATATGCCTGAATTCTCTTTTAATTGTGCAGATACCTTCTCTTTTTCATTTTTATCTAAATCGCTAAATAAGCTAGGATCATTTTCGTTTAATAAACTAATTAACCAGCCTAGATCATTGCCATATTCTAAAAGACATTTTAAAACGCCGATTATATCTTTGTTTTTATCATATACTCTTAATACTTTTACCGGTCTCTTGCCATGCCCTATGAGCTTGCTTTCTATCCTAAAAGCATCTGGAAATAGCTTGTCGATTTCGCCCATATACCTTCTAAGCGTTCTTTCCTTAATCCTTAACTCATCTAAAAGCTCTGTATCGGTAAGATAAATTTCTTGCTTTGCAACTAGCTTTTTTAAAATTTCAAAGATAACTATCGTTTTATTGTCTGCATCTGATGACATTATAACTCCTCGTATTCTCTAAATCTTGCGTGTTTAAATTCTCGTTTAATCACGACTTTGTCGTTTTCTACCTGCTCACTTACGATGCGGTTAGTAGTCGCATACACAGCTATCAGACCCATATTTTTAGCAAACCTTATCATATTATAAGTCGCTCCGAAATCACCCTGCACCAGCAATACGTCACCCGCTTTTGCTTGCTTTTTAAGTTTATCTTTATATGTTTCAACAAATTTTATTATGCTTTTTTCAGACGGGTCGATATCGCTCCACCTCGCATCGGCTATGTTTACGAATTTATCAACATCTAAATTCTTCCTCGCATCTTCTTCTTGCTCCAACGTCAAGGTGTGGTTTATTAGTGTAAAGAGGATTTTCATATTTTATTTCCCAATATATTTTGCTGTATACAAAATGAATTATATTTATCTAATAATCTTGATAACTCTTGCTTTGAGTCTTCTATCCTTTCGTTGGCATTACCATGAGCTAGATTATTTCTTAGTTTTTCTGCATCTTTTATGAAATCGCCAAAATTACTAAGAGCTTTTATACTTTTTAGTTTCTTTTGTATACTAGTGTACGCCATGCCGCCATCTTCTGTTAAATATACCTCACCCCTTAACTTCATCCGTTTTACAAAAGTCCTAGACTCATGTGTCAAATCATAAGCATTGAATTCTTTACTTTTCTTAAAGTTGTTTATATGCGTTTTTATATCGTCGCCAAAGCACTCGAAACTCTCTGCACAATAATATCCGATAGCCTCAAATAGTAAAGTTATAGCATTTAACAAATAGCCTTTAGGGGTTAGAATTCTAGACATCTTGTAAAATTTTGTAGAATCTTTTTCTACGCCTATTCTCTGGAGTTCCATAATGTGTTGCCGTATATCCTCAAGGCTACTTTTAAATGTCTCTATTTGCTCGTTTTTTAAAATAAAATCTATATTATTTAAAATTTTGCTAATATCATTGTTAAGAGCTTTTAGTGAATTTGATAATATGTGATTTGATATAGTTGAAAGTTGACTTGCCAAATCACGAAAATTCTTATTTTTAAACTTAGATACCAAGGCTACCGTATAGTTGTGATTAAAGCTCTCTAGCACGTATGACATATTCGCAAGCTCTAAATACTCTTTTAAATCGATTATCTCATAATTTTTATACGGCACTTTCTCTTTCGCAAAAAATATATGTTTGATTTTATTCGTATTATTTAGACTTTGAGAAATAAGCGAAATGGTAGCCAAAATAGGAATATGCCTAAATCCGTGGGATAGATCAATTATATATTCTTCATTGCCGGATGTTGCATCATTTATGATGCGTAAAATTTTATAAAAGTCCTTTTCGTCATCTATAAAATTTCTATCATCAAAAATTTCATTGTACTCAGCATGAAATTCTTCCATCAAAACCTTAGTTTGAGCTTCTTTAGCCAGTTTCGTAAAGATAGGCACTACATTTTGCGCACCAAAATTATCAATTAAAAGCGGAAGCATATTTATGTATCTTTCTCTTTTTAGAGAATACTGTTCTGCCAGCTTTTCATCATACTTATAAATAGGAATTCCAAATTTTTCATTTTTCGCAATTCTGCCTAAAATCGTTACAACCTTCATCTTTTACTCCTCGTTTTGTATATAAGTTAAATCATAATGCCTAACGGTATAATCGCTCGTAGAAACGTATTGCAAGTGCCTATCGTTCGGTATCGCAAACATCGCTCCGGCTATGCTTACCGCTTTTTGCCCACCAGTAACGTCAAATACGACGTCGTCCTCCATAAAGCCCTCTTGCTTAAGCTGGTTATATACGCTCTCTAAAAATTTATAGACGCTTTTAGCATCTTCAAAATTCTTTATATATCGCATATTTACCATATCCGCAAGCTCCTTGCCAAAGAGATTTTGCACGCATTTTAAAAATTTATCTCTATCGCCGTGGGATTTTTCAGAACAAGCGACTATAATCTTTTTAAGCCTTTGTTTGTGGTAATCTATCGCTTTTAGTGGCATCCTATAATTATTTCTTCCATACTCATCGATAGTTTTAAATTTTAAAATTTCTTCCATTTCACTATTATTTTCACTTAAAAATAGCACCAAAACTTTAGCCCTCTTAGGCATATCATTTATATCTATATCGACATTCGGAATGCTTTTGGGAATTATCCGTTTGATTTCACAAAAAATTAATAGGGAGCCCAAAATTTGAACCAGCATAGTGCCGTCTTTGGCGCTCCATTCTAAAATTTCACCACCGAAAATTTTATCTAGTAGCGATGACATTCCATCCGGCAACCAAGCGAAAAATAGCAATACGCCGACTATAATAATAAATGCTTTGCGCTCCAAAAGGGAGCTTCCCAAAAGAGAGGCAACTATTTTTTGTAAATTTCTTTTTTCATAATGCGTCATTTCTCAAATTCCTTAAGCATTGCCATTATCTTTAATGTATCTTGATAGTCTCTATCTTTTTCGGGCTTCTTTTGTTTTGTTTGCTCTTTCCAGCTTCCAGTGGCGCAAATATACTCTTGTATACCCTGGATACTCGCGCCGTATAGGTATTTAGCCATCTTGCCTCCTTCGTGTTATATTTTTGAAATTTTATCGCAACTAAACTTAAATTATTTTTTGAAAAATTACGCAAAATGAACTAGCCGAAGCAACGCCTCGAGCTAGACCGAATTTATTGTCTAGTCCTACCGCAAAAGACATATTGTCCGTTATATCCTTGCCTTTGACGTAAAAATCAAGCGTAGGGACGTACGAGCCGTAATTGCTCGGTGCGATATTGGCTAAATTCGGCACCTCTTGCGCCAAAGCGCCACTCATAACTCCAGCCGCTGCTAGCGACAACACAATCTTTTTCATTACAACTCCTTTAATTGATCTCGTCGGCGTTTTACCTCCGACTTTGAACGCAATTATAGTAAGCAGTAGTGTCAGATTCTGTCAGCCAAGGGAAAACTTTGAAAAATGAGAGGGAAATTTTAATTAAATCAGGGGAGGGTAGATTGAAAATTTTGGGTGCAAAGAGGAACCAATCCCCTATATCGGGGAGATTCTAATCAAATATAATCGATGAGAGAGATTAAATTTAGAGCTTTTTAGTTTCAATCCCCAGATCGGGCAAATTCTAACTAAATCCCTCGCCGCCTAAAACCATTCCTAGCAAAAGCCGTATTTATTGAGCCATTCTACCTCATTCATCCGACTCTACTATTTAGTTTAACTCATTGTTTTCAAATGCTTTTTTCGGAATTTTACTTAAGATAGCGTTGAGCTTCGCTCCAGTGTAAGTTGCAGTATGGATGGTAATCTTTACTGGCGTAAAGCCATCTTTATAGTTGTTGAAAGCCGACTTTACTTCAACAAAATTTATCATAATTGAAGCCATATCTCCTTCTACATCCGTTTCGGTTAGCAAAGGAAATTCGTTAAATAAGCATAGGGAAGTGCCATCAAAACAGTTCTTTTGCGCTTTTCGAAACTGAGTATCGAAAGGAACGAGAGAAGCGACTTCGGCATTAAGCCTGCCCGAATATCTCTTAAACTTATTTTTACCGCTACTCTTAACCGCGCGCTCATAAACGCGTAACGGCGCAGCTCCTTTTGAAGCTAAAAAGCTTTTAACTTCCGAAAGCTTTACATCGTTTTCGTAATCGGCTATCTTAAGCGAATTATCAAAGTAATCGTTTCCATATTGAGATTTTTCGCCCATATCAAATAAGACGATTAGCTCGTTAGCAAGCCTTCTACTTTGAAAGTTGCTCGTAAACTCATCTTTTCTATTAACCCTTCCATAGTAGCTTTCCGGGTCCGGTTCTACACACCCTATTAAAAATATAGCAATTGATACTAAAAACAGTGTTCTCATAACATTTTCCTTCCTTTAAATTTATAAACAATCTGGCAATTTAAAAAGCTGGCTATTCTATCCGTTGCATCGCTTTCCAATTGAAGCAAAGCAAAAATTAGCTATCTTATTTAACTCTCGCGGCGAATACTCGATAATCTCAATTGTCAGGTAGTTGAACTTATACCTACTTTTCATTATACGCTTTGTAACCCGCAAAATCATAAGTGCTTTTATCAATCTCTTTTCTTGTTTCATAATCAATAAAAATTAGATCGAGCGATGAACCAAGCTCCATTAGCTCGCCGATTTCTTTAGAAGAATAAAGCAATTGAGCCATTCGCTCTTTTAAAAAGTTAATAAAGGTATAGGCGTCCTCATTTTTTCCATCTTTCTCATTCTGAGCTTTAACTTTATGAGGTGTAATCTCTACAACCATATTAAGCTTTTTATTTTCTCTGTCGCAAGTTATCGGCTTATACACCAAACCATATTCACGCCAGTATAGTCCCGGGTGATTGTCACCACTAAAAGCTCTATCTAATAGCGAAACGCTATACTCTCC
>ERZ773004.7-NODE-7-length-168566-cov-6.093952_pt1 | contig 168566 bp, 153 predicted proteins | sample MGYA00580667_ERZ773004 | MGnify/ENA primary metagenome ERZ773004 (study PRJEB29015, sample SAMEA2737963) | human oral metagenome | biome: human oral; feature: human-associated habitat; material: dental | place: China | collected 2123 ... | reverse complement strand
CTAACGCCCGGCTAGAGCTTGGGATGGTTTGTTGCAGTTTGTTTTTAAGGTTAGGTCTGGCCTCTGTAAAATCTTCCAGAGTACCCTACTCGCATTGCCACTATAAACCCTACGAGCCGCTCATTCTTGGCACTATAACCCCAAGACGACCCTGCCTCTGAGCTAGCAAATCAACAGCCTCAGCGACGCCAATAACACACATGCCAGTTCCCTTCTCGCAAAGTTAATGAAGCGATGCTACGCTTTATTGAACCCCCCACAGACAAAGCAGAGACATAAGAGGTCCATATACACAAGAGATGTGAACGAAATACCACTGATGAACGGCCTTCTAGCGCCAGAGTCTTACCTACTTTTCAGTACCGCCCCTCCTCTCTCACTCTTCAGCGGAGTATAAATCTACCACAAAGCCCCACCAGACCACCCGTCAACATGAGAAATTCTACTCTAAGCACCGCAACTCTTATAGCCCCCAGCCAAGGACGGCAGAGAATATTAAGATAGCTGACACTCTACGCTCCAATCCTCGCCAATACAAAAACCGGCCATTCTCTGGCCGGTTATATATGCCGCTACAAAAGCGCGAATTCTATTCCTTTTTGCGCTGCTTTTTGGCGGCTTTTTGAGCTTGTTTGGCGGCTTTGGCGCGGTCGCGCGAGCCGGTAGTGGCTTTGACGGTTACATCAAATTTATCGAGGTAGCGACCAAACGCCAGGTGCGTCTGGGCATTAAAGGCACCAATCGCACTAAAGCAAATGGACGTGACGGGCATAAGAATCCACTGCGCCACCATGGCAAAGCTGCGCCGGCGCTTGTAGCGCTCGGGGCGGGGTGGCAACATTTTGAGCATCAAGAAGACGGTGATAAAGATACCGATCATCGCGAAGCGCTGCAAATTGCTAATCACCTCAGGCAGCATATGCACCGCATAACTGCGTGATGATTCTTGGTTGATCAACAGTGGCACCCACCCACCAAAGGTGACCAAAAAGGACATCACTGCCAATGTGACATGCCCATCGAGCAAGCGTATGAAGCGGGCAAACACTTCAGCAAATGGCACATTGCGCCGCCGCGTAAAGGTGCGCATTGCCACATATGGGATATCCGACGCGCCGTAGCTCCAGCGTCGGAGCTGCTTAAACTGCGCTACCACTGTCCCCCAGAAGGTGTTGTCCATCACGGCATCTTGGTAGATAGGCACATGGATGGGCAAAACACTGTAGTCTCCCGCAAAGTAGAAGTAGCTGCGCCAGTATTGATGGCCATCTTCCACAATGCTGCGTGTGCTCCAGAAGTTCATCTCCACCAGCGCGTCCATTGGCTGTGAGTGCGAGGCAAAGTTGCGCAGTGTGTGGGGGCGCATACTGCTGATGATCGTCCAGAAGGAGTTACCCGTCGCAATCACCCGCATCGGCGCTGGGGCATCCCAGATGTTACCGAAGTATAGTGCAATCGGCTGGTACGACAAACGCTTGCGCTCGGGGTGAACGATATACTCATACGCCACATAGTCGAAGTATGATGGATATGGGCGGTTGTCGCTGTCGAGCGTAGTGATCATCACATCACTGTAGGCAATTCCCTGCTCGTCGCAATAGCGCTGGAGCTGCTTACCAGCATAGGTGATGTTACCGCCCTTACCAATCACCTCATCAGGCATGTCCTTAGGGTGCATGATAGTCTGGAAGGTGAAGAATACATCGCCATACTCCTGCTGGAGGCGAGCGGCTGTGCGGGCAATATCCACCCCACCACGCTCCTCGTAGGCAAGGACGAGGATGATCTGTTTGTTGTTGTATGTCGTATTCTTGACCGACTCGATGGTGGGCTGCAAGACATCATACGACTCATTGTACGCCGCCACAATCACTGCTTGGTAGAGTTGCGATGGTCGCGGAAAGCTCGCTGGGTCGGCCGCCATAAGGCGGAGATTCTCGCGATGCTCTTGGGCGTGAAATTCGCGCTGATGACGCCTAGGCAATGGCTGCTGCTGGATGGCAGCATAGCTTGCTACTGGGTCTTCGAGCTGCTCCAGACGCTGCCGCCAGTTGACTATCTGCGCCTTCTCCAGCTGGTGATGGCCCGTTAGAGTGCGGTAGGCAATGCCAACCGAGCGGACAATCACACTCATCACCAAGACAAGAAGGTAGATAGACGCCCACAGTGGATTGATCAAAGATAAGATGATGAAGAGTATTAGCATCCCATAGCTCAAGAATGCTGGGAGAATTTCAAATAATCGGTAGAGGAGAGTGCGCTTGCCCATGGGCAGCTCGAGATCGTTGTGATTCATTTATCGATACGCCAGGTGCATTACTGCTAATCCATACGAGGCAGCAACCAGCAGCACCAATACTGCTGCCGCCCCCACAAAAAGCGCTGTCTGGCGGCGCTGCAGGCTATACAGCTTAACCATCAGGCCAATGTGCACCACCATTACCAGCGCACCAAACAACACAAAACTGAGTAAATAATACCAATAACTCTTATAAAAATGTGCCTCGCCAAAGGCGGTGTAGCGCACATAAACCTGCACATCGCGCACCTGCAGCGTGAAGCCCATCACCAGCATATAGATGATTCCCGCGACAAACACGCCAATCAGCGCCGCAAAGAACGGCCGATCGGCCGCGATCGTGCGGAGAGGAGTGCGCAAAAAATCCTTCTTCTCTTTGGTCATAAACAAATGGAGCCGCTGACCGGACTCGAACCGGTGACCTACGCTTTACGAAAGCGCCGCTCTACCAACTGAGCTACAGCGGCATCACCGCTATATTATACTAGAGGCGAGGCGAAAATGGAAGGCAGCGCGGCGCGATAGCCTGTAGATGAGCGACCTTGCTGCAGCGTGGTACAAGACTATGGTTCTACGATTCCTCTACAAACCTCTTGCGATTTTTGGTAATTGCTGCTATTATTGATCTAGCCTATGCGCTCGTAGTGAAGATGGCCTATCACGTCTCCCTGTCACGGAGAAGATCGCCGGTTCGAATCCGGTCGAGCGCGCCAGTATTGGATACGACATACCCTCTTGCAACAGGTCAAGAGGCTTTTTTATATAATGCGAAAATGGTCATCTTTTATCTGTAGCCCATCAATATGCAAACTAAGACTATCTCTGATATGATGGCCAAGCGGATCAAGAATAAAGTCAATCCCCTCTCGGCGGGCTAATTTTGCAGCAGGCACAAAGTCGCTATCGCCTGCAATCAGAATGATTCGTTCGACCTGCTGTTTATATGCCATTGAGGCAATATCCAAGCCAATCCGCATATCAACACCTTTTTGTTGGAGAGATAGTTTGAGATCTTTCTCTGTTAAATCAGCTATACCTATTTTGTTGTCAAGAATTTTCTTTGTTACTTCTGGCTTAAGATTATAGTAAGTCGCTGCGTCGTTGAGCTCACCCATCCGTAATGCGAGTTTTCGCTTTCTGGCCAATTCACGGAAGAACTGCTCCGCCCAGACTTTCTTATCACTGCGCCCAAGGTCAATACTCTTTTTGAGGAGTGGATGGTAAATCTGTTTTGCTATCGGAGGACAATCGTAGTAGAAAATACGATACAGCTCACATTGGACTCTTTCACCACTCCTCTTGTCTATCAGATGTCGCCAACAATATCTATAGAGTTCATCTGCTCGTTCGGCTGGCGTTTTCTCACCCAGACATTTCTGGGCTCGTTTTCGATAAAATCCGCCATCAATGAGAATTGCTGTCTTCATGCTATCCTACCTTTCTTACTAAAAAACTCCTAGCTGTGCTGGTTCCCATATGGAGGGAGAGCGTTTGCTAGGAGTTGAATAACCCTATTGTAGCATAGATACGGAAGAAATCAACGCTTAGCGCGTAAACTTCTCGTGCAATGCATGGTATTCGTAGATTTCGTCGTCTGAGAACCAGTGGTTGATCTCTTGTTCGGCCTCCTCGGGGTTGCCCGAAGCGTGGATGAGGTTGGGCACGCCCTTGTCTTCGTCGTTGGCATAGCCAAAGCTCATGTGTGAGTAATCGCCGCGGATCGTCCCCATCTCGGCAGCCATTGGCTCGGTGGGGCCCACCAGCTTGCGCACCAGCTTGACGGCCTCTACCCCCTCAAACACCATGGCAACGACTGGCCCTTGCATCATAAAGTCCAGCGTCACCCCAAAGGCGTGCTTGCCACGGCGCGACACCATCTTGCCGATCTCCTCATAGTGGCGATAGTAATGATCACGCGTCGGAGCGATCATCTTAACGGCCACAATCTTGAGGCCCACCCGCTCAAAACGGGTCAAAATCTCGCCCACAATTCCCCGCTGCACGGCATCTGGCTTGAAGACGACCAAGGTCTTTTGCACATTATTGTTGTTGGGCACCGCTGTTGTTTCGCTCATAACGCTCCTTATCGTTAGGTTTGCTTGTATTATAGCGTATTGTGAGTAATCGCAAAACAGCTGATGGAGCGTGCATCTCATTGTGTGCTACGATACTATTATGCGATTACTCTTTCCTGTCTCTACCAAAGCAGCTATTTACAGTGAGGATGCCAGTCATGTTCTTGTCATTTATGCTGATAAGGACAAGAGCTGGGGCTTGCCTGGTGGGCACATCGAAGCAGGCGAAACACCAGACCAGGCAATCAAGCGCGAGCTTATGGAAGAGTGCGGCCTTGCCATACCACACCTCCAGCGCAAAGACTTCTTCCTCCATAGCAAGGGCAAGATCATCCTTGCCTATACAGGAGTCGCTCCCTCGCACACACTGCAGTCAACTCAGCACAACTGCGAAGGCACCCCAACGTGGCTAACCCGTACCGAATTTGCCGCTCTTGCTATTGAGCCACACTACAAAGAGCTTGTCCTTGCTGCCTGGCCTTCTACCAACACCTGATCTGCTATACCACCCCGCCTCCATTGTGGTATACTATGGCAAATGGCACAGCACTATTATATGCAAGATTTGATCATCGACTTCATCGAATATATGGAGGTGGAGCGTGGCCGATCGTCCAAAACAGCAGAGAACTACAAACACTACCTCGAGCGCTTCGTTGAGTTTGCTGGTGCTGAATTGACGGTCGATCAGATCACGCCCGAGTTGGTGCGGCGCTACCGCCTCTGGCTCAATCGCTACCAAAGCGTCTATGGTGAGGAGCTGGGCATGCTCACCCAGAGCTACCACCTCATCGCGCTGCGTGGCTTCCTCAACTACCTCTCCAAGCGCGACATCGCCAGCCTCTCCCCCAGCAAGATCGAGCTCCCCAAGACGCACAAGCGGCAAGTCACCTTTCTGCATTATGACGAAGTGGAGCGGATGATCGATGCCGTACCAAGCGATGGTAAAGAGGCCAACTTGCGCGACAAAGCCATCATCGAGCTACTCTTCTCCAGTGGTCTGCGCGTCTCGGAGCTGGTTAATCTCAATCGCGACCACATCAACCTCAAGCGCCGCGAGTTCATGGTGCGCGGTAAGGGCCAGAAAGACCGGCCGGTCTTCGTCAGTAGCCGTGCTGCCGAGCAGATCGAGACCTACCTCAGCGCCCGGCATGATTCGCTCGACCCACTCTTCATCAGCTATAGTCGCAACCACGGTGCCACAAACACCAGTGGCGACTTCCGCCGCCTCACGACGCGCAGTGTGCAATCGATGATTGGCAAATATGCCCGCCTCGCTGGCATCACCAAGCACGTCAGCCCCCACACCATGCGCCACAGCTTCGCGACCGACCTATTGATGAACGGAGCCGACCTGCGCAGTGTCCAGAGCATGCTCGGCCACAGCAACATCAGCACTACACAGGTCTATACCCACGTCACCGACCAACACCTGCGCGACATCTTCGAGCAGTTCCATAGCGGGAAAGAACAGGGATAAAGATTCACAACCAGAATAAACTGGGTGTTCTCTCACGCTCACCCTCCCCACACTCCCTCCGATGGAACACTATAAGGGTCGATATTCACTGGATATCGACCTCTTGCGCTGGGCTGAAAACAGATTATTACAATCTGTTTTCACACTCCATCGGAGGGAGTGTGGGGAGGTGGAGCTAGCGCAAAGAAAGCGGAGTTTCTACTGAGATGTTTCGTATATTTTGAACGAAGATTGATTGATAGCTAACCACTTAGCACTAGCCCCTATTCTTCTTTTATTCAGTAGCAAAAGCTACGGCAAGGGGCCCCTACGGATTACACGACGTGCCTAGTGGCCCGGCTTCGTCGTTGGTGACGTAGAAGTTTTTGCAGAGACTGCCAGTGATGTCGACGCCTTGCTCTGGGAAGGTGAAGCTACCGTTGGTATTGAAGCCGACATTGACGCGGCTTTTGATGCGGCGGAAGATGGTGTCTGCCCGGCCGGTGGAGTCGATTTCGGGCTGGACGGTGTCGAACTTCGTCACGCTGCTTGCCCGTTTGAGCGAGATCTTGACTGCTGAGGCTTTGTACAGGCTGGTCACGCGCAAGAACGCCACACGCGAGCCCGCTGGTACAGACTCACCACCAGCCATTTGGAGGACGGCCTGACAGGCATAGCCACCACCAGTGTAGCGCGCGTTGGAGCACGGCACGGCATTAACGGTCGTCTGAGCACCACTGTCGCTATTGGCGCGCAGGCCAGGGCGTTGGATGGTGAGCGGGTTCGCATTGTCGGTGATGATGCTGGGGCGCAAGAAGTTGGTCGAGACTTGAGCGCTGTCGAGCTCACTCAGGCTGACGCTTGTCTTGGTGGGCAAGACAGCCTGGGCCCGGATGAGAGCTGGCGCGTTGGGGCTCCACTGGTCTTTGCGCGGCAATGAGCGGAGGTCGCCAGAGGTTGGCGTCTCGATGGAGACAACTTCGTTGTCGCTGTTTTTCTTGCGCATCCACTCGATCTGCACACTATCAAAGGCATCTGCACCAACCAACGGGATGACAGTCGATTCCCCTTCTGCCAGGTCAAGTTTGACGTCTTCAGTCTTGGCCTCGATCTTGACGCAGGTGTAGGCTTGGTTAAGCGTGCTGCTGCCACTACTCGTCTTGATGGTGGTCTCACCACTAACAGACGACACTACACCAGCTGCTGCCACGGTGTTGCAACGCTGCTGCTCAATGGCGCGGCGAGCCCGCTCATTACCCTTGAGCGCCGCACGGATGACGCGCTTGCCATCCTCTACTCCAGCGACCGCCGAGTCGTAGGCACTCTGCGAAAGGTCGTTGTTGCTGGCGCGCTGCTGCTCCTGCACCATCAGGCGGATGAAGCTCACCGTCACCACTGTGATCAGCACGGTCGAAAACATCACCACAAAGAGCGACACCATGCCGGCCTGTTGCTGCTTGTTGCTCTGCTGTTGCATCCACCTCATCATCCTACCCCTGTATCAATGTCTCAAAAATATTAATGGCACAGAAGTTGTAATTAGCACTGTCATTCGTAGGCGGTTTGCAGGTTTGGTTGGCGGTGTTGATCGTATCTTGCTGGTTGGTGCCAATGACGAAGCGGAGGCGATAGATGGTGTGCGTGCCCTCGGTCGATTCGATAACGGGGTTGATCTGCAAATCGCGCAGCGCCAAATCCCCCTCGCGTGAGCCCAGCAGCTCCGTTGCTTTGCTAAGAAATACATCGGTCGAGTATGTGCCGCGAGCCGTTGGGTTGCAATACTGCGCACCGGCATCGGCCACACGGGCGAGGACAATCATATCACCACGCACATCACCCTGGCGTGTGTCGTTTTGGTAGCGGATGGCACTGCCTTGCTGTAGCTTGGCAGCCGGGCTCCACACATACGACATCGTGCCAAAGCACAGGCGCCCCAGCCCACCACCTTTGTCTGGCGACACATAGCGGATCCCATCTGCCGAGGCCAAGGCATCGCGCCGGAAGGAATCGGCTACATCGCGCCCCGCGAGGTTGATCGACTTGAGTGTCACTCCCTTTGTATACAGACCGATGATCTGCAGCGTGGAGGTCGTAATGGCAATGAGTAGCACCGAGAGGAAGCTCATCGCCAGCAGCAGCTCGATGAGAGTGAAACCCAGCTCTCTGCGCCGTGCGGCCTGCCGTGCTAGGTGCTGCCGCGGCTTCTCTCTTTGTGTTTTACCCCTGTTAGCGCGCCACATCATACAACCTTGTTACGGTGCCAATCGTCATTGGCTTATCACTCGCCACGGTGGGCCAGCAGGCAGAGACATACACATCGTAGGCGAGGTTGGCATTGGCACCCTCTGCTTTGACAATCTGGACGAAGAGCCCCTGCGCCCGCGGATCGTTGCCAAAGTCTACCTTGCTGTAGGTTGTCGGTTCGGGCTGGTAGCTCGCGTTGGTCGGCTCGAAGAGACGGATGACCTGCTTGCCCGTGGCAGCATCGGCCCGCGGCGCAACAAAGAATGCGCCGCGCCCCCGCAATGTATCTGGCGAAAGGCGGCAGTTGCTCTCAGCGAGCTCGCTCAGCGTAATAGGCGTGGTCGTACCTACCTTGCCTTTGATGGTCTCCCACAGCTGCTGGTTGACTGCCTGCTGAGCAGTCCGAATCAGCAGCACCTGCGAGTCGATCTGCTGCCGCACCTGTGTTACCTCCAGCGAGCGCTGCGCCAGCGCCATACCTTGGTTCATAATCATAAAAGCTCCCACAATTACCATACTAAAGAGCACGAAGGCAAACATCACCTCAATGATCGTATCACCCCGCTCGTGGCGACGCCCTAGCATTGGCCTATTCCTCCACCGATCAGCTTCACACTACTGGCCGAGCTGCCACCCCGGGCAATCACTGCCCCACTAATGCCAGTAAAGACCAATCCATCAGGATCGATACAGAGGTTGGTGTCGCCTTTTTGGGCGTCATTATCAGGCGAGAGGACGGTCATCGGGTTATCTGTGTTGCCAATGTAGGTCTTGATAGCACCACTGGAGGGCGAGCGCACGATCAAATACGAGTGACGTGCGCCCTGCCGCAGTGCCGTCTCCCACGCTAGTTCGTAGGTAGTTGTCTGGCTGGCGGTGTCCGACAAAACAAGCCCCGAGTGAGTTAGCGCCTCATAATCCGTTGCTGCAGTCGAGCCATCACGCGTGGCATAGATTGTCCGCGCTATGAGGCTTCGGCCATCACGGCCAGTGGTAATAAACCGCCCAATGATGGTGCACTCGCTCGTGCCAGGCACCTGTGGGGTAATGCTCTGGCTAATGCCGCTGGTGCTACAGCCAAGGTTGCGGTCGTGATCGTTCTGGACATTCACCACCCGGTCGTACTCCCCCTGGAAGAAGCTCACCAGCGAATGGGTGGCATCGCGGTAGCGCTGGGCATTGACCGTTGCGCCCACACCCACCATAATCCCGGCTGCCATTGCCCCACTCACCGCCAAAAACAGCATCATCTCAATAATGGTGAACCCTGGCTTCACTGGCATACTCATAACCTCTCTAGTATAGCACAAGCAGCATTAGCAGCACAGGGCGATGGGGCGATTCTGGGGAGAGATAATACCTCTGCACAGCTTAGGTATAGAGCGCAAAAACCAGCCGCTCATGGGCTGGTCTTTGCTTGGTTCACTTCAAAGGGTTTTATTGCCTACTGCGTCTCTTTGCTAGCCGGCAGCTCTTCCTCAATATCTTGCATAGCAGCAAGGACGAGCTCGTACGCCTTTGGGTTAGTTGAATCACCTAGCCTGCCACCAACACGAAGCATCTTTGCCTCATCATTACACCGGCGAGCAAAGCTCACTAGCACTGTCCCTGGCTGGTGAAGATCACGGTAGCGATCCTTCCGCTCCTCTGTTAGTGGTCGGTCTGAGTACACTTCGACTGCTGGGCCAGTTACAACGCTAATGATGTAACCACGTTGGCTTGATTTATTATACTGAGCTTCATCATATGGGTCAGTGATATCGCAGTCGCTCCCTTTATATATCAAGTCCTTTTGAGCTTGTCCCCAACCACTATCATCAGGTGCACCCTTTGGGATAAGCCGCGCTGCAACGGCCGTTTCATACTGAACGAAGCTCCCACGAAAATATCTAGTCTCGTCGCCAGCATGATTGCTCACGACAACATGCTTATCCTCAGGCCGGCTACCAAAGCCATTCTCTGCCAATACCCCGCCAATCCGCTGTATTTCCTTAACAATATCTTCGCAGTACTCCCCTTTACGCTCGTTATCGAGCTTTGTTTCGACATTTGCTAGTGCCTCCTCTATCAGCTTCGCACGCTTGGCATCCTCTCCTTCACTGAATTTCTCAGTCTTTGGCATCGGAAAGTCTCGCAGTGTTGGCTCATACGGTTTTGCTTGGTCTGTCTCACCACTAAGTGGCTGGTCATATCGTGGCATCATATCTCCTTGGAGTTAGGTGTTTATGATGCCTATAGTACTCTCTCTCTCTCTCTGGATTGTCAAGTATTACATCAGGTTTATGAGGAGGAGCAAATCTACCCAGCCTGAGCCTCAAAAGCCCAGCGGTAATGCCACCAGCGCGCGCAAGATATGCCCACCAAACAAGAGTGAGATAACGCAGCCAATGATAAGCAGCGGCCCAAATGGCACTTGCGAGCGCGTATTGAGCTGGCCACGCGCTAGGCCCGGCAGGACGATGATACAACCCAGCATGTTGGAGAAAAACAGCGTCATAAAGGCCAATCGCCAATCGCCCAGCAGCAGTGCCAAGCCCACACAGAGCTTCACATCACCAAAGCCAATCCACGCCCCGCGCGAGATGGCATACAGCCCACCATACAACCCCGCCAGTAGCGCCACCGCCCCCGTGAGTGATACAAGATCAACATCGTGCAGCGTCATCATCCGCACCAGCACGAAGAGTGCACCCAGTGCCATCAAGCCATAGTTAAGCGGGTCAGGCAGGAGCTGCCACTTGGCGTCATACGCCGCGAGGATCATCAGCACTAAGGCCACCACCGCCCATACAGCAAAGAGTAAGCTACTGGCTGGCAATGCCCATGGCCATACCAGATACGACAGTGCCAAGCCAACCCCTAGCACCAGCTCCATCACCAGCTCGAACCAGCCAATGAACTGCTGGCAATAGCGGCAGCGCCCACCAGTCGACAGCCAGCTCACTACTGGGAGTAGATCATACCACGCCAGCACATGCCCACACTGCAGACAGCGCGAGCGATCGTCTCGCACTGTACCCTGCAAGAGGACACGCAGTTGACGCCATTCGTGTTTGTCGTAGGGGTGGCCGGTTTGCTTATCAGTCCGCAGTTGCCGCGCACGCACCCGCCACACTTGCGCACCCGCAAAGCTACCCAGCACTACGCCGAGAAGGAGCAGTGCGCCTGCTATCAAGATCGTCATACCTCACTAGTATAGCAAAGATATGCAAGAACGTGCTACATCATCACGCCCTACCGAAGGCCAGTGCAAATACAAGCCAAACCTTTCTAACTATATAGTGAACTGCTGGGTTGTGCTTGTGTAAGAAAAATATCTGGAGACCAGCAACCAAGCAAGTGGATACCATGCTATGTATTATCTGGACGGAACATTTTCATCACACCTACAACCCAGCAGTTCGTGTACTCCATACACAAAAAGAGGCTGGCACCCCTTTGGTACCAGCCATCTTCTTGTGTATCTTCTGCTCAGCTGCTACGACTCAAGGCAGTATGCCACGCCGTTGCCGCCTGCCTCTAACTTAGTGACGACGACAAATTGCTTCGATGTGCCCTTCTTGAGGGTAGCACCATCAGAGTTGGTGGCGTCGCAGCGCACACCCTTGACGACAATCGCGCTCTCGGTGGTAGGCGTTACGGTACCATTGCCCGCGTTGTCTTGGACGGTGATACTCTCTTTGTCGAGGTTCGAGAGATCGCCCAGATAACCCTTGAGACCCTTACTGTCGGGGAACTTCCCGCGGTTGTTTGATGTATATTGCGTCACGGCAGCAGCGATGTTTTGCACATCATTCTTGCGTGCTGTGTCGCGCTGACCCCGCTGCAGGGCAGGCAGCGCCACAAAGACCATCAAGAATATCAAGGCGGCAATCGCCAGCACCAGCATCACCTCGATGATGGTAAACCCTTCTTGCTTCGCTTGGTGTTGTTTCATACTTCTCCTTTGTACCAATGTACGAATATGCTTACGTTACTGCTATCATAGCGTAGAATAGCAACGTTGTCTAGGTTTTGTTCGCACGAGATGATGAACCCATATGGAGAGGTGCAAAGCTGCGCTATGTTGCCGGTATTTTGGGGTATGATTGCTATAGAAAATGCACCAAGAATGGCTTATTCTCGCGTATTTCCTATTGAAAAATCATAGAACTTATTGCGATTTATCTCACGTTCCAGAATCACCCTTTACCCTAAGTCTATCCCCTATTTCTGTGGGACGTCAATGTATTCTTGCACTTTGCCGTCGCTTTTTAGCTGCGCGACTTGCTTGGTAAGCTCAGTGAGGGGGATATAGAGGTAGGTGAAACGGATTTTGCTATCGTTCTTCTCGTTTACTTTGACGAAGTAGTAGCCACTGTCGGTCGTGCTCTTGATGGCACCAGAGGGTTTGCCAGGCTCGAGCTTGGCGATCTCACTTACCGCGAGGCCGTTGTAACTACTGGCGAGGTTGATCAGGCCAGAATCCCCCACCTGCGGTTTGCTGCGGCCACTGCCACCAAGCTGGGTTGCTATTTTGGCAAACTCACCATTGCTGCTCGCCACTAGCCCCGCGGCTTTGCGCTGCAACTCATCGGCCGTTTTATCAACCGCAAAGGCTACTCGAGCCCGCACAATGCTACGCCGTACCGCTTGGCGATAATCCGATGGCGACCAGTTATACATCATGCGCGACGATGCATCATACGTCTCTTGGCTAATCTTGCCATTAGCAGTGTTGCGCTGCTGCTCGATAACGGTATCAATGTCTTGATCGCTCACCGTGATGTTGTACTGGCGTGCCAGCTTGGCGGCGTAGGTATCAACCAGCGCTCGGTTGAGCGACTCGCGCTTGATGTGTTTGAGCTGCTCGCGACCATCATCACTGTCGATGCGGATCTCATCGTACTTGCCTAGATAATACTTAGATCCCCGATACTGCACTAGGTAGTCGCTATAGCGCACGAGCTCACCATCAATACTGGCTACTGGCACAGGAAAAATTTGCGTCATACGGTAGAGGAGGTTGTTGGAACTCTGGGCAATGTAGAGCTGCTGCCACGCCACTGCCGCCAGCAGTAAGGCTGCTACCAGCGCCACAATGATTGTGTTGATAATCACCCGTCGGCGTGACGTCTGGATAGGGTACTTGAACTTGCGCCCACCAGCCAATATCTCTTCGCGGTGTGCTGCCACCGTCTCATTGGTGATACGCTCGAACTTCTTGGGAGTATTGGGATTTGCTGCACTGGCCTCTGTTTTGGTGGGCTTGGCTTTCGCAGACTTACCCTCCTTCTTACTCCCCTGCTTCGGCTTGAGCGCTGTGAGGCGATCTTTCAGGCCAGTGGCTGAGGCGGTTGATGTGGCCTGAGTGCCATAACGGCTACGTTTGGGTTTTTTGCTTGGTAATTTCATGGTGATACTCCTGCTGCTTGTGCTGCACACTCCGCCTCGCTGACGGCATCTTGCAGCTGATTGTAGATCTGCTCGGGATGATCGACATTGCGGATGATGAGATCGCCCACAAATGTTTGGATCACAATCGTACCAAAATGAAACACCTCACCCGAGAATCCTGGTATATTATAGCTGATATTTTGAATTTTTGCCAAGCTCAGCTCCACCACATCGGTACCAAAAAATCCTTTTTGCGTCACCTGGCGGATGCGCTGGTCAGTCACAATGTAGTAGGTGTAGCGCCACATCAAAAAATGATAGCAAAAGCCAATAAGCCCGAGCCCGAGCCCCACCACTGGCAAGAGAAACAGCTCCAATGTGTCTTGCCAGATCAGCGGTGGAATAGCCCCTACCGCCAGCGGCACCAGTAGCATATAAAAACCCTTGCGCATGGCAATAATATGCCGCCGAAAGACAAACAGCAGCTCCTCACCATCGCGCTGCCCATTAAATGCCTTGGTCTGTGCCATTATTCCCTACCTTTTTATGTGATGATTGTTATGCTTTTCTTGCTGTCCATTGTAGCACGAACTTGACACCACCCCACAACCCCTGCGTATAATGAGGTCATGCATACTATGCGGGGTATTTGTATATGGTGACGGCTGGGCGATTTATTCATAAGCGCCGCACTGCTGCTGGTGCCGGAGCGCCACCAGTGCCACCGCCGCACCACCCACCAGCTGCGTCACCACCGCCAAAGGTACCAACGCCAGTGGCTGTCGACCCCACCGAGCCAATCACAGCACCTGACTGGCAGCGTCGCCTTGGCCATGGCATCGTGCGAGCGCTCTGCATACTTGCGGCGGGAGCGCTTGGTTGGCTATGCTACCTCTGTTGGACAAGTGGCGGCACACGAGCCATGCCAGCCGACTTTATGGCTTGGGTTGTTTCATTCGCCCTCTTCTCCTCCGCCACTATGTTCGTTGGCGCTGCCTGCAGCCGATGGAAGGATATGTCCGACTGGGTGCGATGGGCAGCTGAGGTAGTTGGTGGGCTTGGAAGGTAATAGAGGTAATAAAAGTTCCTTCGGTTCGTAACTCTGTGCTTACTACTACAAGATACTCAAGCAAAACAAAAACTCGCCGTTACCTTGGCGAGTTTTTGCTATAGCAAGTCAGCGCACTATACAACTATTAGGCTATTCCTTATTACTGTTGTGCCTGGCCGAATTTGCAATAGCAACAACGGCGGCTGCGACATTCAATCTAATACCAGTATTTTCGGCGATTTCTTGCGACAATCCAACACTATCTCTATCGTCAGCTCCTAGCTGATCACAGAGTCTCTTATATTCATCTGCACCAACTTGATAGAGAGTAGCAAGAGACGCTTCACCTGAGTAGCCAGAGACGCCAGCTGCGTCTTCAGTTGGGATTGGCTCTTGTGGAGGTAGTTCGGTCATGATTTTACTCCTGTTGAACTAATATTATAGTGAAATTATACCATATATTGATATATCTAACCTTATCAAAAAACACACCCATAGCTATATGGCGAGCACAATAACCTCACTATTCATCCAGTGAAATAGATATAAGACATTGTGAAGTCTCGCTCTCTAAACGTGCGGGCTATAGCTCCACATGAGTATAGACAAAATCTCCGCTCGGCTTGACACACAGGATATCACGCTCGCTGTATCGTGTTGTTGCAGTGCCACCCATTTCATGATTGGGAGCAAACCGTACCACGCAGCGTGCATCTTGGCTTCCCCTCATTTCTGCAAGGGCGCGCTGGATGCCGTGCGGCATGTGACTGTTGGCTGGCTCGTCGGGCCATGTTGTGCTAGTATTGCGCTGCCAATCGGTGCAACGCCGCTGCTCACAATCAGCAAATGGCCGTGTCTGCAGTAGCTCATCCACGTGTGCTACACGGCCTGTAGCTACAGCATCCTTGCGTGTCCGGCCAAGCGACTCGGAGAAGACCGCTGCATACTGCTTTGATACCAGTGGTAGGGCTTCATCACTCAGCCGATCGTCAAAGAAATCCGTCCCATTTAGTTGGTGTCCAAAAATCAGAAAACAAAAAATCGCTGCACCAACCAGCACAGTGATAACAGCAAGGCTGCTAATCGTGATAATGAGAGCTATATTGGTACGAGGCTTCATGATGCTCGTATCATACTCTCTTTTTGTGATGTATGCAACTATAGACTGTAGTATTGGTACACCTCCACACCCTGGTGAAACAGGTCAGAAGCACTCCTTGTACTACAAACTAATAGTAATTTTAAAATAATCTAGCAACAAACTACAGTGTATAATATAACGCATATGACAAAACTTCACCTCAACATCGCCAACGCACACCACACCTTCACCACTGCTGAATGTGCTATTTTTTCGTCGCGCAGCCAAGCAGGCTGAGACGTTCGTTTCCAGTGCATTTGCTCATTTCGATTATGAGGTTGATATCATCGTTACTACGCCATCTTTTCTGCTACCAACGATTGCTGAGGATGGTGTATCAGGGCGGACGTACCATTCGCGGCTTATCATACTGTCGATCGACAAGCAGCAGCATGCAATCAACGAGGACTTTGTGTTCGAGACAATCTGCCATGAGCTATCACATTCACTACGTTGGGAAAAGGTGCCAGAGTATGCAGAGACACTATTCGACGGCATGATACTCGAAGGCCTCGCTGTCGTGCTAGAAGAAGCGGCGATGGCTGCAACCCAGCGCCCGACGACACAATATTTCCTCAATACTATGCAGAAGACGAGCATAGAAGAAATCAATAGCATGATTGCAACACTCAAAGATACGTTCAATAGTATGGATTACGACTACACCCGCGTATTCTTCACTGGCGATAATACATTACCACGTTGGGCGGGTTATCGACTTGGCTATTATTTCGTCAAGCAATATCTTGAGAAAACGAATCGGACGATTGTTCAGGCAACGGAAGACCAGTATCAAACATTTGCAAAGGTACTGCGCAGCTAGTTCGTATACAAGGGTATTGGTACCCCGGATAGGAATCGAACCTACAACCTTCTCCTTAGGACGGAGCCGCTCTATCCAGTTGAGCTACCAGGGCATGGGTATAGTATAGCATGCTCATTGCGCTGAAGCGAACTGTGCTAGGCAATGAAAAAGCCGAGGCACGGACACGTATCCAACCCCGACTATAAGTGCACTCTTATACTATCATAAATGGCTATAGACAATCAGACTTTTTTCTCATGAGATCGTCACAAGATTCAGGAATATCGCATAATCCAACAATCGGAGTGGTATCACACCAAACAAGAAAACATCTGGAGGCCAGCGATCAAGCAAGCGGATGGCCTCTGTGTCTATTCTGGCCGGAACATTTTCGGTTTGATGTAATGCCGCTCTGGACCTTAGTAAAGTATTCGATATTCTGGCTGCAAGCACTACGTCAGCTGCCCTACCAAGCTATATATCGGGAAGAGAATGGCCGCCACCATACCACCGGCTACAATGGCAAGAACAACCATGAGCACAGGTTCAATGGCGGTGGAGATGTTGCGGATCTCTTCGTCTAGCTCGTCTTCGTAGACTTGGGCAGTCTTACCCATCATTTCGTCGATCTTGCCCGATTGCTCACCAATCTTGATCATCTGCGGCACCATTGGCAAGATGTAATCTTCACGACTCAGTGAGACAGACAGCGCTCGCCCACCCTTGACCTTCTCGGCAGTCCGGCGGATAGAAGCCTCGATAATTGTATTATTGACCCCTGTCGCGGTAATGTCGAGCATGTCGAGCATAGGCACACCGGTTGCAAGCAGCGTCTGGCCAGTACGAGTAAAACGCGCCATGTAAAGCTTGCGAAACATACTGCCGACGAAGGGCATATTAAGCTTAAGTGTGTCGAAAGCGCGTGTGCCAGGTCCTGTTTTGGCATATTGGCGGGTGAAGTAAATGACGCCCACCAGCAAAATCAGCTCCGCCCACCAAAAGCTTGCAGTAAACTTCGCCACGGCGATCAGCGCCGCAGTGAGGAATGGCAGCGTCTTGTGCATGTCGCTATATAGCTTCTCCACCTGTGGCACCACCACAAGCAACATAAAGAGCATCACGCCCATGATCACTGCCAGGACGATGGCTGGGTACGTCATAGCACCGCGAATCTTGCTCACCATGGCGGCGTCCTTTTCTTGCTGGGAGGCAACCCGCTTGAGCGCTTGGTCGAGCGTACCAGAGGCCTCACCTGCAGTCACGAGCGATAGATAGATTTTGTCGAAGATCTCGGGGTGTTTGCCAAAGGAGTCCGATAGCTGCCGACCACCCTCAACATCGGCAATGATTTCTTGGATAATCTCTTGTAACTTCTTGTTCTCTGTCTGCTCCAGCACCGTGCGAAGGCTCTGCGACAGGGGTAGCCCCGCACCAATCAGCGTCGCGAGCTGGCGCGTAAAGACAACCTTATCTTTGGTTGTCACACGGCGCGTCAGGCTGCCAAAGAGCCCACCGCTCTCATCGACTTCTTTGATGTCGAGCGGAACGAAGCCTTGCTCAGTCAAAACGCGTGCCGCCGCCATCTCAGACTCGGCCTGGACGATAGATTTGATGATGGTGTCGGTCGCTTTGTCGCGTGCTTCGTAGTTAAACTTTCGCATTGATTATCCTCTCATTAAGCGCTCGAATTCGGTGAGGTCAACCGCAAACTCGCGGGCGCTATCATATGTCACGGTGCCACTCTGGACGAGGCTCACCAGTGTGCGATCCATCGTCTGCATACCTTGGTCTGCTCCAGTCTGGATGATGGCATCAAGCTGGTGACTCTTACCCTCGCGGATGACGTTACGCACCGCTGGGTTGGCTACCAAGACCTCAGCGGCCACCACTCGCCCACCACCGATGGCTGGCACGAGGCGCTGGCTACAGATTGCCATCAAGATATTGGCCAGCTGAGCCCGAATCTGTGGCTGCTGGTGCGGCGGGAAGACGTCGATCATGCGGTCGATACTCTGTGCTGCACTATTGGTGTGTAAGGTGGCAAACACCAAGTGGCCTGTCTCGGCAATGGTGATAGCAGCACTAATCGTCTCGAGATCGCGCATCTCACCAATCAGCACGACATCTGGGTCTTGGCGTAGACTGGAGCGCAGCGCGGCGCTAAAGGAGTAGGTATCATAGTGCACTTCGCGCTGCACGACCACCGAGCGCTTACTCTTGTGAGTGAACTCAATCGGGTCTTCGATGGTGATGATGTGATGCGACTTCTCAGTGTTGATCTTATCAATCAAAGCAGCTAGCGTGGTCGACTTACCACTACCAGTTGGTCCTGTTACTAGCACCAGGCCGCGCGGGAAGTCAGCAAAAGTCATGACGACGGGCGGCATACCGAGCTCGGTCACAGATTTGATTTCATTCGGGATCAAGCGCAGCGCAGCCGCCAAGTTGCCCCGCTCATGAAAGGCATTCACCCGGAAGCGCCCAAGATTACCAAAGGCAAAGCTAAAGTCAAACTCTTTATCCTTCATCAGCACCTGCTGCTGGTCTTGGTCGAGAATGGCAAAGACGAGCTGCTCCACCTGTGCTTCGTCCAGTGGGCCAAAACCCGCCACAGGGGTCAGCGCGCCATCAATGCGCAGCATGGGGGGGAGCCCCACCTGAATGTGCAAGTCTGAGGCGCGACGCCGCACCACATCCTCGAGCAGGACTTCTATGCGTAATTCTCTATTTTCCATGGTAGTTATTGGTTCCTTTCTTATGCTATGTCTGATGTGACACGGTTGACTTCCTCCAGGGTGGTAATCCCTTGCAGCGCCTTGAGGTAACCATCTTGGCGCATCGTGATCATCCCTTGCTCGATGGCTTTCTTCTGGATCTCGGTACTCGACGCTCGGGCGGTAATGAGCTGCTGGATCTCCTCTGTCACTTCCATCACCTCAAAGAGTCCGGCTCGGCCACTGTAGCCCCGTGGCGTGTTGGCGGTATCGCGCCCCCGCACCAGGCGATAGGACTTTTGGCCAGCCAGCGGTAAGTCACTATAACCAAGGTCGGCCGAGATTTTGGCTGCCTCTGCCTTGGTCTTGGGTAAGAGATGCCCGACAGTGCTGAGGATCATCTCTGTCTCGAGTGGATTAGACCAATAATTCTCGTGCTGCGGCCCAATCCGGCGTACCAAGCGCTGGCCAATGATGGTATTAACGGTGCTGGCGATGAGGAATGGCTCAATATGCATATCGAGCAAGCGCGGCAACACTCCCGCTGCCGAGTTGGTGTGGAGCGTGCTAAAGACAAGGTGGCCCGTCAGTGCTGCCTGAACGGCGAGGTTGGCCGTCTCGTTGTCGCGGATCTCCCCCACCATCACCACATCAGGGTCTTGACGGAGAATACTGCGCAGACCATTAGCAAAGGTAAGACCAACGTCACTATTGACCTGGATCTGGTTGACTCCCTCCATCTTGTACTCCACCGGGTCTTCGAGCGTGACGATGTTGATGGTATCGTCCTTAATTTCTTTAATCAGTGCATAGAGGCTGGTCGACTTACCGCTACCGGTCGGGCCACTGGTGAGGATCATCCCATTGGGGCGGTGGATCCCCTGGCGAATGAGCCGGAGGGCACGCCCAGCATAGCCCATCTGCTCGAGCTCGAAGGATGTGCCAGTCTTATCTAGCAAGCGGATCACCACCTGCTCGCCCCACACCACGGGGCTAATGGCAATACGGAGGTCAACTTCCTTATCTGCCACCTTGACGGCAAACTGCCCATCCTGTGGAATACGGTGCTCATCAATCTTCAGTTCAGACAAAATCTTGATCCGGCTCACCAGTGCTGGCTCGATACTTTTGGGTAGTTGCATAACTTCGCGCAGCACACCATCGACGCGGCAGCGGATCTTGAGCGACTTCTCCAGCGGCTCAATGTGGATATCGCTCGCGCGGCTCTTTACGGCATATTCAAGGATAGTACTCAGGGCTCGGCTAATTGGTGAGTCTTGGACGATCGTCTTGATATCGCCCCGCGCTTCAGCGGCTGCCTCGGCCTGCGACACTTGGGCGGCTACATTAACACTACTGAGGTCGGTGCGGTACTGCTCGAGCACATGGCGCACTCCAGCTTCCGACGCCATAAAGACCTTGAGTGGGCGCTGGACGCGGTTAGCAAGGTAATCGACCGCCTGGACGTTATTGGCATCAATCATCGCCACCGCCAAGCGGTTCTGCACCTCGGCTAGTGGCACTGCCATGAAACGCTCGGCAATATCCGATGGCAAAAGCGTGAGGATATCTTGGTCGACAATCGTATTGGTAAGATTGACATATGGCACACCCGACACATGGGCAATCGCCCGGGTCAGCAGCTCGTTATCGATCGCCGATTCATCAGTTAGCACAGTCAATAGTGGCCGGCCACTCTCGCGGGCCAGCTTGGTGGCATCATCAAGGCGCTGGCGCGTGATCAGCCCTTCGTCAACGAGGAGTGTGGTGAGTTTTTCTTGCATATCACTTGTCATCAGTGCCACACGCTACCTCTGTTATTTCTGCTGCGATTGCCCAATGATCGTCTCGACCGCTGGGTTGATCGCCTCCTTGTTAAACACTGCACTGTCTGGCTCATCAATCGTATCCGAGAGCTTCTCGACTGTCTCTACCTTGGTGCCACGCTGTGGCATTTGCAAGAATGGAATGCTACTGGCCACAAAAAACGCCACCACTACTGATATACTAGCGATCAAGATAATCATTGCGATGTCGGTCTTCTTCATGGTTTGATGTCCTTTTTCTTTAGCTCGATGGTTTTGGCTGGCGAGTAGTAAGCATGGGCCGAGATCTTCATGGCGACTTTGCTATCAGTCCGCTCAATGGTCATGCGGTCGATCTCAATCACGCGGATGGAGCGCTCGAAGCGCTGCAAAAGCTCGCGCAGAGCGTTGGGGTTGCTGGCCGATACCTCCATAGTGAAGTGAATGGACTGCAAGTTGCCATTGCTGGCGGCGGCACCAGTGCTATTTGATGACTCGCTATCGTCCGTTTGGTCGATATTAAGCGAATCGAGTGACACTCCTGCCACACCATTGACCAGCTTAGACTGGAGCGAAGCACCCAACGCGAGCGCATTATCCTCCGCCGGCAGAGCATCAAGCACCACCTGGAGCGCCTTCTCATCATTGTTGATGCGGCTGGCATTGAGGTGTGAGTTGGTCTCCAGTACCTTCAGCTCGCCACGTAGCTTCTCGACTGCGTCGTTGTTGTTCTTGAGTACGGCAGCAGTGTTATTTTTCTCGCCAAGCACCCGCTCTTTAAAGATAATTTGCTGCACCAAAAACCACGATATCACCAGTGCGAAACCCACAATTACTGAGGCTCCAGCCACCCAGAGGAACATCACTCGGCTGGATTGTTCGATCTGTTGGCGCTTGTGGATGGCGGCGTCTTTCTTACTCATCTAGTTCTTCTCCTTGTTGGTCGCCTTGGGCGTAAAGAGGCTATCGGGCACATGCAGGCGCGAGTCGGTCACATTAGTACTACCAGTTGGGGCTTCAATGCGCAGATTCTTGGAGCTATTAGCGAGAAGCTCTTTGGGGTAGGTAAAGGTCAGCTTGAAGCGCAGCACCTTAGCCCCACTGGCGTCCTCGCCATAGCTGGTGTCGCTCACTGTCACATCGTCGGCCAGCTTGACGGTCTGGACACGGTTATCGCCATCGGTGTAGCTCAGCTTGGTATTGAGGATCATTTTCTTGAGCTTATCCGTTGCCTCAAAGCTGTTGGCGGCTGACCCCTCAATGGAGAGCTTCGTCTCAGACGGATCGAGGCTGACGGTCGACATCTTCACATCATTGGGCGCAGCAGGGTTAATAGCACTGAGCACATCGAAGATACGCGAGTCAATACTCTTGTCTTTGTGCATCGAGGAGAGCTGAGCTAGTTGGTTCTGGATGGTGACGATCTGGTTAGCATCTTTAACACTACTAATCTTGCCGTACTGGTCTTTGATCTCATTGTCGGTCAGCCACTCGCGGGCACTCTGCGTACCAACATACACCACCAGCAGCGCCACCGCTGCGCCAGCGATGATACTTACGAGAATGGAGAGCGATATCACACCATTGCGCATGCGCTGGGCATGCAGGTATTCGCGCTTAACATCAGGAATGAGGTTAATCTCTATCATGCGTCGTTCCTCCGTTTTGCTAGGCCGACTGCTGTGGCAAACTCTGGTGCGACGTTAGCCAATTGCTCTTGGCTCGTCTGCGGCATATGGATACCGTGCCAGGGGTTACCCGGGGCGGTCGGAACCTCTACCTTGGCCGCAACATACTCGCTGAGATGTGGAATCATCTCGCCAAAGCCCGTCAGTGTAATACTCGACACCTGGGCGCTGGCGTAGCGCGTCTGGAAGAATTTGATTGATTTAATAAGCTCGCTCGCAAAGTTATCCAGCGCACCCTCAATAGCACGCACCACCTGCCCATCGAGCTTATCCTCCGCCAGACCAAACTTGAGAATGAACTGCCGAGCTTGGTCCTCCTGAACGCTGAGGTTTTGTACTGCCGACTTGACGAGACTGCTGACACCAGACGGAATAGTCCGGACGAGGCGCGGTGCTCCACCGTAGATAATGGCGAGGTCGGTCGAGAGTTCACCAATGTCGATCAGCATCACCGCAGCACCGTTTGCCGCTTGCTGAGGCGGCGCAAAGGCCCGCACCATCGCAATTGGGTCGGGCTCGATAGCAATCACATTCAGCCCGAGGCCCTCGATAAACTCAAGCTGATCCTCACTATATCCCTTGGACACACTGCTAATCAGCACCTCTTGCTGATCGCTCGCATGGAGCGATGGCCCCAGCAGCACCCAATCTACCTTAGCATCATCCGCCATCGGCACATATTGGTCTATCTGGTATTTCATCGTGGCACGCAGCTCGGCATCGGAAACTTGCGGCACATCGACCACTGTTGTAAAGGTCTTGTTAGAAGGGAGGCCAATCGCAACATTCTTCGTCTTGATACCACTCTGGCCCACGGCAGTCATAATAACTTCGCCCAGGCGACGGCGCGATTCTGGTGCATCGCTGCTAGTAATACGACGGTCAACGGGCGCATACCCATGTGCTACGAGCTCCCACTCGTCACCAGCTGGTGCCAGCTGCAAAACCCGTACGGCATTGGTGCCGATATCGAGTGCAAAGAAATCGCCCGACCCTTTTTGAAACTTCATACTCATCTATTATACATAAGCGACATTGGTTTAGGCAAGGGGGTTAGTGGAGGAAAATATACTAAACTTGCACTACAAAACTTCCTATCTGCCTCACCCTTATCAGGCATATTAGCGGATCGATATCTCACATGTCGATCGCGCGTTAATGCTCATATGTTATGTGCCAAATCTCTCGCTCTCCACTATTTCTCGACATAATGCAAAGAAAGATAAAGAGCTCTTAAATATGACTACACCTGGGCTAAAACCGCGGTGCGGCCTCTGTTGTGGTGGCGGTGGTGATGGGCAGGTCGTTGTTTTTGTTGTAACGCGAGCCCCACATGAAGACATCGGCGCGTTGGTTGAGTACCTCAGCAGCTTCGGCGAGGTTATCCTTCTCAGCACCAAAGGTGCGGCGCAGCTGGAGCTGGCGCGCCATGATGGTACCGTTGATGGTAAGCTTTTCTTTGCAAGTCTCAGCAGTGAGGCCATTAAAGTACGCACCAACGTGACGGATCTCGTCGCAGGTGGAGATAACTCCCCCACTGCCACCAGTTGGCTGAGCAATCAGCCAGGCATTCACTTCTTTAACATTATGCCGGACGACGATATTCTTGGCCTTAATGACGAGCTGCGAAAGTTTGGTGGCGTCATCGACAGTGGTCGCGCCGTACTTCAGGTCGCCATCGATCGTCACCGTGCCGCTTGCTTCCACCACCAGCGTACTACTACCTGGCAGCGTACCGTGGATGGTAGCATCGCCATTAACGGTACGCACATTGTGGCCAGCAAAGCTCCCCACATCGATAGACATACCAGCCGCTGTGCCCCGGCCAAAGCTTGGTACCTTCACATTGCTCGGCGGTGCCCAGCGGCCAGCTGGTGTAGCGGTATTAGCAAAGGCAAGGCTATCCTTCGAGCGGTCATAATCACCACCATACCCCCGCCGGCCAGACAATACACCACCAGTAGCTGATAGGATTTTGCCGCCATTTTGCGGTGCCATCATGCCATACTCAGCCCAGCTACCATACATATTGCCATCTTTGGTTGTCTTGAGAGTAACGATCTGTGCATCGCCATTACCACTGGCCGCGCCAATGCCGTTGCCGACGCGCAAGTCGCCACCCCAGATCTGCACCCATGGTAGCTTCGTCACCGTTACACAGGCGGGCGAGGAAATACGACGCTCGTTGCCATCGGTGTGTTTATAATTATAATCTTTGATAGCAACAATGCGGCAGATCATATCCCCTACCTTGGCATCGGCCGCGTTGATATCTTTGGTGTCATTCAGGCGCGTGTGGCTCTCAAGATATTTTTTGTTCTCGCGGAAGGTGGGCTCGTTGGTGCAGTCGATCGGCTGCTTGCCGCGCAGCCAGGTGCAGGCTGTGTCGCTGCCGCTGTAGCTACCCAGGGCATAGGGATAGCCGACTGCCGCCCCACGATCGAAGATGCTGCTCAAGCTGCCAAGGAACTGCTGGCGGTGCTGCCCCCGCACGATGAACTGATAAGCCGCGGCTTCGCTCTCGGTGCGGTCTTTGTCGAGGCTTGCACCAGTGTTGTGGATGGATTCGTCAATCCGGCTGGGCGCAATATTCCCACCCTCCAGCGTGGCAAGCTTCTTGCCATCAATTGTGGCCGATGGATAGAGCTCAAAGTCTGAGTGCACACTAGCACACGCCGGGTCGCTGCGCCGCCACGCTGGGTCGCCAGCAATGCCAGGTGACCACGATATCCGTTGACAGAGTGTGCGGCCAACGTCGCTCGTTTGGATACGATAACTCGTGAAGCGGTCAGTCATGCCGCCACTCGGATACACCGTATAAAAGAGCTGCCCAGACTGGCCCGTCACATTGCGCGCCAGGCTATGCCCACCACTATAATTATTGGCAAAGCCGGTGCCATCCATCCCCACCGACACGGTTGCGCTGTTGGGGCCATTGTTGCGCAAATCATGCGCCCAATAGATTTGCTCACCCGGGAAGGCCCGGACGGATTTTTGCATATTTTGCGTACCAGGCCACTGCTTACCCACATAGCTTTGGCCGTTGATCGTCCAAGGTGGGATGCGCCGCGTGATCGTCACCTTCACATCACTCGTACCACAGGCAATATTCTCGCTGGCGGCAAGGGTACGCCCGCCATCAGTTGAGATACAGCTATACAGGCCAATCCCCACCGTACGCGACTGCCCCACCGGGATATCAAACTGGCCAATGTCGAGTTGCGCTCGCACTTCACCCCCCTGGCTGGTGTATTGGTTTTGGCCACTGACGCGCCCACGGTACATCACGCTCGACTGGACATTCTTGATACGGCTATTGCGGTTGTAGTTCCAATTCATGTTGCGGTCGAGGTGCATCGAGCTAATGTCGAAGGGACCCGAGCGGTTACCCGAGTAACCCGAGCCACGAATGACAATATCGACGAGGCCTGTCTGATTGTGGTCAATCGATATACCCGACTTATAATAATTCCGCTCGCCAGGCTGCGAAAACCACACTACTGCACAGGGACTGCCACTGCGGCAGAGCTCAGGCAACTTCGCCTCTACCTCATTATTGGGCCGAGCTGCCACCAGCCCGCCCAGCGCCGCACTTACCCCCACAGCGCACAGCAGCCCCATCAGGCCAGCACGCACCAGTGATTGGCGACAAAAATGTACAAATGTCATGCTTATGATTATAGCAAAGTTAGGGCAATTGTGCACTGTGTTCATGACGATGAACACCAGATGATATAAATAAGTAAGCAGAGTGTGCCCGAATCGCAATATTCATAGTTGTCTCACGCTCCACCTCCCCACACTCCCTCCGATGGAACACTATTAAGAGGTCGATACTTCCCAAGTATCGACCTCTTGACGCCAGGGCTGAAAACTCGTTATTACAACGAGTTTTCACACTCCATCGGATGAAGCGATGGGTTGGTAGAGCTAACGCAGAGATAGGCTTTAAGATTTAGCTCCTAGAGCCAACCATAGCCTATCACTGCACAAGAAAATATCTGGAGACCAGCGACCAAGCACATAAGAAAAGCTCTGCGGTATATTCTAGATCGAAGTATTTTTGGTATAACAATGAAACAAAATAACCTTTTACTATAATTATATACACCACAACACACTCACATTCCTCGCATTCTCCTCTTCCCCCCTGCCGATTTCCCCTTCGCGCTGCTATACTATATATATGAGTCTATCTATTGGTATCGTTGGCCTGCCCAATGTTGGCAAGTCGACCCTTTTCAACGCCCTCACCAACAATGATATTTTGGCAGCCAATTACCCCTTTGCCACCATCGAGCCAAACACTGGCATTGTGCCTGTGCCCGATGAGCGCCTGAGCGTACTAGCTGATATGTACCACGCCGAGAAGGTTGTGCCGGCCACGGTGACCTTTGTCGATATCGCCGGACTAGTGGCTGGTGCTGCGAGTGGCGAAGGCCTGGGCAATAAGTTCCTCGCTCATATTCGCCAGTGCGATGCGATCGTCCACATCGTCCGTGCCTTTGCAAATGACGACATCGTTCACGTCGATACCACCGTCGACCCGCAGCGCGATATCGACATCATTAACACCGAGCTCATGCTGGCAGACATCCAGACTATCGAGACTCGCCTCACCCGCCTAAGCAAAGAAGCTAAGGCCGATCCAAAGGCGCGCAGCACACTCGAATACTTGCAGCAGTTGCGCAACGATCTTGCCGCTGGTACCCCTGTTCATCTGAACAAAAATATTATTCATGAGGCAATCGCCGACCTCCACCTCCTTACCGCCAAGCCAGTCATCTACGTCTTTAATGTCGACGAAGCCACCCTTGCCAACGCTGAGGCCAAAGCCCGCTTAGCAGCGCTAGCTCGTGGCAGCACGGCGCTCTTCATCTGCGCCACACTAGAGGATGAGCTCAAGGGAATCGACGCAAAGGATGCGCTAGAACTACTGGCGAGCTATGATGTGCCTGAGGCTGGTCTGACACAATTGATCAGAGCAGCGTACGATACACTCGGCCTGCAGAGCTATCTCACCGCTGGACCAAAGGAAGTGCACGCGTGGACGATCCACCAAGGCTGGACAGCACCACAAGCGGCTGGGGTCATCCACACCGACTTCGAGCGAGGCTTCATTGCAGCGCAAGTGGTGGATTATGACGACCTCGTGGCAGCAGGATCCGAGGCCAAAGCGCGCGAAGCAGGCAAAATCCGCACCGAGGGCAAAGCCTATGTCATGCAGCCAGGCGATGTGGTAGAATTTCGATTTAATGTAAGCAAGTGATCCTAGCTAGGAAACATAAGCAAACTCGCCATGAGCTTGTGGCGAGTTTTTGCATGTACTATTACTATAATCTTCTCAGAAGGTATAGCAGAGGGTACACTGATGGTATCATGTGTCATTATGTGTGGCGCATTGCCATACCGGTCATACTCGAGGTTATTTTCATCGTCTCGTGTTTTATCCTACCACGGATATGTTTATAGTAATATGACATTTTTTCGTGGCACTGCTTGGCTACATAATCGCGACAAAAAGTGTGAGTATGCACCAGTGGTGTCGTGCGCTCGCTGGTGGGTGGCACTTTTGGCGGCAGGTAGTAATACGCTGGTTTGCGCAGCAGGGGCGTTTGGTGCGATGAGCGTGCTCGAGCAAGCCTTTCCTCACCTCGCCACAGGTGCCATTACAATGCCAGTCAAGACGGCAGGCGAGTTGCTACTTTTTGCGCCCTCAACCATCGTTCTCCCCGCCATTGTAGAGGAAACAATTTTTCACAAGCAGATGATCTGCCTAGCTAATCACACAGCAATCATCTGCACCACTCTACTGAGTGCTATGTTGTTTGCAACAGAGCACTTTGTCACACCGTGGGGTATGTTGCCAGGTATGGTGTGGGTACTGCCATTATGTACCAATGACGACACATACCATTGCGAGCATACTCATCTGGGTCGACGGTGGTGATGACGCTATTTGTTGTGTTATGATGAGCGCGTTGCGTATTTTACGGTATGTATACATCACGAGTCGCAGTGTTTGCTTCATCATGCGTTTTTCTCTTATGTCAAAGAATTTCTACAATAACTATATAGTTGACTCTCCAAGACACTCACATTAGTCTATTCTTTGCTGTTTCCAAATCTGTCTATATATAATTAATATATGGCGATACGAAGGCATTATTATATATAGCAAACTTGCACGAGTAGATACAACGCAAGATCACCACACGATACAATCTAAATAACTGCTGCGCGACTCTCTCATTAACCGCACTCGTTTTCTCAACTATGGTGTTGTTCTGCCCTGCTTTTTTGCAATCGGTAAAACCGCTCTTGATTACCATGCGCGCCCTTCACACTACTATCGGCTTTGTCGACAATTACACACTGGGTGCGCACCCACTGCTCGAAGTCGCGCAGGATGGCACGGCGCACGCTGTCATTTTTGACAATGCCACTGCGTGTAAGCTGCGCGCGCTGCGCCTCAAACTGCGGCTTGACCATTGCGATGATACTAGTTCGCGGACTGCTGATACACACTAAGTGCGGTAGAATTTTGCGCAGGCTAATAAACGATACATCAATGACAATAATGTCTGGCGTGGTTGCTGGCACAAAATCGCGAATGTCGGTTTTTTCATGCAGCTCAATGCGCGGGTCGCCACGTAGGCTGGGGTGGAGCTGCTCCGTCCCCACGTCCACCGCATACACCATGCGCGCACCATGCTGCAATGCATAGTCGGTAAATCCACCGGTGCTGCTACCAACATCAAGCACGATAGTATTATCAAATGAAATATTGAGCCGCTGCGCCACGCTGGCCAATTTAAGCCCCGCCCGCGACACATAGCGCTCGTGCGCCACCAGCTTTATCTGCGTCGACTCATCCACAAACATCCCCGGCTTGTGCGCCACTGCACCATCCACCAATACCTTGCCAAGGCGAATCCAATTCTCGGCCGCTGAGCGTGTTGCTGCTTGGCCACGCGCCACCATTGCTTTGTCTAGTCGTTGTTTTTGCATGTCCTTATTATACTGCACGAGTGGGTAGATATTTAGTTGGTGTGAAGCTAATAGACCTGCTGCATTTTTACACAATGCATGAGGCTGTAGAGCATGATGATGATGAGATTGGATGAGACTGCTGCGCGCGGATATGCTTCTTACTTCCGTCGTTTTTCAAATTTTAATGATGAAGAAATCCGCTTTGTTCTTTGCGCGCTATTGCAGCTTTTATATTAATAACTCACTCAAACTATCGCGCACTGCAGCATGCTATTCTTCATTCGCACATGTCGCCAAAAGCTAGCAGGATATTCAAGACACAAGACAGCTCAGCCAGACATATAGTATACATAACAAAAATTGAGTGGACATCGTGATAGCAAAATATCTTGCTCGTATGGCTGTGCCACATCACCAACGAGCTGCGCATTCATCCTCCCGCACAAGCGCTATATGTAGCAAAACACGATGCCACTGCGGCAGATGCTTCGCATAGCAAGTCAGCTTGTCTGAATAAAAAATTGATTTTTGACAGCATCACATTTTTGCAAGCCAAGCGTGAGTATTTGTATATGCCACATAGTATATTTCGCATCTTCGCAGCACATAGACGAGCCAAGATGTATCGCACGATATCTTGCGCTTATACACGTTTTGCAAAATTTGCATGAACCATCTGCAAGCAATTCTAGTTGCGATAATAAGCAACCCATTTTTGCATAAATCTACAAACAATGATTATTTTTATCATCAACCGCTCATTCGCGCAGCCTATACTTCGCAACAGCATATCGCCTTGCTATAATTCGCCTGGCACGCAAAAACCAAAAATGAAACACTCTCCAGCCAGCCACAACAAGCGTGCACAAAAAAGCAAAAAGTCAAAAATATCCAAACTCAAAAAATAGACAAGCTGGACAATGATCACATTTTTTATCTCGCAGCAACAGCCCATGCGTCATTTCACCATCTGCAATTTTTTGCAGTAGCACGCGAAAGCAAAGCGCATAGCTTCGCAGCTACACAATAAAAAAGTGTGTTCATTATTTTTAAAATACTTATGTTTACTTTGTACATTTTGTATTATATCTTATTGCCATAAGCGTCATTATATTGCTAAAGGTAACTGCGCACCTGTAACGGAAATTTGTTCATTTATGCTTATGGTTACTGTGTTTATCCTGGGTGTAAGCATACGTGTGCGTGCTCCATGCCGCACGAAACGATCGTTGAGCATATCACATCGTTGTTGTGCTCACTATATCCCTCTAGCTATTATGGTGTTGTTTGTACATTGCTATATCTACGCCTTCGTGTTGTGCACATATCATCGTTTTGCCTAATCGCTGTGCTTCCTACTACGCTCATTTTTCGAACGTTCGTCCAGTATTCCCTGTTTATATTCTGTATTTTTTACAATGACTTGTATATTTTGGCATTATTTTCGCCACAGAGAGTTCTGTTGCATTCTCTACAATAATAGCTCGATCCTATCGAGCTTGACAGCGAACCTTATGTGTTAGTTATTACAACATCATTTACGTCCTCTTTCTTCCCCTATTACTCAGCAAAAATACAGAGTGTCCGCAAGCTCGCGCTCAAAATTGGCCAAAAATCGCCACTTCTCTATGTTGTTTTTATTACATATCTAGGGTGCTCTAGCCCAGGAATTACACAGCACAAAAAATACACCGCTTTTCGCGGTGTATATGTGTTATCCCTACATTCCCTCACTTTTGCATGTCAACGCGATGAGAGCGGCTCTCATGAGCTCTCAGGGCACTATTTCTTGCGCTCGCGGTACTCTCCGCTTGCTGTATCGACAGAAATAACGTCGCCCGTCTTAATGAAGGCTGGCACCTTGACTACCAAGCCCGTCTCCAGCGTCGCATCTTTGAGCACGCTGCTGGTTGTATCACCTTTTACAACATCTTCGGTGTAGGTGACTTGAAGGTAGAGATTCTTGGGCAGCTCGACATTGATCACTTTACCATCAAAGAACTGCAAGCTTAGTGTATCCCCTTCCTTTAAGTAATCCTTGGCGCTGTCGACGAGGTCCGTGGCGAGCTCAAACTGCTCAAAGCTAGTTGGATCCATAAAATAGAACGTATCACCATCATTATAGAGGTACTGCACGCTCTGTGTTGATACCTCGGCGGGCTCAATCTTGTCTTGCCCCTTGAAGGTCTTGGGTAGCACGCTACCATCGATCAAGTTCTTCAGCCGCACATTCACAATAGAGCCACCCCGGCCCATTACCTTCTGATTATAGTCCACAACTCGATACGGCTTGCCATCAAGCTGCACAATCACGCCTTTTTTTAGGTCAGTTGGTTGGTACATCACCTATCTCCTGTTTTAGTAGTTGCTGCTTCGTTCGAAACATCCGCCAGCGCAGTCACAGAGGTACTGCGCTGAAAAAGTTCCTAACCTTGCGCCACAAATGGCAGCAACGCCAAGTGGCGAGCACGCTTCACCGCTACGGCGAGTTGTCGTTGTTGTTTATCCGACAACCCTGTGCGACTGCGTGGCTCGATCTGCCCATAAATATTAATGAACTTCTGCAATGTTTTTGCATCTTTGTAGTCAAAATAGACCGGTGTGTCCTTGCGCATGCGCTTGGCCATTATTTGTTCTCCTTTAGTATGTTGTTAAAATGGTATTTCTGATAGGTCAATTGGCTTATCGTCGATGTCTTCGATGACAACATCCTGGCTACTACCACTGTTAGCTGGCGCTGCCGCTGGTGTTGTACTTCCGTCAGCACGTCCACCACCAACGAAGGTAAAGTCCTCTACTGTCACTTCTACAACAGAGCGCTTGTTGCCGTCCTTATCGTCGTAGCTACGCTGGTCGAGACGACCACTGACGAGCAGCGGGCTGCCCTTCTTCACATATTGCGCAATGGTTTCGCCAGTCCGCCCCCAGGCTACACAGTTAATGAAGCTGGTTTGGTCTTGGTTTTGGCCATTTTGGTTGCGCCATGTGCGAGTGACCGCTAGTGTAAAATTCGCAACGTTCTGCCCACTCGCTGTGGTGCGCACCTCTATATCGCGCGTCAAATTGCCCATCAAAATAACTTTGCTAAATCCTCGAGCCATACATCCTCCTCGATTCTTTACTGTGGTTATTAGTTGTTGTGGTAATTTTTACTCTTCTGTCTGGCGGCTAGCTTCGCGTGCTTTAGCCTCGGCCATCAGCTTGCGGCCCTTCTCGTCCACCTTGACGAGCAAGTAGCGGATCACATCATCAGAAATATTCAGCGCATTGCTGATCTTCAGCGGTGCATCGGCAGACAGCGCCACCTCAAAGTAGACATACACCGCAAAGTCTTCCTTCTTAATACTATACTGCAGCTTTTTCTTGCCCCAGTTGTCTTCGCTGGTAATAGAGCCACCAGCGCCGAGCACCAGCTCGCGCACTTTAGCAAGTGGTGCCTCAAGGTTTGATTCTAGATCTGGCCGAATCAAAACCGTTAGTTCATATTGTTTCATATGTAAACCTCCTTTGGGATCCATATGGATGTTTATCCGGACGATAAACTTAGGTTAATAACGCATTATATTATACGCGAGACAGTATACAAAGTCTAGCGAGGTACAGGGGTGTGGAGGTGTTGTACTTTTTGCTTTTTCATTTTTTGTATTTATCTTGGCACTACTCCATGCACACAGCTATTTATATTATTAGGTGCACACCCGTGCTTCTCTTCCCACACGCTCACCCATCCCACCATAAGCCAGCTGGCAGTGCAGTATAGTCATACACTTCACCCACATTTTCAAAAAAATAATTATAGTATAGTGTCACAATTCACTTGCTTCGCCCCATCACTATACTTAATGTATTATGCCCATATACTATTATATATAAGTACACAAGAGCACCTTTTGAGCTCTATCATATTTAGAAAACACTATTTATCATACGTCAAAATGTGAAAAAATGAACCACCCTTACTTGTCGTGTATGTATTACTTTGTCTTTCGCTTTTTTAGCTTTTTTGATGCTGCGATGTAACTGCAAAAAATATCGAGCCAGTTTTCGCTTGTGCTTATTTCGCTATTGCTTCTGCCTAAAGCGAAGTATCGTTTTGCTGTCTCCTTGCGCATTTTTGTCAGAGCTACCTATGGCACTCCATGGAGCCATTATGTCGATCTCATTTTTGCACACTACTTATATAGAGCCAGCTGCTCCACCTCCATACATCGCACATTTGCACCAATACTTTACCATTTGTTTTCACACCATGAAGTACTATATATTGCAAAATGTGAAAATTTTGAAAGCTCCATTTATGCCATCCACGACGCATCATTATTTTTTATACAAGCCATACATCGCACCCTATTAGATCGTGTATATTTAATAACCATGACCACTATGTACTGCTTGCGTTTATCGTACATTTACTCATACTCAATATACAATTAGCCACCTACGCTCAAAAATACGAAAATATCACCATACTAACCCACCCTCTAGATCATACACATCACACTCCATCCATTTTTTAACTTCGCACTCACACTCTGAGACTGTTTTATACACCTTATGCTTTACCATACTGGTTATGCCTATATCACCATCAACTATCCTTTGCTTGCATTATGCAACTGATCATGAAAATTTGCTACGCTATCGTATTGGCATGATGCAGACGCAAATCCAGCTGTCGCCATTTCCTCACAAAGCACCCTCTTAGCCACAAAGTTACTCGCACCTAGCACATATTTTGGCACACCAATGCCTACTATTTCTGACCCTTGTCGCACCCATCTGCTTGGTTATGAAAATTTTGCTACCAAGCCTATCATTGAATGTTTTTCTACTATTTTCACACACTCATCTCACTCCAAGCGTATACTTCTATGCCTCGCGATGCAGAAAATTTTTGTCACTTGCTTCGCCATTGCATCATGCCATAGCAAAAAATACCATTTTTAGTTTGCAACCAATCAACCACTACAATACATGCTTCGCATATCACACACATCTCACCAAAATCATCACATTCTTTTGGCACGCACGAACCATCATTACTCCTTGGCACTATATTTTTGCACCAATTTGCCAGACTGAGTTTCATCATTCTCAAATTTTTATTATGAACATCTTCACATTCTGTTCATAAACTTTAGCAAGACGGCCATTTACGTAATTCGCTTCTTGCATCACATTCAAGCCTCTTATGTTCTCACGCACCACACAGATTTTAGCCAAAATAAGATAGTCATTTACTCAAGCGAACTCACCCCCTACTTCATCTCACAACCTCACATTCATTTTTGCAGATTTCCCTAATCAAAAATGTGAAAATTTTGCACTGTTACAGTACGCATTTCATTTTTCATCACACATACTGTACACCGTCTCTATCTTTCTATCTAGCTGTACCAATTTTTACATACTCATTCACAAATTTGCACGCAAATGTACATACCACTATGATACTAATTTTATATTTACTACCAAACAATCCATTCTTGCATCATTCATCACTCGCATGGTAGCAAAAAATATTTTGCACGCGCATTATGTTGCAAAATTACGAACGTTTTTGCTAGACATCACTAATTTTTTATCAATAACAAATAGTACATCGGCGTTTTTTATTACAGCGTCGCAATGCGTCATTATTTTTTGTCACGTATGTAGTATCCGCTTGCTACTCTAGTCGCTGAAAAATCATTTTCTTGCAATAGTATACTTCTATCACTCTTTCTGTATGCGAAAATATAGCAACATATATACCGTACACCAATTAGAACGGATAAAAAATAATATTTTACTGCAGAATAATTATTAATAATATAGTGTTCACTCATATTTTTGCAAATCATTTTACAAAAGTGTCTCAGCTACTGCAAAAATTGCTCGTCGCTCTGCATTATACTTTGCTGTTGTCTCATTTTTTACTTTTTGTATTTCAATTCATACCGCACTCATGGTTCGCCTATTTCGCGCCCACTCGTACTCTCATCAATGCAGCAGCAAAAAATTGCATGAACGATTTTGCATGTTGTTCATACTCTCTTGCTGTTTCCTTTTCCATAGCATGCACGTCATCATATACAAAAAAGACATATTCGATAAAGCAATCGACTCACTTTGTACACAAAATGCTCATCACCATACCCTATGTATAGTACATGAGCGCATCTATACTCACTTAATTTACCATCTACTCCTCTGAATATACTCTTGTTATATTCAGACATTCTCTTGCTCACCCTCAAGCAATTTATAATATATAAAGAAAATCCATATAGCATAAAAACTACATTATTTTCTTACTACAACGCGCACATTACACCACCCAATACACGCGATCCTTAAAAAATTCAATGGCATAGCACGCGCGCTTGTTTGTTCAACCACCATAGCTTTTTTGCACAGAAAAACCAGTGCTCTATGTGCACTGGTTTTATTAGTAGATGAGTAACAGTGGGCAACCTGCAACTACTATGCAGCCAACTCAAATTGGCTCGCTCCAACATTCCTCATACTGTCGAGCAATGGGACAAAAACCTTCACCTCCTTATCACCAAACTCATCAGGTATAATTTGGTCTGTATCTGTCACGTAGCATGGTTTGCCAACTAAGAAACCAAACAAATGGCGCTCTGGGTCGTCTGGGTGTGTGCAAAAAGCTGCTCCTTCAAAGTTGCCATATATTTGCTCATCCGGCCCAAACGGAATAACAAGCTGGCTATCTACATCACGGCGCACATCGTCTAAAGAAATCGCCGCCTCGGAATTGAGCGACGATGCGTATGGAGAATATTGGACATCGCTGTCCTTTGGACTCTTGACGTCTTCTTGGCCGTCAAATATAACCACTCCATCAACATCGAACTGAACCTTCTCCCCAATAGTAGGACCACCTTCAACATCACGTAGCTTTGCAAACTCGTGCATCATCGCATTTTTTGCACTATTATCAATCGTGCCATCACGCGTAGCCTCAAGAAATACCTCTTGCAGTGCTTCTTGCACGTGCTTCATCCAGCCACTCTCTAGAGAATACTTGCTTGGGGCTTCGAAGCCGCTGCGCTTGTAATATGCTTCTTCACCTATACATAGTCCATCAGCCTCTGTGTGGTTTTCTTTCTGCTTAGGATATTTTTCAACTGCTGATGCTACAGCCTCAAATGTACCTAATGTACCCATTTCTTTGTTGTTTAGTTCAAGTTTATTACTTTCACTCATAGTTTTTTATACTCCGCACTATGATTTTGGTTAACGGCATTGGCTCCTTTCTGCCGATTCCTCCCTGCTGCGTGCTTTGTGGCGCGTGGCAGCGTGGTAGTAAGTAATCGTATCATTTGCATTATAGCATAAAAGCAGCGCCTGCAAAGCTATTTTTGGCCTTATTTTCGCATTATTTTCCCCATATGTACCCCTGTCGTACCAGTGGTAGCTATCTGGACGATAATTATATATTTTTCGCAAGCATTTTTAGCCTTGATTGCGTATTTCTCCCTCCTCACTAGCAAATACTCTCCACTCCGTCCACCTCTATCGCTGCATATAGGCAGGAGCAAATAGCTATATGCCGAGTCCTCGTATGAGGAGATTAATGACCTAACTCTTTTTTGCGACACTAGAGAAGAGAACAGTACGCAAAGGCGCAACGCGATGCCTTATGAGTTCTACCCCACCCCACACGCTTCCTAAGCGCTTACAGCTATAGCTATACCAAAGCTGGATAAGCGAGATACAACCGTTACTCCAGCCGCTCGCTATGCAGCTATATAGCAAGATCGCCCAAGGCATCTACCCAGGGCGATCTTGTATGTTGCTCTGCAGAACTTAACCGCGAGCAAAGTGGGCAAAGGCGCGGTTAGCCTCGGCCATTTTGTGGGTGTCTTCCTTTTTCTTGAAGGCGACGCCGGTTTGGTTGCAGGCATCAACGATCTCTGTTGCTAGGCGCTTGCTATACGGCATACCACTCTTGGATCGGGCAGCCTGCACCAGCCACATAAAGGCAAAGTGCTGCTGGCGATGACCCTGAATGGGGAATGGAATCTGGTAGTTCGCACCACCAACACGGCGGCTCTTTACCTCAAAGCTAGGGCTAATGTTCTTGATGCAGGTCTCAAACACTTCCAGTGGGTCCTCACTCTTGAGGCTGCGGGCAGCTTGCTCGAGCGCACTATAGACAGCCCGCTCAGCAACTTGCTTTTTGCCGTCTAGCATCGATTTGTTAATCAAGCGCTGCACCAGCACCGACTGGTACTTGCGGTCTGGCTTGATGGTGCGCTGGAGTTTTTTCGTGACTTTACGAGGCATGGTTAGTTACCCTCCTTCTTGGCACCGTACTTGCTGCGGCCCTGCTTACGCTTCGATACCCCTTGCAGGTCGAGCGCACCACGGACGATGTGGTAGCGCACACCTGGGAGGTCTGGCACGCGGCCACCTCGGACGAGCACCACCGCGTGCTCCTGCAGGTTGTGGCCTTCGCCGCCAATGTAGGCCCAGACTTCGTGGCCGTTAGTGAGGCGCACACGAGCCACCTTGCGCATAGCGGAGTTTGGCTTCTTGGGGGTCTTGGTCGTTACCTTGACGCAGACACCACGCTTGAGTGGTGCATTTTGGTCGTAGTAGCGCACCTTGAGTGCATTGTGGATGCGCCCCAGCGCTGGCGACTTCGACTTCCGAGCCGCCGTCTTGCGTGGCTTGCGCACCAATTGGTTAATGGTTGGCATGCAATTCTCCTTATTGCTTATTGTTCGGCTTCTATCGCCCACCCCACTGGTTGGATTAGTAGTGTGAGCATAGAGTACCTGCTACTGAGTCATCTAGCCCAGCGTCTATGTGTACGATTATGGAGCAGCACCTCCGCCTCGTGTCTGTACCTTCTCCGCCAGGCAACGCGCTCACACCAGCGCCCCACCCCGAGAAGAGGAAACTCGTGGGTATTATAGCATGGATCATTCTATTGAATCAATTGCGCGCGCGTGATACAATACTAAATGTTAACGTACCATGATGTACAATTAACTCAAGAAGCGTCTATTATGGGCGCTTTTTGCGTATCTTAGAGTCGTTTATATGATCGATTGTACCGTCTCTGCATATCTTTCTTGCAATAGCTACGATTTAGTGTATACGCAGTCACCATAATTCCCGCTACTGGCCTTGTTTTACTACGCATCCGTCGCAATATTACAACAAAATCTATATCTGCAAGCCATAAATACAATGTATCTCCTTTTGGGTGTTTGTCCCAAAAAGCCCTTACTTCTGGTTCTTTATAGTTCTCTAGTACTGCACGCACCCAAGGAAGCCGCGTCGCTCTATCATAGTCAATCTTTCGAAGCTTCTTACCGCATGTAATAATGTGAGTAAAACCCTGTGGATAAAAACCGCCCCAGGATGGATCGGGGTGTGAATTTGTATAAACAGGTAATCCATCAACAATCGGTGGCGTTGTCTTAAGAAAATCATGCTCATACACAGCAAACAATTTTTTTATATCAGCCTCATATGAATTACTAGAGAGATCTAACTCTAGCGGCAGCCATTCTGGTATCATCACTCGCGCGGTTCCCAAAAGAATAAATTGAACTTTTCAGTGCTAGGCGGCGTACCGCTTGTCAGCTCTTGCTGAGTAATTTTTTTTAGAAATGCTACAAACTCCTTTTTTGCTTCTGATTTCTGTTGGTTACTTGGTTTATTTGCATACATTACTGCACCAGTCACAAGGTCGGCCAATTGTAAACCTATCACTTCATGTGAACGCAATGGTTGTGCTGTAAAATCTTTATCTTGGAACTTCGCTGTATTTCTCAAGTATCTTGCTAACTCATGTGACCTATGCCCAGACCAGGTATCTTTATAGTCTAAAAATAACCGCAAACTATGCGTAGATGTACTCTTTTCAGCAATATTACGCACCAAGTAGTATTGCATTTTATAATAAAAATCATCGCTTGTCTCGTTGTGAGCTTCATAATTAACCTTATTTTTATCAATCACTACTGCTCTGTAGCTGACTTGATCAGTGTGGTGTAACAACAATAACAAATCTTTATAGTATTCAATTTTTGATGAGCTCACCTTAGTCCACTTAATCTCACGGTGTAAAGATATCTTATGTTTCTTTTTAATACACTTAACTTCTCTAAGGAGCATTGGCAGCTGTTTAGTATTTAGCCAAACTGCACCAAGAAGCATCTTGCCAGAGCCATGCCCAATGTGACAAGATTCATCAATATAGACATATGTAGAATACTCTTGATTGTGTATATTTCTCATATACTTTCATTATAAATGCACTTACAAGCATTGCCAATAGTAGCACAATTATGTAGTGTCGTTAGTGTAATGCCCGTAATACTCTGATGAAATGAATTTAAGTCTATAAGACCTCCCTGCTTCCACCATTACTACAGCAGTAATCAGCGAATGTGTTACACTCATTATTATGAAACAAACTATTGAAAAGGTAGGCTTGCTCAGCCTGTCGCTTATACTTACGTCGTCTGGTGCCATTGCCCCAGCTATCCCCGCAATGAAGGCATTTTATCACCAATTTTCGAGTACACAGGTTGAGCTAATCTTGTCTATTCCGTCGCTGTTTGTCGTCGTGACGCTGCTGGCTAATCATGCAATTCGCCGCGTACTGTCTGAGCGACACATCATTATTATCAGCCTCATTCTCATTCCGCTGGCTGGTGTGATGCCGTTTTTTATTCAGGAGTATTGGTTAGTGCTGGCTTCGCGCGCAGCCTTCGGTATTGGGACGGGGCTCATCAACGCAGTTGCCATTACCATCCTCAGCGATTATTACACTGGCCGAGAGCGTGCACAAGTATTGGGCTGGCGCGTCTCTGCCGAAATCATTGGCTGTGCATTGCTCACTCTACTGGCTGGGCAGTTGATCAAAATTAGCTGGATGCACGCTTTCTTAATTTACACAGCCGGGCTCATCATTCTTGCTATATTCCTCACCTGCGCCCCACGACGACAACCACAAGTGCCTACCAAGGCAGAGGATGCTTCGCCAGCCGCTCATTCGCTGAGCCGCCAGCAGCTTAGCACAGTCATTGGATTAACGCTGTGCGGGGTATGGTTTGTTTGTATTGATGTATCACTGGCGCTGCGCCTGCCCGAGATCACTATTGCAGCGGGTTTTGGCTCGGCCACAGACGCAAGCATCATCCTCAGCCTCAAGCAAATCATGGGGATTATCGCTGGTGCAGTATTTGTCTATGCCGTGAGTCGGTACAAGCAACAGCTCTTGGCATTGTCTGCTCTGCTCATTGGTATCGTTTTGCTTGGCTTGTCGCTATCGCCAACGATCTGGCTGCTTGGCCTTTCGTCCTTTGGGGTTGGCTTCGTCTATAGCATCATTCTCTCAACAATATTCCACCAATTGTCAGACGAAGTCTCCACACAATCGCGCAGCACAGCCACAGCAATTGTCCTCGTTGGATGCAATCTCGGTGGTGGCAGTGCACCGTATGCTTTGCAGCTGTTTTCGTGGTTGGGCGCTCGAGGGCTGGCAGTCTTCGCTTGGTTTGGAGTGTTGTCTATGTTGATTGGTGCAAGTCTCTGGCTCTCTCACCGCTACACACGTAGCCGATAATCTTTGAACCCTAGAGCCCACTTTTCAATAGCAAACTCCTCTATAATATATTCTTTCACTCTAATCCCAAATAATGGATATCGTCAAAATATATTCATAATCATCGCGATGTGGAGAAAAACGCAAGGCGCGATATCATACCACACGTTGGACAGATAATCCCTGTCGTCCCCACCCCATGCTATACTAATCTCATGCATATTGCCATCCAAGGTCAAGCAGGGTCGTTTCATGAGCAGGCAGCGCAGCAGTGGTTTGGGCCACAGGTCGATACCGTACCATGCACAACGTTTCGCGATGTTTTCCATACGCATGCGACTGGTCAAGCCGAAGGTATCGTTGTGGCGGTGGAAAACACACTCTACGGAACAATCAACGAGCCGTACCACTACCTCGAGGCATGCCCGCTACCCATCATTGGTGAGGTACGTCTTGCCATTGAGCAGATGCTCATTACACTACCTGGCGCTCGCCTAGCTGATATTACAGAGGTGTATTCGCACCCCGTCGCACTTGCGCAGTGCCAGCGCTTTCTTGCCGCCGAGCTGCCGCATGCGGCGCAGAATGAATTTTTCGATACAGCAGGGGCGGTTGCCTACATCAAAGCAGCTGGCGACCCACACAAAGCCGCCATTGCTAGCCAGGCTGCTGCTACCCTCCATCATCTGCCCATCCTGCGCCGTAGCATCCAAGATAGCCACGACAACATCACCCGCTTCATCGTCCTCGCACCAGGCCACGCACCAGCCCATGCCAACCGCGCCACGCTCGTCGTCACGACCAATCACCAGCCTGGTGCACTGCTCGAGGTATTACACGTCTTCGCCGCGGCAGGCATCAATATCAGCAGCCTACAGTCTCAACCGATCGTCGGCCAGCCGTGGCAATACAAATTCTTCCTCGTCGTCGACAGTGCTGGTGTTCCACTCCGGCACGCCCTGCGCACCATCAAACAAAGCGACCATACTGTGCGGCTGCTGGGTGAGTATTGTGCGGGGTAATACATCAACGTGCTTACCTCCAGCACACAAGAGTATGTTTAGATTGAGCCACGAGAGCTATTCAATATCATCTTGAAGAGCCGAAATATATTCTTCAACTGTTGACCGGTCAAGGCCTCCGGCGGCAAGCTGATCAACTCGACCACTGTACTTGAGCCACCAAGTAGGAAAAGTAGCGAGCAAACAGCGTGTCATTTGGTGGTTATCGTTGTTGATGTGCGCCAATGTACTCAGGTTATCGAGAAAGATATCTCTCTCCATATATTCAAGGTCAGATTGCACGACGTCGTGCATAATGCGCTGCCGTGTTGCATCATCACATGGTAGCTCACCTACTGTATTAGTCATATACTGGAGCCAATTGTCAAAGTCTCGTTGGTCCAGGATTCGCTCTGGAGCCTTCGGCTCGCTGTGGTAACCAATCGGGTCATTGCGTATCACTTTCAAGACGCCATTCGTATACTCAGCATCAGCCCCTGCTGCAATGAGCCGATCTGCTATAGCGTTGCCATCATCAACCACTCGATAAGGATATGGATACTGACAAACAAATCGACGATCCAATATCGTTATAACCTCTACACCTTGCTGATACAAATGCCTGGCACGCATGGCAGTCTTAATATTATCAAGGTATTTATCATACTCCATTGTTTTGATAAGATCATCGCGGCTTTCATCACTCAGTCGGTCAATTCTATCAACGAAATAATTTTTACTCATATTCCATACACGACCTTCGTCACCCTCAACCACCGTCCAGTACAACTCATCATAACCAATCATCTCTGCAATTCGGTCAAAGTCTGCCACATAATCGCGCCCCTCTAGCAGCTGACTAGCTCGCGGATCAACATCCAAGCCAAAGCCTTCAATTCTCTCATTCAGCCACAAGAATTCTAGGTCTTCTGTTGTCAGCTCTTCACCTGCGTACACCCGTCGCTCCATGTCTGTGAGGCGTCTCGTGTTTTCCACCGTTTTGTCGTATGCATCATCCTCCCGCGATTCATTGGTATATTCCCCACCATCATTGGTGTAGTTGGGGCTATGTTGGCTAGCAATTCGCTCGTACTTCGTCCACGAGCCGGTCGTTGCTTGGTATACCTCTTGCTTCGTCATTATAAGCGCTATCGGCAAGAGCCGCAGCATAGAGCGCAGCAAAGTCCCCCCTGCCTAGCAGCAGTGCCAGCTGGTCGTCCACTTCACGCTCGCCACGAATCACCCCTTGGTCAATGGCATCATACACCTGCGCCAGCGCCTCAGCATTGAGCTCCGGCCAGGATGCAGTAGTCGAGCCAGTACGCTTCTTAAATTCTCCCTTAGCTTTGTCGTACTCGCCCATCGTCTTGAGCGATTCCCATACATATACCTTAAACCAGTCTGGATATACATGCTCATTCTCATCGCTGCGTAGATATGTTGACCACTGCGTGAGGCTGTCAGCTTGGTCAGCTTGAACGGTATCCACCAGGCGCTGCTTTTCTTCGAGACCTAGCACTACCTCGCCTTGGCCACGCTTGCGAGTAATCCGCTCTTGCAGGGCAAAATACGCTTCTGGCACCGCCTCTTCTTTAATAAGTAAGTCAGCAATCTCCTCTTGCACGAACCTAGCGTCTGGGTGTGTAATACCGCAGTAACCACTCTCCAGCGCCTCAGCTACCTTAGCTTCGTGATTACCCAGTGCGCGGTGGGTTGGCTGGTGAACGTTGTGGCTATGCTCATTGTGCGTGCCATCACTACGATGAGCTGGCTGCTCATGTGTGATTATTCTCGCGATGCGCAGCGCTCCATCGCCAAGATTGTGATGGAACATACCAAGGAGTTTCTCTCCAGCTGGTGATGATGCAATAAATTGTTCTGGTGATTTTGGCTTTGGCATAGATTATCCCCCGCGTATTACTGCAATAATTATGATTATACCATCGCCTATGATGGGAGTAAGATTCAGCTAAGACTCTTTGTTCTCACTCTTTAAGATTCACTAAGATTCACTGTAAATCTGCATGCACACTGCCCGCCGCTCTATCCCAGTTCATCCATGCTGCCGATCAGCACATCGCGCGGGCGTGAGCCGTCGGCTGGGCCAATGATGCCTTGCTCTTCCATCTCTTCCATAATGCGGGCAGCCCGAGCATAACCCACGCGGAGCTTACGCTGGAGGAGCGAGGTTGAGGCTTTGCGAGTCTCTACTACCACTCGCACGGCATCGCGGAACATATCGTCATTGCCTTCGCCGTTGCCATCCATATCCATCACTACGCCACCTTTGCCATTGAGCTGGACAGGCTGGCTGACGATCTCGTCATTATACTGCGGCGCCGACTGCATGCGCAGGTGGTCGGTCACCTTCGCAACTTCTTCGTCCATCACCCAGGCACCTTGGATACGCTTGGGCTTGGGCATACTAGCGGTTTTCATCAACATATCGCCCTGACCAAGGAGCTTCTCGGCACCGATTTGGTCGAGAATGGTGCGGCTATCTACCTGACTGGCCACCGTAAAGGCGATGCGGGCTGGCACGTTGGCCTTGATGAGGCCAGTGATCACATCCACGCTGGGCCGCTGCGTCGCCAGCACCAGGTGAATACCAACTGCTCGAGCCTTCTGGGCCAAGCGGACGATCAGCGCCTCCACATCGCGCGCTGCCACCATCATCAGGTCGGCTAGCTCGTCCACCACAATAACGACATACGGCATGCGGCCTTCGTCTACCTTTTGCATGTGGCCTTGCTCATCGGCCACAGCGATCTGCTTGCCGCGAGTTTTGATCTTTTCGTTATACGTCTTGATGTCGCGCACCTTCTCCTCAGCCAGCAAGCTGTAGCGCCGCTCCATTTCATTGACGGCCCACTTGAGGGCACTGATGGTCTTTTCTGGCTCAACAATAACAGGGGTCAGGAGGTGCGGAATATCGGCATACGGTGCCATCTCCACCTGCTTGGGGTCAACGAGGATGAGCTTCATCTCGCTGGGGCTGTTGCGGTAGAGCAAGCTGGTGAGGAGCGTGTTGATCATCACTGACTTACCCGAGCCCGTTTGCCCCGCCACCAAGAGGTGCGGCATTTTATTGAGCTCACCGACAAAAGGTCTGCCCGAGATGTCCTTACCAATAGCAAACGCCAACGGCTCCTTGGCGTGCTGCCACTCGGGGCTATCTAACACCCCGCGCAGGCGCACATCGGCCGCCTTGCGGTTGGGCACTTCGATACCCACGGCCTTCTTGCCTGGGATGGGTGCCTCGATGCGAAGGCTCGATGCTGCGAGATTGAGCGCAATATTCGTCTCCAGCGCAGTGATGCGATTGAGCTTCACGCCAACGGGCGGCTTGAGCGTGTATTGCGTTACCTTCGGGCCAATGTTTGCCCCTTCCATCTCGACATTAATATTAAATTCGTGCAGCGTGTCTTGGATAATGTGGGCATTTTGCTCAATATCGCCAGCATCAGCCGGGCTCTGGCGCTTCTCCAGCAGCTCCAGGCTGGGCGGCTGCCAGTTGGGGTCATTGACGGCAAGCATGGCAGACCGGTCTTCGGCTGCTTTATCTACAGAGGTAGGCGGTGTGCTGTCGCGCAAGGTCGCTCGGGGTTTTTTGTCTGGCTTTGGCTCAGCCGGGCCATCGCCTGAGAGGGTTGGGACGCCCGCGTTGAGCTTGAAGTCGCTCATAGTAGCAGACTTGTCTTGAGCCTTCTCGTCCTTACTACGCTTGGCCTTTTTGCTGGTGTCTGGTGCTTGGCTATCAGCGGCGCGGCGGGCCACTGCCACATTGGCGGCATCATCTGCCTCGGCCTCGCTGCGCACCATGTTTTGCAGGCCACGCCACAGCGCCATAGGCGAAACACGCAAGACGAAGAGTAGCGTCAGGCCGATCAACAATACATACACAAAGACCCCCACTGGCCGGTCGACCAGCGCCAGCATGGCACGGTTGAGCACGTCGCCCATCACACCGCCTGTCGCAGCCGAACCGCGCCGCAGTAGGCCAAATAGCCCCGCAAACCACAGCACCATCAGCACCGCCGCAAGCTTCAGCGCCACTGGCAGACGGTTATCCTCCGCCCGAAAGATCGCCACCGCTACATACACCGCCACCACTGGGACGACATACACCGCATAGCCAATGATGTGCAGCATTGTTGCATCAAGCCACTTGAGAATTGGCCCACCCGAGCCAAACCACGACACCACCAACAATACCGAAAATGCCAGCAGTAGCACCGCCGACACCTGCGCCCAAAACCCCGCCGGCAATGTATGCTGCGGCGCGGCCTGCTTGGCCTTGCTTTTGCTCGGGCTGCGCCGACGAGCAGTGCTTGAGCGAGTAGACGAACGAGTGCGAGTGGTTTTTCTTTTTGTAGCCATATCCTTTTTATTGTACTCTGTTTATGCTTGGTTTGATAGCGTATATTGTAGCATAATTTACTACATTAGGCAATCGGTATAGGATATGCCATACTGGGTAGTATGACAATGCAACCATCTTACCCAATCATTACTCCATTTGAGGCTGTGCCCACGGCTATCGATGGGCTCTATATCATTACCATGAAACAAGTGACTGATGAGCGTGGCACAGTGCGCGAACTATTCCGCCAATCGGCCATGGATAGCACACCACTGCCGCAGTTTGGCCCCTGGAAGCAGATCAATGCCACGCAAACAAACCGTGGCTCCATCCGTGGCCTCCATGCCGAAGCAATGAACAAACTTGTCGCAGTAGTGGCAGGCGAAGCCTTTGGTGTCTATGTGGACGCACGGATCGATTCACCCACCGTTGGCGCAGTTGTGACTGTCCCACTAACAAAAGGTGTGCAGGTGTTTGTTCCACAAGGAGTTTGCAACGGTTTTCAATCGACAAGCGAGCAACCCTCCCAGTACCTCTACTGCTTCGACGAAGAGTGGCAGCCTGGCATGCCCGGTATATCACTCACACCACTCGACCCAGAGCTTGACATCGACTGGCCCATCCCGATCGACACATCCACCTATGACCAAGTCTCCAAAAAAGACGGCAATGCGCCTACTTTGCGTTCTGTTATTGGTGATGATGCCATGGCGCAGCGCACTCACTAGTATTCGAAGCCTATTCACTATAACGCGGATCATTGCTATATGATACCCCTCTCGCCATTTTGTCCATTCTATGTCACAATAGAAGCAAGGAGGTCGTATGCAGCAGATGGTATGGAATATAGTAACGATGATTGCACCCTTTGCGGTGATTGCCTTTGTGCTGGTAGTGCTCGCCGAATATTTGCGCGTACAGCAGCGCATCAAACGCCTGGAGGAGATGGTGCACGAGCTGCAGCAGCGAGTTGAGTCGGATACGTAGCCACAGGTTGCACGCAAAAAGCCAGCTATATAGCGCTGGCTTTTTCATTTTTGATATCGTGGACGACCCCTAGTAGCTTCGACGCTTCGAGCGATCCTTTGGTACAGCTACCTCAGTGTCGGGCTCTTGCCGCGGTGGGAACTTTTTGCGCGGCAGGCCAGCGAAGGCGTCGTTGCTGGGCTGCTTGCTGCGCACGGTCGTGCGGCTATTGGCCGAGCGGCGCTTGCGCGCGCTAGCCGAGCGAGTTGGTGCTTTCTCATCCGTCGTGGCAGGCAATGCACCAGCTGTTTTGCGGGCGGCAATGGCGGCTGCTTTGGCAGCGGCACCACCCTTAGCAATGCGCGGTGGCGTGTGTGGCTGAGCTGGCGCAGCGAGGCTCTGACGCGAGCGCCCAGCTGGGACTTCGCGCCCCACACGGGCAGTGCGGCTCGACGCCTTCTGTGGTGCACCGACTTCGTTGATGACTGGGATAATAATGGGCATGCGGCGTGTTTGGTCGTACAAGACGCGGGCAATGTCATCCTTGATCTCCTTCTTCACGATGTCTAAGTCATACGAACCCACCATACTGCGCGCTGCTTTTTGCTTGAGGTAGGCGCGGATCATTCCCATCAGCTCTTCATTATCGCGTAGATAGATGAAGCCCCGGCTGATGATATCTGGACTAGTGAGAAGGCGGCCTGTCCCACGCTGCACAGTGAGCACCACAACGAACATCCCCTCCAGGCTCATATGGATGCGATCCTTCAGCACGACATCGCTCACGACTGCACCAGCGTCGTCATACATCGTGCCGCCCGAGTGCGGAATGCGCCCAATTTTATGTGCACCATCGGTCGTAAACTCCACAATATCCCCCGGATCGCAGACAAAGATATGACTGCGTGGGATACCACACTCCTTCTCGGCCAGGCGAGCATTGTGCACTAACATGTGGAATTCGCCGTGGTTGGGCAAGTAGTATGTGGGCTTGACGGCACTAATGAGTCGCACGTGGTCATCATAATAACCATGGCCAGACAGGTGGAGCGGCCCCACACCGGTCAGGTGTGTCTTGCCGTTTTGCACCACATCGCCACCTTCGCGCATCAGGCCATCCACGGTGCGTACGACGTACTTCTCGTTGCCTGGGATGGGGTTGGAGCTAAAGACCACCACATCACTCCCCTTGATCTTGACGAACTTATGCGCCCCCGTTGCCATGCGGTTAAGGACTGCACTAAATTCTCCCTGGCTACCCGTACAGACGATGGTAATCTTGTGGTCGGGCAACTTAACGAGGTCTTCCATCTTGACCACCGTATCTTTGGGGATTTTGATAGCACCAGTGCGCAGTGCTACCTCCAGGTTCTGGATCATACTAAAGCCAGCAAAGGCCACCTTGCGCCCATGCTTCTCTGCTTCCTCGAGGATGAGCTGAATGCGGTGCAGCTGGCTAGAGAAACTACTGATGATGATGCGGCTCTTGGCCCACTTATCCATCACCTCACCCATGCTGTGCTGGATATCGTGCTCACCGTGGGTGTGAGTGCCAGCGCTCTCGCAGTTGGTCGATTCGTTCATCATGAGGAGAAAACCCTCGGTGTGCGCAATATCTTGCAAGCGCTCGAAGTCGAACTTGCGGCCATCCACCGGGTTCTCCTCGATGCGCCAGTCGCCACTACTGAGAATGTTCCCCACTGGCGTGCGCACCACTACTGCGGCCGAATCAGGAATGGAGTGGTTCACCCGCACCAGCTCCACACTAAAGGAGTCGCACAGCTGGACGATCTCATGCTCCTCAGGTTTGAGCTCATGATACTCCGGCTCGTAGCTACCATCGGTCTCGGCCATAGTGCGCTGCAGCATACCCAATGTAAAGGCTGTGCCATAGACTGGTGCAGGCAGCTTGGGGATGATATGCCGAAAGGCACCGATATGGTCGAGGTGCCCGTGGGTAAAGATATGCGCCCGAATCTTGTGCTTATTCTCCTCCAACCACTGCGTATCGGGGATGATGTAGTTGATACCTGGATAGTCACTACCTGGGAAGAGGAAGCCCATGTCGATGATGATAATATCATTGTCGTACTCGATGGCTGTCATATTCTTGCCAATGCCCATCTCGCCTACCCCACCAATCGGGATGACCTTGAGCGTTGGGCGCGGAGCACGGGGCCGCTTGGGCTGCATGTTGAGAGTAAACTGCTTGCCGCCATAGCCATTGTAGACCGACTTATTGACCGGCACATTAATGACGTGCTGCGAGGCCTGGGCATTGACTCCCTCGCTGGTGCGGCGCTGTGCCCGAAAGACCTCGCCTTTGCGCGTGGTGGTGGCACTGAGCACCGTATTGGTTGTCGCTGGTTGTTTGCTTGCGTGTGGACGCTTCTTGGCGTCATCTGCCTGGGGTGTGGCCACTCGTCGTTGACCCATTGTATCTCACTCCTTCTAATACATTATTCTGGTTCTACTAATAAGAGACAGGCTAAGAGCCTCAATAAGTGGTTGTATTATAGCAGATGATGGTGAGGTGTGTCAAAGCCACCTCTCGCGAGGTGGCTTTTGCTTCGTATCACTACGAGTTGATGGTATATGCTATACACACCAAGCCTGCAGTATATATTTCAAATTTTGGCCTGTTCCCGCTTGGGAGGCTGGCTGCCACGATGCGCTATCACTTGGAATATCATCAGGGTTTTCTGTGTTAGCTGATGCCTCTTCGATGATAAACGTTGGTGTGCCATTCTCGTTAGTGGTTCGCGTCATCCGTGTGTACAGCTTCTCATTTGGGTCAGTATTGGCACTTGGACGGAAGCTGCTTGCTGCTGCAACTTCTGTGGCAGGGTTGCCTGTGATCTGCAGCAGCTCTTCCGTCGTCAACTCACCAGCCGGCTGGGCAGCACCTGGCTCTTGTGGCGTCTCCAGCGTCACCTCCTCTCGGGTGGTTGTCTTGCCAGTGGTTGCGTCTTTTTGTTTGTGTGCCACCGTCGTTACGACGACATTTTGCCCATCATGGCTGACGGTAGCTCGCTTCGCTGCAATAATCTCCTTAATACCCCTACTCTTATCAGTCTGGTACACTGCAAGAGAGTCACCTATATAACGATCTGTCTTCGTCTTACCCTGCGGTTCGGTATAGCGCGTCGTAATACCGTGCAAAACTTCTCTGTCGACCTTCTTCACATCAATCTCACCATCGGGAGTTGTAAATTCTACCTCACGACCCGATTGCCCAAATGGCTCAGCCGTTGCGGCTGTTTCGCTATGAGTTGGGGCGTCTGCGTGGTTGCTGCAATATGCCGCACCATTTATACCAATAAGTAGAGCAACAAGAGCCGCTGCTTTTTGTCCAAGCGAGAACCGTGGCGCACCTATCTTGTCTATATCATCGGTAGCACTCTCATTACTTAACGTAATGCGCGAGTTCGTCTCATCCAAAATCGGTTTTTGTGCAAAGCTCCCTTCCATACTACTTGTCTTCTGCCAAGGTTTCTTCATTATCATCGACTCCTGCTTTATTTACTACTATCCATTTACCGCTATAGTACTTTGTATTTGCTATATCTGTCAAATATGGTCTACTCGAATCTCAAAGCTAGCCTCGCCAGCAAACAGGTAAAAAGCCGACTACCCCACAATAGCCGGCTCTGTACTATGCCTCGCGGCACATTAATTTTAGTCTCCATCCACCGTCGTATGAGCAAACTGCCGCGTGCCACGCCAGGCCAAGAAGCCGATGAGAAGCGCGTTTGCCACTAGCACAAAGCCAGCCAAGATGAGCATGTGCTGTGTATAGAGCGCGCTATCTACCCCACCCGAGATTGCATGACGATAGGCAATGATGGAATGCGTCATGGGTAGCCAGGGGTTGATGGCTTGGAAGAAACCAGAGGCTGTTTGGATGGGGAATATTCCCTCGCTGGCGGCTAGTTGGAGCACCATGATGATCATTACCACCAGCCGGCCAGGGTTATCAAGCACCATCACTACCAGCGTAATAAGCGACATAAAGGCAAGCGAGGCAAGATAGCTTGTGGCAGCAAATAGCCACGGGTGGTCGGGCTGCAAGCCCACCACATAGACCAGCACCAGCATCATAATCGTTGCTTGCACCAGTGCAGCCAGCCCCAAGACTGACATCTTAGCCAGCCACCAGTGCCAGGCATTTTCTTGGCGCGAGAAGGTCTTGCGCACTGGGTACATCGTCGTCAGAGCCAACCCACCAACGAAGAGCGCTAGCGAGAGCATATATGGTGCCATGGCATAGCCGTAGTTTGGTACACTGCCAGTACTGTGCTCGCTACTCGCCACAGGTGCGGCCATCTGCTGCTGAGCCGCTGGGCTAGTTGGCAGGAGCTTTACCTGAGCAGCACCAGTCTGCAGTTTGTGCGCCAGTGTGCTCGAGCCATCCACCAGCTGGTTACTTGCCTGCACCAGCGTACTAGAGTGCTGCTGCAAGGTGGCTGCGCCCTGGGCCAGTTGCCCACTACCCTGCTGAGCTGTTGCGAGATTACCCGCCACCAGTGCTGCACCAGCTTGGAGTCGCTCGCCACCAGCCCGCACCGTGTTGTAACCCGCAAAGGCAGTGGTGGCTTGTGGGGCAAATTGCTCCACGCCAGTATTGAGTGCCGCCACACCATTCTTGAGTGTTTGCTGCTGAGTCGCAAGCGTTTTAGTGAGAGTATCAAGGTTGGCTAGCAAGCTCTGCGTTTGCTCAGCAATGGCTTTAGTCTGCTGTAGAGCGCTCGCTAAGGTTTGCAGCTCGGGTAGTGTGATGGTCGTGCTACCACCGGATGCAGCCGCCTGGGCGCTAGTCTTTTGGAGGATCGCCCCAGCCGACGCGGCTGGTGCTTGCATTGCCTGGAGCGCACCCACCACCCGCTGCGCATCTTGGACTACGGCCGCCTGTTGAGTCGCTACCGCTGGTGATGGTTGAGCCACCTGAGCGTTGAGTGTATTCATCCCTTGTTTGATCTGCTGCATACCAGCCGTTAGCTGGGCCACTTGGGCCGCCGTTGGCAGTTGGCCAGTCAGCTGCGCTGTGCCCTGCTGGACCTGCACTGCACCAGCCTGCAATCGCCCTAAGCCCGCTGTCAGCGTCTGCTGCTTGCTCGCCAGTTGGCTAACGCCATTGGTATAGTGAGTAAGACCCGCTTGGAGCCGTGCCGACCCCTGGTGTAAGCGCCCAGCACCCTCACCAGCCTGCACCATGCCATTACCCACTGCACCAATGCCCGCTGCCACCTCTTTGAGGTAGGTTTGGGTCACTTGCTCGGCCACTGTTTCCTTCACTTTTTGCGCGGCTTGGCGGCTAATGACTGCACCAATGTAGTTTTTGGCTGGCGTCAGCTGATACGACACCACTGCTTGCTGTGGCTTGTCCTGCCGAAGTGACGCCGCACGCTGTGAGAAATCCTCTGGTACCGTCACTACTGCATAGTAGTAGCCACGGTGTACGCCATCATCGGCTTGCTGCTTGGAGACGAATTCCCACTTAAGCGCCTTGCTCTTATGTAGAGACTCAGTCATTGTCCGGCCGATCTGCAGCTCCTTACCATTGATCTGCGCCCCCTTATCCTCATTCACAAAGGCAATCGGCAGTCGGTCGGTATGCCCATACGGGTCCCACACCGAGCTGAGGAAAAACGCCGCATATATTACCGGCACAAAGGCTATTGCTATCACTGCCACCAATAGTGTTTTGCTCTGCAGCAAGTGCCGCCATTCAGCCTGGACCATCACGCTGCGACGGCGCTGGATAGCTTGCTTCATCTTCTCACCCATTGTTAGCCAACTCCCGAATAATATCTTGTAATGTTACTGCCTGCAGCGTCTCAGCCCAACGTGCCTGAGCCCGATCGAAGGCACCAAGGATGCTCACCTCACCGCGTTTGATCTTGCTATCATCCGCCTGGCGGGCAAACATCCGCTCGGCGACTCCTTGGTAGTGGACGAAGCTCTCCGTCCCCTCGACTGCCGCCACGATATCCCACAGCGTCAGCTCCGTACTAGCCCGCGCCAGGCGAAAGCCACCACCCGCACCCCTCGCCGAGGTAATCAGCTGGGCTGTTACGAGCTTGCGCGTTACTTTGGTAATATACGTTGGCGACACCCCCATTTGCTTTGCCAAGCTCTGGTTCGTCACTGGCGATCGCAGGTCTGGATGCGCCAGCAAAATCACAATGCAACAAGCCTGCTCGACTGCTCCTGATAATCTCATAGTTTTATATGCGAGGTGCTATGCAGCCCACCCTGCGCAGCACCTCACTCCTCCTTTCTTTGATTGTTGATAATGGATATCTAATATCCAGATTAGCATAGGCTATTCCCTTTTTCAAACCTGCCGTCTGCGAATACCCTAATGGCTATATACAAAAGTCTATCAACTAACTGGCAGAATCATCCAAAATAATTGTTATGCAATAAAGCAAATTATGTGGTAGAATAACGACACATAAGTCAACCATAAGGAGTAAGCAGCTATGGAAAAACTCATTCGAACAGAAAATGACGCCTGGGAGACCTTTGCAAGAGTCTATGGCTCATCAAATCATAGAGCTCACGACCTATTCAAAATTGAGCGCCAGACGGGCTGCTGGGTGTTCCGCTGGGCAGACCGCGCCAACATGCCTATGGGGATGGCACCCTGGGTTGTGACTGATGAAGGTAAAGCAATGAGAGTTGGCATTCCCCTTTCGCTCAAGACAGTGCTGGCAGAGATCGCAGAAAATTCAGAAAAATAGCGAAGCAACGGCGAAATAACGCTGATCTTTGTTAACCCTCCGAGAGCTAGGTCTCATATGTGGTCTTGAATATGTATTTTGCTGGGCTGATGAATAACAGCCCAGCATTAGCATTTTCTTTTTGTGCTACTTTGCGCGGCGTGCCAGCGGCTTCGTGCCTTTGTAGAGTAGGTAACGGAACAGCCCCGCCTCATACAGCGTACTATAGCCATGCGATGCCATCACGGCATTAACGAAGAATGGCGCAAGCTTTGCATCTGGCTGGATCCAGGCAAATGGCCGAGCGAGCGAGCGCAAGCGGTGGTATGTTGGCATAACGGCCTCTGTCCAATCAGTCTCGCTTATATCCGCAAAGCCAGCCTGCTGCAGTGCCTGCGATATCTCACCGGGGTTCTGCTGCCGCACACCAAAGCCACCAGCATGCTGCTCCAAAAAGTCCATCATGCGCTGCTGGCGAGCCGACATATGGCGCGCATCGACCTCATAATCGGCAAACACTACACGCCCACCCGGCTTGAGGATGCGATAAAATTCCTGCATCGTGGCCCGCATATCCTTGGCGTGCGACAGTGTCTCATTCACATACACCACATCGAAATACTCGTCTGGGAAGTCGGTGTGCGAATAATCGCCGAGCACAAAGCGCGGCGCAGGAGTCATATGCCGCGACAACTTCTCAGATATCTTAACCTCTCGTGGAGTGATGGTAATACCTATTACCTCACCCCCCCCCATTGGCCTGGACGAGGTATCGCGTCATCACGCCCTGGCCCGAGCCGGCATCGAGCACACGGTCGGTTGGCTTAAGCTGCAGCTCCTTGGCAAACATCCGCAAGAAGTTCGCCTGAGCTTGCCGCTCATTCTTCGTCTCGCTCGTCCAATAGCCAGCGTGTTGCGATCGGCCCAGCACCATGTTGTAGCCAGCCCACGAGCCAAACCGCGAATAGTATGCTGCCACACCGTTTGTTGTTTTGTCCATCATATTCTCCTTGTTACTGTACTTATCTTATAGTATAGCGTAGAACCAGTGGACATAGCGGATTTGTGGATCTTTCCCTGATATGCCCTCGCTCTAGCTCCCTCCTCCTCTTTGCTGCCTTTCAGATTCTCTCCACTCACTCTATTTTTCCTACCTCAGATGAGCCTATTTTATTAAAGCATGAGCGATATCATAATTATGACAATGGGGCGATTTGTAGTATCATATATAAGTATAAGTGTTATACCAATGAGGTGAGGAGGAAACACAATGCCAAAATCAGAAGCAACTGGCCTGCCATGGCCAGCCCAAGCAGCCCGCAGACAAACCACGCGCCAGTCTGACCCTGCCATCCGCGATAGCAGCGCCTACCGGCAAAAGCCTGCCGACGACACCGAGCGCACCACATCAGCAACCGCGCAGAGCGAGCTTGATACAACCAAGAGCAAGCTTGCCACCCTGCAAAAGGCATTGCAGCACGTGACCGCCGTCGAGATTGGTGAGGCACAGCTAGGCACCAGCGCACGCGATTACATCAGCCACGCGCTCGAGGTGTCGCGTGTTTTTTCTGAGCTAGAGCATCGCCGCATGCCTGTCAATGGCTCGTATAATGGCCAGCCCTTCCAAGTATTACCCAGCTCCAGCCTCGAGCTGATCGAGCGCGACCTCGGCCGTGCAAGCTTTGGCCCTTATGGCCCAGCTGGCCTCACCCGCGTTGGCCCTCAGCCCAAAGAAGAGCTTACACTCGACGACTATGTCGCCGATGCCACCGCCCAAGCCACGGCCGACTACAACACCAAGAAAAAGCAAGCCGACGAGCAAGCCAAGATCGCCACCGAGCTCCAAACCGCCCAAGAGCTCCTCGAGCGCAAAGGCTACGGCGTGACCGCACCAGAGGCTGGCAAGACGAAGACCGCCTAACCAGCTCCACAAACATGCATACCAAGGTAAGTATTGCGACAATGCTTACCTTTTTTCGTTTGCATAGCAAAGCTCTTGCCGCTTCCTCTCCTGCCAGTTATAAGGCGCATGTGTCTGAATATCTCTATACTATTCATTATTTACTCTGCGTCGCCTGCCGCACATACGCCACTGCTCGGACGAAGTCGTCGATGAGCGTCTGGCGCATGGCACCGTTGTATAGCGCAGCGGCTGGGTGGTAAAGCGGAATGACGACGAACTCTCGCTCGTGCAAGCGCACTTTGCGCGGCTGGCCATGGTCGCGGCTGATACGTAGATCGGGGATGAATCCACCACCACTGTGCCGCCCAAGAGTAAGTACTGCCTTTGGCTGGATAATATCGAGTTGTCGCATGAGGTACGGCCAAAAGGCGCGCTTCTCCTCCGGCAATGGGTCGCGATTATTGGGCGGACGGTATTTAACGATATTAGTAATGTATACATCACTGCGCACGAGGCCAGCCGTGGCTAGCATTTCGTCCAGGAATTTCCCTGCCGCCCCCACAAAAGGCTTGCCTTGCAGGTCTTCATTCTTACCGGGCGCTTCCCCCACAAAGACGATATCGGCATTGGGGCTACCATCACCCAGCACTAGCTGCGTGGCCTGGGCAGCCAGCTCGGGACAGAGCTTGGCAGCGATAATCTCCTCAGCGAGATGCGCTAGCTGAGCGGCTTGGGTTTGGTCTGGCGTGGATGGGTCAAGTGGATGGGTCATAATACATCTAGTATAACAATCGATGGGCGGGTGGAGCAAAAATCAGCCGTAATTGATCACTCTAGTTTTGGCACTGGGATCTACTGCCTAGCTCTTGCAATATTGAGGGGTGTAATAATTGCTGAGGTTTTGTGATTGCAGGTTGATAGTAAACAAACGCAAACGAGGTATAAAACAAAAAAGCAATCCTACATTGCTTTTATCCATCAAGAGTAGTCCGCTCCCGCGGAGGTAGAGCATCCAGATGGACGCGTCGATACCTCCGCGGAGAGCGGGTGGTGAGGTTACCAACTGACTTGGAATATACCGTCGTCTGTGGTTGTGAGGCTATAGCCTGATGTCTGAAGATAATCAATGATCACTTCTCGGACACGCTCAGGAAGCTGATAGAACCAACTTATCTCTATCACCCCTTCTCCTCTCTCGGCAGCTTCATAAACTGCCTCAAGAATGAGGTCGAGCTCAACAATACTCTCTGCCGTCATAAGAGCCATGATCGGCTCCTCTCTGCATCCATTTGGATGCGATAGTGAGCTCAACCCTGTGTCGAGCTCTCTCCATTGCTGCACACGCTCCGGTGTAGCACCATCAGAGAGCTGGGCGCTCTATAGCGCTCGGCAGTTCCTCTGGCAGCAGCAAGTCGAGAGAGTTCGACTCCTCACCACAAAAAGTTGCTATCCACCTCTGATAAGGAGAGGATATGCTATTATGCTATTATGCTATTTTACATTTGTCAATAGCATGGGATAATTTTCTACTTTTGTAGCAAAAACACCCCCACAAAAGGAGGTGTTTTGCTATGCGAGGAAGCGATGTGCTGAGTGTATACTCCCTATTCTGTCTGGTTTGCCTCTGGGTCGGTGAGCTTGCGCACCATGGGTAGCACCAGGTAGATGCCAATGATGGCAGCAACGAGCCCTCCGCCAACGATGCCGAAGTACAGCGGCGAGAGCGTTGGCTTGAGCGAGGCGGAGAAGGTTGTGATGAAGACGGTACCAACCCATACCCCAATGACGCACGAGAGGAGCGAGACGCTCAGCAGCGGTACCAGCGACTCCGTCATGATGAGGCGCTTGAGCTGGCCAAGACGCATGCCACCGAGGCGCAGCGTGTAGAGCGAGCGACGGCGCTCGAACAATCCACCAATCGTCGAGACGATCAAGCTTGCTACTGCGACGAAGAGTGTCACGCCCATACCAGCGTAGGCCATCTCGGCAAAGTTCTTGATGATGGGGTTGATCTGCGGATGCTTCTCGAAGTCCCCACTGCGGATGTAGAGGAAATCCTGCGGAGTCTGGCGAGCATACGTGAGGGCACGCACCTTCTCCACGTCATCATTATGGGCAACGGTCAGGAGATAATCCTTAGGGCCATTGGTGTTGACTGGCTGCTCGGCAAGTGAGACAGTCTTGACGATGGCACCGTTGAAGTCGAGCAAGGCATATTGATCACCCTGTGCACCGCTGGGGCAGCTGTGCTCGGTGTAGATAGCGAGGTCGCTGCAGCGGATAGCGCGAGCTTGGACGCGGCCATTGTCACCAGCAATAGGATACATTGGGGCAACATTGGTGATGTATGGCTGCTCGCTCAGGATCTTTTGGGTATCGGGCTGCAAGGTATGATCTTGCGAAGTGATCGCTACAGCGTTGCTGCGCAGCTGCGAGTAACCGTTGCTCGCCACCGATGAAGCATTGAGGGCATCAATACCACTCACCGCTGAGAGGTAGAAGCTCCCCGCAAAGAGGGCTAGCACTACCCCGCTCACACTGCGGAAGACAATCTGCGAATGGACGGCAATCCGCTTGCCCGCGATCAAGGCCGAGCCACTGCGTGCATAGCGTGCTACAATGCGAGCGATCTTGTTCGTCAGCCAGCCACCAGCCAGCACCAGGCCAAACATCACACTGAGGAGAGCCACCAGCAATATGAGGGTGGACTCAGGACTCTCACTCGCCCGCTCAACTATCCAGTCATGCCCAGGCTTCGACGCCATCCAGCCAAAGATACTGAGGCCAAATGCCAGGGGGATGACGCGCCACACGCGCAGCTTCTTCGTCTTTTCGGCTGAGCGTGAGACACCCAGTGGCGAGAGCTGTGCCTTGCGCATCCGGCGCCAGTTGACATACGTCGTCAGGCCAAGGGTCACACCAACGATAACAACATACTGATGCCACTGCAGCGCAAGATCAGCCGGCCAGAAACGCATGTCGTCATAAGAGAAACCGTAGAGCGAACTCTGCGTCAGCGCGAAAATAACGAGGCCCAGCACCACACCCGCCAGCGAGGCCAGCAACGACTCGAGCAGCAGCACACGGGCCACTTGCCCCTTGGTCGCACCCACAAGACGTAGGGCGGCGTAGCGCTTCTCGCGCTGTGCCCCACCCAGCTGCGTGGCGACAGCAACGAAGGTGACGATTGGGAAGAGCAAGATCGATCCGCCTACTACTAGCAGCATCAGCGAGAATGGGTCGAAGCCGACACTCTGCGCTTTGCCATTGACGTCAGTAATATAGACATTCGTGTAGTCACTGGGCCGCCCACTTTTCTTAGCATATTGGTCGGCCTTCTCGACCTCCTCCGCACTCACACCCTTGACCAAGTACAGGTCATCAGGGCTCGCAGAGTACTCGTCTGGCAGCGTGCCAAGGTTGGTTGTGAGGTTGCCAAAGCGCTCGAGAATCTTGTCCTCCGGGTGCTGGGCGATCGCTGCTGCTAGACCTTTGGAAAGGTAGTACTCACCTGCCTTTGGTGTATCTATCTTGGCAAATTTGGCGGACTTCTCAGTGCCCTGTAGTGAGATGACGCTGATCGTCTTGCCTCGCCACTCGGTCTTGTTGCCCCGCTCGACACCGCTAGCTTTGAGCGGCGCTTGGCTAGTCGCTTGTGGCTTTTGGGGTGTACGCTGAGCTGCAGCGATAGTACTTGAGATAATCGCCCGGTTTTGGCGGCCCACCAAGCCATTAAGCCCAGCAGCCATGTAACACAGCATGACGATTCCAAGTGAAATAGCTGCTGCTGTGAGGCCCAGGCGCATCATTGATTGCCGGCCCGATTTTTTTAGTAATAACCAACTAACGCTCATGTTACATCCCTCCCGAGATCTGCCCATCGCGCACGATGATCTCGCGGTCGGCATAGGCAGCAATGGTTGGCTCGTGGGTCACCATAATCACGGTGGTGCCATATTGCTTGGCAGTGGCGATAAATAGTTCCATCACACGCTGCGAGTTGAGGCTGTCGAGCGAGCCAGTTGGCTCATCGGCAAAGAGCACCTTCGGCTTGATGACCATCGCTCGGGCAATCGCTACCCGCTGCATCTGCCCACCAGAGAGCTCACCAAGCATGTTACCTGCCTTATTGCCTAGCTCCACATTGTCCAGCCAGCGCTGGGCCGCTTTGTACGCTACGGCACGCTTCTCACCATTGAGCAGCAGTGGCAGCGCGACATTATCCAGCGCTGTTAGCTCTGGCACAAGCTGCCCAAACTGGAAGACGAAGCCAAAGGCTGTGCGCCTGAGGACGCTTCGCTGATCGTCATTAAGCTTGTCGATCCGCTTACCTGCGCAGAGAATCTCGCCACTGTCGACGGGGGTAATCGCCGCCAAGCTATGGAGCAATGTACTCTTACCCGAGCCACTCGGCCCCATGATAGCCAGCACTTCGCCCGGCATTACATCGAGCGACACGCCGCGCAATGCTTCCGTCTGGCCGAAGGATTTCTTCAGGTTGCGGGCACTAATGATTGGTTGATTGGTTGGTCTCATTGATCAGTTCCTCCTTAAGTTTGGTTAAGCGCGACGTCGTTAGTTCAATCCAGCGCAGATCTGCCTCCAGATGGTACAGTGCGTGGTCGATGAGTAGCGTGTCGGCTAAGTTGCTTTCGCGGCGGCGGCTTGTGAGGCTGCGCATCCGCTGAATATGGGCTTGCCGCTGGTTGTCTAGGTAGGGCGCGGCATCACCTTCGCGCAGGATTGCCAGCACAGTCTTGACGTACATGTTGGCCTGCGATTGATGCGATGGCACCTCGGGCGCTTCTAGCCAAGCCTGCAGGTCTTGCTTGCCCTGCTCGGTAATGGCATAGCGCACCCGGTCTGGCCCACCAGACTCACTGGTGTCGGCAATCTCCTCCACCTTGTTGTCGCGCTTGAGACGCCCCAACGTCGAGTAGACTTGCCCTGGCAAAATTGGCTTATCTTTGCCAAAGAAGCCATCGTACTGCTTCTTCAGCTCGTAGCCATAGTTTGGCGCATTCGCCAACAATCCGAGTAATGTATATTGAACGTTCATGTCTCTACTATACACCGAGTGACTAGATCGTGCAAGCCTTATTATACACTCAGTGCATAGTTTGGGTCGGTGGGGCATGTTGCAAGAGATTCTACCCCTGTTGTAGCCTCAACCCTACCCTATCATTATCACACTCTCAAGCGTTCATGAAGCGCACAAAACTCAATACATCGCAAATAAATAAAAGAGTGTCACAAATTTCTCACCACATGAGAACAACAGCAAGCGTATTTGCTATGTGTCTCGTATTTCTCGCATCATAAAAACACCTGGGCTTGTGCTCAGGTGTTTTTGTTTTTATACGATAAAGTAGTATCTAGTCGTCGCTCAGACTGCTGCCGCTTGCTTTCGCGCGCAAGACTTGGCGCAACTCCCGCTCAGCGTCACTGATCGATGTCCCGGCGTCACTTACCTTACTATTGATATCTTTGCCAAGATAGCCTCCCTTTGACCGTGGTACCTTTGGCATACTACCCTCTCGACTCTTCAGGTAGTTCACAGCAGATACATAATAGGCTCGTAACTCCTTCAAATATTGTGATTGGCTTTCAGCATATTTGCGAATGCTCTCGTATTGCGATTGTTTGAGCTTATCGAGTGTTTTGATACAAGTGCCTTGTTGCTCATCAAATTTTTTGCCCGCTTCATCGCCAGACCCTACACTACTCATTGAGATATACGTAGTAGACCTACTGTTGCAGTTTTTGTTATATTCCTTCTTAGCAACTGTTGTCGCAGCGTATTCGCGCAAGAGTGGCTTGCGCTCTTCATACTCCTTTTTGAGACTGTCGTATGCTTTTTTCACATCACCGTCGTGCATGGCTCGCATTTTGCCAAGCTCATCAAGATGCTTATCAACCTTTGTAATCAACTCATTTGTCGCCGCCTCTGCATCATCCGAGCTAACTGCTTTTTCTCGAACAGTGCGAGCATTAAAGCCAGCGACTTTGTTATATGCCTTTGCATAATCATCTCGGCTTGGCGGCCCAAAGAAGACAAAGAACACCACTACGCCAATAATCAACAATACTAAGGCAACACCACCGCCAATCAAGCCCCAGAGCAATCCTTTGCTCATGCCCTGCTTGGGATATTGTGGTGGCATACCAGCGACGCCAGGTTGCATGGGTTGCGGTTGCCCTGCTGCTGGCTGAGCTGGTTGTGGTGCAGCTGGTTGGGATTGAGGCTGCGTAGTGGGTGCTGGCTCGGCAGCAGCAGGCTTACTGGCCAGTGCAGCCTTCTCTTCTTCAGTGTAGGGTGGGTTGTTCATATCAAAAGTCTGAGCAGCCTCTGGTGGTTGCTCCTGGGGGGTTGCTGGTTGCTTACTCATGCATCTCCTTGTTGATTTGGCTATTATTTACCATAACTATTATACCGGAAAGATACTGATAGGCCAATATTTGTTTTGATTTGACCTTGCTCTCGTTCCACGCCCCTTTTTTCAGCTACGAGAGAGTCCGACTGTTCTCATATCCCCCTCTGTTCTCTCACATTCGTTCACCCAGTACTGCGGTCTGACCTAGCGACTTCGCTCGCAGTAGCTGGCGCAGAGCCTGGCCATCCTCATGGAATTTCTTGCGGGCATCGTACGACAGCTGGCGGACGGCATCGCCTGGGCGAGCCATTGATGTACTAAAGGGTAGCTCGGGTGGGTGGGCTGTTGTGTTCGTCTGGCCGCTGGCGCGCTCGGTCGCACGCTGCACAAGGTAGGCACGGCGTTTTTTGAGATAGTCGTCGTATCGCGTCGCAAAACGTGCAATATAGAAGTGACGCCAGCCCTTTAGCTCACCAACAGCCGCTACACAGCGCTTGTATGTCTCGTCGAAGTGCCTGCCTACCTCCTCTGGTGAACTTGTCGGTGATTGGGTCGATGACTGGGCTGTTACAGTAACGGTGCAACCTTCACGATAAATCTTGTCTGCATAGCCCGCAGCACGGAGCTCGGCTTCATGTGTTTTGGCTTGGTTGTATGCTGCTTTGTAATACTCGTAGGCAGTCTGCACATCACCATCACGCATAGCTCGGGTGCTGTGCAGTTGGCTTATAGAGCGCTCAGCTTGCTGGAGCTGCTTATGTAGGGCACGTGCTGGGTCGCCCGTCTGAGCAAGATTCCACGGCTTCTCAGTATCGGCAGTATCACTACTCTGCATCAGCTCATAGGCCGCGCGGTAGTCGGCACGGCTGGGCGCTTGCCATAACGTCGTAGCACCAGCGATCACTAACCCAAGCACCACCACTCCTGCTGCGCCAACTCCCCACCACACTTTCTTGTTCCAACGCCGCGGCGTGGAAGCAGGCTGAGCAGGCGATAGTCTACTAGCCAATGGTGTCGATTTTGGAGTTGACGTAGGCTGAGCTTTAGCTGGCAATTGCGCAGCAGAAGCTCGCTTGGCGGGCTGCTTGGCCGGAGTAGCAGACGAAGACCCCTTAGTAGATGGTCGCTTCTTGGTAGCTTTGGCCGCAGCGGCACGGCGCTTGGCTGGGCGCTTGGTGGTAGATTGGCTAGTGGATGTGGCTGACTGACGCGGCATCGCTGGCTCCTTCGGTTTTAGGTTATACATATATTATACAATATAATTACCTCAGTTGAGCAAGAACATCACTTTTGTGCCGTTTGCGGGGTTGCCTCTTTTTGCAGTCGGTCGCTCTCCCCATCACTTCAATGTGAGGCTTTGTTTTTGTCACGATAGATTTTCATCAACCCTGCACAGAGAAATAAATATTTGAAAGGGATATTCATATTCATCCATATAGCACTTCAGGAGAAAGTATAGAACCACAGATGTATTACCAACAAAAACACCCCACGCGTCTTTGCTGGGGTGTTTTTTGTTGCGAGGCTAGCGCTCTAGACTACTACAATCCAATCATTGTCAGATTAATCTTGCCGCGCTCATCAATGCCAGTGATCTTCACCTGCACCGTCTGGCCTTCTTGCACGACATCTGTCACCTTACCGACTCGGCCTTTAGCAAGCTTCGAGATATGCACCATCCCATCCACGCCAGGTAGGATGTTCACAAAGGCACCAAAGTCCTTAATCGTCACCACGGTGCCAGTGTAGGTACGACCAACTTCGGGCTCTTCCACCAGGCTTTTAATCCAGGCCAGCACCTTCTCAATCGCCTCACCATTGGGGCTGGCAATGGTAATCAGGCCGTCTTCTTTAATATCTACCTCGGCACCAGTTTCGCTAGTGATTTTGTTGATGGTTTCACCACCCTTGCCGATAACAGCACCAATTTTATCCGGGTTAATCTTGAGCTTTTCGATACGCGGCGCATAGGGGCTGAGTTCTTTACGTGGCGCTGGCAACACACTCAGCATGTGCTCCAGGATATGGGCACGACCAGCCTTACTCTGCTCAAGCGCCTGGCGCAGCACCTGCACGGGCAGACCATGCACCTTCATATCCATCTGCAAGGCTGTAATACCCTTGCTCGTACCCGTCACCTTAAAGTCCATGTCGCCAGCAAAATCCTCGGCGTCGGCAATGTCGCTCAGTACGTAGGGCGTGTCACCATCCATCATGAGGCCCATAGCAATACCACTGACTGGTGCCTTAAGCGGCACGCCAGCGTCCATCAGGGCCAAGCAGCTGCTACAGGTGGCCGCCATACTGGTGGAGCCGTTCTGGCTCATAATTTCTGTGACGCTGCGGATGGCATAGGGGAACTCTTCTTCACTCGGTAGCACTGCCGTAAGGGCACGCTCCGCCAGATACCCGTGGCCAATCTCACGCCGACCGGGGCTACCAAGGCGCTTCACCTCACCCACTGTATAGCCCGGGGCGTTGTAATGGTGCATATAGCGGCGCTCGCCTTCTGTTACCTCCATGGTATCGACTAACTGTGCGTAACTCAGCGGCGCTAGCGTCACGATATTCATCCCCTGCGTCACCCCGCGGGTAAACAGGCTGCTACCGTGGGTGCGGGGCAAGATACCAACCTCGCTCGAGAGCGGGCGGATTTCCGTCAGGGCGCGGCCATCGGGGCGAGTGTGCTCCTCCACAATGCCGCGGCGCACATCGTTGTGCAGCGCCAGAGTAAAGGCTTCGTCGTACTCATCACGCACCGCCGCGTATTCCTCGGCATCAAGGCCGAGCTGCTCGGCCATAGCCTCGTGGAAGACCCAGCGGATTTCGTTCACAACTTCATTACGCTCGGGGTATGGGCGGCGAATCTTCTCGCCCAGTTTGCCATCAACCCACTGGTTGGCCACGGCTTGGATATCTTCGTTTGGCAAGACGAGCTCATATTCCTGCGGTGCTGGTGCCACCTTGGCAGCCAGTTCTTGTTGCAGTGTAATCGCTGGCTGCATCGCTTGGTGTGCCCAGGCTATTGCATCGACAATCACCTCCTCGGGCACTTCTTTAGCGCCAGCTTCTACCATGGTAATGCCGCGCTCGATCCCGGCCACCACCAGGTCGAGGTCGGACTGCTCACGCTCCTCTGGGCTGAGGAAGGCTTTAAATTCACCATTCACCCGGCCAACGCGCAGGCCCGCCACCGGCCCATCAAACGGCGTGCCCGTCAGCATCAGGGCACTGCTAGCGGCAACCATCGCCACCATATCGGGGCGGAAGCTCGGGTCCATGCTGAGCACGGTAGCCACCACTTGCACTTCCTGGCGGTAGCCTTTCGGAAAGAGTGGGCGGATCGGCCGGTCGATCAGGCGGCCAATCAGCACTGCTTCGTCGCTGGGCCGGCCCTCACGCTTAATAAAGCGGCTGCCGCTAATCTTGCCCGAAGCATAGAACTTCTCTTCGTAGTCGATGCTTAAGGGAAAGTAATCCAGCGTCACCGGGCGGCTGCCCACCTGGGCCGTCCCCAGCACCACTGTGTCGCCGTAGCGCACCAGCACACTGGCCGTCGAACGAAAGCCAACGCGGTTGACCTCCAGGGTGAGGGGGCGACCGCATAGCTCGGTCGTCACAGCAAAGACGTCTTTGCCGCTTGGGTTAATAATACTCATACAGAGCTCCTTTCTTGCGGCAAGTAACAGGGGTGAATGCTCGCATCTGTCATCTTTATGCAAGCCCTCAACGCTATCACTGCCGCGTTATTATACTCCCTTTAGTATACCGCATTTTAGGATATACTGGTAGTGCTTCATATCTGATGGCCCAGGAGCTTACACCCCACCTGGGCTATCATGGTCAATCACCAAGCGCATCGTATCATCACCTTCATATGTAGTCTGTGAGCCCTTGATAGAGAGAATGTTTCCACTGCCCTTAATCGCTGCATTGCCTATAAATCGTACGTACGTTGCGCTCAGCCATTCGACACCACGTGGCATAACCATAATTTCTTCGCCTTGATCCCCTATGACGGCAAACGAGACACCATCTTCCACCTCTTGTGGTTGGTCATAGATCATATACTCACTACGTCGAGAGAGCTCTTTCTCCAAAACAGCTTTATATTAGCAAGTTATCCCAAGCTCGTCAATCAACCCCTCACCGCAACTATGTATATCACAGCCTCATCGCCTCTATCTCTCACTCCTCTCCCCCACTACTCAACCCGCGCGGCGAGTGATAAGAAGAGGATATGTGAGAATTGATGGCATGTGCGACACACTTGTTGCTTATATCATTGTGTTATCATACCGGCTGCGGTTCTTCGCGTGGCGGCGCTTGCGGCCGACGAACCACCACCAGGCACCACCGCCACCAGCCGCAGCGAGAACTACTGCCACAGCGATGAGGATGATGATCGTCCAGTTGGGGCCTGCCTCTTGCTTGCGCACAGTGGGCTGCTGGCGCTTTTTGCTTGGCTGCGGCTTTTTCTTATCCTTCTTTTCGTCCTTTTTCTTGTCTTTGTCGTCTTTTTTCTTCTCTTCAGGCTTGGGGGCAGGTTTTGGCGCTGGTGTAGGTGCTGGTGCAGGCTGAGCCGTTACTTTCAGGCCAAAGGTGTCGGCGCAATCAGCCGTGAGCGGCGTGGCTGCACCCACTGGCACATTACCGCGCTGGATACTCCCCAGGCCGGCCAAGCCACCCAGCAAGGTAGATGAATCATTATATGGGTTGATATTTGGGTCTGCCTCCTCGGCTGGTGTGGTCGGGCCACGATCGGAGGTCGTATACACCCAGCCAGCATTGCGCTCGCGAGCCTTGGCTACCACCTGAGCCTGCTGCTCGTTGCTACCCACACTGTGGATGACGTGCCACATTTTGTAGGCGTTGGCTGGGTTTTTCTCGAAATTAGTGGCAGTTGGGTGGTTTAGATCATAGTAGCTATCGCTCAGGTAGCGCGCCGCCGAGGTCTCGGCATTGAGAAATACATCACCATAGGGCATGACAGACTCACCGAGGAAGCGTGTGCCCGCATTATGGATAACGATGGAGCCAGGGTGTTTGACCTTGACGTAGTTGTAGAGGTTGGCCAGATAGCAGGTCTTTTGGCCACTACTGTGGTTGTCGGCTTCGTCAAAGAAGATCCCCTTCACGTTGGGGTAGAGCGCATACCAGCGGTCGATTTCTGCCGCCACCTCAGCAATATTGCGCGTCTGGCGGCCATGCTTGACGTAGCCAATGTATTTGACCCCAAGCGAATCGAGCCGGGCCAGGGCCTTTACATAATCACTACTAACCGTTGTACCTGGCCCGCTCGAGGGATTAACCACTACAAAGGGCGTCTTGCTCGAGACATTAGCCATATCATTCCAATACTGATTATTGCCACCCTGCATGGGGTAGCTATAGGCTGGCATCATGATGGACTGCTGCGGTGCCAGAGCACTCACCTGCGGCGCAAGCAGCTGCCCCAGCACCGCCACAGCGGCCACAAACACCAGCACAGCCCGCCGTGCCTGCTGCATACTCCACCGCATCGCCACACCCGTGGACGCCCGTGCTGCGTCTGTCACATCCTGCATAGTCACTCTCTATGATAGCATCTTTGTGCACAAATGGGTATTATGTTGTGTATGTCACAATGGTTTTGCGGAGGCTTCTTTGTTGTGGTGTGTGGTATGAGGTGGTATCACACAGGCAACAAAACACCCAACTTATGTGGGTGTTTCGGTTCGATATATGCTATATCCTCGCTGTTTTGCCTATTGTTTATGTGGTGCTGGTGGTTCAATAACGCCAAGTAGGCTAACTCTGCGGAGTGCTTCATCAAGCCCATTATGGGTTTCCTCTATTGTTTCAATTGGAGCTAGGTCTGTACTCTTTGAACCTTCTGGTATGCTCCAATCTGTGCGGCGTAAATAATCACCCGAACCTTTAACGGTATAATCCTGTCTTGCTATTACGACTGGCGTACCGTCATTCCTATTAGCAACAGTCTCTATTCTAATCTGGCGGGCTGTTCGGCTTGGATTGTTATGTACCTTATCACCTATCGAGTCAAATATATCAACTGCCAGAACTTCCGCCGTTGTTATTTCGCCGCATCTGTCAGGCTGAGATGACCGAAAGCTAATAGATCGATAAGTGTTTGTGGGCAAAGTGTTATCAACTTCTACATATTCTGGGTATAGTTTGAATGTGTCATCAACATAATCGCAGAATTCCCCGCTAACTTTCGCTCTCTCAGTCTTTTCGTGGTTACCTGTTGGACTAAATTCTCCCATATAAGCTCCTTATTAGCAAATAGAATATAGCTATTCTATCTCATCAGCGCTCTGTATGTCAAACATCTATCACTATAGCAACACCACCCGCTCTCTCGCCCACTCTAGTGCGGCGAGGCTGCGCTGGCGAGCTGCTGTGTGCTCGGGCGAGGGTTGGTCGCTCCCCCACCACTGGTTCCAAGCCCAGTCGACGGGGTTGAGACACTCAAGGTGATCGGTATGGTGCAGCTTGCCATTGATAAAGACATCATTGCGCTGGGTGTAGAGGTGAGTTAGCCACACCGCTGGAGAGCGCGCAGGCTGGCAACGTTACCCTGCACCACAGCAGATGTGATGCAGTGCAGCCCCAGATTCTCAAAGGCATACCAATACCACGTGCGAGCATGGTGGCTGGCACTAGCAACACCCTTGCCCCAGTAATCTTTATCCACAATGATGATGCCGCTTGTAGCAGTGTGGACGTGCTTTCTCGTAATATTCATCAGTGCCGTGCTGCGTACCAGCCGTCGCGCCTCACCATCCTTGGCCCAGATACCCCAGACGATGCTCTCTTTGTCTGCGATTGTCTTGTCGTACCACGCTTGCTCGGTCTCGAGCGTCTGTGCCCGATGCTCGGCAAAATACTGCGTGACCGTCCCGCGCGCAAACCCCTCCACAAACGGCCTCAGCTCATCCCGTGCAAACGGCGCAAGCTCCAGCTCAAGCCCCTGCTTTGTCGTGACTGTCATCATTGGGCCAAATGCCATGGTGTGCTCCTTTCGTGGTGTTTTTTCTAGTATAGCATTGGTGGGAGAATGATACACAAGGCGAAGGGCCACCCTCATCAGATAGCCTACGGGCGAGAGAATATGCTCATCACGCGCTTAATTCCACCGCGGACAACATCAAGTATCGTAGGCGCGGCATTCTTCTTGGAGCGCTCAATGAGCCTCTTGACAACGTCCATATCCTCTGCCTGGGCATATTTACCAAGGTCCTTGCTTGGCTTTGTTTGCGTCTGCTGTGTATAGTGCACAGCAAGTTCATCTGGATCAATCACGTACTGCGCCCCACCAAGATCCACCTGATGGACGAACTCTTCGTCGCCATAGCCACGGAAGCCAACGCCATTCATAATACACTGGATAGTTACACCTTTTTCTCTTTGTTGTACCTGCCCATACCGTGTTGTTATATGCTCGTACAGTTCCACCAGTACATGCGTCGAGCCATCGAAGGTCTCGAGAGGCTGAAGTGTACCCTCATGCTGCTCGCGATATTGTGCTTGCACTGCCTCTGCCGCTTTGAGCAGATCGAACATCCGTGGCGAATCTGTAGCGTCAGCTATGTCTGCCAAATCGTCAAGCGTCAAGTCGCTATATGTCATATATCGTTGCAGGTCTGGATCTTCGCGTAGCAGAGGTGCACCCTCAAGCTGCTGATCAATAAATATGCCAAAATCAGCCACCGCCTTCTCATACTCAGTCCGGCCCAGCATAGCTTCGAGGGCAGCAACGCCACTGCTGCCTGCTCCGTGTCCTGCTTCGTACATACTACAGCTCCTTTTTGTTTATGGTGTAATGTATTGTACGGTACATATTAATCTATTGTTTGTCAAGTGTAGTATATTTGTGCTACTACCCCACCACCAAAAAACCTCCCCAACAAACGAGGAGGTCTATTTCTCATAGCGGGCGCTTATTTGCGCAGGCCGAGGGTTTCGAGCGTTGCTTTGTAGGCATCAAAGTTCGTCCGCTCAAGGTAGCGGAGCAGCCGCTTACGCCGGCCGACCATTTGCTTGAGGCCACGACGAGCCATGTTGTCGTGCTTGTTGGACTTAAGGTGTTCGGTCACCTCTTTGATACGAGCCGTCAAGATAGACACCTGCGCCTGTGGGCTGCCGACGTCGTTCTTGCTGACCTGAGTCAAAGCAATCGCTTTCGCTTTGTTATCCTTAGTAATCATACTGGTGTATTGTAGCAGGAGGACGGCGCAGTGTCAATGTAGACGCTAGCGACAGAGTACATCATGGGCGCTAGTGATATCGGAAAGTCCCTCGTCTGCACCCTCCTGCACAAAGCCAAGACGTATTATTTCTTTTATGAATCGTCTCTCGTCATCATTGTTTGTCAAGCAACGCGCAAGATTATATGTATCATAGAACGCTGTCTTGATAGCAGGATATGCTTCGGCCAATGCGCTGAGTTCTCCTTTTGCGATATCTGTCATTGTGTAATGCTTTTCGTACAACTTAGCATACAAGCCGCGGACAAGGCCAACCTCAGGCAATACCGCCTCGGCACGAATCAGCGCTGGCGTCGCACTATGGTAGAGATTGACAAAATCAACTCCATCCTTAGACTCAAGTAGTGTCGCATCAACCTTTGGAACACGGAGGCGGGCACGGAGATTGTTTGGGTCTCTTGTGTCGTGTGGATCATGGTCAAGAAAGGTATTCCAGAAATCTTCCTCATCCTCATATGGCGAAGTGCGGTCCATTACGCTATCTACCTCTGGCCATCCCCAATGCCTGTTTACCTCGTCTATAGCAGCTATGTCTGCACCTTTGCGCTGTTTTGCTTCTGCAAGCATGAGTGGCTGCACTCTGCCACCAAGCGGCTCATAGCCTTTTATGCGCTCATCAATTGTCGCAGCAATTTCTTCTAACTCCTGCGTCAATCGCTCATACTCATCTGGCTGCCGCTCAGGTGCTTTACCACCAATAATTGTTATTTTACTAAGAAGTTCACCATGATCTATCATATATCAAGTATGACAGTAGTAGGACTATGAGTCAAATCGAGGGGTTCGTTACCACCCCACCTGCACACCATACCGCGCCACCTGCCCCGGCACTAGCACTGTGGCACGAGACGGGTTATCGGCGAAGGAGTTGCCGCTGTGCGTTGGCTCAACACAGAGGTACGGGCCCAACTCATCCGTCCAAATCGCCCAGCGAGGTAATCCCTCACTTTGCAGCGTAATGGTGCGCCGGCCCGTCGCTAGTTGGCGCGTGACCCCATCAACGAAGATCGTATCGGCGAGTGGCGCAAGGTCGGTGAGCGACTGGCCATCCAGCACGAGCGCGCCATCATACGCAAAATACGGGTGGAAGGCTGGTGCCACGAGAAGCTCCTCCTCGCCAACATTCACCAGTGTGAGCTGCATTGCAAGCTGGTGCTCCGCCACTGTATACACCAAGTGAGACTCCAGCCCAGCATAAGCATCACTCCCCTTCAGTATGAGCTCCACCCGGTCGCTGGTGTGCTCCACCACCTGCCACTGGCTGGTGCGGCCAAAGCCATGCTGCGCCAGGCCACTCGCCCCGCCCGGGCCGAAGTTAGGCAAGCAAACATGGCAGCCACCGCGCGTTTTGCGCTCGCCATCAGAGGTCGTGAGCTGCTGCAGTGGGTAGAATACATCCCCATACTCGTCAGCCAGGCTGGTGATATACGCGCCACTTGTGGTGATAGTTGCGGTGGTCGTGCCAGTGTGTAGCGTGATGTTCATCGGTATTCCTCGCTTCTTTATTTTATTGTGTATGGCTAATCAACAATTCCAAAATCCTGCAGCTGCTGCGCCTGTGCCACCGGCCAATCAGCAATCGCTGTGCGCCGCAGCGCCGCGCAGTACGCCCCCGTGCCAAGCTGCCTGCCAATATCCACCGCCAGGCTGCGAATGTATGTGCCACTGCTCACCCGCGTGCGAATAACGAGCCGTGGATACTGATACTCCAGCACCTCCAGCGAGTAAATCGTAATGGTGCGCTCTGGCAACTCCACTTCTTTACCATCACGCGCGAGTTTATAGGCCCGCTGGCCGTTGATCTTAATGGCACTAAAGATCGGTGGCCGCTGGCGAATCTGGCCAGTAAAGCGCTGCAGTACTGCATCGAGCTGCTGACGTGATGGCGGTGTGATAGGCAGCTTGGTATCTTCTGGCAGATAGGGCGCTATCTCCCCTTCTGGGTCGCCTGTGGTGCTGGTTTGACCCAGGATAATCGTCGCTTCGTACGTCTTGTCGAGCTTGGTATAGCGCATGGCATTGCGGCACTCCGTGCCCGTCACCAGCAGCAAAAGACCCGTCGCAAAGGGGTCAAGCGTACCACAGTGCCCCACCTTCACCTTCTTGCCAGCCTGCTGGCTCAGCACCCGCCGCACCCGCGCCACCACCCCAAAGCTCGTCATACCAGCTGGCTTGTCGATATGGAGAATGCGATCGTATGATGAATCAGGTGTTTGGTGCATCATGTGGTTAGTATAGCATGACGGAGCAAAAAACCAGCCGCGAGGGGCTGGTCTTTTGGGCTACCTAGGCTTCGATACTTCCTGCTGGTGTGAAAGATTGTCCTTTGTGGTGATTATGCTCACCCTGTCTCACCTGCATAAACGTATTAAGCTCTTCGGTCAACTCAAGAATTTCATCGTGATGCGATGGATCGTCATAGGATAGCTGTTTGGTTCTTAGCATAAATTTGTCTCCCTCAAACTTAAGCCAAGTTATGCCATCCTTGGTTGCAAGACCACCATACGAGCAATTATAGCCAAACTTCAGGTCGCGTGCTGTTGATGCCGCTTGCGCCTCTCCTGCCATCTCACCAGAGAGCTTGAATAGTATAAGTACGCCATCGCAGCCCTCACCCGCAGTGCCCTCCGACTCAAATGCAACAACAGATGTCGCAAGGTCGATATTTTCTTCTCCCATTTCTGTCGTATATATTTGGTGTGGTTCAAATAAACGAGCTTGTGCGTGAGCACTGCGATTAATATAAATACCCAATCTGTTAAGACTCGCACTGACGGTACTAATATTAGCAGTGCCCCGAGCATGTACATCAACCTCTTCTGTTGCATCAGGCTTATCAAGAACATCCAAGAGAGCAATGAGTCGTTGCCGCTCTGCGTCCCTCTTGTATGCTTCTTGCTGGACGCCTGTAACGTTATAGTTTTTAAGTAGATTGGGTTTGCTGCTGTCCATAATGGACTATATAATAACTCTCTCTCTCTCTCTCTGGCCTGTCAAGAAATCTACATATACAAATCTTATGATCTTACGGTTTTTACCCTTTTTCTACCATAAACCGGCTAAATCATGGCCGGTTTATCGTGTCATCTCTCATTTAACAGCAGAAGCCAGCAACCCCTACTTCTCCGGTACGTGGAATTGCGATGGGTTGGCTTGGTCTTTTTTGGCCTTAGCCTCAGACTGAAGCGCAGCATCGAGCTGGGCCATGGGGTTATCGGCATCAGGGCCAGGCAGTGGTGGCACACCTGGTGGCAATGGTGGCAAGCTGGAGAAATCTGGCATTGGTGGCAGCGGTGGCAAGGCTGGCCCTTCGGCATCATCAGCTGGCGCAGCCCGGTGCTTGGCATCAAGATCGGCCAGGGTTTCTTTGCCCGTTGGTGGCGGAAGGATATCGTCGTTGTGAGCCATCGGCACACGCGGCATGTCATTCACATTGGGGACGGTTGGCTCATGGTCAAGTGCTGCCGTGGCAGCATTGAGCGGCGCTTGGCTACCTGGTGTGTCGTCACTGTCGAGGTAGCGCCCACCCTTGTGCGAGAGGATGGTCTTATTGCGACCATTCTCGCGCTCGCGGCGCTTGTCATCGGCTGCTTGTTTGGTAGTAGCATTAAGCGTGCCACCTAGGCTCGGCTCATTAAGTGGTGTTTCAATGGGTTGACGCCATGGCTCAGCGCTGCTGTTGCGTCCTGATGAGCGGCGCGGGGCTGGCGCGGGCTCGGGCTGCGGATTATTCTTGGCCAGTTGCTGGGCTAGCTCAGCTTCGTCGGCGTCGGTCTGGCTTAACTTTTTTTTTCCAGCCTCAGCGTTGTGCGAGATGACGAGTGACTTATCTTTGTTATTTGCCTGAGCAGGCTTCTTGCTGGCCGGCTTGGCAGGCATTGGGCCTGCAGCGAGCTGCTTAGCCTCGGCGAGCTTGGCCGCAATCAGCTGCTGGTCACCGCCAGCACTCATCAATTGCGCGGCGAGGGTCATAACACGCGAGGTGGTCTTTTCGTTGCTAAAGCGCTCGGTGGCCGCTACAATGCCAGTCAAAAAGGCTGTGGCAATGTGCTTGTCGAGGAGCGGCTGCTCATCGTCCGTATTATCAAAACCCTGAGCGAGGCTTGCCGCGAGCTCACTATAGCTGCTGGCCTGAGGATCCGTCCAGACGATATTGCCCAGCGTACCTGGCGCATCGATGTGCAGCGCTGCCACTGGCGACTCGCGCAGAATACGGCCATGCCCTTTGAGCGCTGGGTCGAGGTCATCCTCGCTGCGCACACCGATCGTCACAACAAACTGCACATTGTAGTCGCCCTGGCTAAACTCCAAATCACTCTGGCTAATCGTTGCGCGATACGGCGTGATGAAAATCTTAACGAGGTCGCCATCGAGCTTGTAGCGCAAATGGTCGGCCTTTTCCTTATCAAGGGCAATGATGAAATCTCGCAGACTATCCACCGTGCTCTCAAAGGTACGCTCTGGCTCCAAAAAGCCCACTGCCGTTGGCACATCCCCACTAAAGACGGCTGTGGCGTGCTTGTCGAGTTTATTAAGCAAAAGCGTCAACCCCAGTGCTGCACTCAGCTCATCTACCGTGGGGTGGGCGTTGACTGCCACCAAAATATTATTACTCTCACCTAGTTTGTCGATGATTTGTTGCCGCACCTTTATCTCGTCCATAGCTCCTACTTTTGCCTTACCCAAAACTCCATCTATCCTACCATAAGTAATTTCGTTTCGTCAATGGCAAGTCACAATTAACAGAGGTAGCCATGCGAAGTATAGCACCTTTCTTTGTGCAAAAATTCCCAAAATGTGTGATCCTTATATCTCACACTATTTCATAACAGTTACCCTAGTCTGTATACAAAAAACACCTCTCCCCCGAGGTGTTTTGGTATCTGCTCTTGCTGCTTCTGTGTTACGCAAGCTTGACGCCAGCAGCCTTGGCAGCCTTGGCGAGCGATGCCTTGCGGCGACTCGCGGTGTTTTTCTTGAGCAAACCCTTCTTGACGGCTTTGTCGAGCTCGCTCTGGGCCTGGCTCAGAGCGGCAGCGCTTGGCTCAGCGGCGAAGGCCTTGGTGCTGGCCTTGATGGCGCGCTTGGTAGCAATGTTGCGCTGGCGGCGAGTAGCCGTTTGCTTCATGCGTTTGACAGCTGATTTGATGATGGGCATTAATTTCCTCTATCGCTTGTTATTATGGGTTAGTACTACAATCAAGCGCTCATTATAAGGCATGGCGCAGGATTTGTAAAGAGCCGGGCCACCACAGGGGCTACCGACGCTCACTCTTTTGCGACATAAAGCTACCGCCCCGCCACCGCAAATAAAAAGCTCTCCACTGCATCCCACGGTGGTATGCCTGTCGTCTTCATGTCAGCATCAAGCTGGGCAGCCCGCTGGGTGAGGGTGCGAATATCAGCTGGCACGACCTGCCTGGTGAGCGGCTTGGTTTTTTTGACGACGTAGGGGTGAAGTGAGAGCTCGCGCGCAATCTCTGCCCCCCCTGCCTCGCCATAGCATGCAATCGCCGCCAGCTGGACCCACTGCGCCCAGATGAGCGCCGCAGTTTGGTATGGATCGTGGCTCAGACGCAGCTCATCTAAGGCAGCTCGCAAGGCTGGACCTCGGCGCTCTACTGCGAGGGTTACAACATCAAAGACTGAGAACTCACGGGCCGGTGGTAACACGGTGGCAATTGCATCATCGGTAATAGTCTCGAGCTGAGCCAATGCGTCGATAGCGTGCGCCAGCTGCAGCTGGTCGATCGACCCGCCATACCCCTTTTCATCTGGCACCAGAGCTCGCTCTACCATACTGCGCACATGCGCTGAGCTCAGCGACACGCCGCGTTCATTGGCGAGCTGGCGCAGCCACCGTTCGGCGGCAGGACGCTGGCGGTCGGTCAGTGGATCAGCAGCGATAATAGTCGCGGCTTTATGCAGTGCTTTGTACGTTTTGGTGCGCTTATCGAGCCCTAGCTCTACCAGCACAAGCGTCGTCTCGCTGGGGATATCATGGGCCCATTGGCCAAGCTGCTCCCAAAGGTCTGGGCGCTCAGACAGGCGTCGCAGCACAACAAGCCGCTGCGCCGCAAAGAGCGACACACCACGCACCAACTCAGCCAAACCCGCGGCATCAAGCTGCTGAGTGTCGACATGCTCTGCTGGCACTGGCGCGTGCTGAGTGATCTTCGCCAGCTCTTGCTCTGCTACGTAGCTATTCTTCCCCACGATGAGATAAAGCATCGGTTACTCCCCCACTTTCACCTGGCACACTGGGCAAATATGCGTCCCGCGGCCTGCCACGCGAATCTTCATAATCTCTACGTCGGGGTGGCGCGGGCAGGGCTGCCCCTCACGCCGAAACACCTGCGCAAAGGCCAGATAGCTCCCCTTCTTACCTTCAGCATCGACGTAATTGCGGTCGGTGCTGCCACCCTTATCAATACTGAGCTGCAGCACCTGCCGAATATGGGCAAAGAGCGCGGCAAGCTGCTCATCATCCACCATACGCACCCGCGTGGCGGGGTGGAGCTGCGTCATCCATAGCGATTCATCGGCATAGATATTGCCCACGCCAGCGATGGTGGTTTGGTCGAGGATGGCCGCCTTCATAGTCGTACCATTGCGCCGGCGGATACGCGTGATAAACTGCGCTGCCGTAGTATGCGGATCGAGCGGCTCGGGCCCAACTTTTTGCATAAAGGGCAGCTGCGCCACCTCTGGTGTAGGATAGAGCTTCATCCAGCCAAATTTGCGCAGGTCATTAAAATACAAATGCGCGCCATCCGCAAAGGTCAGCGCCACCCGCGTTAAGCGGTCGGGCAGCTCGTGAAGAAAGCTATCGTTTGGGTGGCCGCCACCCCAGCGCTCCTCACCAACAAAGAGCAGCTGGCCCGTCATCTTGAGGTGCACCACCAGCGTGTAGTTGGTGCTCAGGCGAATCAGCAATACCTTAGCGCGGCGCTCCACCGCCGTGATCGTTGCACCATGGAGAAAGTGCGCCACTGCCGCAGGGTCATTGGGAAAGCTCTTGGGCGAATCATACACTGTGCTTGCCACAATCTGCTTCCCCACTACCAAGCGAGCGAGGCTCGTACGAATCGTCTCAACTTCAGGGAGCTCAGGCATGGGCATACTCCATCGCCCAGACGATCGCCACAAAAAGCGAAAAATACACCGCCTGCCCCACCAGCATAATATAGCGATGCCACGGCTTGGCAAAGAAGTAGCAGCCAAGAACAATAGCCTGGCACACCAAAGCGCCACTCGTCACCACCCGCACCACTGAGGAAGCATCACTCAGTAGGATAAGCGCCTCAATGATCGTTATAACCGGTATGCAGCCCCAGGCTGCAATGTTATGGATCAGCGTGCGCCGCTGGCTCACGCCAAATGGCACTAACCCCATTACACAAAAGTTAAGGCTCACGACAAGAAGGAGTAGCTGCATTACTTGTGGCAACCCTGACTGCACAGCCCACAGCGCAAGGCTCAGGCCGGTCAGTGGCAAAAGAATCTTGCCCGCAATGACTGTCTTCGTCCGCTGCTCAATATGCATACTGAGCGTCTTGCCAAGCTGCGGCGGCACCATCCACAGTGTATAGACAAGCAGCACAAGCAAACAACCGGCCATTAGCCCAAGCCACACGGGTGTCATCACTCCCCCACCAGCTCCTCAAGCTCGGCCATCGTGCGGCGATTGGCTGTGTGGAGAATGGCGCGCATGCCAGCGGCTTCGGCCCCAGAGCAGTTGTCCAGCCGGTCGTCGATCATCACACACTGGCCAGGCGACACGCCGAGCCGATCTGCTGCTAGCTCGAAGGCTTCGCGGCTTGGCTTGGCAACATGCTCGGCATACGAGAGCACCACGGCATCAAAGAGCTGGCGCAGCTCATCAGGAGTAAACAGCCGCTCGATCGTATCGCTCCCCACATTACTCAGCAGCCCCACCTTGATGGCTGGGTGGTGCTGGCGCAGCGTGTGAATCATGGCAATGAGCTCGCTATTGCGCACATGCACCTGCTCGAGCAACGCTGCTATCTGAGCTGGCGTTTGTTCCACCAATCGCGCCACCTCTGTAATAAATTCCTGCCGTGAGATGTAGCCATAGTCCGACTGCTTGTTAATATCCTCTAGTTCGGCTCGGCGATCCGGTGGGCACTGCGCCATCAGCACCTCGATGCTCCCGCCATAGAGCACGCCAAAACAATCAAAAATCACTGCACGAATCATACGCTCGATTATATCATTGGTGGTGGGGTGTGGCTAGCATGAGCATCAGACAATCCGCGTAGAGTCATCGCACAATCGATATCTCAAAGCCATCTTTATCCGCGTATACGCTCCTCCCCCGCTCTTCCATTGGACGAAGTGTGAGGGGTTGTCATAATTTTCGGATCTTACGCAAGAGAACCGTGCTCTGGAGAGAACTACCTGCCACGGTATTTCATAAGAAGGCGTGCAAAACCACAGAGGTTATGTAAGCTTCGGGAGCGAGCCACGCAGCGCCTTTAATCTTTATTGCGTCTTATCAAACATTGGTGCAAAGCCAGGGATCTGGTTGGCAAAGAGTGCGTGGATCTTAGGCACATCGGCCTTCATCGAGCCGGGTGAACCTTGGCAGCTCGACGTCCAGATGCGCGTCTTCGTCACGCCGCTATCCATCGTCTCGAAGGTGTAGAGCCGCCCACCAGTGGCACACACTCCACGCACGTCGTCGTCATCCACACTGCGCGTGTCTTGGATCTGCGCCTTGCTGAGGGCATACACGAGCTGCTCGTAGGCCTGCTGGTTGTTCTCAAACTCCTTGCGGTCGAGCTGCTTGTCTAAGTAGCCCTGATACACCGTATACGTCCGCTTATTGGGCGAAATCTCGATCTGGTACGAGCGGAAGGTCTCATCTGCCACAATCGGCCCACGCACCGTCCAGCGGACACTGTTGGTCGCGTTGTGCGCTACCACTTGGTCGTAGAAGCTCTCGGCTGATTGCTGCGTGTTGGTGTTGTTCGTCTCCTGGCGAGTCGCCACCATGCGAATGACAGACGCCACTGCTGCCACCACCAACGAAATCACCAAGATAGTGACAATAATCGGAAAAACTTTTGGCCGCTCGCCTTTATACATGAGAGTACAATACCACAAAGCCTACGAAAACTCAATAGATCCGAGAGTATAATGCGGAAAAACCCCTGTGATTATGCCGCAACAAGTACTCACGAGCACCCACTACACAAGTTAGCGCCAACTGACACGCTGCTCACTACTACCAAGGAGTGTATTGGTCGTTTTCGTGTTCTTTTGGAATGGCGTATTTTCGGGCTTCTTGGCAAAGGAGCGATGAGACGATGTCTCAAATACATTTGAGTGGTTTTGCGTGTTCTCGGAAGATGGCGCTGCAGCGAGCTTTTGCTCTTGCATCTGCTGCATCAACTGCATAGCAGGCTCCGACTGCTCAAGACGGCGACCCAGCTCGGCGAGGTTTTTATTCGTCTCACTCTCAATATTGCGATCAGAGAAAAAGTTCCCATAGCCACTGACAAAACGTGCGAGTGATGGGTCAACCGCCGCAAGCGCATCATATGCAATATCGCCATTTTTGATGCACAGCAAGAACTCTTCTGCTGCAACAGCTCGCACTGCTTCACGCGCTTTGTCGGTATTGAGAATATCACCATGTGTCTCGGTATACACCTGGTCTTTGCCCATCACGTACTCACCGGTGTCACCCACGCCAGCTTCCAGCACTTCTGTAGTGACGCGGGTTTTTACGCGCTGTTGGACATCACCGTTGTGCATATCAAGATGCTCGTCAATGCCAAGCTTTTCAAACTGCTGCTGCACCTTGGTCTCGGTCTTGTGCGTTTGCTTGTCAAACTTCCCCTTCTGGTTGGCATGGATCGAGTCGCCAAAGCCATCGATCACATCAAGCGCCGCAAGCCGCGAGTCACCCTCTCCAGCCAAACGATCGGCTGTCGATGCATCAAGCTGATTATACACCTTGCGTGCACTCGTCCGGCGGCCATTTAGCAAGTGATCTCCCTCGTCCTTAGGAGTAAGTGGCTCATATTGCTCATCCGGCAAAACACTATCCTTCTCTGCCTCATCAGGTTCGTCAGTCTTACTCACATCCCCGTAGAAGCGATTTATTGCCATCTCATCAGGATTCTCTCGCTTATGGACTTGGGGAGTGCTATACAGCGCACCCACCTGCGCGGCAAGGTCATCCATCCGCGGGTCAGGGTTGCTATTCTCTGGCGTGGTGGCGTTATCTGTTTTGTCGAAGGTAGTGCTGCTGAGCGCGCTGTTGCCGCCAAGGCCGGCGTAGAGACTATTAACGGCAGCTTCATTTTCGGCTTGTTGCTGCGTGGCTGTTTTGTCATATCCTTTGCGGCACTGCTTCTCCTTGAGCTCCCCTAGCTGATCTGGGCTCAAATCTCTACCGTTTGGTGGCATTAAGGTCATAAGGGATATCTCCGTGAGTGTGTTGTTATTGGTTTGTTACACAATAGAACCTCCAGCAAGAAAAGTCAAGCTAGCTCCGCCCAAATCGCATAAGCTATCAGTCGCCTTACACTCCCTCTCTCACTTCTCCTTCGTCAACCTGCAGGCGAACGTTTCTCCCGCCAGATCACCTGCTCTGCTGCTTCTCTTCGTTCACTATATATCTACCAAAACATCGCTATTTTCCCTCCCAACTATAGTACAAATCGATTTGTACTATAGTTACCCTGTTTTTTCCCTGTTACGGTCGGTTATTTTTCTCTTCTTTTATATATCTATATATAATAGGAGAGAAATCGATATGGATATAGATAGAAATAGAAAGATAGATAAATAAAGAAATATAAAGATAGAAATAAAGAGATATAAAGATAAGTAAATAGAGATAGAGATAGATAGATAGAGATAAGTAGAGAAATATAGATATAGATATAGATAAGGATATAGAAATAGAAATATAGAGAAAGAGATGTATAGAAAATAGATAGAGAAATATGAGAGAAAGAGATGTATAGATATATAGAGATGGGTATAAAGATATAGATGGAAATATAGATAGATATGAATAAATACAAAAGAAAAGCTATGTAAAAGAGTTGCTACATAGAGTTACAGAGCAAGCAAAAGGGTATGTCATAAATAGTAGTAAGAGCATCTGAGTCTCGTGTATGACGACAAAGACAGGACGCGATTCTCAGAATTGCTGCACACCTACCGTCTTAGAACGCGAGCTGCCTATCAAAAGCTTCGGTGTTGCTGCTCAATCAAGCTGACATACTCGTCTACTGTTCTTCTCTAGCCTAGTCTTGGCACGCGCCGCAATAACAGCCACATAAAACTCGAGCACAAACCAACAAGTCTCCTTATTCGACAGTACGAGAACCGCAGATACTACAGCAAGTTACGTGCGACATATAGACATATACCACACTCGTTACTCCAGCTAGGAAACTACCTGCTCGCTGAGCGGTAGGTAGCGAAGAAGATGAAGGTTGCCTGCTTACTACGGTATCTGGCACACCTCACACATCTCGCTTATGCTGCGCGGACAATCTCACCATTATCCTGTAGCAAGTCATCCTGTGAGTTACTTCTATCCACCTCATCCGTTGCAGTACCACTCCGACTCCAATCTGCCAAATATGGCGTCACCGTGCGGTCACCACCCTTAATCGGTGTTTCAACCGCCACAACCAAAGGTGACTTCCCTTCATAACAGTCAATAACGTATTGCGTTGTTCCCTGCTCACTCGTTGTTGTCACAACTATCCGAGCCGTCGCACCACCTGGCACAAGGCCAGTTGCACCAAATGTATCACGAGTAAATTGGCATGCATCGGTCACTCGCGCCTCATACGGTTCTCCACCCACATCACAGCAGACCACTCGCCAATCGGCCAGATCCATCGAGCCAAATTCATAATGCTTTAGAGTGCCCATATTACCTGCCGGATCATACAAAAAGCCATACGTTGGCCCCTTCTTTTCTATCGCGCGCAACTTGTCGAGCCGAGCGTCAAGCTTCTCTCGCTCTTTTTTATCCAGGGATTGATCTGCCAATCGACCCTCAATTTCTCTCTCTTCTCTCTGCACCTCTGCTTCAAATAGCTGACGCGCCACTCCTTCGTTCGCTGCCCGCCGCTCCATCTCCGCCTCAGTCAGGGGTTGCAACTCGCCACTCGCCTGGGCCGCCTCGACGATAGCATCGTGCATCGCCTGGTAGGCAGAGCGATCGAGGCTATCGATAGACGCCTCTGGATTGTGCGGGCTGGGCAGCTCAGCGCCAGCCCGCTCTCCACCATTAGAAAATGATGTATCTACTGCTTCTCTTTGTGCCATGCCCAACCTCTATTCTGCTTTGCTTGTGATGGCCCAGATTATACACCACTCTCGATACTTTGTCTATAGTCTGACCTCTGTTCGGTTGGTGTTCTTAGACCTGTCCCCAATTATCACCAATCGAGACGTCGACTTTGAGCTTAACGCCAAGCTGCGGGTAGATATTTTCCATTGTCTCGCGCAGGATGTGGCTCACCTGCTCGGCATGGGCGCGCGGGCACTCAACCATAATGCTATCGTGAATCTGCACCACCTGCCAACCGATCGGCTGGCCATCGCCATCGGCTAGCTGCTCCCCAGCCTGAGCCAGCTTATCTTCCACCGCCAGCATGGCGAGCTTCATGAGGTCGGCCTCGGTACCTTGGATCGGCATATTGGCAGCTGCTCGCTCGGCAGCGCTGCGCACCGCAAAGTTGCGCGACGCAACATCCGGTGTCCAGCGGCGGCGGCCAAACAGCGTCTGGACAAAGCCCGTATCGTGCGCCTGCTGGATGGTCTGCGCCATATAGGCCTTGAGCTTCGGCCGGAGGCGGTAGTATTCATCGATGAAGTGCTGCGCTTCAGCATAGCTCATCTGCGCGGCGGCGGCCAGGCCATGCTGGCTCATCCCATACAGCACACCAAAATTCACCACCTTGGCCCGGCGGCGCTGCTCCTTTGTCACCACGTCGAGTGGTACCCCATACACCTGGGCGGCCGTGTTCGCGTGGATATCAATATCGGTATTAAAATCGCGAATCATTGCCTCCTCCCCCGACAGCACGGCCGCTAGGCGCAGCTCAAACTGCGAATAGTCGGCATTGACAAATACATTGCCCGGTGCCGGCACAAAGGCATCGCGAACGTGCCGCCCCAGCTCACTGCGAATTGGGATGTTTTGCAAATTTGGGTCGGTACTACTGAGCCGGCCCGTCGCTACCACATCTTGGTTGAAGGTGGTGTGGATATAGCCTGCGTCGTCGGTCAGCTGTGGCAGCGCCTCGACATACGTATTTTGCAGCTTCGTCAGCTCGCGGTAGCGCTCCACCAGCCCAATAATCGGGTGATGTGGCCGGAGCTTGTCTAGCTCCTTCTGGCTCGTCGAGTAACCCGTCTTGCCCTTCTTAATGCCCGCTGTTGGCAGCTGAAGCTTCACAAAGAGCGCCTCGGCCAGTTGGGCCGGGCTGCCAATATTAAGCTCATACCCCACCATGCCATAGATCTGCTGCTGCAACTCGGCGATCTCGCTACTCAAGGTGCGCTGCATCGCCGCAAGCGTGCGGCTATCAAGCCGGATACCGCGCCACTCCATCCGCGCCAGCACAGGAATGAGCGGAAAGTCCATCGTCCGGGCCACTCGGGCAAGATCGGGCAGCGCATCAAGTGCCTGAGCTTGCTCATCGTACACCGCCCAGAGCGCACTAATGGCCAGGCGTGGGTCATCGAGTGACTCTAGCCCCGCGAGATCAGCCAGTGCCCGCGACGTGCGCAGGGGATTAAGCAAAAACGACCCCTGGGCAGTATCGTGCTTCACGACTGGCAGCTGCTGCACCCCACGGGCCAGCAATTGGCGCAATAATTCCTTGGTGCGGTGCCCAACGATCGGCACATGCGGGATAACATCAATTGCATCACGCCAGCTCAGGCGGGCTGCCTTGCCCCGCTCGTGGCTCACCCACACACCGCCCTCGACTGGCCAGACCAGCAGCTCTTTGGCCATCAGGAAGAGTGCCTTAGCCTGGTGAGCAGGCAGCTCAGTCACATGCTGCACCACTGGCACATCAGGCGGCTGAGCGTTCTCTGCCGCCTGCATCTGCGGCGGCAAGTGGCGCAGCAAACTACGAAACTCCAGCCGCTGCAACATCGCCCGCACCGCCGCTGGGTCACAGTTATCCATTGCCATCGCTGCTCGATCAAGCGTCACTGGTGCATCGGTATATAGCCGGGCTAGCTCGCGGCTCATATAGGCCGAATCTTTGCCCTGCTCCAGCTTACGCCGCAAGGTATCCTTGACCTGCCAGAGGTTATCATAGAGGTTGTCAAGCGTGTCAAATTGCTGCAGCAGCTTGACCGCCGTCTTCTCTCCCACGCCTGGCACACCGGGGATATTATCCGATGCATCACCCTTGAGGCTCTTGAAGTCAAGAAACTGGCCAATCCGAATACCATAGCGCTGCTCGAAGGCAGGGATGTCAAATTTGTCGATATTGGTCAAGCCCTTCTTGAGAGCGTAGAGGTAGGTGTTTTGGTCGAGAATTTGCAAGGCGTCGAGGTCGCTCGTGATGAGATACGTCTCGATATCCCCTTCCTGCTCGGCCTGGGCGTCGAGCGTCGCCATAATATCGTCTGCCTCATAGTCGTCAAACTCATACAGCGGCCAACCAAACGCCTGCAAAAGCTCGTGCAACAGTGGTATCTGGGCGTAAAAATCTGGCGGAGCTGGCTTGCGACCAGCCTTGTATTGGTCGTAAATGGCAAGACGGCGGCGGATATTCGTCTTGGGCTTGTCCCACGCCACGCACACGTAGTCTGGCTGAAGGCGCTTGATCAGCTCCAAGCTCAGCGCCGCAAAGCCATACACCCCGCCAGTTGGCGTCCCATCGGCCGTCGAAAGGTTGGGCATGGCATAGTACCCACGGTAGAACACACTTTTGCCATCGATAATCACTAGGCGCTTCATCATAGTTCTAGTATAGCATTGGTGCCGTGCGGAAACATCCTCGCGCGGCACCTCTACCCTGCTCCCTGCCTCCAGCTACGGCGTAGGCGGAGCGCGGTGGCGACGGCGACGCCACCACCACACTAGCCAGCCAGCTAGTGCGATAAGCAGCAAGCACAGACTAATCAGCAGTGCTGGCACAAAGTTGCTCATCAGCTCAGCCAGCGGACCCTGGGCAGTAAACGCACCCTTTTTCTTCTTCACCGTCATCCGTTTAGTGCCAGGCTTTTTATCTTTCTTGTCGTCCTTTTTTTCTGGTGGCTTTTCACTAGTAGTTGGAGCACCACTTTGGTATATCTTGACGTAGTCGATAAGGAAGGTCTGGTTGGCAAACTTCTTCGATGAATCGGGCGGGTGCTCCTCACTCTTCCACTCCACGTAATCGTTGAGAATAACATACCACGTATCGTCAAAGACCTGCCTAAATTGATTCACATCCATGCCCATTTTTGCTGGTTTTTCTGCCGGAACTCGAGCAGTTGGATGACTCTTCTCATCGCCCGCTCGATAGTTATATACCAGCACCGGCTGGTTATCCACGAAGAATCTGACCGTCTCACCATCGTATTCCGTCGCCCAGACATGCCAGTCGTTCGCCAACGTCACTGGGGACGGCAGTAGGTTCTCTCGGCTATGTCCTAACCCCTTCGTCTTCCATATCTGTGATGACGGGCTGTGGTAACAACGAATATGCGTCGTCGACCACGTATAGGTCGGCGTCCATGAATACCACTCCAGTATGTCGAGCTCACCATAGGGGTCATTCGCTTGCTTGTTGTCGCTGCAGTTGGCAAGTGTCACACTATTGCGCAGCCAAATAGCTGGGCGCGTCCCATTCTCGCCATTCCAATTAATCTTCGCTCGTACCTCGACGCGGAATGGTTTATGCCCATCGAGCACCCGACCCGACTCCACTCGCCCACTCTGGTAGCGTGTCATCTTGCCAGACGGGCACGGGTCTTGGCTCGCATTACTATCGCCCAGCGGCTCAGCCACACTCGACACGCAGTGACGCCGGGTCGTAATCTGCAAAGCGCCGTTAGTCACCGCAACATTGTTGGCGCTATATGCCAAATGTTCCTTGCCATAATTATCTTTATTTTGCTGAAGAACCTTCCAATTCGATAGTGGCGTCGTAAACTCATCGTTATACACCATCTGCCACTGCTGCGCCTGGGCAACCCCACCAAACATCACCGACAGAGCACCCGCAACAAGGACACTCACTACTCCATACATCAGCCCACCTTGTCGCTGCACTCCTATCTCCTCAGTCTGCACTATCTGTGCTTATATACGTTATTATATAAGTGTACACATTTCGTCGGATTTTTCAATTGCTATAGCGTGAGCGGTATCTTGCAGAACAAAACGCGGCGTTGCATCGCAAGGCAAATCACGCCCACGCCGCCCCATCTCTACTACTCAATAGCACCCCTCGCTGCGCGCTAAAAGGGGTGCTATTTTGCTACAAAATATATCGTTTGTGCGAACGTGGAGGTTGGTGTTTTTGTTACAGATTGTCTGAGATTTGGGCTTTTTTGACTTGCCCCGCCCACCGACGCGCTGCTTCGCGCTGTCTCTTCGTTGTGCCACCAACAATCAAACTATCGTCATCCTGCTCACCCCTCATCGTACGATCTAACCAACTTGCTAAACACTGCTGCTGCACTGAGCACATACCACACACCTGCTTTGCAAACTGTACTCTCCAAGCGATATCGGCCTTCCGAGAATACTCTGGTTTGCTTGCATCAGGGCTAGGGATATCGAGATCGAAATTGAACGCGCCTTTTGAGCCACACGCCGCCAAGGCAACCCACTCCGACATATCTGGTACTTTCTCTCCCCGGAGTAGCTGCTCTGCAACATACCGTGCAGGACTTACACCATCACTCTTCATTCGTTCTCGCATTGCCTGTGTGGCAGGGGTCGGCTTTCTTGATTGTTCACGCGTCATAAGTTTTTACTCTTTTTGCTATACAAAACATTGGCTTCTGTATTATTCCACACGCCTGTTATTTTGCCAAGCATAAGCAACATGCAGCCTATCCACGCTCGGCCACGTTCCTCCTCAGCGTCGCCGAGCCCGCCGCTGTTTGGGTTTGGGCATGCCCCACTGCCGGCGGTCGGCTTGGGTCGTGCCGCCACGGACATCACCAGCAGCGATAATACGTTGGTATCCCCGCAGTGCAAAGAGTAAGCATTCAGCCGCCACCGGGCACCCAGCACAATCTTCACGCTGCTCGGGCTCTATCTGCTGCTTCGTCTCAGCATCAATACACAGCGCCAAGCGAGCAAAAGTCTGCGACGCGGGAATATATCCAATATGTCGCCGCTCGGCCATACACTGCTCCGCCCAGGCGATCCGTGCCCGAGGTGTATCATTAACGTGGACGGCGTGATGCATAACAGCAGTAAGCGTCGTAGACTGGCTGGGAAGATCGGCTGGTGCGGGACCATCCGTCAGTTGTCTGCGCTGCTGTGCCGTTAAACCAGCACAGATCCCCGACACTCCTTCTCTCACCGCATATGCCGCACACACATCAATCACCGCACAACCAATGCAGCGCCGCAGCGCCAGTGCCGCGTCTTCTGGTTTGCCGCTAAAATATTCTTCACTCGTGGCCGGGCTACAGGCAGCATCGCGCATCCATTGCGACGGAAGCGCCGCTCCCTCTCGCTGCCGCACCCGCATCCGCAAATAGAAGATGCGCGACACACAGTCGATCGGTGCGTAGCGGGGGAATCGTTCTGGTCGTGATGGCTGTGCAGCTGGCTGCTCTTCCATACTATCTTTATTGTACCACTCCCCGCGCTGCCAACCATAAGCGTCATCATCTGCTATACTAGAGACATGAATCATCCATCTCACCCGACGACAATCCTTGCCTTCGTTGGCCTCTCAGGCGCGGGCAAGAGCGAGGCGGTCAACCACGTGGCACGCCTTGGCATCCCCAAGGTCTACGCTGGTGGCATCCTCTACGACGAAATGCGCCGCCGCGGCATCGCTATCACCCCGCAGTCGCAAGCCGAGTTTCGCAAAGCCTGGCGCGAGGAGGCGGGCAAAGACATCATCATCCGCACTGCTGCCGAGCAAATGCAGCGCCTCGCCGCCGCTGGGCAGCGCCACATCCTCTTTGACGGCCTCTACTCCTGGACGGAGTACAAATATCTCACCCACCACTTCCCGGGTGAGCTCGTTGTCGCTGCCATCGTTGCGCCCAAGCAGCTCCGCCACCGCCGCCTTGCCCAGCGACCCGAGCGGCCCTTTACCGCGCAGGAAGCAATCGCCCGCGACTGGTCGGAAATTGAAGATATCGAGAAGGGTGGCCCCATCGCCATTGCCGACCACTTCATCTCCAACAGCCACAACCTCACCGAACTCCACCAGCAGGTCGACGCCCTCTGCCGCGAGATTGGTTGGCTGTAAAATACCCCGGTGGGGTATAGTAAAGAAGCGCAATCTACCCATCGACACTTTTTGCCAGCACCCTATCACTACATCATTTGACATAGCACTGCAGCATTGGTATACTCTGTGCACACGGAGTAGCGTCGTCACTGGCGCTCATAACAGACAATAAAGGAATCTATGAACAACCAACCAACACCCCAACAACCGCCTGCCCCGCAGCCTCAACCCCAGCCTGTGCCACCCCAACCAGCTGCGTCGCCCCAACAACCATACCAATACCAACAGCCCTATCCAGGTACCTATCCACAATACGAAAACCCAGGCGAAATGATGGGCGTGATTGGCTGCGTCCTCAACCTCCTCGGTATTTGCATTGGTGGCATCATTCTGGGCATTATCTCGCGCAGCAAGTCCAAGGAAGTTGGTATGTCCACCACCTGGGGCACCGTCAGCTTGGTGTGGGGTATTATCGGAACAGTTCTTGGCTTTATTATTGGCCTGATTGTCCTCATCGTTATTCTCACCAATCCATATCTCGACTACTACCATCCCTACTAGGATCGGGTGATAAAATCTAGATACATACCCGGCATTGGCGTTATGCCGGGTATGTCATTGAATATAAATAATATTTCCCACTCTTCACTATTCACACGAGAGATCACTGTTGAAACCTTGACCTGTTAAAAGCCAAACCGGCCATCTCTGGCCGGTTGCATAACTCAAGCGTAGTACTATCCCCTACTGCTGCAAGTACTCGTACAGCTTCTTGGCGTCCTTGTGCTTGCGCAGCTTGGCCAGGGCCTTGGCCTCAATCTGACGAATACGCTCACGCGTCACGGCAAACTCCTGCCCAACTTCCTCCAGCGTGTGACTCTTGCCATTCTCTAGGCCAAAGCGCATTTTAATAATCTTCTGCTCGCGGTCGCTCAAGGTCGAGAGAATATCTTGCACCTGTTCTTTGAGAAGCTGGTTGGAGGCCGACTCTTCAGGGCTGACCGTATCTTCGTCCTCGATAAAGTCCCCCAGCACCGACTCCTCCGAGTCGTCGCCATCGCGCCCCACACCAGCATCCAGGCTGCTAATGTCTTGCTTAATCTTCATCACATATTCGACCTTATCCGGTTCCATATCAAGCTCTTTAGCAAGCTCGGTAATGGTTGGCTCGCGGTTCAGGTCTTGGGTGAGGCGGCGCTGAGTGCGCAGCAGCTTGTTAATCGTCTCTACCATGTGGACAGGAATGCGAATAGTGCGCGCTTGGTCGGCAATCGCACGGGTAATCGCCTGGCGAATCCACCAAGTGGCATAGGTGCTAAACTTAAAGCCCTTGTCTGGGTCAAACTTCTCCACCGCCCGCAGTAGCCCCGTGTGCCCTTCTTGGATAAGATCGAGAAAATCAAGGCCACGACCACTGTACCGCTTGGCAATGCTTACCACTAGGCGCATATTAGCCTCGGCCATTTTGTCTTTGGCGCGCTTATCACCTTGTTTGATGCGATAAGCTAGGTCTATCTCTTCATCAGCACTGAGCAGTGGGATCTTACCAATCTCGCGCAGGTGCAGCCGCACCGAGTCGTCGCTAATGTCATCAAAATATTGGTTACTGTTAAGAATCTCCTCTGGCGTATCTTCTTCCTCAAGTGCCGCGAGGTCGGGCTCCATATCATCGACGGCTGGATCCATGATCGGCGGCTGGGCATCGGGTGGCGCTGCCTGAGCTGTGGTTGCTGGTTTTTTTTGCTTGGTATCCTTATCGTCGGTTGCCACGCGCTATCTCCTTGATTAATTGGTTCAGTTGCTCGCGCAAAGCGGCGGCGGCAGTCGTATCGCCGCTCTCTTCTGCTTGGCGCAGCTGGGTGGTGAGATGGTGTTTATGTTGCTGCTTGTGTTCGGTTTCGATTTGCCGCAAAAGCCGGGCGGTCTCGTAGTAGCGATCGGTCTCGCTCCACACACCATACCGAGCGTCGGCACGTACCCGTACCATTGTAATATACTCGTCAAAGTTTTGCAATAGCGGCGGCGTACTCCTCAGCGGCTGCCCATGGTGTGCCGCATAGTACTGAGCCAAAGCCTGGCGCGCCTCCCCCGCAAAGAGCTGTGGGTCAATCCGCCCAAACAATTCCTGGCTTGGTGCATCGAGCATCGCCAGCGCAAGCACGTCGTCTTGTACGAGGTAGCGATTACGTGGCGCGGCCGCAGCCGCCTCAACGGCCTTGCGAACAGGAGCAACCGGTGCCATCTGCTGCGCCTTCGTTTGGACGGCCTGAACACTCGAGCCCACTGCCTGAGCAATCTGCCGCTGGTAGTGTTCGCGCTCCACTGGGTCGCCCAAGCGATTGACAAGTGCCAGCCCAACCGTCGTAAACTGCCGCTTACCCGCCGCTGTGGTAAGATCAAGCTGCTGCCGATACTGCGCTAGGAGCCAATCCACCGCTGGCTGAGCCGTCGCTATCGCCTGCTGCCAGGCTGCCACCCCCTGCTGCTGAATAAGTTCATCAGGGTCTTTTGCTTCTGCCGGCAGCGACACGACCTTTAGCTCCACCCCCGCCTGGGCAGCCAGGCCAATCGCTCGCTCTGTGGCCGCCCGCCCAGCGTTATCACCATCAAAACTCAGGCGGATATCGCCCGTCAGCCGCTTGAGCGCCCGAATGTGCTGCTCCGTCATAGCAGTGCCCGCCGTCGCCACCACCGCTGCTTCGCCCGCCTGATGGCTACTGATCACATCCATATTACCCTCGACAATCACCGCATAACCCTGGGCCCGAATCGCCTGCTTGGCCTGCATCAAGCCAAAGACATGCCGACCTTTATCATAGAGCAGTGTCTGGGGCGTATTGAGGTATTTTGGTGCATTGGGCACATCAGCAATCAAGCGCGCCGTAAAACCAATCACCTGCCCACTCGCATCCATCAACGGCACCATCATCCGCCCGCGAAAGAGGTCACCATCGTAGCGGTTCACCAGACCCGCCTCGCGCAGCTCTGCCAGCGAAAAGCCTTTTTTCTTAAGATACGTTACCAGAGCCTGACCATCACGCGGCGCATAGCCAATCTGAAACTGCTGGACAATCGCCTTGCTCAGCCGCCGCGTCCGAAACACATACGCCAGCGCATCCTGGCTCCGCACCAAGCAATGCTGATAAAAATTCGCCGCTAATCGATGCGCCTCAAGTAGCCGCTGCTTGCGCCGCGCCAGGTCACGGTTACCCTTCTGCTCATACAGCGAAAGATCCACTCCCGCCTTGCGCGCCAGCAATTCCAGCGCCTGGCGAAAGTCCAGCCCCTCCACCTCCATAATGAAGCTAAAGACATCTCCACCCCGCCCACTACTAAAGTCATGCCAAATATTCTTCTCCGGGCTCACAAAAAAGCTCGGCGTCCGCTCACTGGTAAAGGGGCTCAATCCTTTGTAACTCCGTCCCGCCCGCTTGAGCTGCACATACTCGCCCACCACATCCTCTATATTCAAGCGCGCCCGCACCTCTTCTTTGGCATCCATAGGTATAGTATACCGCATTGAGTATGAGCCAATCGAACCGCACCAATCGCCTATCTGACTATTCTTACCTACCCCGAAAGCTACTCCACTCACACGACCGATCATATACAGCAACAAGCCAAAAATAGAGACTAATTTTTATATAGTATATAGGGGTATATAGTATATAGTGTAGAGGGGTATATACTATGCATAATTCATCCATCTGACCTCTGTTAAATATTATCCTCTTTACCCCTGTTAGTGGTTGTGTTTAAATGGTATTATAGTAACTATGAATCCACAGCAACCATACACTCCCCAACCGAATGGTTCGGCCCCGCAGCCCGAGCAACAGCCCCCGCAGCCCAATGCGCCGACAGCTGCTCCGTATGTCCCCTACTATGCTACCCAAGCGGCGTCACACGGTGCGCAGGATTATGGCTATGGTGCATATAATCCGGCAGCGCAGAGCCAACCAGCCCAGTCACCGTATCAAGAGCAGCCCGCCCCTTCATCACCGCAACCTCAAGCCCCGCCCTACCAGCCGTATCAGCCACCACACAACCAACCAGCTGGCCAACCAGCCGCCAGCTACGGCACAGGTCAGTCATATCACTACGCGCCGCAGCCCGAGCAGCAGCCAGCCCAGCCCTTACAGCAGCCGCCAGCTACGACGCCCCAACCAACTAACTCACCCAGTCCACACACTGGCGCAGACCCATCACAAAATTATGCGAGCGCCTACCCAAGCCCCAGCCAGCCCGCCGCGCAGCCCTACCAACCACAACCAGGCAATTATAATAGCCAAATCTACGCCAATCCACAGCAACCACTTGGCGCGACTGCCATGGCCGCTACCGGCGCAGACCTTGGTGCAGCAAGCGAGCCAGATACGTCCTTCCCGGTAGATTACCTCAACGAAATCGCACCTAAACCGCAACCAGTGCAGATTAACCGCTTTGCGGTATTTGGCCTAATCGGCGGTGTACTCTTGCTCGCCTTTAGTGCCGTCATGATGATGGTCAACAGCCAGCCCAACTACACCAAGCAAGCCCAAAGCACGCTAGCCCGCATCGAGACCTTGCAAGCGGCCACCAAGGAGCAGCAATCACGCCTGACAGAGAATGAACTCTCAAGCATGAACACCACACTCACCACCTCGCTCGGTAGTATGGGAGCAGAACTCAAGTCGTCACTCAAAGATGCAAAGATCAAGACCGAGCTAGTCGGCGATGCCAAAAAGACCGAAAAAGCCTACTCCGACAAAGTCTCCAAAACGCTCGAAGATGCTTATCTCACTGGCTCGCTCGACCGCGTCTACGCACGCGAAATGAGCTACCAGCTTGCTATCCTCAAAAGCTACCTCCAAAAGCTCAAAACCGCCAGCGGCAACCGCAAAGCCATCGCCGACTACGTTGCCACCAACAGCAAGACGCTCGACGCCGCTACCAAGTCGTTTAGCAACTTTACCTCAACAAAGTAGCAACGCGCTTACTACTTTACTCTACCAAACCAGCCCGCCTCTCCTCTGGCGGGCTTTTTAGTAATACATTGGCGTATAAAAATACGCGCGCTCCATCGCAAATCATCACAAATAACAATATAATAGAAAAGTGCTTACGCTGTGTAAGCACTTTTCTATACTAACCAATATCTTCTCCACAAAGAAGCATCGCGCTACTCCGTCACCAGCCGGTAGCTGAGCCGCGCCAAGTCAATCACCTCGTCATCGCTCAACTGGCCGCTGCAAATAACGGTAATCCAATGTTTTTTATTGAGGTGGTAGCCCGGCTGGACCGACTCATACCGTTCGCGTAGCGTGAGGGCCAGCTGCGGGTCGCACTTGAGGCTCACCCTTAGCGGCTGCGACCCTTCAGCAATAAGCGCAAACATTTTCTCCTGCTGGCCAGACACATCCTTGTGCCCTACCTTGTACACCGCGATGCCTTCCCCAAAGGGATAGTCGAGCCACGCTCCGGGCAGGCTGAGCAAAAATTCTTCGAGCTGCTTGTGTGTCATAGCACTATAATACTACAACCACTTATGCCGCACAAAATACCCCACCATCGCTAGCGGTATGAGAACGATCAGGCCGATCATCAGCCAGAAGGCGACATCACTACGAAATGGCAACTGCACGAAGTTCATCCCGCCCAGGCCCGTCAAGAATGAGACCGGCATAAAGACGGTGGCAACCAAGGTGAGGCGCTTCATCACATCGTTCATACGGTTAGACACCACCGAGAGATACATATCGAGCGCGCTGGTGAGAAGATCACGCATCGTATCAATAAGCTCGTGGACGCGCCAGGCGTAGTCGTAGCTGTCGCGCACATACACGGCGCATTTTTTGTCAAACAAGGCATAGCGGCCGTTACTGAGGCCATTGAGTACATTCATCAAAGGGAGCACCACCTTGCGCAGGTCGGCTAACTGACGCTTGTACACGAAGAGCTGCTGGAGCTGCCGATTATCTGGGGTGCGAATCATCGTATCCTCCAGCTGGTCGGTCACATCGTCGATATGATTAAGCAGCGGCATAAACTGCTCAATAGAAAACTGGGCAATAGTCGCCAGAATAAGCGATGGCGTTGTGTAACTAGGCTGCAGCGCGGTAATGCGTTGAACGAGCTCATCGTCCAGCTCGCCCTGGTGCAGCGTAATGATCTCGGTTTTACTGAGCAAAATAGTAATGGTATGGTACTTCACATTGTGCCGACTGACGTATGGTATATCGAGCGTCAGCAGCAGCCACGCCTCCCCTTCTATCGCCTGCGGCAGCCAGCGATGCTCGCGCACCATGCGGGCCTGCAGCTCAGGCAGGTGCAGTTCGCTTAGCAGCGCCCGACGCTGCTCAACTGTGTCGATCGTAATATCGCGCCACAGCTCGGGCATTACAGAGCAACCTTTTGTAGATAATAGCGCAGCTCCATAATGCTGCCACGAATATCCTCCAGCGCGCGGTGGTCTTCTGGCTTGGCAAATTTCTTACCGTATTTGCCCTCCATCACCACCTTCCAGGCGCTCACATCAAGCATGCGATAGTGCAAACGCTGCGCCAGCTGCGGCCACCAGTGGTCGATAAAGCGGCGATCTTGGTGGATGGAGTTCCCCGCCAGCAATATCCGCCCCTCGCCAGCACACTGCTCATCACAAAACGCCAGCAGCTCTTGCTCGACCTCTGCCAGCGGCTTGCCCTGAGCATTCTGCTCCTCGAGCCCACGCCGCGCCGCCGGGTGCTGATCCCAAAAGCTGGCGTTACCGTCGAGAAGACGCGTGAGCTTAGCTGCATCATGGTGTACCACCCCTTCGTACGTTGCAATCTCGGCAAAAGTCCAGTCCGTCACAATCGCTGCTACCTCTAGTATTTCATCCGTGGTAGGGTCCAGCCCCGTCATCTCAAGGTCTACCCACAAAATCCGTTTTGGTTTGAAGCTTGGTTTCATGCTTCTAGTATACTACGTTTTGCGGTCAGACATAATCACGGGCATATCGATCAGGGACTTGCTTCATCAACCGTGCAACCTCCTCACTGTCTTGCTGTGTCATGCCATATGCAAGCGTCGCACATGCCCCTTTAGACGGTTCAAACTGAATGCACTCGACGAGCTGCTGGTAGAGCGATTCAACCGTATCATATGGCATATCAGGTGCAAGGCCAAACCGCCGCAAGTTCGCAACATACTGCTCAGCAACCGGATAGCCTCGCTCAAGTGCTTTATCAAGCTGTAATGCCTGCATAAAGTAATCATCCGTTGGATCGCCATAAACATCATGGCGCAGATCAAGTCCCTCGATCCGCGCCTCAGCAATACCCTGGGTCTGCAACTCAGCAAGTAACCGCACAGCCTTGAGTGCAAGCTTACTCCCAAGATGATGGTGCGCATTATGCTCGTAGTACGTTGGCCGAATGATATGCTGAGCCATGTCAATAACTGCCTGGGTTGTTGTATAGAGAAGCCATTCGTGGCGCTCTTTTGTCAGCAACACTTGGTTGATCGTAAAATCATGTGCACCCATATAGTCATCAATCGATCCAATATACTCAGCCCCATACCCATACTGAGCATCACGCGGCGAGCAGTGCGCAGCAAGCGCCTGAGCTGTTTGCTCAACCACTGCGGCATCACAGCCTTGGCGATCCACACTATCACCAAGCACGACAAGATCAATATCGCGTGGTGGTGCGAGCGGTGCAGTATGTTCAATCAGCAATGCCAACACAGTGCGTGCTGCACCACCCTTGATACCAATATACTCAGGGATATCATCAAGCGGTACCTCGAGCGGCACGCGCTGCATCTGCTCAGCAGACACAGCATACTCATATATCTCATGAGTGCCTGTCTCCGCCTCAAAGCGACGGCGTGCCGTTTGGAGTAGTTGGAGCGCTGGATCGTGATTGAAAGATGGCAGTATATCTTTAGGCGTTCGCATCATCGTGGTCAAACCGTAAAAACATAGTATACCACACAAAGAGCGATACCGCTCATTTTTTTCACTACACATCCCCTTTACTAATACGCAAGTTAGTGTACTACTTTTTTATTCAGGTGTCTTTACCCGCCTTCCCACCTCCTTATTCCAGGACGTAATTATGAGGTAATTCCTCTCTCCTACCCCTGTTATTTCCGAATTATTCAATCATATGTTCACGCTGAGTAGGTGTTTGGGTAGTGCGCAAATTTATTATTCACCATAGAAAAACCACACCCGGGTGGGTGTGGTTGATCGCTCTAAGGCTTCTCGCCTCTTTAGTCTTTTTTCTTGTCCAAGCGGTCGAGCTTGAGAAAGTGGATGATCAGGTAGATGACGAATGCTGTGGCAATCAAGGTGATCAGCGAGCTCACGAAAGCTCCCCACGCGAAGTCAGCACTGCGGCCAGCAATCTCGATATGCGTGCTAGCAGCCTCGAGCCCCTTCTGCGACCCCACGATGAACTGCACCACTGGGCTAATGAACCCCTGAACTAATTTTTTAACCGTATCGCCAGCAGCAGTACCAATCGCCAAACCAACAGCCAAGCCAACTACGCCCTGCTCACGGATGAAGTCGGCAAAACCGCCGAGGTGGCTATTCTTCATCTTCTGCTCCATCGCTTGGGCAGCAGCTGCAGCCTCTTGGGCAGCCTTGCGTGGTGTGCGGCGGGCAGCAGGCTTCTTTGCAGTAGCTGCTTTGGTTTTGGTTGTTGTTCGTTCTGCCATAGGTTCTCCTTATTAACCATTGTTTATTCAAATTATAGCATATTCTGCATTAATTGCTAGTGTGGCCTCTTTTGCTTCACTATGTACTGTCACCATCAAGGACATTCACCCTTCCTGCCCTATGCTCGCTGTTTCATTATTTCATTCGCTTAGCTTGTTCACGTGCTTTGTTAATCTTACTGCGTTGTAAGTTTTTAAAGCCACGCGACAGGCGTTGTGATGGAGTCGCGATATTATCTGCATTATCATCAAAGATAACAAATGGGTGTTCGTACGTCTGTATCGCTTGCTCGATAAGCTCGGCATTACCCGAGGCAGTCGCTACTTTGCGCAGTGTATCGCCAAGGAAAAAGCGATTAACTGTCGTGTCTCCTGGCGAAAGGCTCGCATGGACAGCCTGCGCTAATTCAATTGCTTGCTCACCCATACCCTGGGCAATAAGCTTTTTGCACAGCTGGTTGGCCTCTTTCAGGTTGTTGCGTCGATCGACATCTGGGTAGATGCCTGGTAGCAGGCTCAAACTTTCGTATGCAGTGCCAAATTCGTCATGACGATTATGGATAATTGCATCATAATGAACACGCAACAGCTCACGCCCAGGGATAGATGGCAGTGTGATAAGTTGTAGCAAACTGTTTCGCGTGTCACCATCACGATACTGCTGGCTGTTAACATCAGCAAAATTGAGCCATGGGCGAGATGAAACAAAAGCATCACGATTGATTGACGGTGGGAGATTCTTCACTAGTTCGCTTGTCTGTAGCCAATTCACTGCGCGAAGCTCGCCACTCATCAACTGATCTTGCGGGTCTTTTCCGCTTATCGCCTCTGTTGTTTCTTTGCATAGCTCCTTCGTGGGTACATCAAGCAAAAATGAGCGCTGACTCGGCCGGTCAAACAACATAATTACGGCATGCTGATTAGCGTATCCAATATAATGCTCTAACCCCTTAATCTGATCGAGGCACTCCGATGCCACAATAGTATAGCCATAACAATTGGCTGTCTCACGCTCGGCAATACTTTCAGCAGTTAGAAGTGGCGTGCCATCAGTGGTCGGTGCAAATTCAAGCGTCTGGCGCACTAAACTCCCTACCAAAATTGCCGCCTCAATAGCGTCATCAAAGGTCGGCGGCGACTGCTCGTAGGCTGTGCCAATAATCTTGAGCTGCTTTGAGTCAAGCAAACGCTCGCGGCCAATCTCGATATTACCCGCCGCTATACTCTTTCTTGGCGTCATAAGCTCTGCTGCCAGTGGCTCGTGCAGGGCGGATGGGCTGGTGTGTGGCGTACGCTCACCCACTACAACCGCTCCGGCGCTTCGATACCGAGCAGAGCAAGGCCAGCAGCCAGAGTGTCACGGTAGCGCTGCACCAGGCTGAGGCGCTCGGCCTGGCGTGGGCTACCAACGACACGGTTTTTCTCGTAGAAGCGGTTAAATTCTTGGGCAAGCTCATAGAGGTAGTGGCAGATGCCATGCACAAGATACTCGCGGGCAGCCTTCTCGACGACCTCTGGATATTCGCTCAGCTTGCGCAGGAGGAGGCGCTCGTCATCAGTGCAATCGGTCGGCTCAGCAGGCTCGGCACTCGCCTTGGCTAGGATGCTACACGCCCGAGCATGAGCGTATTGAATGTAGGGGCCAGAATTGCCCTGCAGGCTCACCGTCTCATCCATATCAAAGGCGATATCATTGCCCATGCGATACTTCGCAAAGGCGTATTTGATCGCCCCCAGTGCTACCTGACGCTGCACCACTGGGTCTGTGGTGAGGTTTGCCACACGCTCTTGGACGATAGTGAGCACGTCAGCCGCGCGGGCTACATTGCCCAGGCGCGAACTCATCTTGCTACCATCACCAAAGCGCACCGTGCCATTGGTCAGGTGGGTCATCCGCCCAGCTAGCTCAGGCCGGAAGAGCTCTGCTGCAGCATACACCACGCGCATATACTCCTTTTGGTCGTTGCCAGTGATGAGAATCCGGTGGTCGAAGTGGTAGTCTGCTACCTCCTTCCAGATAACGCCAATGTCCTTTGTCTCGTACGTTGGCAGGCCATTGGACGTGACGAAGACGCGGGTGTGCAGGTGCTTGGCTGGGTCGCCGACGAAGACCACTGCCCCCTCAGAACGCTGCAAATTCCCCCGCTCTAGCTGCTCGTGCACCACGGCGAGGCCAATTGGTGCGGTGCTACTCTCGGGGATATAGTCAAGATGATCAACCTGAATCATCGCATAGAAGGCGTCGAAGTAATCCAAGCTCCACTGGCGCGTCGTCCAATAGATCTGAGCCAGCGGCGTGTTGTGTTCATCGTGCTCGTGGTAGCTGTAGACTAACTTGTTAAACTCAATAATCTCTTGCTTCGCCGTCTCGTTGTCTTCATACGCTTTCGCACCAATCACATAGGCCTGGCTAATCCACCGCGCCCGAGCAAAGACATCGCTCTCTACCTCTGTTAACTTCTCTGACAGCTCACCACCTAGCGTGTGGCGCATCCCCCACAAGCACTTAGCGACGTGCAGGCCGACATCACCACCAAAGCTGGCTCGGTCTACCGACGCGCCGACCGACTCGATGATCCGCGCTAATATATCGCCATACACCGTCTGGTACAAGTGGCCAGTGTGTAGCTCCTTAAAGGCATTGGGGCAGCTATATTCCAGCGTGTAGCGCATGCCGCCATAGATCTGCTGCGGTGCGGTGTTGGCCGCCTGCCACAGCGCTTCATCACTTAGGCGGAGATTAATAAAACCCGGGCCAGCCACGCTCACATCAGAAAACTGGCCAGTCTGGCGCAGCACCGCCGCCACCTCCTCGGCAATCTCGCGCGGCTTCTTGCCCAGTGGCTTAGCAAGCTTGAGTGCGACATTGGTCGCAAAATCGCCAAACGTCGGCTCCGGCCGCGTTAATTCCACTGGCGGTGTTTGTTGATAAAGAGTATATACTGCATCACGAATCGTCTGTTCCATGATTATAGTATACAACAGATGCGGCGCAAGAATAGCGTAAGCGTAGCGAGAAGGTTTACGCCTTGCCCTTCTGCATCCGCTTCTGCCGCTCCAGCGCCGCCTGCACTAAACCAGCAAAGAGGGGATGAGCTCGGAATGGCCGCGAGGTAAACTCTGGATGAGCCTGAGTCGCAACAAAGTAGTCGCAGGTCGGTGCCTCGACAAACTCGACCAGCCTGCCATCGGGTGACGTACCCGACACCACAATCCCGCCCGCATTAATGGCAGCGAGATGCGCTTGATTCACCTCATAGCGGTGGCGGTGACGCTCCACAACTTCTGTTGTCCCATATACCTTAGCGGTACGCGAGCCAGCCCGCAGCACCGCTGGGTAGTTGCCTAGGCGCATCGTCCCACCGGTCGATTGCTTGCCCTGCTGATCAGGCATAAGGTAGATGACGGCATTATCTGGCGCGGTGCCACACTCCGCACTGCCAGCCTGCGCCAGACCACCGCGACGGGCAGCAGCAATCACTGCGACCTGCATCCCCAGGCATATACCAAGATACGGTATATTGTGCTGCAAGCAGTAACTCGCCGCCGCAATCTTCCCCTCCACCCCGCGCTTGCCAAAGCCACCAGGCACCACCACAGCATCCACAGCGCTGAGCGCTGCGTCGGTCACTGTCTCGGCATTGATCCATTGGATCGTCACCTCGCTGCGGTGCGCCCAGGCGGCTGCTTTGAGCGCCTCGGTGATGGAAAGATAGGTATCGGCATTATCAACATATTTCGCCACGAGGCCAATCGTCAGCCGCTGGCGGTAGGTCTGGCTGTCATGCCGGACGAGCTGCTGCCAACGCGTCATGTCTGGTACCGTCATATTGCCAGTAAAGCTCGCCAGCACCGGGCCTAATTCGCGCGCCACCATCAGGGGTACCTTGTAGACCGTATCGACATTCGGCATCATAATAATCCCCTCTGGCCGCACCCCACTGGCAATGGCAGTCTTATCCGCCACACCACGCGGTGGCGCGATGCTGCCTTCGGTGCGAACCGCCACCACATCGGGCATAATACCAAAGCCACGCAGGTCGGCCATGGCATTCTGGGCTGGCTTGGTCTTGTATTCCTGGCTCGTCGCAAGAAACGGCACATACACCACATGGACAAAGAGACAGTGCTCGCGCCCCACCTCTAATGAGAATTCGCGGATCGCCTCGACAAAGCTCAGCCCCTCATAATCTCCCACCGTGCCACCAATCTCCACAATGTGCACCTGCCCTGCCGCCGCCTGGTGGATGGCTCGCTTGATCGCTTGGGTGAGGTGCGGCACCAGCTGCACCGTCTGGCCGCCAAACGTCCCGGCCCGCTCATCGGCGATCAAATCACGCAGCAGCCGCCCCGCCAGCGTGGCATTACGCTGGGTGAGCTCGAGGTCTAAAAAGCGCTCGTAGTGGCCAAGGTCGAGATCGGTCTCTGCCCCATCTTTGGTGACGAAGCACTCGCCATGCTCCTTGGGGTTAAGCAGCCCAGCATCGACGTTGAGGTACGGGTCGCACTTTTGCACCGAGACGGTTAAGCCCTTAGCCTGTAGCACCGCACCAATACTGGCCGCCGTGATGCCCTTACCCACCCCAGAGAGTACCCCACCGGTGACAAAAATATACGTTGGTTGGTGTGTCTGTGTCATACAATCTCCCTCTCGCGTTCTATTGTAGCATGTATCCATAAGCAGTATACCAGCAAAAAACCAGCCCGATCGCTGGTCTTTTGCTGGTTATTGATACGCGCCACCTATTGGCAGCCCTCGCACATGGTTAACTCCGCTGGATCTGGCATAATAACAGGAGTGCCACTCGCCGCTGCTTGGTCGACGGCAACCTGCTGAGCAGCCAGCAGTGCCTGCTCGATAGCGTCAAGCTTTTCCTCCAGCGTCATATCGTCCGTCAGCTGGGGCTTGGTAGTCTGTGCCTGCGTGGTGGTTATCGTTGTTGTATCTGTGATTGGTGCTATTGTTGCTGTGGTTTGTGTCATAATAATTACTCCCGACCCGTTGTGATTATAATGTCTATTCTACGCTATATATAGCGTTTTACGCAAGGTAATGTACCCAATTTTCTGTTGTAGAATTATCATCCAGCTGGCCAATCGGTGCGACATACCACTGCGGCTGGGCACACTGCGGGCGAAAATTTCCCAGCTTAGCCGTATATGCCTCGGTAATAGCCGCGACTTCGTCCTCGCGGGCTTCGCGCACCGTGGTATGGAGATAGACGGCCTGCTTCGCGTCATTCCACACCACAAACTCTGCCCGCCCAGTGCGAAAGGCATTGTGCGAGTGGCGCGCCTCACGATCAGACAGCCAGGCAATCGCATCCCCCACCCGGACAAAGTGCAGTGGTGTCACCAGCGGTGTACGGTCGCGATTCACCGTAGCCAGCGCACCAACTGGCACGGTATCGAGAATGGTGTGTGTAAGAGTATTCATGATGGCTATATTCCTTTCGTATCTAATTTGCGAATATTGTTTGTTGTATCAGTGGGCCGCTCTCACTCCATTGCCAGACAAGAAAATATCTGGAGGCCAGCGACCAAGCAGGCGGAAAAGCTCTGTTGCATATTCTGGCCGGAACATTTTCGGTCTGGTGATGGAGTGAGAGCTCCCGTAAGACCGGTAGACTGGTAAGGTCTTTCTGTTTTGCCAATATCTACTACTTCGTCGTATTCACCTCATAACTCGTATTGGTGCTCTCGAAGAAGTTCACCAGCTCCAGCGTGTCGTTGGCGGCGGCCATCCACTTGGCTGGGTTGGTGACGTTGTATTCCGGTTCAAAGCCCAGCTCTTCCAGTCGCCGGTCGGTCATATACATCACGTATTGGTTGACGTAGTCGGCGTTCAGTCCCAGGATGCCACGCGGCAGCATGTCTTTATTATAGGCTTTCTCGAGCTCAACGGCTTCGAGAATCAAGCTGCGGATTTCCTCAGCAAACTCCTCGGTCTGCAAGTCCGGGTTTTCGTGCAGAATCGTCAGCAGCAGGTTAATGCCAAACTCCAGGTGCAGGTTCTCATCCTTCGTCACCCAGTCGAGCAGCGTGCCAACATTGCGCAGCAGATTGCGGCGGCGGAAGCTCATCCCCACCATAAAGCCGCTGTAGAACCAAATCCCCTCCAGCACGATGTTATACGCCACCAGGTTACGCACAAAGTCCTTCTTACCCTCCAGCGTCGTCACATCCGGGCGCTCCTCCATCATGCGCGTAACGTATTTGGTCTGGAAGGCAGCTTTATCGGCCAGGGATTTTTTGCCCCAGCCAGCCGCATAAATTTCCTCACGATCAAACGGGAAGGTCTCGATAATATATTCGAACGTCATAAAGTGGTTGGCCTCTTCCCACATCTGCTTCGAAAGATACAGGTGGCACTCAGCGGCATTCACGCAAGGGTAAATACCAAAAGCCAGCGATTTATTGATCAGCAGCTCGTTAGGATTAAGGTAACTAATCACCGTCTTCAGGGCGTGCTTTTCGTCCTCGCTCAATTTCTCAAAATCCGCCAAATCCTGGCTCAGCTGCACCTCATTCGGGAACCACGTGTTGGCCACCGCTTGGTTGTATAGGCGGTACGCCCAGTCATAGCGCACCGGCTTGAGCTGCAAGCCATCGCGTACGCCTGATCCTAAAATGCCCATTATTACCTCCTTGTTTTTGTAAAAAACGAATTAATTATTATACTATCTACACTTATATTTCTTGTTCCATATCTGCTGGGTGGCGCCGTTTAACAGCAGAGTTGTTGTTTTGCTGCTGGCGCGAGCTCTCGGACACCTCTAGCGCTGGGAATAGTGGTGAGTCCAGGTCAACATCAAGGGCATATTGGACATAATGTATTGAGGTTGTGCTGTCTGCCTCCGCAATCGCTACAGTGCCGATAGTGTGATGGACACCACCCGGCGCGAGCTCCGGTCGCTGCGATCCATCAACTGACAGCTCTGTGCTTGCTCTCATCTTTGCTATATCGCTATACTCGTGGCTCACGATTCCTTCTCCTTCCCTTCCTCCTGCTTCTTGCGTGCGCGGTAGAAGCCACCAAAGCCCACGCGCTTGGCGTCTTGGTGGAGTTTTTGTTCGGTTTTGTTGGCGCGAATGGAGACCTGCTCGGACTGGTGGCGCGGCTTCACGTGCAAATAATACGTCGTTTTCAGGCCGCGGCGCCAGGCTTCGCTGTAGATCGTAATATACTCCTCGATATTACGCGATTCTAAATACATATTGCGGCTAATCGCTTGATCGACCCACTTCTGAGCGCGGGCTGCCACCTCAATAAAGGCATACGGGCTCAGCTGAAAGCTCGTCTTATACACATCGCGCACCGCCTGGGGGATCTGCTCCATGTGCTGGATGTCGCCTTGGGTAGTAAGCAGCTCATCCTTAAGCTCCTCCCACAGGCCGAGTGCTTTGAGTTTGCGCACAAGGTTAGCATTAACCTCAAGGAATTTGCCATTGAGCGTGCTCCGGCTAAAGATCTGGCTAAATTGCGGGTCGATCCCTGGAGTGGTGCCCGTCACGTGCGAGATATTGGCGGTAGGCGCAATAGCCATCAGCGTGGCATTGCGCATGCCGCGCCTCACCTTGGGGCGCAGCGCCTCCCAGTCGAGGCGGCGAGTCGTGTTAATTGCTACTGCCTCACCCCGCTGCGCGCCAAGCCGGTCAATCGTGTCGATAGGCAATTCCCCCTTGCTCCAGCCACTGCCAGCAAAGTTAGGATAGCTACCGCGCGTCATCGCCAGCTCGGCCGACTCATCGATAGCGTAGTAGCTAATAAACTCCGCCAGCTGATCGATCAGCTCGTACGCCGCCTCAGATTCATAGCTCAGCTCGAGCTTTTCTAGCACATCGGCAAGACCCATAAAGCCCAGGCCAATCGCTCGATTTTGCAGGTTACTATTCATCGCCTCCGAGATAGGTGTTGTGGTAATGTCTACAAGGTTATCAAGCTGGCGCGTGGCTGAGCGCGTCGCCTGCTCGAGCCGCGGCCAATCCCACGTCTTGGTTGCGTCATCCAGGAAGGCGCTGAGGTTAATACTCACCAGATTACACACCGCAATATTGTGCTCATCTTGTGGCAAAGTGATCTCCGTACAGAGGTTGCTGAGATGAATAGTCCCAGTGTTATTGTTAAGCGCCCGGAGGTTAATAGCGTCCTTCCAGGTGAGCCACGGGTGTCCGGTCGCCTGCAAACTACTGAGAATTCTGTGGAATTGCTGGCGTGCAGGCAGCTTGTCATAAGCGCGCAGCTTACCCGCTTCGGCCTGGGTAATATAATACGCATACCGCTTAGCAAAAGCCGCGCCATACAGCTCGCTTAAGTCACTCACCTCAGCCGGATCAAAGAGATACCAGTCTTCATCAGCCTGCACCCGGCGCATAAATTCATCACTAATAAACACCGCCGTATCGAGGAAACGCGTCCGCAAATACGGATCGCCGGAGTTAGAGCGCAGGTCTATAAATTCCTTAAAATCGATGTGCCAGTTTTCCATATACACAGCCGCTGCGCCCATCTTTTTACCCTTGCGTGACACCGCAAACAGCGCTGTATCGATCATCTTAATAAACGGAATTGGCCCCGTGCTTGTTGTGTTAGTTGTCTTGACTGGGCTACCTGCCGCCCGCAGCTTCGTAAAACTGACACCGATACCGCCCGTCCCTTTAGCAATCCACATCGTATCGCGCACACTCTTAGCAATCGACTCCATATCATCCTGCACTTCCATGACGAAGCAATTGCTCAGCTGCGGGAACAACCCACCAGCATTAACGCGAGTGCTCCCGCCCGGGCTGTATTCGAGGTTGGCCATGTGCTGGTAAAACTCAATGGCTGCCTCAGTCGGGTGTTCCTCATTGTAGCTCAGACCCATGGCGATACGCATAGTAGTAAACTGCGGCACTTCGAGCGGCTCACCGTTCTGCTTGCGCAGGGCGTAGCGATTGCGGTTGGTCACCACGCCAAGATATTTACTCAGTCTGTCTTTACTAGGGTCAAGTGCGGCAGCCAGGCGCTCGAGGTCAAAGATTGTCTCATCTTGCATGCGGGGGTCAAGCAAGCCATCGGCCACTGCCTGGCGAATATAGCGCGGGAAAGCCTCCCTATGACGCTGGCGCAGCTCTTCATCAGTGGTATATACGCCCAGCAAATCGCGGTAGATCGTGCCCAGCAGCAGGCGCGCCGCAATCGTGTCGTAGTCTGGGTCATCCTTAATATTCTGCACCGTCGTCTGGATGAGTGTCTCCTCCAGCTGCTTGGTCGTCATCCCATCAAAGAGCGTCAGCTGCAGCTCGCGAGCAATCTGCACGATCTTCTGCAGCGGATCAGCCAGCCCCTGGCTTGCTGCCAACAATGTGGCATTTATCTTGGTTGTGTCGAATGGCTCGGTCGTGCCATCACGCTTAGTAATATGAATCGTCATCATCCCTCCCCTTAGGCTCCTTATCATACGGTGCACAAAACCAGCCACCAGGGCACGCCTGGAGCCGATCTCTATTATTTGTCTCTCCCGTGTTTATGTGTGCTCGCTATATATGTAGCGTCTGGGTCCTACTATAGACGCCAGATATGGTGCTTGGCAAGAGGTTTTGTGAAAACTACAACCGATTTTGCGGGCGACCTCTGTGAATGCTGGCGACACACCATAGCCTTGTGCAAGAAAATATCTGGAGACCAACGCTAGTGCACGCGGGTAGAGTTCTATTGCATTATCCGTACCAGAACATTATGAAGCAACAGCTATGTCACTCTATCGCCAGACCGAAAATGTTCCGGCCAGATTATACTACGGCGGTTCTCCGCCTGCTTGTTTGCTGGCCTCCAGATATTTTCTTGTCTGGCAATAGAGCAGCTTGGTGCATAGTAAATAATTTTGATAATGGCTTACCACCACTAGCCCAAACTATCTCTCGCACTACTCCCCCGATGGAGTGTGAAAACCGGTCGCAATGACCGATTTTCAGCCCAGCGCAAGAGGTCGATGTCTGAGAGACATCGACCTCTTATAGCGATCTATCGGAGGGAGTGTGGGGAGGGTGAGCGTGAGAAAATACAGCGCATTAACTAACGAGTGTACGTCACTAAGAGCGCGCATTACGCTCAGACACCTCCCGGCACTCCTGCCGGAGCCGCTCGAGAGGGGTATAATCATCATGGTACGGCGGCTGGCTAGCAAAGGGTGCTGGCTGGTGAGCGGTGCCACCACCGTACGTCGCCACGACATTAGTATAATCCCAGCCATCTGCCCGCTCGTAGCGGAAGCTCCCCTGCCCCAATAGCGCAGCATACGGCGCATCTTGAGCAGCAAACAGTGGCTGGCAGGCTGGCTGGCGGCTGGCAATCATATTAACCACCACACGAGCCTGAGGGCGGAGATGCCGCTTGAGTGCGGTAGCATACTCCTGCGTCACGAGCGAGGTGGGTACATCGCCATCGTTATAGACATCGACGAGGACAATATCGTACTGCTCGGTGCTGCGCTCGAGAAAGACGCGCGCATCTTGGAAGATCGGCCGCACATTGGCTGGATCGTTATAATAAAAATACTGGCGAGCAATCGGCAAGAGCTCGGGGTCGATCTCTACTACATCAATCTGGCTCTGCGGATAGCGCTGAGCAAGGAGGCGCGGCACCGTAAAGGTCCCACCGCCCAGCACCAAAATGCGCTGGCGCTGTGGGGCTTGCTCCACCGCGTGCATCATCTGACGCGTATACCAAAATGGCAGCTGCTGCGGCTGCCCTACCACCACACCAGACTGCACACCAGCCGGGCCACTGGCAATCCCGCGGATAATCGCGCCATCCTGCCGACGCCATTGCTGGAGTGTGTAGTGCGCCGCGGCGGTATCGATCGTCTGCGCAGCCTGGGATCGAACCACTGGCGCAACGCGATAGCCCAGCGCCAAGCCCACACACAGCACACTCACCACCATGCGCCACTGCCAGCGCTGGCCTGGCACCACCAGCCAGCTGGCCAGCACAAGCAGGCTAATAAGCACCACCAGCACGTCGTGAATCCCCAGCCAGCCAAACAAGAAAAACCCCGCCGCAAAGGTGCCAACGATCCCACCAATCGAATTCACCGCACTCAGCGACGCCACCGACCGCCCCGTTCGCGCCAGCGTCTCTGTCTGCCGCTCCACCAGGTAGGGACTCACTGCTCCTAGCACCAGGCTGGTCGGTGCAAAGAGTAGGCTTGCCGCCACCGTAGCTTGCAGGCGGATATCGATCGGCAGCTGGGCCACCCAGCGCAGTATATCGTGGTATTGGCACAGCATTGTTAGCATCAGCAGCGCCGCCCCAAGCAGCAGCCACGCCACATCGCCATCGCGCGAGCGTGCATCGGCCAGCACGCCGCCCAGCCAATAGCCCAGACTCATCGCCGCAATAATGACACCAATAATGCTCGCCCACACATACGTCGACGCCCCCACCACTGGCGACATCACCCGCGCTGCCACCAACTCAAACACCATCACACAAAACCCCGCCACAAATGCAATCACCAAACGCCGATACGGCAGCGGCATTATCAGTCGTTTCATAAGGGTATTGTAGCACGAGAGTTGAGAGTTGAGGCTTGTTTGTACTAAGCCTAATCCTCACAACTCTACAAAAATTCTCATGGCCTATACCGCGTCGCCACAGCACCTTACTACACAAGAAAATATCTGGAGGCCAGCAACTATCACTTACGGTGAAGCTCTATAGTAGTCTAGCCGGAACATTTTCGGTGCAGTGAGGTGCTGTGGCGATGGTAGAGCTTTAAGATGCAAATATTAATTATTACAATTCGTTACGCGCCGCGACCAAAGATAATAGTAGATTCTTAGGGCAAGAGTTGCCCTTTGCTTCGAGCTCACTTTCTGAGAGAGGAGGTGAGAGAGGTGGGAGATGCTCTTGTCCACGGACTTGGAATAGGCGGCATCATTCTGATGCTGATCGTCATCACTATGTGCGCCGGAGACATCGAAGATTAAGGGCTCCTAGCCCACCAAACATAGCTCACTGAATTCGTACCTCAATCTGATCGTAGTGCCTGTAGCGCACTCTCGGGTTGAGATATATCCGGGTTTAGTTTGAGTATGGTTGGTGGGCTATGTTCTCTTGAGAAGCAACTATTAACGACTAATCCCCTCCACCACTCCTCTTTACGCCACAGCTTGCTCGTGCTACAACTATACTATGAAAACAACAGACTCTATTATCACCGTCAGCCATTTTTCAATGAAATTTGGCAAGACCAGCGTCATCGACGATCTCAGTTTTGAGGTCAAGCGCGGCGAGACGTTTGGGTTTTTGGGGAGCAACGGCTCGGGCAAGACTACCACGATCCGCGCACTCCTTGGCATATATCAACCAACTGGTGGCAAGCTACTCGTCAATGGCACGCCATACTCCGTCTCGGGCGACGTCAAGCTTGGCTATCTGCCAGAGGAGCGTGGCCTCTACAAGAAGGAGAGTGTCATCGACACGATGATCTACTTTGGCCAGCTCAAGGGCCTGAGCCGCAGCGAAGCTCGCAGCAAGTCACTCGCCTTCCTCGAGCGAGTTGGCCTGGCCAACAAAGCCAAGACCCGCCTCGACAAGCTCAGTGGTGGCCAGCAACAAAAGGTTCAGCTCGGCATCACCATTATCAACGACCCAGAGCTCATCATTCTCGACGAGCCTACCAAGGGCTTTGACCCCGTCAACCGGCGTTTACTGATGGAGATCATTGAGGAGCACCAAGCCAAGGGAGCCACAGTCGTAATGATCACCCACCAAATGGACGAAGTCGAGCGCCTGTGCGACCGCGTCCTCCTGCTCAAAGATGGCGTGGCTCATGCCTACGGCACGGTAGCTGAGGTACGCACGCAGTTTGGCGGCAAATCACTCGACGACATCTTCATCCAGGTCTATAGCCAGCCCAGCAAGGAGGACAACTAATATGCATAATTTATCTACCGTCATCCGCTTCGAGATCACTCGCTCGCTCAAGAAGAAGTCGTTTTGGTTTGCGGCGATCAGCTTCCCGCTGGTGTTTGCCATGGTCTTTGCCGTTATATTTCTCTCTAATAAAGCCTCGGCCGATGCTGCTAAGAACCTTGAGAAGCAGTCCTTTAGCTTTGCCGTCACAGATGAATCGAAGCTTGTCAAGCCAGAGCTACTTGCCGCTACTAAAGCCCAGCCTGTCGCTGCCGCGGACAAAGCTACTGCTATCAAGCGGGTCCAAGAAGGTACGCTCGATGCCTACATCTACTACCCTAAAGACATCGCCAAAGAACGGGTGGAAGTCTATGGCAAAGACGTCGGGCTCTTTGACAACGGCCGCTACGGCAGCATTGCCACCAGCCTGCTCTCTAACTCTGTCCAATCAGAAGTCAGCCCAGCAGTGCGCATGGTCATCCAAGATAAAGTCAACACCAAGAACACCGTCTACAAAAATGGCAAAGAATACAATGCCATCAACGAGATGATCCTACCTGGGCTTTTCTTGGTGCTGTTCTACTTCCTCATTAGCTTCTTCGGCAACCAAATGCTCACCAGCACAACAGAGGAAAAGGAAAACCGCGTCATCGAGATGATCCTCACCACGGTACACGCTCGCACGCTCATCATCGGGAAGATTATCTCGCTCATCGTCCTGGCGTTTATTCAAGGGCTGCTCGTTATTTTGCCAGTGCTTGTTGCTTATCTCTTCTTCAAAGATCAGCTGCAGCTGCCCGATGTCGACCTCTCGCACATTGCAGTCGACCCCGTGCGGATTGGGGTAGGCTTCCTTGCCTTTGCCGCGAGCTTCCTCTTCTTCACCGGCATGTTGGTGGCAATCGGTGCTGCTGTGCCAACCGCTAAGGAAGCGGGGAGCTTCTTTGCTACCATCATGATCCTGCTCTTTGCACCGCTCTATGCCGCCGCCATGCTCATCTCCACACCAGACGCGCTGCCAAGCAAGATCATCACCTACTTCCCACTCACCTCGCCCATCCCACTCATGCTGCGCAACGCGATTGGCAACCTCAGTGCGATGGACGCCGCCATTAGCATTAGTATCCTAGCCGTCTGTGCCGCCATCGCCATCATGATGGGCGTGCGCCTCTTCCGCTTTGGTGCACTCGAGTACAGCCGCAAACTCAGCTTGCGCGAGATCTTTACCCGCAAGTAGTAGCTGCTACCCATAACCCACTACGGCAAGAAACCAGTCCACCACTTCTGTCTCTTGCTTCATAACCCACCGCTTGGTCGGTGGGTTTTGGGTGTGGAGGATTTTCTGTATTGAGCCCACCACACCTCACCCAGACGAAAATTATGAGAGTAATGGTTAGAGGCTGCAGATTATATTAGCTTGACAAACTATGTCATTAGTTTGTATGATCAAACTATCATTCACAATAATTTCTGACAAACACAAGGAATCGACCTCGGTCATGAGAAACCAACCACCCGCCATACTGCCAAAGTCATCAACCAGTCTTACAACTGAGCTGCCGTCCTTTATAGCATCACGTCTTGACTCTACCTATAGCAAAAGCAACCCAACAGCAGTCTTCCCTACTCCAGCAATGACTGAATCCTACCCGCAGACACCAGCCGAGCTATCGACCAGCGGCTCTAGCCCAGACGAAGCAGTTATGGATGAGGCAACCCAAAGGGCGATTCATGGGGCTCGTGCTGAGTATCTCGAGCGGAGAAGCCACCGATTGTCACGACTTGATGTTGTCTGCGAAATGGGTGGCATGGCATTGATACTGGGTGGGGCTGCATCACTCGCTGCCTCATATATGGACTGCTTGGTAATTTGCGAATATCCGGGCGATATCAACCACATTACTCCTCCAAAAGTCTTCATCGAAACAACCGATGACACTGCCGTCGTTGACCCCTCAGACGTAGCTGGTCTGGGCGCACAGCCATCGCGCGAAGAGAGGCTTGCAACCCAGCAAAGCAACGCAGCAAAAGTAATAGCAGCTGGCTTTGGGGGAGTTGTTGCGGCAGCACCACTGGCAGGCCGACTGTCTCGAAGATCGTACAAAAAAGCAGTGGCAGAAGCAGACGCTGCGCGCTAGTATTCCTCTGCTATTTATTATACTACTCCTGCGGCCGCTCCGCATACCGCTCATACACAGCGCGGTTGGCGGCGTTGGTATTGCGGCGGAGCTCTGGAGTGTTGAGAATGCGGTAAGCATCGTGACGAAGGGCTTGGTGACGCTCAGCATAAGCTTGATCGAAAGTCGGCTCGATGGCAGCCCGTTTCTCAGGCGAGAGAGTGCGAAGATACGAGTCTTTGATCTGCTGGTAGTCGGGCAAGTCGGGGATGCTATAGATCAGCTCTAGTGCGCCATCATTTGCCCCTGCGAAGTTCTCTGCCTTGAGCCGCCCCTCAAAGACCTGACGCAGCGAGTGCATCTTCTCAGCAGCTGCGCCGTTGTATTCGCCGCGCAAGATCGCATCATATGTCACGTCATTAACAAACGGCACCGCACCCGCCACCCCAGAGGCCACCGCCTCGGCCGAGACAGTCGCACGGGCATCGTAGTTGTACCCTTGACGCACCTGCACCGTGCCATCATCCGCCACGTATTCGATCTCGCGGCCAGTCTCGCGGATGATCTCACGCTTTTGGCCAGCCGAGCCGGCGCGGAACTGGTGCTCGATGGCCGCCTCCTTCACATATTCATTATCCGCCCGGAAGGTGTGCTGGTTGCCACTGGCATCGGTGAGGGTGATGGCAGTATCGCCAGTGGCGGCCATAGCTTGCCATTGGCTGCTATTGAGCTTGAAGTGGCGCATCAACTGGTCTTCAGCCGCGACATGCTCGCCAAACTCCTTGCGCAGCCGCGCCGTCTGGCCGGCTACCATCAAGTTCTTGTGCCCTACCCCTGTGGCGTAGTCTTGCAGCGTCTGGCCATCGACCATTCGGCGGCGCAGAGCAACACCATCGCCATCGCGCAGCACCACACCATCGGCATTGGCCACTGCCCCATCAGCCAAAAGCTCACGGTCGATCTTCGCCCGCACTTCGCGCTGCGCCATCGCACTGCGGATCTCCGTTAGCGCACCCACCTCGGCCGCTGCATAGGCGCGCCGCCCCAGGCCATGGCTCAGGCCAGCTGGCACCTCACCGCCAAGCTTCAGCTCATCATAGAGCGCGTCGAGCTTGTGGGCAGCATTTTTGGCTTCATCAGTGGTGAGCTGGGTGTTGAGTGCCCGCTGCTTCAGTTCATCATCCTGCAAGAGGCGTACATTCCAGGCTCGGTCGCGCCGCGCTGCTGCCTCCTTGCCACGCAGGTCGGTGTAGCGGTTGTACTCATCATTACTGCGCCCCACCGCCGATAGGTCGGCCATTGTTTCAAAGCGCTTGGTGTAGGCATCGGTTCGCTGCTGGATGGCGCGCTTCTTGAGGGCCCGCCGCCGCGCTGCATTGCCCAGCCAGTTGCGCTGCGCATCGCCAGCAAGCACGCGCGACTTGCGCAGGTCTGTCCGCTGCCGTGCCCAGGTCCGCGTTCGGTCGACGATACCACGCCGCGGGTCATTCATAATCGCGCCCAGCCGCCCTAGCAGCGAGCCGCTCATCCGCACCACAAAGGGCGTCAGCATCAGTGGCACCACCTGCACTGCCAAGCCAAGGATGATCAGGTTAAGGTTATTCGCATCCTTACCATTCGTCAGGATAGCTACTCCTGCCAGGCGCGATCCACCAAACAATATCGACATCAGCGGAAACATCAGCATCATCGTCATAAAGAGATCCTTCCACTTATCAAAATACTTCTCTGTACTGGGCAATACATGTAACAAGAAGGCAAAGGGCGAGACAATGACAAGAATGGTGATGAGCGCCTGACGCGCCGCAATAATCACCGCAGCGATGATGACTGCCAGCAGCACACCAACCAGCAGCGGGATGGCCATCGCCAGTGCCCCATCGGTCGCACCCACCAGCGCACTCACTCCCACCACTGCACCCACTGCACCAGCGCTACCCGTCAGCAGAGCACTCATGACATTAGGCCACGTAATTTTGTTAAGCGTGTTATAATCCACCCCATTAACCGTCGAGGCAATATTGACAAACAGCTGCTGCAGCTGAAATCCCAGTATGTTCGAAATATCAATCGCTGCCGCACACAGCCAAAACGACATATTGACGACGATAATTGACACGACAAGGCGCGGAAACATCTTCTTGATGCCATAATTACTAATACCAACACTGGTAACTTGCGAATAAATCACGATGAGCGAGACGATGATGAAGGCAATGTTAGCTAAGTCGCGCATGATCGCCCAAAAGCGAAAGAGTGTGCCATCACCACCAGATTGCAGTGGCTGCACCGCCAAATACTGCGCCACCTGCTGGTAAAGCTGGTCGGTAATCCACGCCATGAAGTTACTCACCGGGCAGACAATCCAGCCAATGCTACCCAGCGCTGTGCCACTACAACTGGTGGTAGCGCCATCGTCTTTGTCCGCTTGCTCGGCGGGTTTGTCTTGGGGTTGGTTGTTGTTTTGGTTGTTTCCCGCTGCTTGGCCGTTTTGGTTATTGCCGTTGTTTTGAGCGTTTTGTCCTGCCTGGGCGTCATTATTTTGGTTGTTTTGTGGCGCGGCTTCCTGCTGCCCCGAGATAGTAATAGCGCTCGCATCACCTAGTTTGTTATATATATTCGGCTCGACGAAAGCATACTCCACGTACGTCGCTTCTTTTGCGCGCAGCGGGTCGGTGCCATTCGGGAAGATGATAGTCTGGCGTCGGTCTGAGGCTGGTGTGTATTCGTAGAGGTGCACACCAGTGGGTAAGCCACGAGCAGTCAGCTCTTCGTCGCTGGCTTGGTGTGGTTTGAATGTGTTATGGCGAAAAATAAGGTTCTCACCTTGGCGCTGCGCTGTCTCGGCAGCATGCACCGGCATAGGAGCAGCGAGTGCGAGCCCAAGCAGCACCATCACTAATAGTGCCAGCCACCCCGTATATTGCCGCAGACAACCCCTCGCCCGCGCAACCACTCGCCACGCTCTGTTCATGTCTTGTTCGACATTAGCATAATATAGCACAGTGGTCAAGTTTTTGTTGCCTACATATCAAAACCTTGTATAGCGCACAGCCCTCTGAGCTGTTATACGGGCTACCATTATCTATGGCCATATCCCCAGTGTTGAGCCACAATAACCATCCACAATTTATCATCTCCTCCTGAGTAACACAACGGAAAGAGGAAATCGCCCGATAGATCTAGCAACTCAAATTTTATGCACCATTATAACAATGTCAATATACAACCCCTCACTCCTACTCTGTTCGCACCCCACCCCAGTCTTTACAACACCGCTCGTATCGTATACACTACAGCGTAGGAATAGTATGATGAAATATAAGCGGTTAGTTTTGGGGCTGGGTGCGGTGCTATGTCTTGGCGCTGCTCATACTGCGCCAGTGGCAGCAGCTGGTGGCGGCTGTGGTATCATTGATTTTACAGGCGTAAGCTGCTCCCAGGAGGCCTCTCCAAAAGATAAGGGAGAGGACAATATCTCTAACTTACTCATTGGCATTCTAAAGATTATGAATATCGGAGTCGGTATTGCAGCCGTTGGTGCACTTATTTATGCTGGCATCCTCTACTCTACCGCCAGTGGCGACGCTAACAAGACAGCCCAGGCCAAGACAGTTATTACTAATGTTGTTATCGGTATTTTAGCGTATGCAGTCATGGGTATTGTGCTCAACTTTCTCGTGCCAGGAGGAATCCTCCGATGATTCGCCGTCTTGCTACTTTTGGATTTACTATTGCTGCAGTTTTTTCCTTTATACTTGCCTCTCCAGTCCATGCTGCTGCCCCCTGTTCACCACCAAGCTTCCTTGGTATGCCCGCCTGGTATCGTGGCCTCCAAGACCCTAGTGATTGTAGTTCCATCAAAGAGACAGATATCCAGACGATGATTCTCACGATCGCTCTCAACATCCTCCAGGCCGCAATGGTTATCGTTGCCTATGTCGCTGTTGGTTTTATCATTAAAGGTGGCTATATGTATATGGTAAGCACTGGTAGCCCTGATGCAATGGCTGGAGCAAAAAACACGATTCGTGATGCCCTTATTGGCCTTGTCATTGCAATCTCTGCAGCAGCAATCGTTGATATGGTAGCGGGGGTTCTCTAAATGTGGCGTATATTTTCGACACTCAAAGGTATTAGTGCAAAAGATATTAACTACCAAAGCTCTGCAAACGACTCAAGCATTATCCAAAACATTCTTAATACCGCTTATGTTTGGGCTGGTGTTGTTGCTGTCATTGTCATCATTGTCGCAGGCTTCATGTACACCATATCACAAGACGACCCAAGCCAAGTAAGTCGCGCTAAGAACACTCTGCTTGGTGCTATCATTGGTCTTGCCGTTGTCCTCTTTGCTTTTGTTATCACTAACACTGTTTTAAACGGAGTCTTCTAATGAACTTATCTCTCCAGCGGATTCTTTGTCTTGTTGGTGTAATACTTCTGTTTGGCATTGCTCTTGTCTATTCACCACCTGCCCATGCACGTGTTGATCTCAACGGCAAACTCTCACAAGATGATGCATGCGACAAAGCCACTGACGGCGATGGCAATGATGCTTGTCATGCTGTTACCTCAAGTGCACAAAGCAGTGCACTTACTCCAATGGTAATTGTCACGCGTGGTATTAATATCGCTCTCGTTGTTCTCGGTGGTGTCTCTGCTCTTATGATTGTCTATGCAGGCTTTCGCTTTACATTAGCTAGCGGCGACCCACAAGCGGTCAAAGCCGCACGCAATACCATTCTCTATGCAGTAGCAGGCCTCGTTGTGGCTATTCTTGCCTACAGTATCGTGAACTGGATCACTGATAACCTATCGATAACATAAAAGGAGATATAATACAATGAACACTTTCACAAAATTACTTCTCAGCGCAAGCATCTGTTCTACTGTTGTAGCTGGTGCTATTACTCCATCTATCAGCGCTGCAGCAGCACCAATCAACACCTTTGCCGCAAGCACCACAGCAAAGGAGAAGGTTAAGGAAGGTATTAGAGGCGCTGGTGGAGACAACAATCAAATTAATATCGGCTCGGCTATCAAAAGCATCATCGATATCATGCTCTTTGCGCTTGGTGCTATATCTGTTATCATGATCGTCATTGGTGGCATTCGCTACACCACATCGAATGGTGACTCCAATGGTATCCAAGGCGCCAAGAATACCATTCTGTACGCTATTGTTGGCCTCGTTGTGGCTATTCTTGCCTATGCTATGGTCAACTTCGTCGTTGACAACCTCGTGAGTGGTGGCGGCCAATCCACCCCAACCGCCCAATATAATTACGTTTAACTACTACCCACTCCGCTTGCATTCTGCAGTAAAATAGGCTCTTTTTTGGAATTTTCTCCGTTAACTCTTAACATTTTGGCAAATTTTTGGTATATATAGATAGTACAGGTAGTACAAGATGGTACTAATGCCAATAGAAAGGATACGACAATGAAAATCAATATCAAAAAAGCTATGCTTACACTCCTCGCCGTGCCAATGCTGGCTGCAGGTGTTGCTGGGCTGGTAGCTCCACACGTGGGGGCAGCAGCGGCAGCCGATAGCGGCCTTGGGCTCAAAAAAGGTGTTAGCTCTGCACATGGAAGTGACCAGGTAAGCTGTCTCTTCGGAACTGAAAAAGAGGGCTGTACTGAAGGTACTGGTATTTTCCAAACAGTCGTCAACGTGATTCTCTTCATCGTTGGCGCGGTCGCCGTCATCATGATTGTGATTGGTGGTGTGCGCTACACCGTGTCAAACGGTGACTCAAACGCTGTCACTGGCGCCAAGAATACTATTATGTACGCCATCGTTGGTCTTGTCGTCGCAATCATCGCCTACGCACTTGTCAACTTCGTCGTCGTCAACATCGGTGCCAACCAAGGGCAATAATACAACCACCTTTCTTCATTGGCTCTCTTATACCACCCTCCAGCAGGGTGGTACTTTTTATTGAGGATATATTCGACGACACTTACGCAAGAAAGTCTGTCTATTGCTGATGGCGTCTGATACTGACTGTTTTTGCGTAGCACTAGCCATACTATTCCATTTCACTCTGGCTGGAGAATCATCATCACATTGCGTTCATTATACTTTACACTCAGAAACCTCATAATAAGCCATCGCACCATTCAGGAGGTGTTTTGGGGAGTTTCTAGTATTCTTTGCTTCTTCAACTATATACTCTAACAGAGCCGTTTTACAAAATCATTACACCCCACTACCTTCGCCATCTCTCGCATGAGCTATATCTAGCCCAAGCGCCTCAACAGCTCTCAACCCTTCTCCTCATCTTCGCCACCATTTTCCTACAGTTATTGCAAAAGCTTTCTCTAGAACACTAGCCTCTCAGTGCTAATACTAAATGATAATCTATCTTCTGCTACCAATATTCACGCTCTGCTAAATGAAATAGAGAACATAAGAGGCCTCAAGGCTCGCATTACCCACTTCTCACAGCACAAAACAACCCCGCACCAGCGGGGTCATCATTTCAAAGCTTGTCTTTTCTTCCCTAGAGAATCGGGATCTTCTTGGCCTGCTCTTGCTTAACCTTCTCAAAGGTGATGGTCAGCACGCCATCCTTTAGCACGGCTGTCGTCTCATCTTCGCGTACCGTTACGGGCAGCTCCAGCGTACGGCTAAATTCACCCCAGTAACACTCTTGGTTGTGCCATTTGGTAGCTACGGTGTCATCACCACTGCTCAGCGTGCCAACGATCGTCAAGAGCCCATCATTGATCTTCACATCCAGCTCCTCGCGGTTCACCCCAGCGGTGCGGGCCTTCACCACCAGCTGCGTCTCGGTCTCATACACGTCCACTGCCAATTGGCCAGTGTAGTCTTCCTCGCTCTGGGCAGGCTCTTCGCCCCACGGCGAAGCTTGGCTCTGCTGGCTCTGGGCAGGCATCGGGTTTGCTTGGGCGTGATTCATCGGTTGGTGGGTTGGCGCAGCCGGTGCGAGCGAGTCATCACCCTCCAAAAATGCTGCCGCAAGCTCATCACCGATCAAAAGATCATCATCTTGACTCCGGGCCATAGTTTCCTCCACATACTTTCTTTTGCTAATTCACAAATTACCATTTCGACAACAGTCTGGATTTATTATAGCTAATCGATGACGTATAATCAACCGGAGAGGCCTCATGAGTGTAAAAATCACAATACCGACCTACCTTGCCACCCTCCTTGCCCCGCATACCTGTTGTGGTTGCAACATCACCGGGACACTACTCTGTGATAATTGTAAAAACGACATCATCCGCGATCCACTCTACCGCTGCCTCGAGTGCGGCCAACCTACCCTATCTGGCCAGTGTCAAACCTGCTCTCTGCCCTATGCGGCCGCGTGGTGCGCCCTGCAGCGTGAAGGCGCGCTGGAGCGACTGATCAACCGCTACAAGTTTGAGCGCGCCCAAGCGGCTCAGCACACCCTCGCACACTTGCTTGACGCCGTCACACCGCCGCTACCAGCCGATGCCATCATTGTACCCATCCCGACCATTCCAGCCCATCAGCGCCAGCGTGGATATGACCACTGCCGGTTGCTGGCCCAAGCCTTTGCCCGGCTGCGCGCCTACCCTGCCAGCCAGTCCTCACACGCGCTCAAAACAGCATACAGCTGGGGAGTAGCCGTGCCCAGCGCCAGCAGCAAGCCCGCCAGGCATTCGCTTGCCCCCGCACACTCTCATCAGAGGTCGCATACTGCCTTATCGATGATATTTCTACAACGGGTGCGACGATTCACTATGCTTCGCGTTGCCTCAGCGCCGCTGGTGCCCGGCAGGTTATTGCGGTGGTAGTGGCTCATCAGCCATTTGCGTAAGCCATTGTTGTGGTGTTTTGGCCCATCTGTGGTGTGCGATTGATCGGCAGTCTGGGAAAGTAACAATGCAAGCTCGGCCGCTGCTCATCTTTTACCCTGCTCCATCTCATGCTATAATAAGCGGGACTGGAGAGATGACCGAGTGGTTGAAGGTACCGGTCTTGAAAACCGGCGTAGGCACCCCCTACCGTGGGTTCGAATCCCACTCTCTCCGCCATGTCATGCTTACTCGAACCCTCGGTAGCAGGTGTGTTACTGAGGGTATTTTATATTGAATCAAATCGCCACATAGCCCAGATCTCAAAAGTTCATCTTCATCTTTCTTTATCTTATTTTTCTACCATTCTTATCCGATGGAGTATGCCTTGAGTTCTACTCTATGCTATACTAAACATATGCAGCCATCGCAATTCGATCAGTCATCATCCTCAGATGCAGCCGACCCGTCGCGCACCGCTCGTGCCGATACACAGGCCACTGATGAGCCTAACCCACCGCTCGAGATTCGCCGTGGGCCGAGTGAGGCCAATAGTAATTCGTCGCAGGTTTCGCCCTTTCCCGACCCCACCGAACCACTTCTCATCTGGCAAGAGCGCGAGGTCAATGACACCACTCGCCCCCGTGGCTGGTATGTGATCTTTGGCGTGGTTGTGGTGGTACTCTTCGCAATTTCGATCTTTTTGTTTAAGTCGTACACCTTCGCGCTACTTATTCCTATTATGGCTGTGGCATTGATCGTCTCGCTGCAGCGGCCAGCCGCTTTACTAAACTACAGCGCTAGCCACGCCGAGGTGGTGGTAGGCCAGCGCACCTACTCGTACGACACCTTTCGCTCCTTTAGCGTCACTGCCAAGCCCACGCAGAATTGGATTACACTCATCCCACGCAAGCGCTTCGCCATGCCCATCGTCATGTACTTCCCCGAGGATGTGGGCGAGCAGCTGGTTGATCTCATCGCCTCTCACCTCCCAATGAGCGAGCGCAAGCCCGATTTGCTTGAGCGGTTGATTATTTACTTGCGACTGCAGTAGCAGTTTTGGCCGCGGCGTCTTGCCCTTCGTACACCTCTGTGCTACAATAATAAGCGATCTGGTATCATCCAGTGCACCTTATAGTTTGGTCTGGGTAACATTTGTTTCCCAGGTATGCACTCGTAGCTCAGCTGGATAGAGCGTTGGCTTGCGGAGCCAAAGGTCGTGCGTTCGAATCGCGCCGAGTGTACCACGATAGCCTTACCCAAACTTAGGACATGAGTACTGTGCCCTGGGTTGTTTGTTGAGGATGCGAAGCGCTCACCACCACTGGTGAGCGCTTCGTCGTCGCAGACGGTGTTGGTGACCGGGCAGTCCACTTGGTTGTCCCGGTTTTCTCGTGAGTTGTCCTGCAACAAGGTCGCACGGTGCTGTCGTGCGACCTTGTGCATCAGGCGGCGCATTTCGCTAATATATGGTATAATTGATACACTATGCATGAGCAATTTCCTCCACAGCCAAGCCAGCTCGAGCCTACTGGCGAAATCACCCCCCCCCACCTAAGGGTGCACGTGCTATTGGGGCACTAGCTTCACGAGTAACAGAACTAATTACAGAGGCTCGCGAACGCCGATCGGCACGAAAGCTAGAGAGGTACAAAAGATTAACAGAGCCTAATCGCTATTGGGCCATAGGGCAAGTAGGTCACGACGTGGCGTATGGCCTTTCAAGAAGCAGCTCAGATCTAGTTGTTGCTATACCTACCGTATACCCCATATCCCCAGCATTACTAGAAGATCATCGTCAGGTGTTGAAAGAAATGAATGATCCAGAATATCATGACCGGATACAAAGAATGCTCGACTCAATTGACGACAACGACAAATCTTTGCCTCAAGAAGCCCTTTAACTAGATTAAGCAGCTTTTTACAGAGCTAGTATAGTATAATAAATATTGGTCAACAGCTAGCGAGCTAGGTCGCAAGAGTTGTACCGAACAATCTTTTTTCGACACACTAATAGCCACTACATAAGTGCCGTCGTCGCTGCAATCAGGCCAAAGATAACCCCAGGCAAGTTAGCTGCAGCCAGCGGCAGGTCGCGCTTCTCTTTACATAGGCCATAGATGACCCACAACGTACAGTTCACTGCCGCGACTGCTGGCTGAAGAAAGTCACCTTTGTGCCCATTCATATTACCCACGATTTGTGGAATGTATGACACGTACATCATCACTGACATTGCTGTTGCAACCCATCCAAGGGTTTGCATATGCTTTTCTTTCATACTTGGGTGCTCTTTAATTGCATTCCTTTGTTTTTGCCTTGTGTATTATACCATATATGGGTTTATCTCCCCCTCAAACAGGCCTGCAACTTCTTGACTACTATCGCAGAGCCCTTTCTACCTAATCTCGTTATAGAAAGCTCCTCTGCGCTTTCTGCTGGCCATTTAGAGCGTTTGCGGTAAGCAGGCCTTCTCATATCTGTATATGGATGTTAGCTGCGCTCTAAGCTATGAAACAAACTACCCAACACCATACCTTTATAGTAATACATTTGTGAGATAACTTGGTTCTCAACATAGTTTTGCCATCAAAAAAGCCGAGCAATCCTGCTCGGCTTTTTATGTACGCTACCAGACTTGGCTGATGGGGAGGAACCTAGTCGATGCGGCGCTGTTCGAGTTTGAGCTTGCCAATGGCGGCGCTGTCGGCAGCATTTGGCTTGACACCTGTGAGGCGAAGCTTTTTAAGGCCGCCAAATTCAGCTAGTTGGCTGCCGTTGGTCAGCGTAGCCTTACGGCTGTAGTCGTAGAGCGAGAGCGACTCCAGACTACCCTTGCTGGCTGCAACGTCGGCAATGTCTAGCACAAAGCCATCTTTGCCCGAGAGTGCGACTCGCTTGAGCTGTGCAAGCTTAGCAAGCGGCTTGGTCGAGGCAATTGGGTTGCCCGAGACCATCACGAGCTTGAGGTTCGCCAGGCCAGCGATCGGGTCGAGCGACTCAATCTGGTTAGAATACGCTGTCAGCGAAGTCAGCTTCGTCAGTTTTGCTAGTGGTGCAAGGCTCTTCACCTTGTTGCCGTCGATTGCCAGCCAGTCGAGGTTCGTTGCTGCCTCTAGGCCGGTGAGGTCGGCCGCTTTGCGGTCGTCCGCTGCATCATCTGGCAGGATGAGCGACAAGCCAGTCAATTTTTGCATCTCACCTGTTGTTACGTCCTGTGAAGCACTTCGATGTGCGCCAAGGGTCTCAGACAGACGCTTATTGATTGCCTCCTTAAGACGGGTGTCTGGGACCGACACAGCGCTATTGTCGCGCTTTGTGTCGGCCTCAGCGGTTTGGGCTGCATGAGCAGTGTCAGCTTTACTGGCGCTGCCCATGCCCGGCGCTTTTGGGTCTGATTGCCCCTTGGTGGTTGCGCCATTGGCGTTATTTTGTTGTGGAGTACTACTGCTCTTGCTATTGACGTTTGGCTCACCACCAGTCATGTTGGCATTGACCAGTGCACCACGGTTCACCTTGGTACCAGCCTTCACGGTTGCCCCACTTGGGTCGATTGCCTTCGCAACGTCGGCAGGCAGCTCCTTACCACTGTTGGCAGCTGGGCTTCCAGCCTTGATGGTGTAGTTACTCTTGTTGTAGTCGTTGTTGTTCGCAGCTTCGCTGGTGAAGAATGGGTTGGCGCTGCGTGAGCCAGTTTGGTCGAGCGAGTTGCGCTCTAGGCCATCAATTGCCTTGCTGACCCGGCCATCCTTAGCAATGTCTGATGTCTTGCTAAAGAGAACATCGATCGGTGCGTCCGTCTGAGCCAAGTCCCAGGTAAAGACGGTCTTGTCGACATTGATGTCGTTGCGGTAGTAGACGTTGTAGTCTAGGCCAGCAAACATCTCGTTTGTGCCAACCTTTGGCCCGCCAATGTTGGCACCACCCTTGGTGCGGACACCGTATGCCCAGTATGGGCTATCGCCATCCTTGGCGGTTGCGGCACGCGATGAGATGATGTTGTTGTACATCTCTGTGCCCGTTGTGTCCCAGCTCAGACCCTTAGCTTGCGACCAGCTCTCTGGTGCAGTACAGGTGCTGCCTTGGTAGGCATTACAGCCCTTGCTACGGGTATCCTCACGGATGCGGATTGGGTAGGCGGTGCGTGAGATAGAGTTGTTGTAGATCTTCGTCTTGCTACTACCCGACACTAAGATACCAGAACCCGAACCCTCAATAATGTTTGAGGCGATGATACCAGTGTGTGACACTTCGTAGAAGATTGCCATCTGTACGTTGGTAAAGTAGTTGTTGACGATATTGGTGTTAATACACCCTTCGTCACACCAGAAGCCTGGCAGCTGGTGGCGCTTAGCCACAGCAATGTCGGAGTTGGTCGAGCCAGACTTCGAGTAGTCCACTACGTTGTTACGGAAGGTGAAGTTCTCGGCGTGCGTCACCTTCACGTCGGCCATACCACACCATGAGGTACAGTAGCTACCATTGGTTTCAAAGCCAGCGGCGTTGTTATTGCTAAAGGTATTGTTTTCAAATACGGCATTCTCGATGCGGTTTGCACCAGCACCATTACCCCCGTTGTCGAGGAATTGGCTGTTCTTCACCACGGTACCCGAGGCTTTATCGAGGAACAATCCAGAGCTGGAGTTCTGCGCCACGATCACATCTTGCACCAGCGAGTTCTTCCCGTTGATAGAGATGGCGATTGGCCCAGCCTTGTCGTCTAGCTGGGGGTCTTTAAAACCCCAGGTTTGGTTTGGCGCATATTGCGAAATGTTAATACCCTGCAGCTTGAAGTTCTCGCCTGTTGTGGTAAAGGCGCGGGTGCGCTGCGAGATCTCCGTTGTCCCAGCCGTTGGGTCTGAGCCTAGGTAGTAACTCACGGTGTCTTGCTTACCTGGGTTGAAGTGTCCACCATTACGCGTTGTTTGTGTGGCATCCTCCACATAGAATTTACCTGGGCCGACCTCAGCCTTGCTCCCCACCTGTGTCAGAGCCTTATCATCAATAAAGACTTGCTCTGGGTAGGCAGCCATGCCTTCAACTTCTGGTTTGACGTTAGTGGTGCAAACGTGGCAGAAGTTCTGGAAATTGCCAGTGGCCTTCCACATATTACCTTCGCGCGACCAGTTGGTCACGACGTCGCTACCTTTCAGCCACACCTCAGCATTGGGTGCTGCCTGCATAGTGACGTTTTTCTTCGTCACAAAGAAGTGTGGCTCGCGGTAGATACCACTCTTTGCCACCACTGTTCCGCCGTCGCCAATCTTCGTGACGGCGCGGCCAAAGCTCTTGTACGGTGCCGACTCGCTTCCGTTGCCCTTGTTGTCATCCCCGTTGGGCGACACCCAGGCTACGTTGGCGTTTGGCACAGCGTAATTTGCCTTGATATAATTATAGTTTTTATTCAGACCGGCTGCGTTCACCGAATTGAGGCCATAAAAAAGCCCGCCTATAGCGAGCCCACTCACAGCCACAACCGATGCGATACGCATGACGATCCCACGTTTTTGACGTCTAATCTTCACTGCTCTTTCCTCCCCTTGTCGGTTGGCGTTAGATTTACGTTACAAAAACTATTCTATCATAATGGCCGCGCTGGTCAATTAACCATAACCCGCATATCCGCACTATTCGAGTGTCTGAATCTCATTCAATGCCCATACTTCGTCCCTTTCAAGAGCTTTGCTACTATAGCGTACATACATAGCTCATACCACAGATAACACCCTTGACACATATGATATTTCGCACGTATTGCATGTATCACTTATTTCGCCATATTCTGCATAAATAAAAATATCATTGTAATATCTACAATGATTTGTTTCTCTCCCGTTCTGACGTGTTTTATGTTAAAACTATAGATTACTAAGCAGTCTCAGCATTCATATGGTCTTTCATGTGTCTATCGAGCTATCAGTGCTACTGCATGGTTGCTTCTTCTGTCGCTTCTCGTCACTATCTGCACGAGACGAAGCCCAGCATATGGCGATATCTCAAAAACAATCCTGGCGGAGGAGGGGAGATTCGAACTCCCGCTGCAGGTCTCCCCACACTAACGATTTAGCAAACCGTCCCCTTCAGCCACTTGGGTACTCCTCCAGCGTGTCGGATTGTGCACCAACGTGCACTGGCTATTGTAGCATAGGTCAGGCAATTGCGCTAGACATTTGTGAGATACAATTTTATCTCTATATCGCCGCAGTGTCGTTAGCCATATATTTCCTGCACTCCCCTTCCCTTTATCAAGCAATATAAATAAGTAGACTGCCAACAAGCACGTCTCACTAACATACCAATTCCTCACGTTGAGCTTCAAGATATCGTCATAACAGCAAGCTTTCAAGGCGTCACTGGCAAAAGAGATGAAGGAAGCGAGTCACCACAGTACCACAAGCTGAGAAATTTCACCGCTTTCCTCTCGACAAAAAAAACGCCATATCGTATAATTACAAGATAAAAGGAGCTAAGTTTATTATGCTAAAAAAATGTCTACTATCTATCAGTGCACTCGCCCTCATCGGGGGTGGGATAATTGCTGCTGCGCCGCCCAGCGCTGCAATCGGCGGCGTGTCAGATGGTGCCAGCCACTCACGAGGCAAAGACCAGCCAGCCGATCTCTTTGGTGACGCCGGTATCTTCACACGAGTAAGCAACATCATGCTGTTTCTCGTTGGTGCTATCGCGGTCATTATGATCATCTTCGGTGGTATTCGTTATGTTGTCTCTGGTGGTAATTCATCACAGGTGCAGGGAGCGAAGAATACTATCATGTACGCTCTGGTCGGTGTCGTGGTGGCGCTGCTAGCCTATGCAGCGGTGAACTTTGTCATCAACACTATCATCCCTGGTGGTAACATCAACACTACTACCAATAGCAGCAACACTGGTGCTTCAACCACCTAGCCAATAATACTTGGCTCTCTTCTCACACAAACATATGCGCACACCATCGCGGTGTGCGCTTTTTATTGCTCTTGAGCGAGTTTGCAAAAAACAGAAATAAAGCAAGCACAGCGTACGAAAGTAATCATATGTTTTTCGTAATAAAAAATCTACAAGCATCATCAGCCTGCAGGTTAACAGTATCAGAAATATGGCGGAGAGAGAGGGATTCGAACCCTCGAAGCCTTGCGGCTTACCGCTTTTCGAGAGCGGCCAGTTCAACCACTCCTGCACCTCTCCACGTGGTCTGCTCTCATTATAACAGATGTGGTGCCGAACGGAAATATCGCGCAGCAGATGTCCTTGAGCTCTTGCCCCACCTTCGCGTATACTAAAGTCATGCAGGATTCTATTTTTACTAAGATTATCAAAGGTAAAATACCAAGCCATACGGTGTATGAAGACGAGCACACGATAGCCTTTCTCGATATCAACCCGCTAAGCGATGGCCACGTGCTGGTCGTTCCGAAGCAGCAGATTGACTCGCTGTGGGCGCTACCGACTGAAGTATATCAACACCTCTGGACGGTGGCGCAGCGGATTGCTCACGCAATGGAGGTGACGCTCCAGCCCGAACGGGTTGGCGTTGTGGTAGAGGGCTTTGATGTGCCACACACTCACATTCATCTCGTGCCGCTATATGACCGCGAGGTGCTACAGCTCCATCATGGCTACCCGACTAATACCAGCGACACTCACCTGTCTACCACCGCCCAGCGTCTTGCTGCAGCAGTGTCTGGCAGTGGTGGAGACGCCAACGCATGATCACCATCATCGCTGTTGGCAAGCGGCACGATCCCTGGCTGGCTGATGGTATTGCACGCTACGAGCAACGTATGACTCGTGGCTGGCAGCTACAATGGAAGCTCCTCCCAGCCAGCAAACATAGTAACGATGCGGCGCGCCGTGAGGAGTCGCAGCAGGTTCTTCGAGTGCTTTCGCCCCAAGCTTACGTTGTACTGCTAGATGAGCGCGGTACAACGCTCGACTCCCCTGCCCTCTCGCGCAGCCTGCACCAGCCAATAGCCCAGGGCAAATCACTCGTACTTATCATTGGTGGAGCATATGGTGTGACAGAGGCAGTGATGGAGCGCGCCAACCTGGTGTGGTCGCTGTCTCGCCTGGTGTTTCCGCATCAGCTGGTGCGGCTCATCTTGGCCGAGCAGCTCTACCGGGCGCAGCAGATTGCCGCTGGGCATCCGTATCATCATCAATAACTAGCCAACGATTGGCAAAAACTGATTATCAAAGGCGTGGCGCGTCCCCCGCTGCTTGTGCGCCACATAGTTATATTCATCATCGCGTGGTGGCACGCCTGGCGTGTGGTGTTGCCCGTGATGCGCCGCCTTATGCCCAAGCGACGTATGATGCGGATGGACGTGCGGGTCGGCCGTTAGCTTATCAGGCTCAGCCGAGCCTGGTGCTCCATGGCTACGCAGCGCAGCAGGCTCGAGGGTGAGGAGTGCAGTGGTGATCTTGTCAAATTGCCCATCGTGCAAGAACACCCCAAGCGCAGTCGCCAAGCTAAAGACCGCTACGGCCGCCTGGGCGAGGATGGTTTTGGGTGAAGTAGTGTGGTGTGTATGTTTCATTTGTGTTTTCTGAATGTGTGATTTTCGTTAGTTCTATTTTTGTTCATATTCATGGTAGCAGGATGTTTCTTTCCTGTCAAGTATGTTTTATGTCAATGTCAAGATATTCTCTCTTTTTGCATGAGCCCTCTTCCCTACTATTTCGCTTGATGAGATGTGGAGGCCGTTTGCCATAGCATATTTACGCTTATATAAATCTATGCGACGAACACTCTAGTAGCTCACTCACTACAAGACCTCAACAAGAGAGTGGTGCGAATGGACGTAGAATGGGATGGGATTTTTTAGCTTCAGGTTGTTATAGATCGTTATCACAATAATCCCTTTGTCGGTGCTTGCGCTTCCCCTTCATTGCCAAGTACTTTCTTTGTCATTTAGAGCGCAAGCGATTAGGTCAGCATTCTTCATTATCTCTACTCACCAAAAAGGCTACCATCACACATCGACGGTAGCCCTCTCTATTAGCACTAGTTATTAAATTTGCAGTGCCGCTACTCTATCACCTGCAATTCCTTCACCAGCCGCTCTATCAACACCTGCTTGCTTGCCAGCTGCTGGCGCGATTCTTCCACTAGGTGGGCGGGCGCTTGGCTGGTGTAGCGTTCGTTTGCTAGGCGTGTCTTGAGCTTAGCGGCATCATTACGCGCTGTAACTAAACGCTTCTCAAGATTCGTTTGGTGCTCGTAGAGCGTCTCGTCACTTACGTCGAGCCAGGCATCGCGGCCGCTAGCAGCCAGACGCAGCCCACGTGCTACATCAGTATGCTCCACTGCCGCCAGACCAGCCAAGCGCCGCACCAGCTCAGCATTATCCGCTACGAGCGCGTCATCCATATAGAGCATCGTATAGCGCTCATTACCTGGCAACTCACTCGTTACGTAGCGCGCTTCGGTCACGAGCCGCTTGAGCCGGCCAAACTCAGCCGCTTGCAGCTCGTTATATTCCTCAGCCTGCGGGTATCGTGCCGCCGCCAGGAGGTCATTGTGCCAGCTCAGGCTTTGCCAAATCGTCTCCGTCACAAATGGCGCAAATGGGTGAGCCAAGCGCAAACACGTATCGAGCACCCACACCAGCATATCAGCGTGCTGCTCTACCTTGGCGGCCTCGATATACCAATCGGCCACATCATCCCACACCGTGTGGTACAGCGTCTCTGCCGCCTCGGCAAAGCGATACTGCGCTAGCTGCTGCTCCATCGTCTCCCCTGCCTGGCTCAGCTGGCGGATGATCCAATGGTCGGCCATCGATTGCGGCGTTGGTACGTGCACCGGCTGCGAATCTCCCACCTGCGCCTCAATGAAGCGAGCAATGTTCCACAGTTTATTGCAGAAATTGCGCGCTGCCACCACCTTGCCGGTGTTAAACGCCTGCGGCTGAGCGGCTGAGCGGCTAGCGATAATCCCCATACGCAGTGCGTCCGAGCCATACTGGCTAATCGCCTCCATTGGGTTAATCACATTGCCCTTGCTCTTACTCATCTTCTGCCCATGCTCATCCAACACCAGCCCGTGCAGATACACATGGCGGAACGGTACCTGCCCCGTGCAGTACAGGCCAAGCATCATCATCCGCGCCACCCAGGAGAAGAGGATATCCCCCGCTGTCTCCATCACCGCGTTGGGGTAGAATTTCGCCAGCGGCCCATCTTGCAGATAGTCGGTGGTGATGAATGGCCACTGCCCACTGCTAAACCAGGTATCAAGTGTATCTTCTTCCCGGCGATATGTTGTGCCATTTACAACTATTTCTTTTTCGTTGACATTTGTGTTGAAGATCCAGTCGCTTGGATCAGTCGTGCTCTGGAAGGCTGGGATGGGTATACCCCACGGTATCTGCCGGCTCACGTTCCAGTCTTTGATCTCGCGCAGGTATTTGATGACCACCTCGCCTTTGTTGGCAGGAGTGAAGGTCACATCACCGCGCTCAATAGCAGCAATCGCCGCATCCGCCAAGGGCCGCATTGAGATAAACCATTGCTCCTTAACCATTGGCTCAATGACGGTGTCACATTTGTAGCAATGCCCCACCGAATGCTCCAGCTCCTCCTCGCCACGGCGCAGCTCTTCGCGCTCTAGCGCCTCCAGTACCCGCTGGCGTGCCTCCGTCGTGGTGAGACCATCAAATGGTGCGGGAACATTCGTCATTCGTCCATCGAAGCCGATTACCTGCTCCACTGGCAGCCCATGCCGCTGCCCCATCTCGAAGTCATTTGGGTCGTGAGCCGGCGTGATCTTAACCGCACCAGTACCATATGACGCATCGACATATTCGTCAGCAATAATCGGTATCTCGCGCCCTACCAGTGGGAGCAGCGCCTTAGTACCAATCAACTTCTTGTAGCGTTCATCTGCCGGGTTGACAGCGATGGCGGTATCACCCAGTAGCGTCTCGGGCCGTGTCGTAGCAACGATAATTTCACCAATATGATCGAGTAGTGGATACGCAATACGCCACAGCTTAGATTTCTCCGTCTTGTGCACCACCTCGATGTCAGCAAAGCTGGTCTGGTGTTTGGTACAGTAGTTGACGATCCGCTCACCGCGGTAGATTAGCCCATCCTGCCACAGCTTATTGAAGGTACCATAGACCGTCTCTACCACCTTGGGGTCAAGTGTAAAAACCATATCTTCCCAGTCGGCCCCAACACCAAGAGCGCGTAGCTGGAGCTCCATATCGCCCCGCTTCTGGTCGACAAAGTCCCACACCTGCGCATACAGCTCATCACGTGAGTAATCGAAGCGCGTCTTACCCTGCTTTTCTAGCTCGCGCTCATACACCACCCACGTTTCGAAGCCAGCATGGTCTGCCCCAGGGATAAACACCGCATCATCGCCTTTCATCCGGTGGTAGCGCACTAAGATATCTTGCAAGGCCGAACCCAGCGCATGCCCGACGTGCAGGTTGCCATTGGCATTGGGCGGCGGCATCACGATGCTATACGGTGTGCCCTCCCCTTTTGGCCGAAACACGCCAGCACTCTCCCACATAGCGTAGATATTTGGCTCGTATTCGTTAGGGTTGTAGGTCTTGGTAAGTTTCATGGCGGTGGCTTCCTTACAGATTATTGATACTTTTCACACGAAAACGGCGCGGTCGATGCTTCACGTGAAAATCTGTGTGCAGCATCTGCCTGGCCGATTTTTTGGTGCAACTTCAGCTACCTAGTATAGCACGTTTGACAGCTCAATGGCAGAGGTGACAGGGGTTAGTGATGAGGCTAAGGTGTAGCTGACAGCGGTGATATGATAGATGTCTCGCCTTGCAAATTAGTCACTATCGAGTAGTCACTTGTTCTGATAGTTTCCCATTGTGTAGTTTTTCACGTGGAAGGTGCACCTTGTGACGACCTGCGACTAAAGCAATTACAATTTTACTATCTCATCCAGTAGAACATGAGGAATGGGCAGACTACCAGAAAGCAGCAAAAATCTCTGCACTGCAAATGTCTGCTCACATACCATCATGCTGCATTCATCAACGCGCTTCATACAATGCAAAAGGGAAGTATGAATAATAAATCAGAGATGAAGATAAATTGCGTTTATCATAGTTACGACCAAAATTGAATTACAGTAGGGAAGTGATAGCCCAATTTTTCATCTCTACATATCCTCATTTCACGTGAATAATGCGTGGAACTTTATCAAGTTCTATAGCCCCACATCATCATATGGATCTCATATCATCATCCATCTGAAGTCACGTCTGTAGAGTAGGGCAGAGGAAATAAAAAAGACGCCCCACTAGAGCGTCTTCTTCTAAGTGATCTCTCTATCAACTACTTATGCGAGCGGCGATACGATGCTTGGCGCAAGCTACGCACATGCTGGTATAGCGCTTGGTAGAGGTGATAGAGCCGGTAGCGTAGTGGATGGAGGGGTTTCTCCCAGGTGCCAATATAGTCCACCGGTGTGCCACCAAACGACTTCTTAAAGTGCGTAAAGCCCGCCCAAGGGTGGTCCTTCGGCACATCGTCTGGCGCAATGCCGTAAAAGTCAAAGAATTTGTGCCCGGTATCGTGCGCGTAGAAGAGGGCAGACACCACCAGTGCTGTGGCCGGGCTGAGGTTGCGCTGAGCGGTGTAGGACGCCGCGTGAGCATAAGCCATCGTCGTGCTATCACTAAAGAAGATGAGGCTAGCAACCGGTTTGTCCTCTAGTGTGGCATACATCAGGCCAGCTGCCTTACGTGGGAAGAGCACCTCTGCCATTTGGCGAAAGTAGGCATCACTATGAGGCTGCATGCCAGTACGCTTGGCAACATCGTGAATCATATCAAAAAAAATCTCGATATCTGCTGGCTCATAACTGGTATGGAAGCGCACCCCTGCCTTCTGATTTTTGCGCCAGGTGTAACGCACTGCTTGCTTGGCATTAGCCAGAATGGCATCGTGATCCATCGTCACATCATTAATAATCGTTCGATCTGGCTGGAGGCTCTTCGCCTTGCGAAAGCCAAGATTTTGCAATTGCTCAAGCCGCGTCGTTCGGGGGTCGACCCGCACAAAATCTGCACCATATTGTCGCCCAGTAGCAATGATATCCTTGAGCGCTGCTTCCTGAGCTGCATCATTATCTGCTTCGGGCCCATAGGGTACATACAACCGATGGTTGAGCCGACTGTGCTCAATAATGCCATAATACTGCCACCCTTTGTCTACTCGCCGCACCGTATGGCGCTGCTGCGCTTGTTGAAAGGCCTCCCATGCCTCAGTCTGTAAAAAATGTTTCATAACATTAGTATAGCAACTTTGCGGCGGATTTTCACTGATGATTATTGCAAAAACACATTCATGAACACCACAACAAAATGATAAGTCTGATGTAAGGTATTATCTCTTTAAACTCCTTCGTTATAACCAATTGTATGTCGCTCATTACCATCGCTCTCTTCCTCTCACCACTCAAAAATGCTATACTATCGCTATCATTATGCAGCTAAAGCCCATCGATCCATCCACTCTCGAGCAATTTGTTGCGCAACATCCACTAGGGAGCTTCGTCCAATCAGCCGCTAATGCCAAGCGAGTGGCACAGCTGGGCTGGCAGCCACATTATTTGGGATTGTTTACTGAGGATGATCGCTTGGTAGCTACTGCCGTGTTATATGAGTGGCACACCTTGGGCTATAGCGAGTTTGAATGTTTGCAAGGACCGCTCGTGGATTATCACAACCCAGCAGTGCTCAGTATGTTATTGACAGAACTTAAGAAATATGTCAAAACACATAAAGGTATTTTACTTCGGCTTCAGCCGCCACTCATCCTACGGCAGGGAAGTGACCCTACTCAGCTTCTCGAAGTAACAGGCACAGCCAAGGCGCTGCAACAATTAGAAAAGGCAGGCTTTCGCGCTATCCCTCTGCAGCAGACCGACCACAACGCACGCTATGTGCGCTGGTTCTTTGCCAAAGATCTCTCGCCCTACCACGACGACGCAGCACTACTCAAGAGCTTCGATGCTAAGACACGCAGCTGCGTCAAGGCAGCCACCAAGTATGGTGTGGCGGTACGCGAGATTACCGCAGTAGACGATCTCGCGCCATTTGCGAAATTGCTAATCGATACCGGCACGCGGCGTGGTTTCTCGGGGCGCAACAAAGCGTTTTATCAGCAATTGTTTCACGCTTTTCACCGTAAGCAGGCGTGGTTCCTGATTGCCGAGCTCGACCTTGCTGGCTACCAAGCTCGCCTCAGCACTCAGCATGATAGCCTGCAAGCCGAGCGTGATATGCTGGCGACTGAGCCAGACAAGCAAGGGCAGGTGAAGGAGCTCGACAACCAGCTCGCTGCGGTGTCCAAGCGCCTAGCAGATTACGAAACACTCCGCCAGGCAGCCAATGGGGACGTCCTGCCACTTGCCGCCGCCATATTCATGCACACGAACGATAACGAGGTGGTGTATTTCCTCAGTGGGTCGGACGATCAACATGCCAAATTTTCTGGCTCATACGCCCTGCAATGCGCAGCAATGCGCCGTGCCATCAGCCTTGGCGCTCAGCGCTATAACTTCTACGGCACAAGCGGAAACTTCAACGGCTTCCCCGAGCAAGAGGGAGTATATCACTTCAAAAAAGGCTTTGGCGGCCAACTGGAGGAACGCGCTGGCTGCTATGAATATATCGCTCGGCCATTCATACATCAGGTGGTTCGTTTCATACGTGCGGCGCGAAAGATTATAGCGCGGTAGAGCACTGCCTTCGTAACAATATCTACACTACTAGGCACCGTGGTAGATAGCATTCACCTTACGGTAAGATAAAAAATCCGCGACTTGCAGATCTTCAGCTTATTTTTCGTGTCTGTGATATTTGACCTTTGCAATAGTCCATGATACTATTTTGCCATGCTCGTCAAACGCCCAACATCAGCGTTATCTATGCAAGAATTAAGACCAGACATCTTCGTTGCAGGTCCTATTTCTGGTGCAGAAGATTGGCAAAACCAAGCAGAAAAATTATTAAAAAATATTGAGCAAACAGAATCATGTGACGAAGAGCTCATTATTGCCAACCCACGACGCCCGGAAGGAATACTGCGCGTTGGTGATATTGCGAAGGAGCAGATCACATGGGAACACCGGAATCTACAGCTCGCACGCGTGGTAATGTTTTACTTTGTCAAGGGGCCAGGTATCATTACACCACTAGAGCTTGGTAAGGAACTTGGACGCGGCTCGCCCATTGTGCTTGGCATTGACAAAAGCTTCGACCGACCATTTGATATCGAAACACAAGCACACCTCGAGCGGCCAGAGCTCCCGATCTATCACACACTCGACGAAACTGTTGTAGCTGCCACAGCGCTAGCCAAGCAGATTCGCGCAAAAGAAGGCTAATTATCAGCCCACACTGCTTCGCGCATCGACAAACTCGGCTGCACTTCGAGCAGGTATGGATCGACTGTGTGGCCAGCCTGGGCGTAGTAGTAGCCGAGAGCGGCGATCATCACTGCATTGTCTGTGCAAAAGGCCATCGGTGCGTAGCTAATAGAGCAGGGCAGGGCGGTGCGTAGCTGGCGGCGGAGTTCTTGGTTGGCCGCCACACCACCAGCAATCACGACGGAGCGCGGCGCATAGTGCTCATAAGCCAGCACCGTCTTATCGACTAACGTCTCTACCGCCACACGTTGAAAGCTCGCCGCCATATCATGGCGCTGCTGCGGCGTAACAAGCGCTGAAAGCTCGTGCGAAGGAAAAGAGGTATCTTTACCTACCTCGGCTTGCATTCGGCGCAGCACGGCCGTTTTAAGGCCTGAAAAAGAGAAATCGTACTGGCCATGCATCCGCGCCTTGGGTAACGCGTAATGCTGCGGGTCACCATGCATAGCGGCAGCAGCAATGGCCGGGCCGCCAGGGTAGGGCAAACCAATGATCTTTGCTACCTTGTCGAAGGCTTCGCCTACAGCATCATCCTGCGTCTGGCCAAGTAGTGTATAGTCACCATGCGCACGAAACAACACCAACTGACTATGCCCACCAGAGACGATGAGCGCCAGCATAGGGAAGCTCGGCTGTGCAGCGGGTAGCGCTAAAGCTGGCTCGGGCTTTGGCCGACCATCTTCCACCACAAAGTTGGCATAGACGTGCGCCTCCACATGATGAATCGCGTAGAGCGGCTTCTCGTGCACAAGTGCCAACGTCCGCGCCGCCAGTGTCCCGACCAATAGTGACCCTACCAGCCCAGGCGCATACGTCACCGCAATGCCATCAATCTCATCCCAGCTGCACGCTGCCTCGACCAAGGCGCGGTCAATCACCGGGGTAATCATCTCAATATGGCTCCGCGCCGCTACTTCTGGCACCACGCCGCCATACTGGGCATGAATATCTATCTGCGAGTGCACGACACTACTCAGCAGGCGCCGCCCATCGGCCACCACCGCAGCCGCCGTCTCGTCGCAGCTGCTCTCAATCCCAAGAATCTTCATAAGGTTATTATAGCAGAGCAGGGAAAGTAGAAGAGTAGTGTGATAATAAAAATCAAATTACATGAGCATGGACTTCAATGGTAGGCTTACTCTCAACTTCTCCTTTTCCACTCGATGTGATACTCAGGTCAACATTCTACGAGAATATTAATATCAACACAACGACAAATTTCGCCACTTTATCGGCTAAAATGACGAAACAATAAGACTGAAATCAAGAGAAATTCTGCACTTTTCTCCCACATGTGCCCTACCCAACAATCATACCTCTCATGGTTTTAAATACTATCAAAAGTGGTATAATATGTGTCATGGCATTTTCTCTAAAACAAACACTCAAGAATACGCTCCCGCCCAGCGTGCTGGCGGCGCTGGAGCCAGGCTATCGGCTGCTCGAAGCCACTGCGGCAGCGGCCAACCAAGGCTTCCCAGCCCAGGGTATGCACGTCATTGGCGTGACCGGGACAAATGGCAAGACCACAACGTGCTTTATGATCCACCGCATGTTGGTCGAGGCAGGTTACAATGCCGGCCTAATGACGACTGTGGCATATGGAGTGAATAACAACATTACGCCGCAAACCGAGCACATGACCACCGTATCTGCACCCCTGTTGCAGCAGCGTTTGACGGAGTTTCGGCGGCATAATGTGCAGTGGGTGGTGCTAGAGGTGACGAGCCACGCGTTGGCGCAGCACCGCATCTTTGGCGTCCCGATCGACATTGCCGTCATGACCAACGTTACACACGAGCATTTAGATTATCACAAGACATTTGAGCGCTACCGCGCCGTCAAAACGCGTCTCTTCAAGCTGGCGCGGCGAGTCGGCATTATCAATGCGGATGATCCATCGGCGGCAGTCTTCGAGCAAGCGGTGCCACGCAGCCTATGCTACGGCATTGCAGGCGGCGACATTCGCGCCACGAACATCACCCAAACCGCCTCGGGCAGCCGCTACGATGTATGGCTCATGGGGCAGATGCATCACATCACCATCAACATGCCGGGTGAGTTCAACATTGCCAACAGCCTGGCTGCGGTAGCAGTAGGGCACGAGGTAGGCCTGAGCCGGGTGCAGATCGAGCAGGGCCTAGCTGCACTTACCGGGGTGGATGGCCGCATGACAGTGGTGGATGCTGGGCAGCCATTCTCCGCTATTGTAGACTTTGCCCACACGCCCGACGCCTTCGAGCGGCTGCTGGGCAGTGTGCGAGCCAGCACCAAGGGCAAGCTGATCGTCCTGTTTGGCTCAGCTGGCCAGCGCGATGAGTCTAAGCGAGCCATCCAAGGCAAGATCGCAGGGCGAATTGCCGACGAGCTCATCCTCACCGAAGAAGACGACCGAGATGTCGACGGGCAGCACATCCTTAGCCAAATTGCCAAAGGCGCAGAAGCCGCTGGCAAAACCCAAGACACCGACCTCTTCCTTATCCACGACCGCGCTGAGGCCATCCGCTTTGCCGTCCGCCGTGCCCGCACCGCCCGCGACACCGTCGTTTTCCTCGGCAAAGGCCACGAGAAAACCATCGAACGCGCCGACGGCACCCACCCCTGGGACGAAATAACAGAGGTAAAAAACGCTATCCACGAACGGCAAGCATCAAAGAAAAAGCCAGCGAAAGGCAAGAGCAAGCGCACAAAAGACGCCAGCAAACCTATCTCCAAAGTCAAAGACAAAGCCAAGCGCAAGAAAAAGCTAGCTTCGCGCCACAGCAAGCGTGCATCGGGCAAGCTAAGCTAGTGTTTTTACCCTACGGATGCCCACTCTAACTACTCTGTGGGGTGTCTGTCTCTCCGTCAGCTTGTTTGGGTTCTACTTCGAACGTCACATCGTCTACATTATCGCTACTACCCGCTCTTACATAGCACCCATCAGTGGTCAGACCAGTTGCTGCCCAGCCATCCTCTGTGCGCTGCAGCGATATCCACTGGATAAAGAGTAGCCACGGCTCGCCCTCAGGACCACTATATAGCCATGGCTTTCCGTCAAAAATCGATTCAGAAATTGCCTTTTTGAGCACTGCATGTCTCTCATGCTCTTCATTTGACGGCTGCTGTGGTATTTCGTGCGGCATATGGCACTGCACCTCCTTTATGCCTGTTATGGTCGCCTGTCTATCGTGAGGTCTACCTCTGTTGTATCAGTTCAATCCAGAATACCATGGCTATACATGCGAGCTACCACTCGTGGCACAACTCGGATAATTTTTTCCTTCGGCAGCATTAGTTTATTGCGATATTCATACCCCTCCACACCAGGGAAGAAAAAGATCCGTCCGTCATCATCATGCTCAGCAGCATCTTCCTGAGCATCGTATTCGTAGTATTCAGACGACTTAAGGTCAATCAGCTTACCATTCACTATCATGTCTATCCCACGCATATCCTGGTTGGCCGTACCTGGCTCATAGGCAATGCCCGCTTCATCCAGCACCCGCATAAAGAGCACTTCATTGCGAATGCCCGCTACTGTCGCATACAGCATACCTATTCGATCTTGCTTGTTGTGAGCATGCTTCTTGCCTGGACACACGGCTTCTAAGCCGTTAACTATATCCGATACAGACGGTATCGACTTCCATGTCTCACAGGCGTGTGTGGCGCTGTCTATCACATCGCGCAGGGCATGGTTAAAGTGCGTGAGTTTCTTGATTCGCTGTTTATTTTCTTGCCGAGTCAGCGCCGTATCATCTTGTTCGGTCGCCTCCATCCAGCCAGGATACGCTGCGAGCAGCCGCGCCATATCGACATGCGACCACTGTTCTTTGCTCGCATAGTGCTGCACGAGCGCCACAGCACTCTCTCCCAAGGCAGCCGAGCGTCGCTGGCGACGTTTTTCCTCACTCCAGTTACGGCCTGCTTGCTCGACGAGGTAGGTGAGATGTGGCTTTTGGCTCTTCAGCGCTGCATCAACGGTAACAAGCTGCTTTTTGATATCCGAAGAAGACGTCGACCACTGGCTCGGCGATATAGGCGATGGCATTGTATCAACATCATAGCGTTTGCGTTTATATGTATGGTGTGGCTTATGGTAACGTGTCTTTGTCATAGTTGTGTTTGTTATTATAGCTAATCTACTATACTGGTCAATAATCAGCCACCTCTATTTCAATCTGCTGCGTCATATACAAGAATGGTTTTCTCGCCACGAGACAGTTCAGATTAGTCTTCTGGTGGGATCAAGCTATCATCACCAAAATCACCAGTGGAATCGTGCTTGATATCTGTCACAACAGTGGCATTTTTAGTATCAATTGTAATCTCGACGAAGTCTCCATCTAGGGTATAGCCCGCTGCTCGAGACAACCCTGGTTGTTCATCATCAGCAATGTGAGATGTTATTGTCACCTGTATTATGTGGTCATTGCCAAGTTCAGCAAGTGCCACAGCACGTTGCCCCATCTGGAGAGGTCGGGAAATTGGCAATTTTACTACTTCGCCATACGATATCGAGCGCCCCGCCAGTCGAACGTACTGCTCTGGACTAGCTTTGTCATGATCGTGCGTCATAGCGCCTTGTTTATCCTCATGTGGTTCATCTGTTAATCGCATAGTCTCGACCTTAAATAATGCCTGCTGATCGCATACGGCGTATAATCTTTGGCTGCAGTTCAGCGACCCTATCTGGGTTTGTCTGCGGAAGTGTCAGCTGGCCATCAAAATCACTATCTGAGATACCTGGATAGAAGATAATTTTGTCACTACTGCGACCACGCTCTGCTGTCTTTTGCAATGCCTCCTGCGCCGCGAAGATAGATGCTTTCACATCAACTGGCTTGCCATTGATATAATAATCAACACCACGCGCATCTTCCTCAGCAGTCGCTGGTTCAAAATCAACACCAGCTCGAATCAAGACATGTTCAAAGGCTATCTCGTTGCGAATACCACGCACTGTTGCTGTTATAGATTTATAGAATTCCTTTTTCTCTTCAAGGTTCTCTGGCTTGTCTAGATCTGTCCGATATGGGTGGATCATATACATACTGTGGATCAACTCCTGGAGAGACGTCGTCGCACCCCAGTCATCAATCACTTCGCGCAGTGCATGATTAAATTCAGTAAACCGCTCGGTGTTTTCTTGTCTTTTTTGCCTGCTGTATTTGTTATATACCCTATTATCAGAATGGCTATTTTCTTCCGCTTTCTTCCGCTGCTCTGCTATCACCCAGCCCGGATACGCACTCACGAGCTTAGCTATATCTCGCTGCTTATACTTCTCCTCCGGATACGTCTCAGCCAAACGGAATGCTGCATTGCCAATTGCCTGTGCTTTCCTTACTTTTAACTCTCGTTCGCTAATTACTTGGTGTACATTCGGGTTTCTCCATTTCTTTGTATTTAGTATATTCTAGCGTCCCTATAATGTCATTCGTTACTTTCACAAACTGTCCACGCAAGGTATCTGGTGTAGCTCGTCTTGGCTGCGCTTGCTCTGTTTCTTGGGTCGGCGCAGTACTAGTTCTTGTATCAAGTAGCTCTGCAGTTCTCATAGCTCTGTATTATACATAATTTAGATAAATTGTCAATAAAGCAAATCACCACATCAGTGGTGATAATGCTTGTTCTTATTGCAGCATCCACTACCGCTGCGACAAATAATCAATCTCTTTGATGATGTCGAGCAGCGCTTGGGCGCGGCGGGTTTCGTCGCGGATGGATTTGGCGATTTGGTAGGCTGGATCGATTAAACTCTTGTCGTCCGTCGAGCGGATCAAAAGCAGGTAGGTATCGAACTTCTCATCTGGGCTAACGTTGAGCTTATCCACCAGCGGGCGCAGCTCTTTGATGGCCGATTGCTTCACGCCATTGAGCGCCTCGCCACTAGGTGCAGGCTGCGACGGCTGCTGCTGAGACGACATAACCGGCACGGACGAGCCCATATTGCCCGACATACCCGAGAGTGACGAACGGCCAGCACCTTGCCCCGACATCATCGCCTGCGACCGCTGCGACGCTGCTGTGCCCACCTGCGGGCCGATCCCAGCAAGCACCTTGGCAAGCTCTTGATCGTCGGTAATTGATTGTGATGTAGTGCTGATATTCATGGTTCCCACCTGTCTCCAAATATGCTTATGATTCTCTGCTAATTAATGTATCATGGGAGGGTATACTCTTGCAAGCAGAAGGAGACGATTATGCTTGATGATCAGACCATATTGCGCCAACGCGGTGCCGAGGCCACTCTGCACCACATTGCAACATTATGGAAACAAACGACGCTACCAACAGAGGTAGCAAATCAGCTCTCACACATATCACCTCAGCATGATATTCGTAATGTTGTTATTATAGCAACGGATGGTAGTGCAGTGCTTGCTCACGTCACTCAGCAGCTCGTGCAGCCTCACATGGCTGTGCCTGTACTGTGTTGCGAGGCAGCGGCAATGCCCGCATTTGTGGATGCACACAGCCTGGTGATTATTATTGAGGCTAGCATCTCACCTGACCAGGTGAAAAATATACTGCGCTATACACAGCAGCATGCCGCTCCGACCGTTCTGCTCACTCATGATGCTACCGCGGCTGAGTATGCTGCAATATATCCTGCAACTACTATTATGCCAATTGCTAATAGGGAAGGGCAGGTGGAACCACTATGCATACTCAGCACACTGAGTGCGCTACTGACGGCCTATCAATTGCTGGATGATGATCTTGTGGAAGCGATAGCAAATGGCGCAGCGTACTCAGCGAACGCGGCGCAGCAGTGGGGTGCTACCGTGCCAACCGCTCACAATCTCGCCAAGCAGCTTGCACGCCAGACAGCGGGCAAGACGGCGGTTTTTTGTGGCAGTGGGGCGCTCGCGCCAGTGGCCCAGTGGTGGCAGTGGTGCTGGCAGGAGCGGGCGCACAATGTGGCATTCTCTACTACCCTTACTGAAGCAGAGCACGCTGGTGCTCACGGCTGGCTGAGCCATCCGGTGGATAAACCGTTTGCGCTTTTCGACCTCGCGAGTGAGAATGACGCCGCTACCCAGCAGCGCATGGCAGCGCTCGATCGCCGTCTCAGTGGCCGCCGCCCCCACGCGAAGTCTATCTTGCTTGCTGGCGAGACAGAGGTAGAGCAGGTGCTACACGGCATGATACTAGCAGAATTCGCCAGCTGCTACCTCGGGGTGTTGAATAGCGTGAAGCAGGGAAGGGGTAGTATATCTTGAAATTGCAAATTTCAAACTTCATACTCGCAAAACTCTATATTTAGAGTAGAGTAGGATAGAAAGCTAAGTAAAAACCCGCCACATTTCAGGCGGGTTCTGTGTCAACATAACTATGCCGATTAGTGGTACTGCCGTAGCGACTCGATCGTGTTCTTGCGCGCAGCACGAATAGCTGGATAGAGACCGAAGGTAAGGCCAACCGCTAGTGCGAGGCCAATTGCCATCACTGCTGTCTGCCACTCCAGTGCTGGCGGGAAGGACAGCCAGACGCTAAAACTCAGCGCCACTATGTAGCCCAGGATGTAGCCCAGGATACCACCAAGCAAGCTAATCGCCAGTGCCTCAATAACGAACTGCGTGATGATATTACCATCAGTCGCACCAACCGCTTTGCGGATACCCACCTCGCGCGTGCGCTCTACCACACTCACCAGCATGATGTTCATGATACCAATACCACCAACTACCAGCGAGATTGCTGCAATCAGCGTCAACACCTGGGTTAGTGCTGTGAAGAGCCGGTTGGTTGGTTGGCTAATCGCGTCACCCGTTGCCACAGTAAAGTCTTCTTCCCCTTGGTGATTTTGCTTAATCTTATCCTTAACTTGCTGAGCAATCTGCCCGACCTGCTGCGACGCATCAGCCTGGATGTTGATCTGCTGAATTTGTGTATGGCCATTGTGAATTTTCTTACCTGCCTCAGTGGTGATAATAGCCGCGTTGTCGAAATCGACATTGTTATAATTCAGCGGTTTTTCTACACCGCGCAATATCCCGACGACGATGAATTCTTTACCACGAATCTTGAAAGTTTGACTAATTGACTGCTCTGTACCAAACAGCTGCACCGATAGCTTTGGGCCAAGCACCGCTGGCTTGGCGTCGTGTGTGCCACCCTCAAGGAAATCGCCATCGCGCAGTGCGAGCTGGCTCGTAATAGCAAGGTCAGGTGAGGTTGCCACGACAGTCGCATTAGCTTCTCGGCCATCACCCTTGAGCTTGTTCTCAGAAGTCATCATTGGTGCCACGGCGCGGATATGTGGCATCTTGCGCACTGCCTCGACATCGGACTCGGTAATGGTGCTGGTATTGTAGTTGTACTGCGCCACCGAGCTCGCCAGCGACGAGAAGCTCTTGTCTTGCACGCCAGGGCGCACCACAATGAGGTTATTATTGAGGTCGGACACCTGTTGGGAGATGATGTTATGCAGGCCACCACTCAGTGCCAAGATCGCCACGATGCTACCGACACCAATTGCCACACCCAGCGTTGCCAGCAAATTACGGCCGCGATTGCGCCGGAAGCTACTGCTTGCATTTTCGAAATGGTCGATGATTATCATGCCTGGGGCTCCTTTGTGCTAGATTGGTGAGCAGACGATGGTGTAGCGGGCTGCTGGGCCGGTGTAGCCACAACTGGCTGAGCGACCGATACAGCAGACGACGTAGATGATGGCTGAGCTGCAGTATGGGCCACTGGTACTGCAGGTTGGTTGGCTGGCTGTGGTGCAGCTGGTTGGGATTGAGCTGGGGTAGGTTGCGCTGGCAAAGCTGGTGTAGACTGAGCCGGGGTAACTGAGGTTGTATGAGCCGGCGAAGCGGAGTGTGGTGGAACGGGCTGCCCTGCCGATGGAGCGTGCTGCGTGGCCGGTAAGGCTGGCGGCACCTCTGGTGGGGCAACTGGCATAGGCTCGATGGTCGGGCCATCTTGGGTGTGCGGATCTTCGTAGTCGACCACTGTTGGCGCTGTCGTTGCTGGTGCAGGGGCCTTGGCGGAACGACCTCGAGCAATTGCCTTGACAGGTGCAGCTGGCTGAGCGGCCGATGCCGAGCCGTGCGCAATCGTCGGCGCAGCCTTGCCAGCAGGTGCTGCCCGGCGAACTCGTGGCTTGCGGGCCACTGGTGTTGGCGTAGCGGCAGTGGTGCGCATCTGCTCATCACTGGCAATCTGCCCATCAAGCATCTTAATCACGCGGCTAGCATAGCTCGTGAGGTTTGGGTTGTGTGTCACCATAATGATGGTATTACCCCGGCGGTGTAGTTGAGCCAGTTCTTCCATGATGATATGACTCGAACGGCTATCGAGGTTACCTGTTGGCTCATCAGCTAGGATAATCGACGGGTGATTCACCAATGCGCGAGCAATCGCCACACGCTGCACCTGTCCACCACTAAGCTGCCACGGCATGTAATATTCGCGCTCTTGGAGGTGAAAATTCTTCAGCACCGCACTGGCTTGCTCCAGGCGCTTGACGCGGCGCATCCCCCCACGATAACTCAGGGGAAGGGCAACATTTTCAAGCACTGTTAGGCGATTAATCAGGTTAAAACTTTGGAAGACGATGCCAATCTGCCGCGAGCGAATCCGAGCGTGTTGACGCTTGCTCAGCGTCGCAACGGAGGTCCCATCAAGAAAATACTCACCGCTATCGGCGCGGTCGAGCAGACCCATGATATTGAGTAATGTCGTCTTACCGCAACCACTGGGGCCCATGATGACAATGAATTCGCCTTTTTCGACTCGCAGGTCGACATTATCCAAGGCGTTTTGGGCAGCATCACCCAGGCCGTACTGCTTGGTGAGGCCTCGGAGTTCTATAACTGGTGTAGAAGATCGTACCATAATTATCCTTTAGTATAAACTGTCAAAAAACATTTCTGCAAGCCCAATCTGCACAAAACTATGCAGTATAGCCACGCATCATGCCAAAAGACGAATCAGCAGCGCACTTCTATGGCAGCGTGCCGCCTGGCGCTGATATGGCGGAGAGACAGGGATTCGAACCCTGGGTGACGTTGCCGCCACACACGCGTTCCAGGCGTGCCAATTCAACCACTCTTGCACCTCTCCGTACCTCTGTATTATAGCGGATGTAGGGTGGGGTGGCAATATGTATGGGGTATTCGAGTATATTGCAGCTTATTAAGTGCAAATATTTTGCTTGGAGAGTATTTATTGGTGTTTATATCGTTAATTCGCACCGCTATACTTTATTGTATAGGGAGGCCGAATATTATTACTCTTGCACAACTGAGAGTTAGCCTTGCATTCAAACCATCATACTTTCACCATCGTACAGTATATATAAAATATCTCTCATTTTTGCCAAAAAATATCGTTCGAATATATTTCTATATAAACCTCTGTCTATGCTCGCTATCTATTTTTCTCAACAGAGGCCAAAAAATATTTGACCTGCCGCGCAAACAATGGTAGCATGAAACGCAAGTGCGCATATAATAGCACACATAACCACTAATCCTGTATTGGGGAGGATTGAAGCTTATGACAAACAGACACGACAGCTATCCGGCAAATTCTGAGCCTAGCGAGCCCGAAATATTCAGCGGTGCCGCCACTCAACAAAACAAAGACGGAGAAGGAGTTGTTGACCGACGGACTCTTATAGGTGCTTTAAGTGCTGGTGCCGCTGCTGTTGCTGCTGCAGCAAGTATAGCGTTCCTTGCTGGGCGTGGTTCTGCTGAGAATAATATTGCTTCAGAAACACCCTCACCATCAGAGTCTCCAAGCTCGAACCCAGAAGCAACCCCATCTGCCACGGCGACAGAAACTTTATCGCCTACACAAGAGCCAGTAGAGCCTGGCACGCCAAGTAGTGAGCGGCCTAACCCCCTCCGGTCGTATAACTTCGCGAATCTCAGTGAATTCGATTCTAACAGGTGGGACACCTTAAATGACTACGACAAAGGGCTCACGTGTAAAACCTTCTTCGGCAACAACCTTGACCCCAATGTCATGACAATTCTTACCGAATCACGTGCTGACCAGTCAAAAGAGTTGGCAATTGCGTGGTTTGATAATGTCGATCGACTTTTCCGTGATCTCTGTGATGATGCTCAGTCAAATGCTTTATTCACAAATGCAGATGGTAGAGAAGTCGACGCATGGCCAGTGCTACGATGTTTGGCAGATTATATAGACGTCCCGCATTCTAACATTGTTAGAGGCTCCAATGATGAGAGCAAAGATGGCAGCGATAAAAACCAATCAAAACCCCACGGTTATTATGGCCGCCTTGTCGAAGCCGCTTATGAAGATCACATGAAAGGCAAAAAACCAAAAGAAGAAGACCGCATTGTTCTCCGCGTTACGAAATGCGCCCAAATGGCACCATACGAAGACCCATTCCCAATTAATGATGGCAAAGAAACCAATCAACCCCAGGTATATTCGGCAGCATATTGCGAAGTACAAGAGGTGAGAGAAAAGGATAAGGATAAAAAATCATACGACGCAGGTATTGAGCGCCAAAGGCAAATAACTAAAAACGATCGAAAAACGGGCCAATACACAGTGCATTCATTCCCTCGCATGTCTTACCTCTATCCAACAGACGACAAAAGCGACGAGGCTCGCGCTATCAAACCAGAGATTACCGCACCCCTCAACGATATCGAAGAGCAATAAAGCCTTAAAGCCTCGCATAAGCCAAACCAGCCAAATATCATACATTACTTATAGTTATTTGGCTGGTTTTCTTGCTTCTTTTTGTGTATTATATGTAGTGTATGATGAACTCTCTTATATCTAAGCTAAAGCGCTTTTCACTCTTTCCATTAGCTATTCTTCTGATACTTAGTTCTAGTGTGCTTATAGACCAAAAGGCGTATGCTGATGAGCATGATGATAAGGTCCGAGCATGGGTCTTGTACATGGGTCAGAATGGGGATAGTGATAGTAATGATCCAGGGTGTTTTCACGGAATTGACAAGATTGACTTTGGGGATGTTACAGGTAACTCTCTTGGGGGCTCCGGATTTAGCCGTGAGCGCACAGTCCAAAACAAGAAGATGTCTTGTACAGCTATTTATAACGAAGGTATCCCCAAATGGGGTTTTTCAGATGCTGAGGATTTTTTGACTGCAGCAAAATATAAGCAAGACAAAAAAGCAAAAATATGGTATCCAACTAGTGGATATCAAGGTGCTGTAAATAGAGCGATTCGTAGTAAATTAAAGATTAGCAATGACGACCCAAAGGAGTATCTATCACCAGGTGAATTATATTCATACTATTATAGCGACTTCGTCAGCACATGCTCTGTCAAGGACGAGAAAAATCGATCAGAATTTAATAGCTCTCAGACTACACTTGCAGATCAAGCCGCCGATGGGTACATATCTTATAGCAAAATTGGAAAAGATGGCAATAACGATACAGTACAGCGGGTTATAGCGAAATATAAAGGCCCCGACAAAAAGGTATATAGAGAACATGGCGGTACTGTAAATAAAGAAGATAAACAAACTTGTATAGATAAATCAAAAAAGGTTACAGAACAAGCACAGGCTGCAGTTAAAGAGGCTGAGAAAAATAAAGCCAACACAGGCGGCAACGTCAATGCTGGAACAGGAGAGCAGGCTTCTCAAGCAGCCGGCGCTAGTGAAGGTGGTAGTGAGGAAAATAAAGATGGGGGAGAAGATTCCAAATCACGTTGCGCCATTGACGGTATTGGCTGGATCATCTGCCCAGTTGTTAACTTCCTTGCCGACATCTCAGACGATTCCGCAGGTATTTTGGCCAAGCTGCTTGAAGTTAACTCGTTTATATTGACAGATCGCGGCCCCGACTCGGCCTTTCACTATTGGTCGCGCATTCGTGATATTGCCAATATCGTCTTTATTATCGTTTTCTTGATTGTTATCTACTCACAGGTTAGTGGTCTTGGTATTAGCAATTATGGTATTAAGAAGCTTTTACCCAAGCTTCTTATGACTATCGTCCTCGTCAATATATCTTTCTATATATGTAGCATTCTTGTCGATATCTCTAATATTGTTGGGTCATCATCGTTCAACTTCATTACCTCACTTGGTGGTGGTGGGAGTGGCCCAGAGGGTGGCTGGGCAACGAAAGGAAACTGGTGGACGGGTATTGCCGCCGGGGTTATCGGTACTGCTACAGCTTTCTTTGTGTTAGGTACTCTTATTTCTGGTCTTGTTTTCATTGTTGTTACTGCAACTGTTACCGTATTCCTTCTTGGGGCACGGCATGCCTTGGTTATCTTTACTATTATCTTGTCTCCGCTTGCCTTTGTAGCACTGCTATTGCCAAGCACGGAGGGACTGTTCAAGAAGTGGTGGGGGTTCTTCAAGACACTACTCCTTCTTTACCCTGCAGTCGGTCTGCTCTATGGTGCGTGCAACCTAGGAGCAACGGTCATTAATGGTATGAAGGGCGAGTCGGAGGTATTATTACAAATTATTGCTGCTGCTCTCACCTTCACACCACTGCTCTTAGTTTCTCGCCTAACAAGCCTCATGACTTCAATGATGGGGCTAGCAAATATTGCCGATAGATGGGGCAAACTAGCTGGTAATGCTACTGAAAAGAAGTTGCAGTCTGGGCTAGATAATTCTATGTATGGGCAACTTATGGCCACTCGTAAACGAAATAAAGAGCGTAGACGTGCACAAATACAAGCGGGCACCTATAGAGGTTCTAACTGGATCCCCACAAACTGGGTCAGAAATGCAAGAAGCAAAACAATGGGCGGTATCAACAATATAGCCGGGAGAGTCCCAGGGGCTATTGGAGAGACAGCTCGACGCGCCCAAGGGAATGCTGCCAATATTATAAAACAGCAGTCAAAAGAGGAAATGGACCTCGCTGAAGCAAAATACGAAAACATAGAATATGTAAATGCTGAGGGCAAAAAGCAATCACTTACTCAGGGCGATTATTTTGATCTTGCAATGGGTGGAAATATAATGGGGAGAAACAAGAAGGGCGAGCTTGTCCCAATTCTTGAAGGCGCTAAAATGCCTCAATATGACAGGCGTTTTGTCCTTCAACGAGCAGCCAAGGGTGGAAACTCAGATCAGATTAAAAAGCTCGCAGAAGCATCCGTTGATCCAGAATCGTCAATGGGGCCACTAGACGCCTTTGATCTTCAAACACTCGCTGAGGGTATTCGAGATTCAGGTGCGGCTAGTAAGAACCCCTGGGTGACCGGTCGTGCAATTGCCGATATTCAGTCTGGAAAATTTAACTTCGATAAGGCTGTTACTGACGCAGCAAATGCTGGCAAAATCACTGCGTCTAAAGTCGCACAAATGGATGGAGCTGCAGCAAGGAATCTACATGAAGCCCTCAACAAAAGACACTCAAAAGACCCACGTGTTAGCTATAATGATATTTTTGAAGCGCGCAAAGCAACAGGACAAGCTGTCGAGGCTGCTCTTAACTCGCCAGAATTATCTCCAGAAATTCTTGGTAACCCAATGGTAAATAATCACGCACAAGCAATGAGAAAATGGAAAGATATCTAATATCCTCTCTCGCTTCTGTAAAGTAAACCAATCACTCATCTTTACTGTCCATCTATCCCCCTCATGCTATAATAAATACATAAGCTATGTCGAGATATAAGGTTGCGCAGGATGTAGAGGCAGAGGATAAGATTCTTGGGCCGTTTAGCTTTCGCCAGTTTATTTATCTGCTAGTTGCGGCGGCGGGGATTGCGTTGGCGTGGGGATTGTCACAGGTGTTTTTGCCGCTGGCGGTCATTCCAGTGCCGATTATTCTGCTGTTTGGTGCGCTAGCTTTGCCACTGCGCAAGGATCAGCCAATGGAGGTCTACCTTGCGGCGATAGTGTCATTCTACACCAAGCCACGCCGACGGATGTGGCAACCTGATGGCATTAACTCGTTAATCGAGATTACGGTGCCCGAGAAAGTGGAGATTGAGCGGACGAAAAATCTCAGCCAAGACGAAGCCGAGCGCCGCCTGGCGTATCTGTCACAGCTAGCTGATAGCCATGGCTGGTCTATCCGCCACACCCGCGTGCCCGATGCACAGGGGTCGATGATTAGTGACGTCTACTTCGAGGCGCAGCAGACCTCGGATATGTTTGATGATAACAGCAGCGAAGCGCGAGCGATGACGCGGCGCATTGAGCAATCCAATCAAGCCCGGCGCCGAGCCGCCATTGAGCGCATGCAAGCCCCACCAGCTGCACTACCTGCCATAGCTGATGGGCAACCACTCCAGCAAGCCCCGGTGCCATATCAGCCAGCCTGGCCACAGGCTCAGCCACAACCATACCAGGCAGCACCACAGCCAGCTCCAACTACCCCACCACAGGCTACTCCGTATCAGCCACCCGTTGATGCCGCTGGCTTTGCGCCAGTGTCGCCGCCTCAGCCTCACATGCCAGAGCCGCCATATCCTGCACCAGAGCCTCAGCGTCCAGTGGTGTCGTATTCGTCTACGAGCTTCCCCGAGAACCGCACTGCATCGTCACATTACCAAGCTCCCTTACCCAATGCTGACACCTATCAGGATCAACCAAACTCTTATCCCCCTCAGCAATCTACCGAGGTATACGAGCTCTCACCAGTAGATGACACGCCGCGTGACGAAGCACCTGCTGCCGAGCCACAGCCCATGCCGCGAGAGCGCGACACGCTCCAGTCTCTGCCAGTGGCACTGCCGGCCGTTATTCCACACGATTCGGTCTTGCCCGATGCCCTGAGCAAACCCTATACGCCACCTAAGCCTATAGTAGAAGCTGCGCCAGAGCCTAAACCAGAGGAGACACCATCCTTCGAGACGATCTATGCCAACCTGCGCCAGCATGCCACCCCTACCACTGATGCTGTGCCGCTTGTACCACCCCAAAAGTCAGCCGCGCACACGACAACTAAGCTCAGCAACCCACCAGCTGAAGCACATCCTACCGACACTCAGCCATCATCCACCCCAACATCTGCAGAGCAATCCACCCCGCCGGCAGCCCCCAATTATCCGCAAACCCCCACACCATACCCTCCCCAGCAGCCTGTCTACCAGCCAGCGCCGTCTCAGCAACCACCTGTCGCGCCAGCTCAAACCGCACAAGCTCTCGCACCCACCCCAGCCGCCGTGTCCTACCGAGAGCGCTCGGCACTGGCTGATGATAAAAATGTCATCGATATGGCAGTGCGCTACAACCCATACCCCAGCATTCACCAGTCGGTCATCCAGCCGCTCGACCCCAGTTATTACGCCAAGACAACCCCCACGCGCGAAGAACGCCTGCGTGAGGAAGAGCTTGCCCAGCAACGCAACAATATGCCGCCAAACACTAGCGTAAACACTGTCTCGCCTGATATAATTAGACTAGCCAGCAACTCTGATTTGTCCGTTGCTGCCATTGCCAATGAAGCCAACCGGATTCAACATCAAGAGCAGGCCAGTCAGGATGATGACGATGATGAGATTGTCATCCCTTTGCGCTAAGAAATAAGAAGGAGAGTGGTGTCACCAAATTCACCCAACAATCAACAACCACCAGCTGGGCCACCCAGCCAGTTTGGTTATAGCCAAGGCCAGAGCGCTGCGCCAGCGGGCCAGGTACCAGCTAATTATCCGCAGTATCCCGCTCCGCCGCAGAGTAACTACCCCGCAGTGCAAACACCGGCTCAGCCACCAGCTGTGCAGGGTAGCACGAATGATCAGCCCACCCAAGACACCAAGAAAAAGGCTCCACCCAAGCCCGCTACCACGCAGAATAGCCTCCTCCTCTCAGAACTGCGCGATGATATGATCATCATGGGTGATGGTAGCTTTCGCGCCGTCATTGCCTGCGAGTCGATCAACTTCGACCTGATGAGCGCACGTGAGCGCGAGGGAGTAGAGTATAGCTACCAGAACTTCCTCAATGCGCTATACTTCCCAGTGCAGATCTGCATCCGCTCACAGCGAGTCGATATTGGCCCATACTTGGATAAGCTCGTTGCCATCCAGCGCACCCAAGACAACATGCTGCTCAGCGTGCTAATGGAGGACTATATCAACTTCATCGACGACCTCTCGCAAAACGCCAACATCATGGACAAGAGCTTCTACGTCGTCATCCCGTATTACCCAGCAGGGGAGGGGACAATTCTCGACCAGGGTAAAGGGTTCTTCACCAAGCTCTTTGCTCCTAAGAACACCAACACCGTGACGAAGATTAGCAAAGAAACCTACGAGCGAGCCCGCGAGGAAATCCGCAACCGGGCTGACACCATTCTCAACGGCTTGATGCAGATTGGTGTGCGTGCAGTGCAACTCAAGACTAAGGAGCTCGGCACCCTCTATTACAACATGTATAACCCCGACACGGCAGTGCGCGAGCCACTGGGCGATTTTAATAACGTGACTTCCACCTTCGTCCGCAAAGGCGAGGGAGCTGTTCCAACCTCGACAGCATATCACAAAGGAGATTTTTAATGGCACGACGACCCGATCCAATCGACATTGCTGCCCAGCAGCGCGAGCGCGAGCAAGCAGAGGTAGAAGAAGCCTTTATCAAGGGGATGACGACGCTGCGCGATCTAATCGCTCCCAGCAGTCTCGAGATTCACAGTACGTACTTCCGCATTGGTACCAAGTATGGCCGCACACTCTACATCTATGGCTACCCACGTGAGCTCTACACAGGCTGGCTGTCAGGATTGATCAACATCGACCAAGTGCTCGATATTAGTATGTTTATCTACCCCGTCGAGACAGAAATCGTCCTTAATAACCTCCGCAAGAAGGTGACGCAACTTGAGGCCGATATGGCACTTAATTCCGAGAAGGGTAAGGTGCGTGACCCAGCCCGCGAAGCCGCTCTGGCTGATGCCGAGGAGCTGCGCGACCAGCTACAACTTGGAGCCGAGCGCTTCTTCCGCTTTGGGCTTTACGTCACGCTTTATGCCGATAGCCTCGAAGAATTGAGCTTCGTCCAGCACGTCATCGAGACGATCTTTGGTCAAAATATGGTCTACAGCAAGACTGCCAGCAACCAGCAAGAGCAAGGCCTCAACAGTACCATCCCCCAAATGACCGACCAGCTGCAAGTCCGCCGCAACATGAACACTGGTGCGGTGAGCACGAGCTTTCCCTTCACCAGTGCCGACCTCAGTGATGGCGAGGGGATTCTCTACGGTGTGAACCAGCACAACCAAGGGCTCGTTATTTTCGACCGCTTTAGCCTTGAGAATGCGAATATGGTCGTCTTTGCGAAGTCTGGTGCTGGTAAATCATTCACCGTTAAGCTCGAGGCGCTGCGCAGTATGATGCTTGGCACCGACATCCTCGTCATCGACCCGGAGAACGAGTACCAAAAGCTGGCCGATGCAGTCGGCGGCAGTTACATTCGCCTCAGCCTCAGTAGCGATACGCGAATTAACCCCTTTGACCTTCCCCGAGTAATCGACAGCGACGAAGCAACCGACGCCCTGCGCGCTAATCTCATCACCCTGCAGCGGCTCTTCAAGCTCATGTTGGGTGGCACGTTGGTGGGTGGGCAGCAGATTGCCTTGCTCAGCCCAGCCGAGGAGGCCGATCTCGATCAAGCACTTATCGATACCTATGCCCGGGCTGGTATTACCAGCGACCCACTGACGCATAATTCTCAGCCACCGACTATCATCGACCTCTACGACACCCTCCTTCATATGGGTGGAGCAGGGCCGTCACTGGCCCAGCGCCTACGGAAGTACACCACAGGCACTTTTGCTGGTATCTTTAGCCAGCAAAGCAATGTTGATATTAATAACAGCATGGTGGTGTTTAATATCCGCGACCTCGAAGACGACCTGCGGCCAGTAGCGATGTATATTGTGCTGAGCCACATCTGGAATATCGCTCGCACCGTACAGCGCCGGCGGATGCTCATCGTTGATGAGGCCTGGCAGCTGATGAAGTACGAAGACTCGGCGGAGTTTCTCCATAGCCTAGCCAAGCGAGCCCGTAAGTACTCTCTGGGCCTGACGACAATCACGCAGGACGTAGAGGACTTTATGGGGAGCGAGAAGGGCCGGGCTATTGTAGCAAATAGCTCGCTCCAGCTTTTGCTAAAGCAATCAACCAGTGCAGTGGATGTGCTAGCTGAGGTCTTTAAGCTCACCGAGGAGGAGCGTAAGCGCCTGTCTAACTTCCCTGTGGGTGATGGGCTCTTCTTTGCTGGGCAAAACCACGTTCATATCCGCATATTCGCCAGCGAGACCGAGACGCAATTCATCACCACCAACCCAGTGGCCAATAACAGCTTATACCAGCAGCCAGTGAGGTCGTAGTTCGTTATGCCTACTCCCGTCCCCTCCCAGCAAAAACCCGATATCGACCGGCATAATCCGGGGAATACGCATTGGAGCAACGACACCTTCGCTGGCCGAAATAATCACGCTGGCAGTGGTGATCATAGCCAATCCAACACCGCCCAAGACCTCCAGTCGCGCGAGAATAGTGGGAGTGGCTCATCCGCCCATAGCAACACTAGCGGCACTGGCGCAACCGGCAACGACTACGCCAACTCTGTCCGAGGCCAAGAAGGCGCGCCAGGAGGAGGGTGGAATACAAATGTCTCACCCGTAAATAACCAATCATCTGAACCCAAATCTCGCTTCGCCAAGGCGCGGAGTGCGATATTCTCTAAGAAGGGTGGGCCAATGGGCATCCTTGGCGCTATTTTGCTTGGTGGTGGCTCAATGCTCTCATTTTTTGGTGGACCGAGTTTGTTACTAATCCATATCAAAGAAAACCTCACTAACCACTGGAATTCTCAGAATACCAGCTTCGAACGGCGTGCTAACAAAGTGATGTTTAATCGTATTCAGAGCAAAGCCACGAGTGGTATTTGCTCGGTTGTAAATGTCCGCTGCAGATATAGTCGTCTATCAAATCGACTTCTCAAGCAATTTGAAAAGAATGGTATTCAAGCTCTCGACAAAGATGGTAATGTCATCGAAAAAAAGACTGGCCTTATAGGCGAAAGGCCAGATAAGCTTCGTATTACTCTCAAAAATGGTGAAGTGCTCGAGGTAAGTGCTAAAGATTTTAAAGAATTATACTATAAACGAGCAGACGTGCGTGCTGTCGTCCACCGAGGTTATGCACCGCGCTGGGTAGCATTCTTCGATAAAGTTCATGTAAACGTCGCTAAGAAGTTTAAATTTGGTAAACAAGACCGGTTATCTGGTGCGAAAGACAAAAAGGATATCGAAAACAAGATAGACAAAACCGTCCAAGGTAAAGAGATAGAGGGTAAATATAAAGGCGAAGATTCTGACGAAGAAGGTAAAACAACTACTACCGAGGAAAAGGATGTTGGTGGTAAGGCAGCTAAAGAGGCTGCAGGCGAAGGCACAGAAGGTGTAACAAAATCTGTCAGTAAAGAAGCAGCCACTAATATTATTAAAAATGGCGTGGGTAAGACGGGCAATATTGTGGCAATGCTTGCTGGCGGTATTTGTATGGTGCAAAATGGTGCTGGCTCTATTAGCAAGACAATTCGCCTTATCCAAATGACACAGGTAATCACCTATACGATGATGTTCTTTAATGTTGCTGACCATCTCAAGGCAGGCTCTAATGAAGCACTCGCGATGTCCGTCCTAGGTGGTATTCTCACTACTGTTCTCGTTAATAAAACTACCAATGCCGTAACAAAAAAGGCTGCTACCGATGGCTTCGGCATGAAGTATACTTTATTTAAAGAAATGAAGTCGTCCGATACTTCCAACTGGACACAGTACGTACCCGGTGGTGGCTGGGGGCGCAAGATGAGTAGCCTTGCTAATGCATTTGGTGCAAATGTTGGCATCATTAAATCATCATGTAAGCTAGTTGATAGTAACGCTGGTCAAATTGTCCTGAGCGCAGTCGGTGGCTGGACGAGTGTGGTCGGCGAACTTGTCTCTAACCTCGCTGCACCAGTTATATCAGCCGTGATGGCACCCATCTTAAGCAAACTCATTAATACCATGGCTGGCACCTTGGTAGACAGCACTACTGTTGGCGAAGATGCTGGCGACGCCTTGGCAAGCGGGGCAGTCCATATGTTTGCCGAGTCGGCTGCAGCTGGTGGTAATGGTATGCTTAACGTCGATCAAACACTTGCCTATGAACAAGAGACAGCTCACCTTAACCTCGCCTATGCCGCCGAGCAGCGGCTTGAGCACAGTCCATTCGACGCTCGCACACCATACACTTTTATGGGGAGTATTTATAATTCGTTTATTCCGTACATGGGGAGCTTCGCAAGCTTTGGGAGTTTTGTTAATAACCTTGTTACTCTACCCAAGCATATCCTGCCAGCCTTCTTTGGTAGCAAAGCATCTGCAGCAGAGGACAAAGAGCGGCTAACAAAAATCTGGCAAGCTTGTGATGACCCTAATATCTCCAAAGATGTTGCCGCTGGCCCATTTTGTAATATTTCCTATGGCGTCCCTACCGAACATCTCGACAAAGAGCCAGAAGCAGTAGCAGATTCGCTAGCTGGCCAATACGACGAGACCTCAGGCGAACCAACTGGCGGTACCCTTAAGGAGTGGAAAGAAAAGTGTGGCAAGGGAACAGATGGCGAGAATGGTGTCGATACCGAATACTGCAAATTTGACTCAGAGGAGAAGATCAACTCCGCAATATTCCTGATCGACCAACGAGTTGTGAATACGATGGACAATGACCCCGTATCGACCAGTAGTGAAAGTGGTTCATCCAACCAACAAGCCGCAACTACTAGTGGCAGTGGTCAAGCCGTTGGTGAACCAGAATTTGATCAAGCTCAGCCAGCCGCCGAAGGTGGTGATAGCAAGAGTAGTTGGGGTGGACTCGAGAATGGCAAGATCCCTGATGATAAACTCGTCGCATTATCATTTTCGCCAGAAGATAAGATGCATAAGCAAGCTGCTGAGGCAATGGAAGCAATGAACCAAGCATACAAGAACGAAACTGGGAATAACTTTGGTATTAATGAGGCATATCGCGATTGTGATACCCAAATTGCCTACGCTACCCCTGGCAACCCACGCTACCAGAACGGCCTCGCCAAGCCGGCACCACCATGCAGTTCAAACCATGGCTGGGGCCTGGCTGCAGATATTAATGTGGGAGACTTTGGCTCATCTGTCTATAATTGGCTCTCTACCAATGCCCACAAATACGGCTTTGTCCACCCTGCCTGGGCAGAACCTGGTGGCAGTAAGCCAGAAGCATGGCACTGGGAGTATGCCCGTAGAATTGGGAGCTCAAGCTAATGAAGCGGTTTTGCGCAGGTATCAGTACCTATCTATCTAGGATCTGCTCTGTTATTAGCTTTTGTTCACCGAAAATACACATGTCGCAGTGTCTCTATTGTTTCTTTGCAGTCACCGACAAACGTGTAGTAGCACATTGTCGTCTATCATATCGAGTAGGTGCTCTTGTTCTCGCGGTTTTCTTTGTACTATTTTCATCGCGAACTGTTCTCGCTATGGACGCAGGGTTCTATTCTACAAATGATATATTTTATTATGATTCGGCTGCCTGTACAGATACGAGCTCTCAAGCCGACCTCTCCTCTGCCAGTCCCGGCAGTGGCGCACCAAATGGACTTACCTACCCCAATCTTGATGCGCAGAAAATGGTCGAGGCAATCGAAAAGTATATCGAGGCAAAGCGACCCGAAAGCCCTATGAAGGGCACTGCTCAAAAGGCTGTTGTCAGCGGTAAACAAGCAAATATCAACCCATTTCTCGCCTATGCTCACGCCATGAAGGAGTCAGAGCTAGCAACGACAAAGGTAGCTGGTGCCCAAAAAAAGGTAAATGAAGGGCATAATGCGTTCGGGCGTATGGCCACCGAATCTCAGCCGCACGTTGAGGAAGGCGGAGCAGGGCGTTATTGGTATAAATGGACATCATTTGAGGCTAGCGTTGATGTCAATGCACAAGAGAACCAAGGAAGAGACAGTGGTGACTGGTTCTCATATGATCGGTCGGTCTTCTCGAGCGAGATTGACCAAGGTTTGTCGGCCTATGCCAACCGCTATGCACCACCAAATGAGAATGATACTAATGAGTATATCGAATTCATGCAAGCTCAGCTGGACGAAATGGCAGGTTACGCAGGCTCAGCAACGGGTAATTCTTCTACAACTAATAATCAAAGCCAAACCCAAAAAGCTGCTGCAAATTGCTGCGCTTCACCAACCAACGGTGGTGGCGTCGTCGAGGCCAAGGGAGATAACGTCGAGACAGCTCTCAGCTACCTCATGAGTGCCGGCAATGGCCAGAAACTTAATCTCGCTCAAGCAGCTGGTGTTATTGGAAACCTCCAGCAGGAATCTGGCCAGAACCTTGATCCACGCGCAAGTAACGGCACTCACCACGGTATAGCTCAGTGGGATGCATCTGACCGGTGGGGCAATGGTGTTGTCAAATTTGCTGCCGATATGGGTGGCGACCCATATGATCTTAGTATTCAGTTACGCTACCTTGCCTGGGAAATGGGTCTCACCAACGAATGGCAAAATCACACGCCAGGACGTGGTGGCGTGGCTAATGCATTACGTGGCGCATCAACGGCAGCAGATGCTACGAAAATCTTCGAAGAACAATTTGAGGGTAGTGGCGGCAGCGCACTCGACAAACGTCAAGCCAACGCTGAAGCCCTCTACAATAAATATGTCGACAGCCCAGCATTAGGAAATAATAAAGCAAGCGACAAAGGTTCAGCCGCAGCCTGCAATACTGGTGGCAGCAATGGTAATGGGTCCATCCAGCAGCTTGTTACAAAGTATGCATGGCCAGAGTTACCCTCTACTCAGCGCCATGGCACTGATAAAAAGCCAGACTATGCGAACGCAGTGCAAACCGCCCAAGGAGAAGGACGCTATATTGGTAGCTTCGAAGGTGTTGACTGTGGTGGTTTTGTGACAACTCTTCTCTATGATAGTGGCTTCGATAAGACCTATAATAATAATGCGAAAGGTGGCTATGCTTCTGATGGGCGTGGTACGACCTTCCAGCGACAATGGGCCGAGCAAAATTGGCAGCGCCTTGGAAGTGCTAATGGTACCTACGAGCCCGATGGTAGCCAGTTCACTGATGATAAACTCCAGCCTGGTGATGTTGCCTTTGTGTCTGGGCATACCTGGGTGTATGTTGGTGACGTTGAAGGCTTTCAGAGCAAGTACGCCTCAGCCAGCCAGGGCGAGAAAGCTCCAAGCGCCGCCGGTGAAGGATTCGATTACAACGGTGCGGTATGGTATAGAAAGAAGGGGGGTAACACAACATGAACCAACGTCGAACGATTATCATAACAACCATCTTTGCTGCTGTTGCCATCGTTGGCTTTATTGGTTATCAAATTTACCAAGCTGTTGATCGATCGCAAAAGATCCCCATTGAGATTGCTGCTGTGCCAAGCGATGCCAAAATCACTTTGAAAAATGCCGCAACGGATATAGAATATTCTAGCCACAATGGAACGACATATGTGCCGGCTGGTAACTATATTATTACCGCTACCAAAGACGGCTTTATTAATTATCGAGTCGATATTGACGCAAAACAAAAACCATCGCAGACGGTCATTATCGAGCTCACGCCACGCTCCGCAGAGGCAAAGAAATGGCAACGTGAGCACATCGATCAATATGATAAAGTCGAGTCTATTGCTGGCAAGCAAGCAATTGAAGCTGGTAATAAATTTATCAATAAATACCCGATCGTTGCCAAGCTACCAATCAAAACCGCCTACTATTCAATTGGCTATTATAAGAGAGAAGACCGACCTGTCTTAGTTGTCAGAACTGAATCGCCGCAATACCGCTACAAAGCTGTTGCAAAGCTCGTGGCCTCTGGTGTGCGGCTGAGCGATTATCAAATCGAATTTGCCAACTATAAAAACCCCCTCGGAGAATAATGATGGAACTCTCAAGAAAACAACTCGTCACGCTTGCGGTCATCTGTGGTGGTTTTATTATCCTTTTGATCATTCTCGCAATCCTCAATGCTCACCAGCACATAACTGTTTCCTATGACACGTCAAAATATACATCTGTCACGCTCTATAAGGGGACCGATAGTAAAGACGAAAAAACGATCGCGCCAACTCGCACTGTTGCGCAGCAGTCGGTCGAGTCTGGCAAAGATTATTTCCTACCCAAAGGCTCGTACTATCTTATCGCAAAAAGCGACAACAATACTGTATCAACGCGGCGTCAAGGTGTTGTATTAGACAGCGAAAAAAAGTCTCTCTCCTTGCCTTATGATTATACGCAAGCGTATCTTAAACAACTAACTAGCAAAGAGCAATCCGCCATCGACCAAGCAATCACTCAGAGCAATAGCACGATTACCTCGCTATATACTATCAAAAGCCACGCTGTTTTAGAGAAGGGAGATTGGGCGGTTGCTGCACTCGCCTTCAAGGGAAATAGCACTGATCTCAATCGCGACACGCTGAAGGTTGTCCTACAAAAACAAGATACAAAATGGCGCATCGCATGTTCGCTCAAAATATCCATTAGCAAATATGAGTGTAATAATGCGCCACAGTCTGTTCTTGATGCTGCTAATATGATTGATATTACAACCCAGCAGCCACTGATGCCAAACTACACCATTGATCGGCCACGACAGCGTGGCGGCAGTGCCGACGTATAGTACTACTCATCCCACCGCACTCGTCATCACAATCTGGTTATCGACGAACTCGCTGAGGAGACGCTGCTGACGCTGCTGGTCAAGCTCGCCAAAGACATCATCGAGCAGAATGAGTGGCGCTTGGTCTGTCTGCTGCTGGATATAGGCCGCCTCAAGGAATTTGAGGGCAAGCACAATGGTGCGGATTTCGCCGCGCGATGCAGTCTTGGCGGCTGGATTACCTCGAAACAGCACCGTTATATCGTGCCGGTGTGGCCCAACACTCGTCGCGCCGACCACTGTATCATACGCCGTTTTTTGCTCATACTCGGCAAGGAGTTGCTGCGCGGTCATGCTGCGCTCCTCCGAGTAGTGCAGCGCAACACTATCCGCCACGCCCGCAATACTTTGGTACATAGCACTGCTTTTTGCACTAAGATAACGTAGCACCCGCTGGCGCTTGGCAATGATCGACGCGCCATACTGACTCAACATAAGATTCCACGAGAAAAGTGCCGCCTCGCTGAGGGTAGGGTCTTTGAGTAATTTATTTCGCTGCTGCAATGCTCGGTGGTAGCGACTTAGTTCGTGACTATAGTGTGCATCATATTGTTGGATGAGCGTATCGAGAAAGTCGCGCCGGCGCTGCGGCGAGCCAGTGATAATTCGCAGCGTATCTGGCTCAAAGAGGACGATCGGATATTTTTTGCCATAGGGAAGGCGACCATAGGTTGTGCCATCAACAATAAAACGCTTGCGCTTCGTCTCATGTCGACGATCGTACTGGACGCGGTAATGTTGCTCATCCGTCGCGAGATCAATTGTATAACTTTTTTGTTCATGTTGGCAGACTGCTTCATCACTACCGCGAAAGGAAGTACCACGCAGCGCAATATGGATCGCCTCAATAAGCGATGTCTTGCCAGAGCCATTTGGGCCAGAAATCAGTGTCGTACCTGGCTCAAGGTTAAGTGTCTTGAGCGTATGGATTCGTACATGCTGCACTGCTAGCCGCGTTATCTTCATCGCTAGCTCTTCAGTGGCATAATAATATGAATATAGTTTGGCCCAGGCTGAGCGACTGTTAAGACACAGGGCGAGAGCTTACCACTAAAGCGGAAGGTGATTGTCTCGCCATCAAGAACACCTAATGCATCACTAATGTACCTCGAATTGAGCGTAATTTGCCCATCACTCGACACCTCAGCCTCTGCTTCGGAAGTATTTTCGCCCAGCTCGGACGCAACGGAGTGAATCCGCAATTTCTGCGCCTTATGGTCGGCGGTAAGCGTGACACTGCCACCAGACTCACGCGCAAAGAGCCCAGCCACCTTGACGACTCGCGAGAAATCGCCTGCTGCCAGCGTCACGTTTGTCTCTGATTGAGCAGGGATGAGCTGCCGATAGTTTGGATAGGTGCCATCAATTAAGCGGCTGGTAATCTCCACTTCCTCTAGCCGAAAACGCACCTGCGTCTCATCAAAGAGCACTTCCACTTCTTCCGTGCCGTCACTGAGCGAGCGTAGCGCTTCCTGTAAACTGCTCGCTGGCACAATAGCTGCAATCTGGCTCTGGCTTGCCATCAAACGCCGCTCAGCCAGGCGATAGCCATCCGTCGCCGCCATATACAGCGCACCATCCACTGTATGCCAGTACACACCAGTCAGAACAGGCCGAGTCGTGTCATTACTACACGTCACCAAGGTCTGGGCTGCCGCCTGCTTAAAATCGGCCGCAGCAATGCTATAGCGCACCGATTGTTCTTCATCAATTGTCGGTAGCTCCGGAAAGTCATCTGCTACTACGCCATTAATCGTCGAGGTGTACCCGCCAGACGTCAGTGTCATACGCGTGCCATCGGTCTCAAGCTCGATTGGCCCCTTCGGCAAATTCGCCACAAATTCGCTCACAAGCTTGGCCGGCAGGGTAATCACCCCCGGCGTCTCTACTTTTGCGCCAATATAGTAGGTAGCGGCAATCTCTAGGTTCGTCGCAGCGAGAAGAAGGCGATTACCTTCGGTGCGGAATAATATATTATTTAAGATCGGCAGGCCAGCTCGGTTGCTCGCAACTCGGCCGACAACCCCGAGCGCTCGTGCAAGATTTTCTTGTGTGACAGACAGTTTCATATCTACAATCCTTTCTTTTTATCTGGTTGAACTAGTAATAGGTGCTGTGGATACTGTGGAAACCATGACAGATAACAGAGGTAAATTCTGTTATCTACTTGTGCAAAACGCTGCGATCGCTGGCGTGGATAAGCCGGGGAGAAGTGGTGGTTATCCACTGGCCAGTAAGGCTTTCGTATGGTGTGCTTTTGGTGCTGTGGATGACTGCCCACGAGCTGTCCGCGGGTTATACGACCAGCTATACACGGCTTTTCCACAGATGTCGCGAAAAAAACACACGGCTTAGGCATAGAGCTTGTCCCGGATGTCAGCGACTTGCTCACGGATGAGGTAGTCGAGCTTAATGGATTTTTCGATCTTTTCGACCGAGTGGATGGCGGTAGTGTGGTCTTTGCGGCCCAGCTCATTGGCAATCTGTGGAAAGCTCATGTGGAGCTCGCTGCGCAGCAAGTACATAGCAATCTGCCGCGGTACAACGATATGCTTAGCCCGCTTAGCACCACAGATTTCTTTGCTATCGATCTGGAAATGGCGGGCAGTTTTGTCGATAATCTGCTTGGCGGTGAGGTGTTGGGGGCGACTGCGCCGGACGTTACCAAGCAAACCCTCCGCTGTCATTACGTCAGGAGCGACGCCGCGCATCTCGGCATAAGCAAGAAGTTGATTAAGCGCGCCCTCGAGCTCGCGGATGTTTGTCTTGACGTTCTTGGCGAGGTACTCTACGGTGTCGCGCTCAAGCGTCACACCAGCAAAACTCGCCTTAGTCTCGACGATCGCGCAGCGCGTCTCGAAGTCAGGCATCTGGATATCGATTGCCATCCCCCACTCAAAGCGGCTGCGCAAGCGCTCCGTCAGGGTAGGGATGCTGTGTGGTGGCTTGTCACTACCGATGATAATTTGCTTGTTGGCTTGGTGAAGGGCATTGAAGGTATGAAAGAACTCCTCCTGAGTCTTCTCACGCCCAGCAATGAACTGCATATCGTCGACGATCAGTACATCGACATTGCGATACCGATCAGAAAAACCAGCCTTTTTGAAGCGGATCGACTCGATAAACTCTTTGACAAACGTCTCTGAGCTCAGGTAGGCGACCTTTTTGCCTGGGTCGCGCGCGAGGATCTCGTTGCCTACCGCTTGGATGAGGTGCGTCTTACCAAGACCGACGCCACCGTAGATAAAGAGGGGATTATACTTCGTACCAGGGCTATGTGCGACCGCTTGGCAGGCGGTGTAGGCAAGGTCGTTGCTCGAGCCGACGATGAAATTCTGGAAGGTATAGCGCGCGTTCAGGCTGGTCGCTGGTGTGGTAGAGCTAGAGTGTGATGAGGCAGTTGGCTTGCTGATGAGCGCTGCCGCTCGTTCCTCGACGCGGTCGGCTGGCTGGCCAGTGGTTTCGCGGCTAATCACAGTGCGTTTTTTGCCGTGTTTGTTTACCACGTAGGCGATGCGCGACACCTCCACACCACTGTGCTGGAGCGCTTCTTTGACGATGCTATCATAGCGAACCTCAAACTGGCGAATCGCAAAGATATTCGCCACGCCAATGGTAATCACCCCATCTTTGTTGCTAAGCATCTCGGTATTGGCAAACCATGTCGAAAAGATACCGCTTGGTATCGACACTTCAATCTCACCCAAAACACTCTTCCACAGGCTGTGGTACACTGGCTTTTGCTGCTCCTTGTTTGTTATGCAATGACTCTTTTTAGTATAAGAAAAAACCGACTTTTCCACAACCGTGAGAAATACAACAAAGGGTGAACCCAAAAAAGAGCAACAGGGGTGAAGTTTTTCCACAAAAATGTATTACCTCTGTTAAAGTGTGGATAACTCGCGAACAAATGTGGATAAACAATTTGGCTATGCTTATGACGGAGGTTGCTCGGAGCACAAAATCCACCAAGCGAGTGAAAAGTTGAAAGATCTGGAGCAATCGCGTATAATAGCAATGATATGCCAAAACGAACTCACCAACCACACACTCGTCATCGTGCTCGGACGCACGGGTTTCGGGCACGGATTGCCACCAAGGCAGGCCGCAACGTGCTCAAGCGCCGCCGCGCCAAGGGTCGCGCTCGCCTCGCACTCTCGTAGTGTGATGATAGCAAAATGACGAAAATAACCCACTGCTTGGTGGGTTATTTTGTCTCGGTCTGTGAGTAGATTTGCTATAATACAGCTATGTTACAGCAACGATATCGGTTTCATGGCTATGGCGGGCTGCGCTATTTGTATCGCCATGCGAGTGCCGAACGTTCACGCTTGCTGACCATCAAGTACGTTGCTAATCGCCGTCGGCGCATGCCACGCATTGCCGTGGTGGTGAGCAAAAAGGTGCACAAATCTGCGGTGGGGCGCAACCGCATTCGCCGCCGTGTCTACGAGATTCTACGCCAGCACGTGCCGTACTTTACAGGGGTGTACGACGTTGCACTAATCATTACCTCGAGCGAAGTACTTACCACGTCGCACGATGAGCTTGCGCTAGTGGTGACAAATCTGCTTGTGCGAGCTGGTATTTGCCCTGGCGACGCAACGCCAAGTGATGAAAGAGATAAGGCAGAATAAAATCTTATATCCTCTCAGTCTTCTTTGCGCGACCTACTTCATAGTCATTTGAGTCAAATCAATGCCAAATCGTTCTATGTAAACAGTGGTAACTAGAACTCAAAACATTTATAAAAAATTCTTTTCTTGTCATTCTATACCAACGAAAGGCAAGCTAGGTGAGTGTTCTTTTCTAGAGCCATAAATACTCTCATATACAACGTTAGTAGTGGTGTATCGCATATATCAACGATTAATTTCCAAAAATACTTCGCCACAATTCATCTTCCGTGGCCACCTATGATACAATAAATGCAGTAATCGGAGTCAATATGTTTGAGACAATAATTTTGCAGCCCATTTTTAACGCGCTTTTGCTTATCTATAGTATCATCCCTGGTGGTGACTTTGGCGTGGCGGTGATTCTCTTCACGGTTATCATCCGCTTCTTGCTCTACCCACTACTCAAGCGGCAGCTCCACCAGAGTAAACAGATGCGCAAGATGCAGCCTGAGCTAGCCAAGATCAAGAAAGCGGCTAATGGTAACCGCCAAGTAGAAGCGATGCAGCAGATGGAACTGTATAAGAAGTACGGCATCAAGCCATTTCGCTCGATTCTCCTGCTCTTTATTCAGATTCCGATCTTTATCGGCCTCTACCAGGTGATCATGATCATCTCGCTCCACCGCGACCAAGTGGCACGCTACATCTACGAGCCGCTCAAGAATATCGATGCTATCAAGACGATCATTCACCACCCCGAGCAGTTCAACCACACCATGCTGGGCTTTATCGACCTCACTAAGGTAGCACTTGGCAAGGATGGTATTGTCTGGCCGCTCCTCGCTCTCGCAATCATCTCAGCTCTCACTCAGTATGTGATGACTAAGCAAACTATGCCGACTGGTAAGAGTGCCAAGCGTTTCCGCGACATCATGAAGGAGACGGCCGCTGGCAAAGAGGCCGACCCCGCCGAGATGAACGCCGCAATGATGCGTAATATGGCGAAGTTTATGCCAGTGATGATGTTTATGATCATGATGGGTCTGCCAGGGGCGTTGGCGCTCTACTACACGGCATCTAACCTAGTAGCGGTAGCGCAGCAGTCATATCTCCTCCGTAAAGATAAGCAAGAGCTTGAAGCAATTGCCGATGAAGTAGATATTACAACGCCTGCCAAGAAAAAGTCGACGAAAAAGCGCGCCAAAGCGGCTACAGAAGCCAACATCACACGCATCAAAGCCAAAGAATAACAGAGGAGGAGAACCCGATGGATCGATACCAATCAGTAACATTTGCCCGAGAATATCTCCAGAACATCATCTCATTTTTTGGCGAAAATATTGCGGTATCGGGTGATGACGATGGCGAGGTAATGACACTTCGGGTAGAGTCGTCGGATATTAATAGCATCTTGATTGGCCGTGGGGCAGAGACACTACGGGCATTGCAATATATCGTCTCGTCGGCGCTGCGGGCGCAAAATGCCGCAGTAGTGCGCGTGAGTGTCGATATTGCCGACTATAAAAAGCAGCACGAGGAAAAGATTGCCGACAAAGCGCGGGGGTGGATCGAGCGCGTGCGTGCAACTGGTGAGCCCTACACCGCCCACCTCAACCCAGCTGATCGGCGCATCGTCCACCAAGTCGCTGCCGACGCAGCTGGCATCACGACTGTCTCCGAAGGCGAAGGCCGCGAGCGCCATGTGATTATCCAGCTGGAAGAGGCTGAGTAAAAGCTACGCTATGATATATCAGTTTATAACCGGTCAGTGATGGCCGATTATTTTTGCGATAATACTAAATAGCTACTTTATAGTGTAGGGGTAGTTCAACTACTGTCACTAGTCTCTCAACAATTCATCCCAATGTCCCCATTCAGGAAACGGATCATACAACTCGTTTACATCAAAGTCTCCCATATCGGCTGTAAGTAAATTATCTGGCTCAGTTTGGGACCACGATTGGAGATGGCCAGTGCCGTCTTCATTTTTATCGATTTGTGTTCTCGCAATTGCCCACATAGTGTCTGGTGTTGGCATCATATTAACCGGAGGATACTCGTAGATGACTGCTCGAAAACAGAACAAGCGTCCATCTT